>Ga0081539_10000981_pt1 | contig 53166 bp, 52 predicted proteins | sample TabmetS4T2R2_FD_71023 | JGI IMG/M metagenome (GOLD analysis project Ga0081539, IMG submission 71023) | Tabebuia heterophylla rhizosphere microbial communities from the University of Puerto Rico - S4T2R2 | ecosystem: Host-associated > Plants > Roots > Rhizosphere ... | reverse complement strand
CGGACCGAAATACGTAACGTTGCCGTAGTGAAAAACGAGGTGCTTCCCGGACCGGGTGCGGCCGCCGCCGCCACCCCGGATGGGCGTACCCGGGACCGGGTGGCGCGGCTCCTGCTGGAGCGCGGCGCGGCCACCGCGGCGCAGCTGGGTGCGGCGCTCGGGCTGAGCCCGGCGGCGATCCGCAAACACCTCGACGCCATGCTCGCCGACCGCCTGGTGGAGACCCGTGAGGTCCGCAGCACCCGCCCGCGCGGACGGGGCCGCCCGGCCAAGGCGTTCGTGCTGACCGCCGCGGCCCGGGAGGGCTTCCCGCACTTCTACGACGGCATGGCCACCGCGGCGCTGCGCTGGATCGCCGAGCACGGCGGCCCGGACGCGGTCACCGCATTCGCCGAATCGCAGGTGTCGGCGCTCGAGAGGCGGTGCCGGACCGCGCTGCACAGCGCCGGCGACGACCCGATCGCCCGGGCGGAGGCGCTTGCCGAGGCGCTCACCGCGGAGGGTTACGCTGCCAACGCGACCACGATCGCCTCCGGCGGCCAGCTCTGCCAGCACCACTGCCCGGTGGCGCACGTGGCCGCCGAGTTCCCCCAGCTGTGCGACGCCGAGACGCGGGTCATCTCCCGGGTGATCGGCACGCACGTCCAGCGTCTCGCCACCATCGCGCACGGCGACGGGGTGTGCACCACGCACATCCCGGCACCGGCACGCGCTCCCGCAACCACGGTTAGGACGGACCGATGACCGACCAGATCGTCACTCAGGAAGAGCACCTCGCCGCTCTGGGCAAGTACGAGTACGGCTGGGCCGACGCCGACGCCGCGGGCTCCTCCGCCCAGCGCGGCCTGTCCGAGGCCGTGGTGCGGGACATCTCGGCGAAGAAGAACGAGCCGCAGTGGATGCTCGACCGGCGGCTCAAGGGCCTGAGGCTGTTCGACCGCAAGCCGATGCCGAACTGGGGCGCCGACCTCACCGGCATCGACTTCCAGAACATCAAGTACTTCGTGCGGTCCACCGAGAAGCAGGCCGCCTCCTGGGACGACCTGCCCGAGGACATCAAGGCCACGTACGACCGGCTGGGCATCCCGGAGGCGGAGAAGCAGCGCCTCGTGGCCGGCGTCGCCGCGCAGTACGAGTCCGAGGTGGTCTACCACAAGATCCGGGACGACCTCGAGGAGCAGGGTGTCATCTTCCTCGACACCGACACGGCTCTGCGCGAGCACGAGGACATCTTCAAGGAGTACTTCGGCACCGTGATCCCGGTCGGCGACAACAAGTTCGCCGCGCTGAACACGTCGGTGTGGTCCGGCGGGTCGTTCATCTACGTGCCGAAGGGCGTGCACGTCGAGATCCCGCTGCAGGCGTACTTCCGGATCAACACGGAGAACATGGGCCAGTTCGAGCGGACCCTGATCATCGTGGACGAGGGTGCCTACGTGCACTACGTCGAGGGCTGCACGGCGCCGATCTACTCGTCCGACTCGCTGCACTCCGCGGTCGTCGAGATCATCGTGAAGAAGAACGCCCGCTGCCGGTACACGACCATCCAGAACTGGTCGAACAACGTCTACAACCTGGTCACCAAGCGCGCCACCTGCGAGGAGGGCGCGACCATGGAGTGGATCGACGGCAACATCGGTTCCAAGGTGACGATGAAGTACCCGGCCGTCTACATGACCGGCCCGCACGCCAAGGGCGAGGTGCTGAGCGTCGCGATGGCCGGTGAGGGCCAGCACCAGGACGCCGGCGCCAAGATGGTGCACGCCGCGCCGTACACCTCGAGCACGATCATCAGCAAGTCGATCGCCCGGGGCGGCGGCCGTACGTCGTACCGGGGGCTGGTGCAGGTGCTGGAGGGCTCCGCGCACTCGAAGAGCACGGTCAAGTGCGACGCCCTGCTGGTCGACACGATCTCCCGCTCGGACACCTACCCGTACGTCGACATCCGCGAGGACGACGTGGCCATGGGCCACGAGGCGACCGTCTCCAAGGTGAGCGAGGACCAGCTCTTCTACCTGATGAGCCGGGGCCTGACCGAGGACGAGGCGATGGCCATGATCGTGCGGGGCTTCATCGAGCCGATCGCCAAGGAACTGCCGATGGAGTACGCCCTGGAACTGAACCGACTCATCGAACTGCAGATGGAAGGGGCTGTGGGCTAGCGCCCACAGCCGGCTGTCAGTGGTTGGGCAAAGAGGGTCGGGCAAGAGACAGAAGAGTCGGCAAGAGACAGATAAGGACGCGATGACTAGCGAGGCCATGGCGGCACCGCCGAAGACCAAGTCGCAGGTGCTGCACTCGTTCGACGTCAACGACTTCCCCAGGCTGAACGGGCTCGAGGAGGAATGGCGGTTCACCCCGCTCAAGCGGCTCGGTGAGCTGGTCACCGCGACCTCGCTGACCGGCACGCCGCCGGCCGTCCGGTACGCCGAGCTGCCGGCGGGCGTCACCGTGACCGAGGGCGCGAGCGTCGAGCCGGTGCTGACGCCGTTCGACCGGATCAGCGCGCTGGCGTACGGGTCGGCCACGTCGGTCACCCTGATCGAGGTGGCGCCCGAGACCGAACTCGCCGAACCGGTCGTGATCCAGCTGCAGGGCAAGGGCGGCGAGGCGGCCGCCGGGCGTACGTTCGTGCGGGTCGGCGCCTTCGCCAAGGTGACGCTGATCCTGGAACAGACCGGCACCACGACGCTGGCGGACAACGTCGAGGTGGTGGTCGCCGACAGCGCGCAGCTCACCTTCGTCACCTCGGCCGAGTGGGACGCCGGCGCGGTGCAGGCCCAGCACGTCAAGTTCCGGGTCGGCCGGGACGCCCGGCTCAGCCACGTGCAGGTGACCCTCGGCGGTGACCTGGTTCGCCAGTTCATCAGCGTGGACTACGCCGGCCGCGGTGGCGAGGCGGAGCTGTGGGGGCTGTACTTCGCCGACGCCGGCCAACACTTCGAGCACCGGCAGCTGGTCGACCACGGCGTTCCGGACTGCCGCAGCTACGTGGGCTACCGGGGGGCGTTGCAGGGCCAGTCCGCGCACACCGTGTGGGTCGGCGACGTGCTGATCCGCACCGAGGCCACCGGCACCGACACCTACGAGATCAACCGGAACCTGCTGCTCACCGACGGGGCACGGGCCGACTCGGTGCCGAACCTGGAGATCGAGACCGGGGAGGTGGTCGGCGCCGGCCACGCCAGCGCGACCGGCCGCTTCGACGACGAGCAGTTGTTCTACCTGATGGCCCGCGGCATCCCGGAGGCGGAGGCACGCAAGCTTGTGGTGCGCGGTTTCTTCGCCGAGCTGATCAACAAGATCCCGTGGCCGCCGATGCGGGAGAACCTCGGTCGGGCCATCGAGGACCGGCTGACGAAGGCGGGGGCCTGAGCACCGTGAGCTTCGAGTTGGTGGCCCGGGTGGAGGACGTCCCGAAGGGCGGCGCGATCTCGACCGAGGTCGGCGGTGTCGAGATCGCCGTGGTGCACGCCGACGACGACAACTTCTACGCCGTACGCGACGAGTGCAGCCACGCCTCGATCGCGCTGTCGGAGGGCGAGGTCGACGGCTGCACGCTGGAGTGCTGGTTGCACGGTTCCCGTTTCGACCTGAGGACCGGCGAGCCCACCGGCCTGCCCGCCGTCGAGCCGGTGGCCACCTTCCCCGTCGAGGTCCGCGACGGCGACATCTACGTTTCTTCGACACCGAGCAATGGAGTTATGCCGTGAGCACCCTGGAGATCCGCGACCTGCAGGTCTCGGTCAAGCTGCCGGAGGGCGACCTGAAGCCGATCCTGGCGGGCGTCGACCTCACCGTGAAGTCCGGCGAGACGCACGCCATCATGGGCCCCAACGGCTCGGGCAAGTCGACGCTGGCGTACTCCATCGCGGGCCACCCCAAGTACCACATCACCGGCGGCACGGTCACGCTGGACGGCGACGACGTGCTGGCGATGACGGTGGACGAGCGCGCCCGGGCGGGCCTGTTCCTGGCCATGCAGTACCCCGTCGAGGTGCCCGGCGTGTCGGTGGCGAACTTCCTGCGTACCGCGAAGACCGCGCTCGACGGCGAGGCGCCCAAGCTGCGTACCTGGGCCGGCGAGCTGCGCGGCGCGATGGAGAAGCTGCAGATCGATCCGTCGTTCGCCCAGCGCAACGTGAACGAGGGCTTCTCCGGCGGCGAGAAGAAGCGCCACGAGATCATGCAGCTCGAGCTGCTCAAGCCGAAGATGGCGATCCTCGACGAGACCGACTCCGGCCTGGACATCGACGCGTTGCGCGTGGTCAGTGAGGGCGTGAACCGGGTGCGGTCGACCGGCGAGACCGGCCTGCTGCTGATCACCCACTACACCCGCATCCTGCGCTACATCAAGCCGGACTTCGTGCACGTCTTCGTCGGTGGCCGGATCGTCCAGGAAGGTGGCCCGGAGCTCGCCGAGCAGCTCGAGGCCGAGGGTTACGAGCGCTACGTGGCCGCCCGCGCCTGATCGACGGCAGAGAATCGACGGGAGAGAGTAGAACGATGACGTTCGACGTGGCCCGGATCCGAGCCGACTTCCCGATCCTCGAGCGGGAGGTCAACGGGTACCCGCTGGTGTACCTGGACAGCGCGAACACCTCGCAGAAGCCGCGGCAGGTGCTCGAGGTCATGCGCGCGCACAACGAGCGGCACAACGGCAACGTGTCCCGCTCGGTGCACACCCTCGGCACCGAGGCCACGTCGGCGTACGAGGAGGCCCGCGCCCGGATCGCGGCGTTCATCGGGGCCGCGAACCCGGACGAGGTGGTGTTCACCAAGAACTCCACCGAGGCCATCAACCTGGTCGCCTACTCGGCCGGTCAGCATCTGCGCCTCCGGCCGGGGGACGAGATCGTGATCTCCGAGATGGAGCATCACTCGAACATCGTCCCGTGGCAGCTGCTCTGCGAGCGTACCGGTGCCACGCTGCGCTGGTTCGGCGTCACCGACGACGGCCGGCTCGACGAGTCCCCCCTCGACGAGTTGATCACTCCTCGTACCAAGATCGTGTCGATCGTGCACATGTCGAACATCCTGGGCACGATCAACGACGTGTCCCGGATCGTCGCGCGGGCGCACGAGGTCGGTGCGCTGGTCCTGCTCGACTGCTCCCAGTCGGTGCCGCATCTGCCGGTCGACGTGCGCGCTCTGGGCGCCGACTTCATCGCGTTCACCGGCCACAAGATGCTCGGCCCGACCGGCATCGGCGTGCTCTGGGGCCGCTACTCGCTGCTCGCCGAGATGCCGCCGTTCCTGGCCGGCGGCTCGATGATCGAGACGGTGACGATGGCCGGCACCACGTACGCGGCGCCGCCCGCGCGGTTCGAGGCCGGCACCCCGCCGATCGCGGAGGCCGTCGGGCTCGGCGCGGCCGTCGACTACCTCAGCGGGATCGGCATGACCGCCATTCACGAGCACGAGCAGGAGATCACAGCGTACGCCCTGAAGACCCTGGCGGACGTGCCCGGCGTGCGCATCTTCGGCCCCGCGTCCCCGGAAGGTCGCGGCGGCACGCTGTCGTTCGCGGTCGACGGGGTGCACCCGCACGACGTGGGTCAGATCCTCGACGCGCAGGGCGTCGAGGTGCGCGTGGGGCACCACTGCGCCAAGCCGACCTGCGCGCGCTTCGGTGTGCCGGCCATGACGCGGGCGTCGTTCTACCTGTACACGACGACGGCCGAGATCGACGCCCTGGCGCGCGGCCTCGACCAGGTGCGGAAGGTGTTCGGCTGATGATGCTCGACGCGCTGTACCAGGAGATCATCATCGACCACTACAAGCACCCGCGTGGGCGCGGTCTGCGGGAGCCGTTCGACGGCGAGGCGCACCACGTCAACCCGACGTGCGGGGACGAGATCACCGTCCGGGTCACGGCGGACCTGTCGGACATCTCGTACGACGGCCTGGGCTGCTCGATCTCCCAGGCCGCCGCGTCGGTGCTGCACGAGCTGCTGACCGGCAAGGAGGTGGCGACCGCGGCCGAGGTGCACGAGGCGTTCGTCACGCTGATGCAGGGCCGTGGCCAGGTCGAGCCGGACGAGGAGATACTCGGGGACGCGGTGGCCTTCGCCGGTGTGGCGAAGTTCCCGGCCCGGGTGAAGTGCGCGCTGCTGCCGTGGATGGCGTTCAAGGACGCCGCGGCGCGCGCGGGCGTCGACGTGGGCGCCGCCCCGGAGGTGAAGGCATGACGACCGCACCGCTCAGCGGCCTCGCCGGCGAGGGCCCGCAGCGCAGGCCGAAGGAGGCACAGCATGACTGACAAGATCGAAGACACGGCGCCCGTCGAGGCGACTGCCGGGCCGAAGGCCTCCGTCGCCGACATCGAGGAGGCGATGAAGGACGTCGTCGACCCCGAACTCGGCATCAACGTGGTCGACCTGGGCCTGGTCTACGACACGTACGTCGACGACGACAACGTGGTCACCCTGGACATGACGCTGACCTCGGCGGCGTGCCCGCTCACCGACGTCATCGAGGACCAGACCCGCGCGGCGCTGACCACCGGCCCGGGCGGCGGCCTGGTCAAGGACTTCCGGATCAACTGGGTGTGGCTGCCGCCGTGGGGTCCGGACAAGATCACGGACGATGGGCGCGAGCAGCTGCGGGCGCTCGGCTTCAACGTCTGAATTCCTGTCACAACCCGGTGATAGAAACCAAGGCATGACCGAAACAGCACCCTACGAGGAACTTCTCTCCCTGATCGACGACCGGTCGGCGGCGTTCCGCGCCGCCCTCTCGGTCGCGCCCGATCTCGACGCCCGCGTGCCGGGCTGCCCCGACTGGTCGCTTGCCGATCTGGTCGCCCACCTCAGCGGCGTGCAGCGATTCTGGTCGGTGGTCGTGGCGGCGGCGGATCCCACCGGCCCGCCGTCCGAGGAGGCGCGTTCGGGCTTCGAGCCCCAGGGCGACCTGCTCGAGTGGTCCGCGGAGTCGGGCCGCCTGCTGCTCGCCGCGCTGCGCTCGGCCGGTGCTGACTCACCCGCCTGGACGTGGTGGGGCGCCTCCGGGGCGCCGATGACCGCGGGCGCCATCGCGCGGCATCAGGTCCAGGAGGCGGCCGTGCACGCGTACGACGCCCAGGAGACGATCGGCAAGCCGGAGCCGCTGCCGGCCGCCGTCGCCGTGGACGGCATCGCCGAGTTCCTGTCCGTCGGCGCCGCCTCCCTCGGTGGCTGGCCGCACCGCCCGGCCCGGGTCACGTTCGTGGCCACCGACGGGCCGTCCCACGTGCTCGACCTTTCCCCGTCCGGTGCCGTTCTCGATCCCGCTGCGTCCGGCGCACCGGTCACCACGGTGCACGCTCCCGCGAGCGATGTGGTGCTCGCCCTTTACGGCCGCATCCCGTTCGACACCCTCCGCGTCGAGGGGGACCGGGAGGTGCTGGCTCAGTTGCGGATCTGGTCCAATCCCGACTGACCCCCCGCCCGCTCACGCCGGCGGTAGGTGATCGACGGTGTTGTAGCCGGCCAGTTCGAGGTGGTCGTCCACGGCGACGAACCGGCTGATCGAGGCATTCCGCACGCTGCCGTCGGCCTTCTCCACGGCGAGCACCTGGTCCCAGGGAAGCTGCTCGATGACCGCCCGCATCATCAGCACGACGGCATCGTGGGCCACCACGATCACCCGCTCGCCGGCATGGTCGCTGTTGAGGGCGTCCAGAAACGCCCGCAGCCGCACGGCGATGTCCGCGAAGGATTCGCCGTCCGGCGGCCGGTATTCGTACTCGCCGGCCTCCGCACGCCGGGCCGCCTCGTCCGGGTAGCGCTGGGCGACCGCCGCGCGGGTGAGCATCTCCAGCTCGCCCATCAGCCGGTCGACCAGCCGGTCGTCCGTGACCGGCTCGGGCAGGTCGACGCCGGACGCCTCGGCCGCGATCCGCCACGTCTCCCTGGCGCGCAGATACGGCGAGGTGATGACCACCTGGGGGCGGCGATCCTCGGGCAGCTCGCCCAGCCACGTGCCGACCGCGCGAGCCTGTTCCACACCGATGTCGGTGAGCGGCACCTCCGCGTCCCGGCCGCTGACCTCCGCCTCCAGCAGGCCCTCCGCGTTCGCCGCGGGCATCGCGACGTTGGTCAGGCTCTGACCGTGCCGGATCAGGACGAGTTCCGCCACCACGCTCATGATCGAACCTTATCGAGCGTGGCCCGGATCCGTCGAAGCTGGACGCGTCGGAAACCCAGCGGCGTGTCGACACACCGCAATCCCCGCGAGCCACACCCCGCGCGAAATTCGGTGGCGGGCCGCGGTGCGGCGACGCCATGATGAGCGCGTGAAGACGCCGAGGAAGTACTCCGCCGTTCCTGTCGCCGCGGCCGATCGGGCCGCGCGGCAGCAGACGCGCGTCGAGCGAACGGCGGTCCTGCAGCTGCTGTCATGAGCACCGGGTTTCTGGCCGGCGTCGCGGCCGGCTACGGGATCGCCGTGCCCGTGGGAGCCATCGGTGTCCTGATCGCCGGCCTCAGCGCCCGAACGTCGCTGCGGGTCGGGGCGGCGGCCGGCCTGGGTGCGGCCACCGCGGACGGGATCTACGCCCTGGTGGCGGTGGCGGGCGGGGCCGCGGTCGCCGGAAGGATCGCCCCGATCGCGACACCGCTGCGCTGGAGCGCGGTGGCGGTGCTGCTCGGACTGGCGGCGATGACGGCGTGGGGAGCGGTCAGAAAACCGGCGCCGGATGCCGAGGGAGCCCGGCCGACGACGGCGCTGCGGGCGTACGCCGGAGTTCTGGGTCTGACCCTGCTTAACCCGGCCACCGTCGTCTATTTCGCCGCGCTCGTGCTCGGGCGTGGCGGGGAGGGAGGCGGCGCGTGGTTCGTGGCCGGCGCCTTCCTGGCCTCGGCCAGTTGGCAGTTGCTGATAGCCGGCGGCGGGTCGGTGGTCGGCCGGCTTCTCACCGGGGAACGGGGCCGCCAGATCACCGCATCGGTGTCGAGCATGGTGATCGCCATTCTGGCGATCCGGCTGCTTTGAACGACGCGCGGGAAGCGACGGGCGCGCAGCGAGGAACCTGCGCCGAGGAAACGCGCGACGGAACGCGCAGCGAAGCGGGTGCGTAGGGTGGCAGGAATGGGTGCTCGGACGGCCGCGGGAGGCGGCCGATGGGTCGACATCGCGCCGGAACGGCTGCCGCGCTGGCTGGCGAACTTCGCGACCCGGCACGGGGCGTACGCGGAAGACGGCCTGACCCTGCTCGCGGCCGACGGCGCCGCGGCGACGCTGCAGCCGCCGCCGGGCGTCGGCCCGGTCGCGACGCTGCCCGAGCTGATCCGCGAATCGCAGGCACCGCGCCGCCTGGGTCTGCTGCTCGCGCGCAAGGGCGCGGTCGCGGTCGGCATCGCCGACGGCCCGGAGCTGGTGGCGTCCAAGGTGGACACCCACTACGTGCAGGGACGGACGGCGGCGGGAGGATGGTCGCAGCAGCGGTTCGCGCGCCGCCGCGACAATCAGGCGAAGGCGGCGGCTGCCGACGGCGCCGGCATCGTGGGGCGTCTGCTGCTTCCCGAGGTACGCGCGCTGGCGGCGCTCGTCACCGGCGGCGACCGTACGGCCGTGGACGCGATCCTCGCGGTCCCGCAGCTCGCCCCGGTCGCCGCGCTACGGGCCGGGCGGCTGCTGGACGTGCCGGAGCCCCGGCACGCGGTGCTGGTGTCCGCGGTCGCCGGGGCCCGGGCCGTGCCGATCCTGGTACGCGAGCCTTAGTCGCCCGGCTTGACGGCGCCGGGTGCGAAGGTGTCGCAGTCCTTCGGGGTGCCGGAGTCGAAGCCCGCGCGGAACCACTTCTGCCGGTCGGCCGACCTGCCGTGGGTGAACTCGGCCGGGTTGATCGTGCCGCCGCTGCGCTGCTGCAAGGTGTCGTCACCGATCTGGCCGGCGGTGTCGATGCCCTCCTGAATGTCCGCGTCGGTCAGGCTCTTGAACAGCGGTTGCCCGTTCGCCGACTTGGTCTCGGTGGCGTGCTTGGCCCAGACCCCGGAGTAGCAGTCGGCCTGCAGTTCGAGCTTGACCGAGAGCAGGTTCTGTTCCGCCTCGCTCTTGCCCTGCTGCTCCTGGCGCATCTTCGCCTCGGTGCCGATCACGTCCTGCATGTGGTGCCCGTACTCGTGCGAGAGCACGTACGGCTGCGCGAACTCGCCGGGCGCCCCGAGTTGTTCGGCGAGCAGCTTGTAGAAGGTGAGGTCGATGTACACCTTGTCATCGGCCGGGCAGTAGAACGGGCCGACGCCCGAATCGGCGGCACCGCATCCGGTGCTCACGCGGTTGGAGAAGAACACCGTCTTCGCCGGCTCGTACGGCTGCCCGAAGTACTCCGGCGACGCCTCCTTCCAGAACGCCTGGATGGAGTTGACGTACAGCACGTTGCGGCAGTCCAGCTGGTCGAGCGCGGTGCCCTTGTTCGCGCACTGTTGCTGCAGCTTCGAGTTGTCGCTCTGACTGGAGCCGCCGCTGTCGCCGCCGAGACCGTTCACCCCGAAGTAGCCGCCGACCAGCATGAGCACGACGGTGATGATGATGCCGACGATGCCGCCGCCGCCGATCGGGATGGGCAGGCCGCCGAAGCCGCCACCTCCGCCGGATCCCCGTCGATCCTCGACCTGACTGGTATCGATGTCGGCGTTCTCGTTGAGTTCCATCTCATCCTCACTGAGCCGGACCGGAGTGGGGGCCGCAACGGCGAAACGGCACTGCCGGGCGTTTACCCGATGATCTTGAAAGCTAATCGGGTGGGAGATGTCCCGGGGCGCCCGGTACTATTGCCGCGTGCTGCTCTGCGAAGGCTGACCTGCCCGGCGCCCGACCGTTGAGCCCTACGGCCGGCGCTTATCCGTGTCCGGAGTCAGCCCGTCGTCTGTGAGAGCGAGCCACAAATGATCACCGCCACCGGACTAGAACTGCGTGCCGGCGCCCGTATCCTGCTGTCCCCGGTCACCCTGCGCGTGCAGCCCGGCGACCGGATCGGCCTGGTGGGCCGGAACGGTGCCGGCAAGACCACCACCTTGAGGGTGCTGGCCGGCGAGGGCCAGCCCTACGCCGGCCAGGTGGAATGCACCAGCGAGGTGGGTTATCTGCCGCAGGACCCGCGTACCGGAGATCTGAACGTCACCGGTCGTGACCGGGTGCTCTCCGCGCGCGGCCTGGACGCCCTGCTCGCCGAGATGCAGAAGCTGGAGATCGAGCTGGAGGAGAGCGCCGACGACCGGCTGGTCCGGCGTTACGGCCAGCTCGAGGACCAGTTCGCGGCACTGGGCGGGTACGCGGCCGAGGCCGAGGCCGCCCGGATCTGTGCCAACCTGGGCCTGCCCGACCGGGCACTGGCGCAGACCATCGGCACGCTCTCCGGCGGCCAGCGCCGCCGGATCGAGCTCGCCCGGATCCTGTTCGCCGACGCGGGCCAGAACGGCAAGGGCATCCTGCTGCTCGACGAGCCGACGAACCACCTGGACCAGGACTCGATCGCCTGGCTGCGCGGCTACATGGCGCAACACCGGGGCGGCCTCGTCGTGATCAGCCACGACGTCGAGCTGCTCGACGCCGCGGTGAACAAGGTGTGGTACCTGGACGCCAACCGCTCGGTCGTCGACATCTACAACGTCGGCTGGAAGAAGTACCTCGAGCAGCGGGAAACCGACGAGCGCCGGCGCCGCCGCGAGCGGGCGAACGCGGAGAAGAAGGCCGGCGCCCTGATGGCGCAGGCCGACAAGATGCGTGCCAAGGCGACCAAGACGGTGGCCGCCCAGAACATGGCACGCCGGGCCGAGCGGCTGCTCACCGGTCTCGAGGAGGTCCGCGTCTCGGACAAGGTGGCCAAGGTGCGATTCCCCCGCCCGGCGCCGTGCGGCAAGACGCCGCTGACCGCGTCGGGGTTGTCGAAGTCCTACGGTTCGCTGGAGATCTTCACCGACGTCGACGTGGCGGTGGACCGCGGTTCCCGGGTCGCGATCCTCGGGCTGAACGGCGCCGGTAAGACCACGCTGCTGCGCATCCTGGGCGGCCTGTTGGAGCCGGACACCGGCGAGGTGAGGCCGGGGCACGGCCTGCGGCTCGGCTACTACGCGCAGGAGCACGAGACGCTGGACGTCGACCGGACGGTGCTGGAGCACATGCGCAGCGCCGCCGCCGAGCAGACCGACACCGACCTGCGGAAGATCCTCGGTGCTTTCCTCTTCTCGGGCGAGGACGTCGACAAACCGGCCGGCGTGCTCTCCGGCGGGGAGAAGACCCGGCTGGCGCTGGCCACGCTGGTCTGCTCGGGCGCCAACGTGCTGCTGCTGGACGAGCCGACGAACAATCTCGACCCGGTCAGCCGGGAGCAGGTGCTGGATGCGATCGCCAACTATCCCGGCGCAATAGTGCTGGTCACCCACGACGCGGGTGCGGTGCAGGCACTCAAGCCGGACCGGGCGATCCTGCTGCCCGACGGCGACGAGGACGCCTGGAGCGACGATCTTCTGGAACTGGTCGAGCTCGCCTGATCGACTTGGTTCGATCTTGGGTGGCGGGTGGGCGGTGGGACAGGGGCATCGTCAGTTGTCAACTGGTGCCCACACAGACAGTGCGACGTTCGGGCGTTTGCGGTCAGGTCGGGCACCGTGGCAGGCGCCGAGAATTTGGCACGCCGGCTCCGGCAGCGTACGGTGCCCGCCGCATCGACGATCCGTCACATCCGGGTGACGCCGCTGCTCGATCGGGTGTTTTCCCAGGTGATCGATGGTCTTGGCGGGACGGCCGCCGGGCGGTCGGGCGGGCCGTTTCCGCCGTGCCTCTCGTGTCAGTTAACTGTCTGACATTGATGCCAGTGGTCACCGTCAAGTTCCTGACAGTGACAAATGGGCACGCTGGCTAAGCCCGGATACCTAGCGCATGATCGTTGGAGGCGGTCTAATAGGTGGGACCGTATCGAACCGCACAGTCTGGGACGTGAGGATTCAGCATGGCAGCCACGGGCACAGCCACCAGCACTGAGAAGGGTCGCCGAATCGTCGGCAGCGAGCGCCAGTCGCTCGCCAAGGATCTGGTCAAGCGTTACACGGGCGGCGAGAGCATTCGCGCCCTCGCGGCTTCGACCGGCCGGTCCTACGGGTTCGTGCACCGGGTGCTCACCGAATCCGGCGTGCAGCTCCGCCAGCGTGGCGGCGCCCGGCGCCGGAAGAAGGCGTGACGCCCGGCGAAGCCGGACCTGACAACATGGGGGACGCCGACGAGGCGGAAGTTCGCTGCGACCTGGACGGGCCGGTCGCAACGGTGACGTTGTGCCGGCCCGAGGTGCTCAATGCGCAGACTCCGGCGATGTGGGCCGAGCTGGCGAGTATTTCCCGAAAATTACCGGGCGACGTACGAGTAGTCATTGTTCGCGGTGCCGGGCGGTCCTTTTCCGCAGGCCTGGATCTGTCCGTGGCGCGCGGCGACGGCGATTCTTCACTGCTCCGACTCGCGCAGTTGTCGCCCGTCGAGTGCGCGGATCGGATTGCCGGCTTCCAGTCGGCGTTCACGTGGTTGCGTGGCCCCTCCATCGTGTCCATCGCCGCGGTGCACGGGCACGCGATCGGTGCTGGATTCCAGCTGGCTCTCAACTGCGACATGCGCGTACTGGCGGATGATGCACGCATGTCGATGGCCGAGGTCACCCTCGGGCTGGTTCCCGACCTCGGCGGAACGAAGCGGCTCGCCGAGTTGGTCGGGCCCTCCCGCGCCCTGGAGATCTGCGTTACCGGGCGCCGGATCGCCGCTGACGAAGCCGACCGGATCGGGCTGGCCACCGCGGTGGTCCCCGGTCCCCAGCTGAGCGGCGCGGTCACCGACCTGGCCGCCGCCGTCCTGGCCGCCGACGCCGGCGCGGTCGCTGAGATCAAGGCGCTGCTGGCCGGTGCCGGGCAGCGTTCGTACGCCGAGCAGGACCGCGCCGAGCGGGAGGCGCAGACCCGCCGTCTGCGGGATCTGCTAGGGGCGGGCGAGTAGCGCCCGGGTCGGACCGCCGCCGGAATAGCGTCCGCACCGCTCAGGTTGTCGTACCCTGCGGGCAGACTGTCACCTGTCCCGTTCCACGACACCCCGGGAGGTGACGATGGGCCCGTCCTCGAGCATGTCCAGCTGGGGCATGCTGCGCTCGATCCAGAATTCCGACCGGGTCGCCCAGCACCACCTGAGCCGGGGTACCACCCGCCGGATTCTCCGCTTCGCCCGGCCCTACCGTGGCGACATCGCCGTCTTCCTGGTCACCGTGGTGCTCGACGCGGGCATCGGCGTCCTCACTCCGCTGCTGGCCGGCCACGTGGTCAACGCGATCACCGGCGGAGGTTCCGAGGCGGCGTCCCTGGTCGTCCGCCTCGCGCTGCTGATCGCCGGCCTGGCCGTGATCGACGCGTTCCTCTCCCTCGCCCAGCGGTGGTACTCGGCTCGCATCGGCGAGGGCATCATCCTCGACCTGCGCACCCGGGTGTACGACCACGTGCAGCGCATGCCGCTGCAGTTCTTCACCCGCACCCAGACGGGTGCCCTGGTGAGCCGGCTCAACAACGACGTGCTGGGCGCGCAGCGGGCCTTCACCTCGACGCTCTCCGGCGTGGTCAGCAATGTGATCCAGCTGGTCCTGACCGCCGCCGTGATGTTCAGCCTGTCCTGGCAGATCACCGTCCTGTCGCTGCTGTTGCTGCCGCTGTTCATCCTCCCGGCGCGCCGGGTCGGCAAGCGGCTCGCCGAGATCACCCGCGAGTCCTACAACCTCGACGCCAAGATGAACGCGACGATGACCGAGCGGTTCAACGTCTCCGGCGCACTGCTCGTCAAGCTGTTCGGGCGGCCCGACGCCGAGGCCGCGCGGTTCGGCGAGCGCGCCGAGCGGGTCCGCGACATCGGGGTCCAGCAGGCGATGTACTCGCGCACCTTCTTCGTGGCCATGCTGCTGGTCGCCTCGCTCGCCCAGGCGCTGACCTACGGGCTCGGCGGCTGGCTGGCGGTCGGCGGCAGCGTCACCGCCGGCACGGTGGTCACGCTGGCGTTGCTGCTCACCCGCCTCTACGGTCCGCTGACCGCACTCAGCAACGTCCGTGTCGACGTGATGAGCGCCCTCGTCTCGTTCGACCGGGTCTTCGAGGTGCTCGACCTCCGCCCGGGCATCGAGGAGAAGCCGGGTGCTGTCGCCGTTCCCACGGGTGCCGGACGGATCGAGTTCCGCGACGTGCATTTCCGCTACCCGAGCGCCGACGAAGTGTCGCTCGCCACGCTGGAGGACGTCGCCGCGCTGGACCGTACGGAGAACGCCCCGGTGCTGAGCGGCGTCGACTTCACCGTCGAGCCCGGCCAGATGGTCGCCCTGGTCGGCCCCTCCGGTGCCGGCAAGTCGACCACCTCGATGCTGGTGTCGCGGGTCTACGACGTCACCGGCGGGGCCGTCCTGGTCGGCGGTGTCGACGTGCGCGACGCCACGTTGACCTCCCTGCGCGACACGATCGGCGTCGTCACCCAGGACGCGCACCTGTTCCACGAGACGATCCGGGAAAACCTGCGCTACGCCCGCCCGGAGGCGACCGAGGACGAGATGTGGGCCGCGCTGCGCGGAGCGCAGGTCGCGGACCTGGTCCGGGCACTTCCCGACGACCTCGACACGGTGGTGGGCGAGCGCGGCTACCGGTTCTCCGGCGGCGAGAAGCAGCGCATCGCCATCGCGCGGCTGCTGCTCAAGCACCCGTCGATCGTCATCCTCGACGAGGCGACGGCACACCTGGACAGCGAGTCCGAGGCGGCCGTTCAGCGGGCGTTGTCGGTGGCGCTGCAGGGCCGGACGGCCCTGGTGATCGCCCACCGGCTCTCCACGGTTCGCGACGCCGACCAGATCCTCGTTCTCGACGAGGGACGGATCGTCGAACGGGGCCGGCACGACGAACTGGTGGCGGCCGGCGGCCTCTACGCCGAGCTGTACCGCACCCAGTTCGCGGTGGCCTCGCCGGACGCCCCGCCGTACGGCGCGGATGTCGAGATCGTCACGGTGCCGGCCGGGCAGGTCGAGCCGTGAGCGGCACCTCAGGCGCGGGTGGCGACGATCTCGGCGACGTCGTCGTGGAGCCTGGCCAAGCCCTGATCGAACGTTGCCAACCGGCCGGATCGCGTTCGGGCCAGATGGGCGAGGTAGGCGTCGGTGACCTGGCGATGCCCGATGACACCTCGCAAGGAGACAGCGTGGTACGACGCGCCGTCCGGCCAGAACTCGTGCCGGGGATGGGCGGTCGTGGCCGACAGCAGCGCGACCGCGGTCGTCGCGGATTGACCCTGCTGGATGAGAAGGCGAAGCAACGCGCCCTGGGTAACGGGACAGGTGGCGAAGGAGTCCTCGCCGGCCGAGAACCAGGATTCGGCGGCCGCGTGGTGAACGTGATCGGCCACCACGAGAGCGATCAGGACATTCGCATCCAGAAGCGCGGTCACGCCTCTAGATCTTCCAGAGCGCGAACATCGTCGGTGGTGCTTACATCACTGCATCATGATGCAGAGATGCGAAGTGCTCGGCCAACTGGGTGAGCTGGAAGTGAGCGTTGAGGCCGCTCGGGTTCGGCAGCACCCACACCGGCACCCCGCCGAGCCGCTCCGGCTGCGGGCCGATCGTGGCCCGCGGCCGCGCGAAGGCGGCACGGTAGGCGGTCACGCCCAGCACCGCCACGTACCTGGGCCGCCACTGCCCGGCGAGCGCGGCCAGCTTGGCGCCACCCTCGACCAGCTCGGCCCGGGACAGCTCGTCGGCCCGGGCGGTGGCGCGGGCGACCACGTTGGTGATGCCGAGACCGGCGGCGGGCAGGACGAACTGCTCCGACGGGTGCAGCAACCGGTCCGTGAAACCGGAGGCGTGCAGCACCGGCCAGAAGCGGTTGCCCGGCCGGGCGAAGTGGAGCCCGGTGGCGGCGGAGTACCGGCTCGGGTTGATGCCGGCGAAGAGCACGCGCAGGTCCGGGCCGATCAGATCCGGAATCGTGCCGCCGGCCGCGGCCGCCACCTCGGCGGGCGTGGGCTTGCGCATCGGCGAAGCCTAACCGCGCCGGTGCGGCAACTCGCAGTCGCGGCCGGTCAGGGCCGGCGGATCACGCGTACCCGGCCGGCGATCTGCACCGCGACGGCGCCGGCGGCGGACCGCAGCGCCGGACCGCGCCGGGGCCGGGGCGCCGCGGCGCCGTCATACCGCCAGGCCGCCTCGCGCGCGGCCAGCTCCGCGGCCGCCGGCGGCGGCAGCGCGTCGAGCGCCACCAGGTCGCGGGCGAGGTCCCAGCCGTCGCGCAGCGATCCGCGCGTCGGCCGGGCCGCCGCCCACGCGCCGAACTCTCGGACCCACCGCTCGCCGAAGCCCGCCGCCAGCAGCGGCCATTGCCGCGCGACCTCCCCGGCTCGCTTGCGCAGCAGCGCCACCCGGGCCTCCTCGACCCGGAAAGGATCAAACCCTGCGGGTACGGGTCCACCCGACGTGAGCGCCTCGACGAGCTCGGCTTGCCGGGTGGCCAGGCTCCGCGGCCGGCCGCCGGGCTGTGCTGCCGGGTCACCCGCGCGGCCTGCGGCCGCGGCGCTCATGTCACCGCCGGACAACCGGAGGCCTTGGCAATGGCGTCCAGTTCAGCGCGCAGCTCGTCGGCGGGCGGGTAGTTCCCGTCGCGTTCCAGCATCAGCGCCGGCGGCCGGTGGCGCCGGCACAGCTCGCCCACCAGATCGAGCACCTCGTCGGGCACCGGGTCGGTGTGGGTGTCGTGGTAGAGACCCCGGTGCTCCGCGCCGCCGGCCACATGGACGTAGGCGACCCGGTCGAGCGGCAGGCGGTCGAGCAGCGCGACCGGGTCCGTGCCGCGGTTGCGGGCGTTGGCGTAGACGTTCGCCACGTCCAGCAACAGGAGCGCGTCCGTCCGGGAAAGGATCTCGGTGAGGAACGCGGCCTCGTCCAGTTCGTCGTCCGGCCAGTCGAAGAGGGCGGCGATCGGCTCGAGCGCGAGCGGCGCGCCGAGCGATGCCTGGGTCCGCCGGACGTTCGCGACGACCGCCTCGACGGCCTCGTAGGTGCGAGGCACTGGGAGCAGGTGGCCGGCCTCGACGCCGCCGGCCCGGACGTACGCGATGTGCTCGCTCACCAGCGGCGCGCCGAGACGTTCCGCGATCGCGGCGAGGTGCTCGACGCGCTCGGCCTCGACCGGCTCGGCGCCGCCGAGGGACAGCCGGATTCCGTGCGGGACGACCGTGACGCCGCGGTCCAGCAGGTCGCCGAGGCCGGCCGGCAACTCCCCGTGCGCGGGCACCGACTCGGCCACGACCTCGGCGAAGCGCAGCCCGGGCAGGCCGGCCACGAAACCGGCGATCTCGGGCCGCCAGCCGATGCCGACCCCGTACGTCCGCGGGCCGTCACCCGCCGCAGCCGCCACCGCCGCACCCGCCTCCCCCGCCGCATCCACCCCCGCCGCCTCCTCCGCACGAGCCGCCGACCCCGCCGCCGTCGAAGCCGGAGCCGCCGCCACCGGAGGCGGCGATGCGGTGGACTTCCGCCTCCGCGGCGAAGGCCGGATCCAGGTCGTAGAGCGAGGCGGCGCCGAACAGCGCCACACCCATCGCCGCGCCGCTCGCGCCGTAGGTAGCGTAGGCAGGCGACTGGCGCGGCGAGAGGTAGTGATGCCGGGCGCGGATCTCCCGCATGCCGCGCATCGCCGCGGCGGTCGCGAAGCCGCGCCGGCGCAGCTGGACGATGGCGACGCCGAACACGAAGATGACAGCGGGAACGAGGAAGCCGACCGGCTTGCCGTTGCCCACGCCGTCGATCAGCCGGGCCACGCCGATCAGGACCAGGACGCCGCCGGCGATCGCCCAGAGCCGCGCCTGGCGCCGCTGGGCCTCGGTGACGGCCAGCCCGCGCTGCTCGAGGCCCTCGCGCAGTTGTGCCAGCGCCGAGACGACCCACGGGTCGGTGTGCAGCTCCCGGCCCCGCAGGCCGCGCCCGGCCGCGACGTGGATCGCGGTGTCGAGGGGTGTCACGCCCGGGGGTAGTGGACCGGTCTGCACGAGGGTGTGGCCGGGACCGCCGCCGATCGCCCCGGCGGCGCGCAGCCCACCCATCGCGGCGTAGACGGCGAGCCGGTCACCACCGTTGAGATACGCGATCTGCTGCGGTCCCAAGTCGCCGATCATGGCGTCGGCGCCGCCGCGGAACAGGATCCGCCGATGGATCGCCGCCCCGGCGACGAGGACGACGATCGCGGCGAGATACCAGACGAGGAAGGTCGGGCCGGGAATTCCCCAGGTGTCCTGCATGGCGCTGCCTCCCGTGCTCATCACGGCTTTGACCCTCATTGTGCGCAGCCGCGGCAAGCCCGGCGATCGGCCGGTCAGTTCCGCCGGACAGCCTCCTCCACCAGGTCCAGCACGCGCCTCAGCTCGCCCGGTGGGCGCCCGGTCGCCAGGTGCAGTACCAGGCCGTCGTAGGCCAGCTCGAGGAACTGGGTGAGCACCTCGACCGGCACGTCCTCGCGCAGCACGCCGGCCTCGCGCTGGCGCCGCAGCCGGTCGCGGGTGGCGTCCGCGATCGCCGCCGCCCGCTCCGACCAGCGCTTGGCGAAGGCGGGGTCGGTGCGCAGCCGTCGAGACACCTCGAGCTGGGTGCCCAGCCAGCCGGCCGTGTCGCCGTCGCTGCCACCGGCCCGCTCCAGCAGGTCGCGCATCACCTGGACGAGGCCGTTGCGGGCCACGGTCTCGACCATGGCGGCGGCGTCGTCCTCGGCGACGGCGAGGAACAGCGACTCCTTGTCGCGAAAATGGTGGAAAATCGCGCCGCGCGACAGGCCCGTCGCGTCCTCGAGGCGGCGCACCGTGGCGCCCTCGTAGCCGAACCGGGCGAAACAGTCGCGGGCCGCCGCGAGGATCTCGTGGCGTCGCGCCTCCAGCTGGTCATGGCTTACTCTGGGCACGCCTTGGATCGTGTCACGCCGCCCGTCGCTCCTGCAATCCGTACGTACGTCTTGTCAACCGGAGGCGGAGCTCGGGCCTGATGCCGCGAATTCCGTCATGACGGTGGGACTTGTTCATACTCCTGGACTATTCGGCCCCTGAAGCGCTCACGTAAAGTGCCCGGGTGCCTCTCGTCCTGATCGCCCTCGACGACACCCTGCTCGATCGCAGCGGTGCCTTCAAGCTGTGGGCGAAGGGATTCCTGGACGAGATCGGCGCGCCGCATGACGATGTGGACTGGTTACTCTCCGTGGACGCCGACGGTCTCACCCCACGATGGGACCTGGCCGATCTCATCCGCGCCCGGTACCGGCTGTCCATTCCCTCGATCGACATCGTCGAGGAGCTCAAGGACGGCCCGCAGGCGTACGAGAAGCTAGATCCGCTGGTCGGCTGCGCGTTGCGGATCGCCGCCGACGCGGGCTTCGTACCCGTCGTGGTGACCAACGGCCCCACGGATCTGCAGGAGCGGCGGATCCGGCGGACCGGCCTGGACCGCTACGTCGCCGATTGGGTGATCTCCGAGCGGGCCGGCGTCAGCAAGCCGAACCCGCGCATCTTCGCCCTCGCCGCGCAGCAGGTGCGGATGCGCCTCGGCAGCGCCTGGGTGGTCGGCGACAGCCCCGAGGCCGACATCGGCGGCGCTGCCGCGATGGGTCTGCCCAGCGTCTGGCTGCACCGCGGCCGGGACTGGATCGACAACCGGTTCGCGCCGACCCGGGCGGTCGGCAACGTCATCCAGGGCCTGTCGGCCGTCATGGCCGGCCCCGCGAGGCCCGCGCGCGGCAAATAGCTCGCGCCGTAAATAGATTGCGCGGGTGCCGCGGGCTCCGGCAAAGTTGGGCGCGCTCCACCGTACGCCGCCCGGTCGGCGGACGGATCCGACGAGAGAGAGGGGGGTGGACCACATGGCCGTCTTTGTGCTGCCTGCTGTCCCGCTTCAGATCCCTTCTTTCTCCGAGGAGACCCTCCAGTGCGCGAGCACGACTCTTTCGGCCCGGCGACCATGCGCCGCGGCCGCCGCAAGTTCGACGACGACGATCCCGCCTTCGTGAAACGAGGCCGGCTCGAGCCGGCCCTGCAGGAGGAACCAGACCTGCCCCCGACCGGCGACCGCTGGTCCACGTGGGACGGCGCGCTGCACGGGCCGGAGCCCCGGCCCGACTGGGTGCGCACCGAGTACGGTGCTGTCGACACCGAGCTCGGCATGCTCAAGACCGGCAAGGAAGCCGACGTCTTCGTGGTCCGCCGGGCCGTGCCGGACACCGACAGGATCAGCATGCTGGCCGCGAAGCGCTACCGCGACGGGGACCACCGGCTGTTCCATCGGGACGCCGGGTACCTCGAGGGACGCCGGGTGCGGCGGTCCCGCGAGATGCGGGCGATGACCAACCGCACCTCGTTCGGCAAGGAAATGATCGCCGGACAGTGGGCCACCGCCGAGTTCGGCGCCCTGTCCCACCTGTGGCAGGTGGGCCGGCAGAGCGGTCTGGTGCGGGTGCCCTATCCGGTGCAGCTCATCGGCACCGAGCTGATGCTCGAGTTCATCGGCGACTGGGAGACCGGCGAGGCGGCGCCCCGGCTCGTGCAGGTGCGCACCGACCGGGACGGGCTCGAGGACCTGTGGCGGCAGATGGCCGACGCGCTGTCGGTACTGGCCCGCGCCCAGGTCGCGCACGGCGACCTCTCGCCGTACAACACGCTGGTGCACGAGGGGCGGCTGGTCCTGATCGACCTGCCGCAGATCGTCGACGTGATCGCCAATCCGCAGGGCGCCGACTTCATCGCGCGGGACCTGCGCAACGTGGCGGCGTGGTTCACCGCCCGCGGGCTGGAGATCGACGTCGACGGGCTGCTCGAACAGCTGCTCTACGAGGCGGGGCTGCGATGAGGCATGCCCCGCCCGGCCCGCGACCGCCGACCCCGCGGCGGCCTCGTCACTGCAGGTACCCCTCGACCTCGTCGACGCTGTGAGCCTGCTCGGCGTTCGGGTCGTTGCCCGCCTGCCGGGCGGCCCGGCGCCGGCGCAGCAGGTCCCAGCACTGGTCCAGCGCCTCTTCGATCTCCTTGAGCCGGGCGTGCTCGTCCACCGAGGAGATCTCCCCTCGGCTCAGCTGCTGCCGGAGCTTGTGCTCCTCGTCGACCAAGCCGTGGATCCGGCTCAACACCGTCTTGTCATCCATTCCCGAAGCCTATTCAGCGGCGTGAACGCCGGCCGGGGTGGGTCCGCCGCCCTGGCGGACGGCGGGCCCTCGGACGTCAGCCGTTCAGCATCTTGCGGAGGACGTACTGCAGGATGCCGCCGTGGCGGTAATAGTCCGCCTCGCCGGGCGTGTCGATCCGGACGTCGGCGTCGAATTCGATGCCGGTGTCCGTGCGGACCTTGACGGTGTCCGGGATGTCGCCGTCGTTGAGGGCGGTGACACCGGTGATCGTGAAGGTCTCGGAGCCGCCGAGACCGAGCGACTCCGCGTTGGTCTTCGGCGGGAACTGCAGCGGGAGCACGCCCATGCCGATGAGGTTCGAGCGGTGGATGCGCTCGTAGCTCTCGGCGATGACGGCGCGGACGCCGAGCAGCATGGTGCCCTTGGCCGCCCAGTCCCGGGACGAGCCCGAACCGTATTCCTTGCCGGCCAGGATGACCAGCGGGACGCCGGCCTCCTGGTAGGCCATCGAGGCGTCGTAGATGGTGGTCTGGTCGCCGGTCAGGTGGTTGATCGTGAATCCTCCTTCCGGCAGCTGTCCTCGACTCGATTGAATCTGGTTGCGGAGCCGGATGTTGGCGAAGGTGCCCCGGATCATGACCTCGTGGTTGCCGCGCCGGGAGCCGTACGAGTTGAACTCGTGGCGCGCGACGCCGTGCTCGGCCAGGTACTTGCCGGCCGGGGAGTCCGGCTTGATCGAGCCGGCCGGCGAGATGTGGTCGGTGGTCACCGAGTCGCCCAGCCGGGCCAGCACCCGGGCGCCGGCGATGTCCTCCACCGGTGCCGGCTCGGCCGCCATCCCCTCGAAGTACGGGGGCTTGCGCACGTACGTCGACTCGCCGTCCCAGGCGAACGTGTCCCCACTCGGGGTGGGCAGCGACCGCCATTGTTCGTCGCCGGCGAACACGTCGGAGTACGCCTGGTTGAAGCCGGTCGCCCCGATCGCGCCGGCGATGACGTCGTCGATCTCCTGGGCGCTGGGCCAGATCTCGGAGAGGTAGACCGGCTTGCCCTCGGTGTCGGTGCCGAGCGGCTCCGAGGTGATGTCCAGGTCCATCGTGCCGGCCAGCGCGTACGCCACCACCAGCGGCGGCGAGGCCAGATAGTTCATCTTGACGTCGGGGTTGATCCGGCCCTCGAAGTTGCGGTTGCCGGAGAGCACGCTCACCGCCGTCAGGTCGTTCTCGTTGACGGCCGCGGAGATAGCGTCGGGCAGCGGGCCCGAGTTGCCGATGCACGTGGTGCAGCCGTAGCCGACCAGGTTGAAGCCGAGCTTGTCCAGGTACGGCGTCAGGCCGGCCCGGTCGTAGTAGTCCATGACGACCTTGGAGCCGGGCGCCAGCGTGGTCTTGACCCACGGCTTGCGGGTCAGGCCGCGCTCCACCGCCTTCTTGGCGAGCAGCGCCGCACCGATCATGACCTGCGGGTTCGACGTGTTCGTGCAGGACGTGATGGCGGCGATGACCACGGCGCCGTGGTCGAGTTCGAACTCGGTGCCGTCCTCGTCGACCACCCGGGTCGGCTCGGACGGGCGCCCGTCCGCGCCCTCGGCCGCGCTGGCCAGGTGGTGCGGCTTGTCGGCGTCGTCCTGCACCGCGTTGGCGGGCGAGTCGCTGGCCGGGAAGGACTCGGCGCTGGCCTCGTCCGCGTGGCCCTCCACCTCGACGTAGTTGACGAGCGCCTCGCGGAACATCTGCTTGGCGGCGTCCAGCGGGACCCGGTCCTGCGGGCGCTTCGGGCCGGCCAGCGACGGCACGATGGTCGACAGGTCGAGCTCGAGCCGCTCGGAGTACTGCGGCTCGGCGTCCGGGTCGAGCCAGAGGCCCTGCCGCTTGGCGTACGCCTCGACGAGCGCCACCTGCTCCTCGCCGCGCCCGGTGAGCTTGAGGTACTTCACCGTTTCCTCGTCGATCGGGAAGATCGCGACGGTGGAGCCGTACTCCGGCGACATGTTGCCGATGGTGGCCCGGTTGGCCAGCGGCACGGCGCTCACGCCGGGCCCGTAGAACTCGACGAACTTGCTGACCACGCCGTGCTCGCGGAGCATCTCGGTGATCGTGAGGACGAGGTCGGTCGCGGTCGTGCCGGCCGGCATCTCGCCCTCGAGCTTGAAGCCAACGACCCGGGGGATGAGCATGCTGACCGGCTGGCCGAGCATCGCGGCCTCGGCCTCGATGCCGCCCACGCCCCAGCCCAGCACGCCCAGGCCGTTGACCATGGTGGTGTGCGAGTCGGTGCCGACGACGGTGTCCGGGTACGCCTGGCCGTTGCGCTCCATGATCGTACGGGCCAGATACTCGATGTTGACCTGGTGCACGATGCCGGTGCCGGGCGGGACGACCTTGAACTCGTTGAACGCGGTCTGGCCCCAGCGCAGGAACTGGTAGCGCTCGCGGTTGCGCTGGTATTCCAGCTCGACGTTGCGGGCGAAGGCGTCCTCGCGGCCGAACAGATCGGCGATGACGGAATGGTCGATGACCAGCTCGGCGGGGGCGAGCGGATTGACCTTGCCGGGGTCGCCGCCGAGGTCCCGGACCGCCTCCCGCATGGTGGCCAGGTCGACGACGCACGGCACGCCGGTGAAGTCCTGCATCAGCACCCGGGCGGGCGTGAACTGGATCTCCACGCTGGGGTCGGCGGTGTGGTCCCAGCTGCCGAGCGCCCGGATGTGGTCGGCGGTGATGTTCGCGCCGTCCTCGGTGCGCAGCAGGTTCTCCAGCAGGATCTTCAAGGAGTAGGGCAGCCGGTCGTGCCCCTCGACCTTGTCGATCGTGAAAATCTCGTAGCTCGCGTCTCCGACGCGAAGCTCACTCTTCGCACCAAAGGTGTCGAGGCTGGCCACGTCATCTCCTTCACACCCAGCGACTGTGAGTCAACGTTCATCCCTCGACTCAGTCTTCCGCACCGAGCGGGGCGGTCCCCGGGTTAGGCGGCCCTAACTCCCGGTTCGCGTTTCGCGTAAACCGTACGTCCGTCTTGTAAGGCCGCGCAAGGCGCGGTCAGTTGGTAGCGCGGCGTTCCGGCTGCTGCGTGACGCGGACGGCACGGCGGACCGCGACCTCCCCGGTGTTTACCTCGCGGTCGAATCGGGCATTCCGCACATCGTGCGGGCTCCCACCGATCTGGCCGACCTGACCGAGTTCTTCGACCGGTACGGCGCGGCGCTGACCGCCGGTGACGTCACCGCGGTGGCCTCCTGCTACGCGTTGCCCGGCAGCGTCGTCGCGGACTCGTACAGTTTCACGTTCACGTCCCCGGCTGCGGTGGCCCTCTCCTTCCTCGGCGCCGCCCCCGCGTACCGGGAACAGCAGATCGTCGCGGCGCACGCGCAACTGCTCGACGTGCAGCAGCTCTCCACGGCGCTGGTGATGGTCGCGGTTCAGTGGGAGTACCTCGACAGCGGCGGAAACGCCGTGCCGGGGGAGGGCTACCGCTACGTGCTGCGGGCCGACGGGAGTGGGCCGCGGATCACCACCGTCATCGCGACGCACTGAGTGCCGCCGGCTCCGGTACCGCGGAAACCGTCGTACCCCGATGCGAGGATGTCTCGGTGACCACGATCGAGATCGCCGCCACCGCATACCCCGTCCCGCCGGCACAGCCCCTCTCACCAGGGCGGCCGCAGTGGCTGATCGTGCACTACGCCCGCCCCGACGACGGCTACGCCGCCTGGTGGCTGCACGTCTGGGGGGACATCACGCCCGGGCAGCACAACGGCTATCCGGGCGGACGGCCGTTCGCCGGCGAGGACGCCTACGGGCGGTTCGCCTGGGTGCGGCTCGCCGAGGGCGCCCGGCATGTCGGTTTCCTCGTGGTCCACGACGGCGGTGCGAAGGACGTCGAGGAGGACCGGCACGTCGATCCCGCCGTCACCCCGGAGATCTGGCTCCGACCCGGCGATCCGACGATCTACCGGGAGCCGCCCGAGCCGGTCGCCGAGACCGATCCCGGCGTCGCGGTTATCCACTACCGCCGCCCGGACGGCGCCTACACCGGGTGGGGCCTGCACTGCTGGGAGGGAACCGGGAAGAAGCCCCGTTGGCGTGCGCCGCTGAGCCCGGCGGGTTACGACGCGTTCGGCGCGATCTTCCGGGTCCCGGTCCGGCCCGGCGCCGTGGGGCTGCGATTCGTGGTGCATCGCGGCGACGTCAAGGACCTGCCGGACGATCAGCGGCTCGACCTCACCGTCTGCCGCGAGGTGTGGCTGCTCGCGGGCACCGTCGCGCCGGTGCGTCCCGACCTGCGGACGCTCGGGCCCGAGCTCGACCCGGCCCGGTCGCTGGCGGTGTTCCTCGACCGCACCACCATCGCGTTGCCCGCCTCGTTCGCCGAGCGCGCCGCGGGGCTGGCGCTGGTGGCGTCGGCCTCCGGCGGCCTGCGGCGTACCGGCGACGAGCTGGCCGGTGAGCACAGCACGTTGCCGCTGACCCCCCGACCGGGCGGCCTGTTCCAGGCGCAGAGCCGGCGTTTCCCGCACCTGCGGGAGTACCGCGCGTTCTCGGTGCGCGAACTGGGCGACGCGGCACTCGGCTATCTGCTGCGCGGCCAATTGCTCGTGGTCGGGCGCGACGCCGCGGGACGGGTCGCCGCGCTGACCGGCGTGCAGCTCGCGGGCGTCCTCGACGATCTGTACGCGGAGGCGGTCGACGCCGAGTTGGGTCCGGTGCCGGACGGCGACCGGCCGCAGCTCGCGGTCTGGGCGCCCACCGCTCGGACGGTGTCGCTCGAGCTCTTCCGCACGCCGGCGGACGAGCCCAAGGTGGTGCCGATGGACCGCGACGCCATCACCGGCGTCTGGTCGGTGGCGGGTAAGCGCAAGTGGCTCGGCCGCTACTACCGCTACCGGGTCGAGGTCTGGCATCCGGCCGCCCAGCGGATCGTCACCACCAGCGTCACCGACCCCTACTCGGTGGCCCTGGCGGTGGATTCGACGCACAGCCTGCTCGTCGACCTCGCCGACCCGGCGCTGGCCCCGCCCGGCTGGCGGACGCTGGTCAAGCCGCCCGCGGGTGAACCCGCCCGGATGCGGATCGCCGAGGTGTCGGTCCGCGACTTCTCGATGCTGGACGCGTCGTTGCCGGCCGCCGAGCGGGGCACCTACGCCGCGTTCACCCGGCCCGAGTCCGCCGGCATGCGGCATCTGCGGTCGCTGGCCGACGCCGGCCTGAGCCACCTGCACCTGCTGCCCGTGTTCGACTTCGCCGGCGTGCCCGATCGGCGCGCCGACCAGGCGGTGCCCGCGTACGACCTGGCCGCCTTCCCGCCCGACGCGACCGAACAGCAGCGCGCGGTGATGGCCGTCGCCGATCGCGACGGCTACAACTGGGGCTACGAACCGTGGCACTACACCGCGCCCGAAGGCAGCTACGCGGTGGACCCGGCCGGCCCGTCGCGGATCCTCGAGTTCCGCCGGATGGTGGCCGCGCTCAACGAGGCCGGTCTGCGGGTGGTGATGGACGTCGCCTACAACCACACGACGGCCGGCGGGCTCGACCAATTCAGCGTGCTGGACCGGATCGTCCCTGGGTACTACCACCGCCTGCTCGAGGACGGCACGACCGCGGAGTCGACCTGCTGCCCCAACACCGCGCCCGAGCACATGATGATGGGCCGCCTCGTGGTCGACTCGGTGGTCACCTGGGCCCGGGAGTACAAGATCGACGGGTTCCGCTTCGATCTCATGGGCCACCACCCGCGGGCCAACATCCTCGAGGTCCGGGTCGCACTCGACCACCTGACCCGGAAGGCCGACGGTGTCGAGGGGCGCGAGATCTATCTCTACGGCGAGGGCTGGAACTTCGGCGAGGTGGCCGACGACGCCCGGTTCGCCCAGGCCACCCAGGTCAACATGGCCGGCACCGGCATCGGCACCTTCAACGACCGGCTGCGCGACGCCGCCCGGGGCGGCGGTTCGTCCGGCGACCCCACGGTGCCCGGGTTCGCCACCGGGCTGGGCTCCCGCATGCCGCTCGCCCTGCACGACCAGATCAAGGTGGGGTTGTCCGGCGGGCTGTCGACGTACCGGTTCGTCACCCACACCGGCGCCGAGCGGTCCGGCGCCCAGATCGACTACCACGGCTCGCCGAGCGGCTACGCCCACACGCCCGCAGAGACGGTCAACTATGTCGACGCCCACGACAACGAGATCCTCTACGACGCGATGGCGTTCAAGCTGCCGCGGGACACGACGGCGGGGGATCGGGCGCGCCTGCAGATCCTCGCGCTGTCGCTGGTCGTGCTCGGCCAGGGCGTGGGCTTCGCGGCGCTGGGCAGCGAGCGGTTGCGGTCGAAGTCGCTGGACCGAAACTCGTTCGACTCCGGCGACTGGTTCAACCAGATTCGCTGGGATCCGGCGGACGGCAACGGCTTCGGTGTCGGCCTGCCACCGGCCGACGACAACGCCGGCGCGTGGGCGTACGCGCGGCCGTTGCTCGCCGACCCGGCGCTGGTCCCGCCGCCCGACGTGATCGCCCTGAGCGCCGAGCGGTACCGGGAACTGCTGCGCATCCACCGCTCGTCGCCGGTCTTCGGGCTGCCCACGGCCGACGAGGTGCAGCGGCGGCTGAGCTTCCCACTGGGCGGGCCGGATGAGACTCCGGGTGTGATCGTGATGTGCCTGGACGGCACCGGCCTGGACCCTCGCTGGCGCCGGCTCGTCGTCGTCTTCAACGCCACCGCGGACACCACCGTGCAGGCCGTTCCGGCGCTCGCCGGCCTGAATCTGCACCTGCACCCCGAGCTGGTCGCCTCGGCCGACCCGCTGCTGCGCACCGCCAGCGCGGCCACCGACCGAGACGCCGCGCTGCTGACCGTGCCGGCCCGGTCCGTGGCGGTCTTCGTGGCCGCCCTCGAGTGACCGCGCGCGAGCCCCGGCGCCCCGCCGCGCCGCGCCCATGTGTCCGGGTGAACCAGCTGGGCTACCTGCCGGGGTCCCCGAAGCATGCCGTCTGGGTCACCGAGGACACCGAGCCGGCGTCGTTCGCCGTTTACACCGCGGACGGTTCCGCCGTGCTGCGGGGCAGTTCCCGGCCATGGCCGCGACGTCCCGAGCCGACGTCGGGACAGTCCGTGCACAGCATCGACCTGACCGCCCTCACCGCCCCTGGCTCGGGTTACCGGATGTTGGTCGGGGGCGACCGAAGCCACGCGTTCCGCGTCGCCGCCGACCTGTACGACGGCCTGAGCCGGGACGCGTTCCGGCTGTTCTACCTGCTGCGCTCGGGCTGTCCGATCGACGAGGCGCGGGCGCCCGGCTACGGCCGGCCGGCCGGGCACGCCGGTGAGCCGCCCAACCGCGGCGACACTGCGGTGTCGTGCTGGAGCGGCCCCGACGCGGCGCGCCTGTATCCCGGCTGGCGTGCGACTGGCGTGTTCGACGTGTCGGGTGGGTGGTACGACGCGGGCGACTACGGCAAGTACGTCGTCAGCGGCGGAATCGCGCTCTGGCAGCTACTCAATCTGCTCCGCCTGCGGCAGTCCGTCCCGGCCGCCGCGGAAGTCGTCGAAGAATGCCGCTGGCAGCTCGACTGGCTGCTCCGCATGCAGGTCCCCCACGGTCATCCCCTGGCCGGCATGGCGTTCCATCGGGTGCACGGCGTGGCGTGGTCGCCGCTGCCCGGCTGGGCACACGAGGACCCGACGACGCGTGTCCTGCACCGGCCCTCCACCGCGGCGACGCTGCATCTGGCCGCGGTCGCCGCGAAGGGCGCCGGGCTCCTGCGCGACAGCGACGAGGCGTACGCCGAGCGGCTGCTGCGCGCCGCTCGCACCGCGTACCGCGCCGCCCGCGCCCATCCGGACCTGATCGCGCCCGACGACGAAGGCCGGTACGGTGGCGGGCCCTACGGCGACGTACGGCTCGCCGACGACTTCTACTGGGCCGCCGTCGAACTGTGGCTGACGACCGGCGAGGACGGGTACCGCGACGCGCTCACGGAGTCGCCCGAGCACACCGCCGATGTCTTCGACCTCGACGGCTTCGACTTCGACCGGGTCGCCGCGCCGGCCCGGCTCGACCTGGCGACCGGCCCGCGCCGGCTCCCGGAGCACGACCGGGTGGCCGGCAGCATCCGCGACGCCGCTGATCGCCTGCTCGACCTGCAACGCCGGCAGCCCTGGGGGCAACCCTACGCACCGCCGGCCGGATGGCAGTGGGGCTCGAACGGCCGCATCCTCAACAACCTCGTCGTGCTGGCCGCCGCCCACGAGCTCACCGGGGACCGGCGCTTCCACGACGGTGTCGCGATCGGCGTCGACTACCTCCTCGGGCGGAACGCGCTCGGCCAGAGCTACGTCACCGGCTACGGCGCCGACGCGACCGAGCACCTGCGGACCCGCCAGTTCGGCCACGACCTCGACCCGGCGCTTCCCGCGCCGCCGCCCGGCGCGCTGGCCGGCGGCCCCAATTCCGTGCACACACCCGGCTTTCCCGACGATCCGCGGCTCGACGGGCTGCCGCCACAGTGCCGCTACCTCGACGAGCCGACCTCCGAAACCACCAACGACATCTGCATCCGCTGGAACGCACCGCTCGCCTTCATCAGCGCCTACCTGAGCCGGACCGGAATCTGACCCGCAGGTACGGCCCCTCCGCCGGGGCGGTGCCCCGCACCAGGGAGCCGGCGGTGACGGGCAGGCGTGCGGCGGCGGGTCACTGCGGCAGGCGCGGGCCGGCCTCGCGTTGGCTGGCCAGCCACGCCTCGACCTCGCGCGCGGCGCGCGGCAGCCCGGCCGACAGGTTGCGGCAGCCGTCCGCGGTGACCAGCACGTCGTCCTCGATGCGAATACCGATGCCGCGCAGTTCGGCGGGAACCAGGTCGTCCTCGGGCTGGAAGTAGAGACCCGGCTCGACGGTCAGCACGTAGCCCTCGCCGAGCGCGCCGTCCCGGTAGGTCTCGTTGCGGGCGTTCGAGCAGTCGTGCACGTCGATGCCCAGCATGTGGCCGAACCCGTGCAGCGTCCAGCGGCGGTACACGGTGCTGTCGTCGCTCATCGCCTCGTCCACGCCGACCGGGAGCAGCCCCAGGTCGCTCAGACCCTCGGCGAGCACCCGCATGCACGTCTTGTGGATGTCGCGGAACTTCACCCCGGGCTTGATCGCGTCCATGCCGGCCTGCTGCGACGCGTGCACGATGTCGTAGACCTGCCGCTGCAGCGGGGTGAAGGCGCCGGAGACCGGTACGGTCCGCGTCACGTCGGCGGTGTAGAAGTTGTTGCCCTCGACGCCCATGTCCATCAGCAACAGTTCGCCGGGCCGGGTCACCCCGGTGTTGCGGACCCAGTGCAGGATCGTCGCGTGCGCGCCGGCACCGACGATCGAGGCGTAGCCCACGTCGTTGCCGTCGTGCCGGGCGCGCAGGCCGAAGACGCCCTCGAGCAGGCGTTCCCGGACCCCGCGGTCGGCCGGCAGCACGCGCGCCACGTCCTCGAAGCCGCGTACCGTCGCGTCGATCGCCGCCTGCAGCTGGGCGATCTCCCACTCGTCCTTCACGAGCTTGAACTCGGAGATCACCCGGGCCAGCTCGCGGTCGCGGGCGGCGTCCTTTTCCGGCTCGTACGCCAGCACCGCCCGGTCGACGTTCGCGTCCAGGCCGCGCAGCACCCGGGTGCGCGCCGGTGCGCTGCTCGCCAGCGCCCGGCCGAGCTCGCTGTACGGTGCCGTCTCGACGCCCAGCTCGGTCGACTTCTCCGCCAGCGTGTGGGTGCGCCCGATCCAGAGCTCGCCGTTGCGGCTGCGGAAGAAGGCGTCGGTGTCCTTGGAGTTGCGCTCGTGGGTGTAGAGCACCGCGTCGTGGCCGGAGCCGCTCGGCCGCAGCATGAGCACGCTGTCGGGGTCGCGGTCGCCGGTCAGGTAGAAGAAGTCGCTGCCCGGGCGGAAGGGGTACTCGGTGTCGTTGGCCCGCACCTTCTCGTTGCCGGTCGGGATGATGAGCGTCTCGCCGGGAAACGCCTCGGACACGGCGGCGCGCCGCTTCGCGTAGTTCGGTACCTCGGGCAGCGGCGTGACGGCGAGCGGCTCGTCCCGCCAGTCGCGGCGCATGAACTGCAGAAACGCCTCGGGAAAGTCGGGGTCGTGTGACTCCGTCTTCGCCGGGGGCTGCTTGCCGTCGCTCTGCTCGGACATGATCCGCTCGGACATGAGATGCCTCCGATTCTCGGTCCGGCTCCGACGGTACCGTCTGGGTCCGACGAAAGGCAGACCGCCCGCCGGCGCGGGCGCCGGTACGGTGCGGAGGCGGAGGAGTTCCGGGCGAGCACTGGCGTTCCTCGTCCCGGAACGGAAGGCTGAACCCCAGGAACGGCGAGGGTATCCGGAGGGTTTCGCATGGGCTACGCGGTGGTGCTGGGCGAGGCGTTGGTGGACCTGCTGGAGACGGACTCGGGCGGGGAGATGATCTACCGCCAGGCGATCGGCGGTGCCCCGCTCAACGTGGCGGTGGGCGCCACCCGGCTCGGCGGCGACGTGCAGTACGTGGGCGGGCTCAGCAACGACGTGCTGGGCGACCGGATCGCCGCCTTCCTGCGCAAGACCGGGGTCGGTATCCGCGGCGTGAAGCGGGTGCCGGTGCCGACCACGCTCGCCGTGACCACGTTCGAGGGGGCCGAGCCGACCTTCACGTTCTACGGCGAGCCGCCGTCCTACGCGCTGCTCGAGCCGGGCGACGTCGACACCGCGACGGTGGCCGGGGCGCAGGTGCTCTACGCCGGCTCCATCGCGCTGCTGCGCGAGCCGTTCCGCTCGGCGGCCCGGGCCGCCTGGGCGACGCCGGGGCCACTGCGGGTGTTCGACCCGAACGTGCGGCCCACCCTGCTGCCCGACACCGGCGCGGTGACCGCCCTGCGCGACCTCGTGGAGGAGTTCTTCGCCACGGCAGACCTGGTCAAGCTCAGCTCGGCCGACGCCGCGGTGCTCTACGACGGCGCGACCCCGGCCGCGGCGGCCGAGCGGATCCTCAAGCTCGGTGCCGCCGGCGTGGTGGTGACCAGCGGTTCCCGCGGCGCCTACGTGGCCACCGGCGAGGGCGGCTCGATGTTGCCGGCACCGACCGTGGCGGCCATCGACGCGACCGGCGCCGGGGACTCGGTGATGGGCGCGCTGGTGCGCCGGCTGCTGGCCGAGGGAATGCCCGCCGAGCTGGACGGCTGGCATCGCAACGTGCGGTTCGCGCTGGCGGTGGCCGGGCTGGTCTGCGAGCGGCAGGGCGGCGCGACCGCGATGCCGACGAACGAGGAGCTCACCGAGCGGTGGGGCGCGCTCGTCTAGGGCGGCCGGCCGCGCTCAGTCGCCCAGCGCCCCGGCGATGAAGCGCTGCCGGTCCAGGACGACCCGCTCCACCCGCACCTCGGCCACCAGCTCCTCACCGTCGCGCACGGCGACCTCGAAGAGCAGCTTGCGCCCGTCCACCTTGGCGAGGGTGGCGAGCGCGGTGACCCGGTGGCCGACCGGGGTGGGCTTGCGGTGCTCGACCTCGGCGCGGGTCCCGACCGTGGTCAGGCCGCCCGGCATCTGGCGGGTGGTCGCGGCCACGGTGGCCGTCTCGGCGAGCGCGAGGACCCGCGGCGTGCCCAGCACCGGAACGTCGCCCGAGCCGAGCGACTGCGCGGTGTCGGCATCGGTGACGGTCAACTCCACCCGGGCGGTGAGCCCGGGGGCGAAATCCGGAAGGTCCATGACAAGAGCTTAAGGCTGATCGGGCCGCCGCCAGTACGCCTCGTCCGCCGGCGCGGTCACCCGGTCGGTGACGAGCGGGGCCGGACTACGGGCGTGCCGGGCCCGGACGGCCAGCTGCTCGGCCAGCGCCCACGCCTCGGCGAGATCGCGGTCGCGGGCCTGCCCGGACCGGCCGGCGGCGGTGTCGGCGTGGACGGTGGCCAGGCGCAGCAGCCGTTGCAGCGGGCCCTGCACCACGCGGACGCTCTGCAGCCGGGCGTACGGCAGCAGGTTCATCTCGCGGGTCAGCAACCCCCACCGGGTCACGAACACCTCGGAGGTCAGGCCGACGCCCAGCGACCGCAGCGCGAACGGGTGCAGCCAGCGAGCCCGGGCCGGCGGCGGCGAGGTGGCCAGCCGGGCCAGGTCGGCCCCGGGCAGCACGTCCCAGACCAGGGCCCGCGCGGTGGCCAGATCGCCGACGGGTAGCAGGCGGTCCGCGCGTTTGCTGTCGCCGCCCGGCTCGCCCGCGTACCCGGCGATGTCCAGGCGCAGGCGCAGCCACTTCTGCGGGCGCCAGAGCAGCGGCCAGGTGACGCGCACCGACTGCACCCGGTGCAGCGGCACCACCTGGCTGCGCGTCTCGAGCAGGCCGTAGCGCACCACGAGGCGGCCGCCGGGATCGCGGGCCAGCCGGAAATCCCAGTCCTGCAGCACCCGCCGGATCGGCTGCAGCAGCACGCCGGCCATCGCGGTGACCGTGCTCGCGATGCCGATGAACGTCCAGTGAGCCTCGAGAACGGACTGCATGATCACGAAGGCCACGCCGATCGGCAGGAAGATCGCCTGCGGCGTCAGAAGCTGGCTGATCACCAGGTCGCGGTTGCGCACCCGGAACAGCGGGCGTTCGAGGGCGGGCACGGTGGGTGCCGCGGCCGCCGGCCCGGCGGCGGCCGCGGCCGCGGGCGACCCGGGCGTACGCCCGGCGAGCGCGAGCAGCCGCTCGCGGAGGGCGGCGGCGTCCCGGACGGTCAGATACGCCAGGGGCGCCTCGGTCTTGCCCCCGCCGACCACCTCGAGGCGCAGCTCGGCGAGGCCGGTCAGCTGGGCCAGCAGCGGCCGGCGCAGCTCGACGGCCTGCAGCCGCTCGAGCGGGATGGCCCGGTTGCGGCGCCACAGCAGGCCGTCGGAGATGCGCAGTTCGCGGCCCACCAGCTGGTAGCCGGTGGTGAGCCAGCCGACCAGTGAGAAGAGCACCACACCGGCCGCGACGACGATCACCACGAGGGCGAAGCGCTCCACGCCGACCTGGGAGAGGGTCTGCCAGGAGAGCGCGGCCACGATCACCGCGATGGACTTGGCGCCGTGCAGCACCGGGCTGAGCGGGTGCAACCGGCGCCGCGGGTCGGCGGGCGGTAGCGGGCCGGCGGTCACAGGCCCTCGGCCCGGTCCTCGCCCAGGGCGGTCAGCCGGTCGCGCAGCCGCGCCGCCTCGGCCGGCGGCAGGCCGGGCACCCGGGCGTCGCTGGCCGCCGCGGCGGTGTGCAACTGGACGGTGGCGAGCCCGAAGGCACGCTCCAGCGGCCCGGCGGTGACGTCGACGTACTGCATCCGCGCGTACGGCACGATGGAGAGCCGCCGGGTCAGCAGGCCGTGGCGTACCAGCAGGTCCTGGTCGCGCTCGGCGTATCCCCACGCCCGCACCGCGCGCACGGTGACGATCGACCGCCAGATCGCGTAGAGGACCAGCAGCACCATGCCGGCCGGCCACCAGCGGGACGCCTGCACGGCCCAGCCGACGGCCAGCGCCGTCAGGAGCACGAGCAGCCAGGCGGCGCGGGCGATCAGCTCCACTGTGATCAGCTTGGCCGACACCCGGCGCCACTCGACGGTGTCGGGCCAGGGCTCGAGGGCGTCGACGACGTCGGCGGCGGGCGGCTCGGTCACACCTGAAGCCTAGGAGACCGGCGCATCCGTCGCCGCACCGAAGGGCGTCACTTCCCGCAGGAATCCGCGCAGCTCGAGGAACGTGGACAGGTATTCACGGTGGTCGTCGCAGGCCAGCCAGGTCTTGCGGTACGGCGGCTCGTGCAGCTTGGGGTTGTTCCACCGCAGCTGCCAGGCCGCGGGCGCACGGCAGCCCTTGGCCGAACACCGGGGCTCGAGAGACTCCTGGACCACTCGCCAAGCGTAGGCGGTGAATCGGATGGGGCGCCGGGCGACCACGGGGGAAGTCGCCCGGCGACGGGGAGAATGTTACACGGTCCCGCACCCGGCGCATCCCGTCGCGGTGGGTGCCCGAACCGGCGTATCGCGCAGAAAGATCGACACGTCCGGACCATGGCGCCGGCCCTGGGCTGGCGCGTAATGCGGCACTGTCTGCGAGCTTTCAGGTGGGTCGTGTAAGTCTTGAGCGTCGGCATCGTGCCGGCGCGACCCCGAGGAGCTGTGGAGGACCGGTGGGCCAGCCGATCACGCCCGAGACCGAGCGCAACGCCGGCACCGCCCCGGTGCCCCCGGCGCAGGACGCGACCCAGCTCGAGCGCGCGATGTTCGAGGTCAAGCGGGTCATCGTCGGCCAGGACCGGATGGTCGAGCGGATGTTCGTCGCCCTCCTGGCGCGCGGCCACTGCCTGCTCGAAGGCGTCCCGGGCGTGGCCAAGACGCTGGCCGTGGAGACCCTCGCCAAGGTCGTCGGCGGCACGTTCTCCCGGGTCCAGTTCACTCCGGACCTGGTGCCGGCCGACATCGTCGGCACCCGGATCTACCGGCAGTCCAGCGAGAAGTTCGACGTCGAGCTGGGCCCGGTCTTCGTCAACTTCCTGCTCGCCGACGAGATCAACCGGGCACCTGCCAAGGTACAGTCCGCGCTGCTCGAGGTGATGGCCGAGCACCAGGTGTCGATCGGCGGGCAGACGCACGAGGTGCCCGATCCGTTCCTCGTGATGGCCACCCAGAACCCGATCGAGCAGGAGGGCGTCTACCCGCTGCCGGAGGCGCAGCGCGACCGCTTCCTCATGAAGATCCTGGTCGGTTACCCGACCGACGTCGAGGAGCGGGAGATCGTCTACCGGATGGGCGTGAGCGCGCCGGAGCCCAAGCAGATCTTCATCCCGGAGGACCTGCTCGGCCTGCAGCGCCGGGCCGATCAGGTCTTCGTGCACAACGCGCTGGTCGACTACACGGTGCGGCTGGTGCTCGCCACCCGGGCGCCGGCCCAGCACGGCATGCCGGACGTCGCGCAGCTGATCCAGTACGGGGCGAGCCCACGCGCGTCGCTCGGCATCGTCCGGGCCACCCGGGCGCTGGCCCTGCTTCGCGGCCGCGACTACGCACTACCGCAGGACCTGCAGGACATCGCCCCGGACATCCTGCGGCACCGGCTGGTGCTCAGCTACGACGCGCTGGCCGACGACATCCCGGCCGATCAGATCGTCGCCCGGATCATGCATACGGTGCCGTTGCCGTCGGTGGCTTCCCGGCAGGGTGCGTCGCCCAACGGCGGCCAGCCCGGCGCCGCCCAGCTCGGCGGCGTCCCGGCGCCGGTCAGCGGCGTTCCCCAAGCCCCGGCGGGTGGCACATGGCCCGGGCAGCATCGGTGACCCAGGACACCAGCGGCGAGGCGCGCGCCGAGGCGGTGCTGTCCCGGCTGCAGCTGCTCGTCACCCGCAAGCTCGACGGCCTGCTGCAGGGCGACTACGTCGGCCTGCTGCCCGGGCCGGGCAGCGAGGCGGGGGAGTCGCGGGAGTACCGGCCGGGCGACGACGTCCGCCGGATGGACTGGCCGGTGACCGCCCGCACCACCCAGCCGCACGTGCGCCAGACGGTCGCCGACCGGGAACTGGAGACGTGGCTCGCCGTCGACCTGTCGGCCAGCCTGGACTTCGGAACCGCGCGCTGGCTCAAGCGCGACCTGGCCGTCGCCGCGACGGCGGCGATGGCGCACCTGACCGTGCGCGGGGGAAACCGCATCGGTGCGGTGGTGGGCACCGGCTCCGGCGAACCGGTTGGCATGGGTTTTCCGCCGCGGGCCGGCGCAGCACCGGGAAGGGGCCGGCGGCGGAACGCCGCGCCGGCACCGCCGGCGATGGTCCGGATGCCCGCCCGGCCCGGCCGCAAGGAGGCGCAGGGGCTGCTGCGGGCCATCGCGCGCACCGAGATCCGGCCCGGCCGGGCCGATCTGGGTGCCTTGATCGACATGCTCAACCGGCCGCCGCGCCGGCGCGGTCTCGCCGTGGTCATCTCCGATTTCCTGGCTCCGGTGGACGACTGGGCGCGACCCGTGCGCAAGCTGGCGGTACGCCACGACGTGCTCGCCATCGAGGTGGTCGATCCCCGCGAGCTGGAACTGCCGAACGTCGGCGTGCTCACCCTCGCCGATCCGGAGACCGGTGCGCTGCACGAGGTGCAGACCGCCGACCCGGCACTGCGTCGCCGGTACGCGCAGGCGGCCGGCGAGCAGCGCGGCGCCATCGCCCGGGCCCTGCGCGCGGCCGGCGCCGCCCATCTGCGCCTGCGCACCGACACCGATTGGCTGCTGGACATGGTCCGCTTCGTGGCCGCCCAGCGACACGCACGGACCCGGGGGACCACCCGATGATTCGTTTCCTGGAACCCTGGTGGCTGCTCGCGCTGCTGCCGGTGTTCGCCTTGGCCGGCGTGTACGTCTGGCGGCAGTTCCGCAAGCGCACCTACGCGATGCGGTTCACCAATGTGGACCTGCTGCGCACGCTCGCACCCAAGGGCCTGGGCTGGCGCCGGCACGCGTCGGCCGCGGCCTTCCTGCTGAGCCTGCTCGCCCTGGGCGCCGCGATGGCCCGGCCGTCGGTGGACAAGGAGCAGCCGCTGGAGCGGGCCACGGTGATGCTGGCGATCGACGTGTCGCTCTCCATGGAGGCCGACGACGTGGCCCCCAACCGCATAGAGGCGGCTCAGGAGGCGGCCAAGGCGTTCGTCCGGGAGCTGCCGGTCACCTACAACCTCGGCCTGGTCTCCTTCGCGAAGTCGGCGAACGTGCTGGTCTCGCCCACCAAGGACCGGGCCGCGGTGCTGGCCGGCATCGACAGCCTGGCCCTGGCCGAGGCGACGGCGACCGGCGAGGCGGTCTTCACCTCGCTGGACGCGATCCGCTCGGTGCCGGCGGACGGCGCCAGCGGCGCGCCGCCGGCCCGGATCGTGCTGCTCTCCGACGGCTACCGCACGTCCGGCCGCTCGATCGAGGAGGCGGCCACGGCGGCGGCGGACGCCAGCGTGCCGGTGTCGACGATCGCGTTCGGCACCGACACGGGCGTGGTGGACATCCGCGGCCAGCTCCAGCGCGTGCCGGTGGACCGGTTGTCGCTGCAGCAGCTCGCCGAGCAGACGAAGGGCTTCTTCTATGAGGCCGCCTCGGTCGGCGAACTGAAGAAGGTCTACCAGGACATGGGCAGCTCGATCGGGCACCGGGTGGAGCCGCGGGAGGTGACCCAGTGGTACGCGGGGGCGGCGCTGCTGCTCGGTCTCGTGGCGGCGGCGACGAGTCTGCTCTGGACGTCCCGGCTGCCGTGACCGGCGGGCCCGCTCACGGCGCGCTGTGCACGAGCACGAACAGGACGATCACCCAGGCAGCGGCGAGGGTGAAGGTGAGGGGCGCGACGATGTTCTTCATGTTCGGCTTCTTCCACTGGTGACTGGCGGGGCAAGCGCACAGGTCACGTCGTGGCCGGCACCACGCATCCGGCGTCGCGGCGCAGACGACCGGGCCGGCGTTGCCGCGGACGCGGCGAAACCGGGGGATGCGGGGCGGAAGAGGTCAGCGGTCAGACACGCTGCCGAGGGTCCGGCCACGACTAGGAGGATCGCTATCCGGCACAGCGATCACCTCCCACAGGTCGTTCCGCGTCCGAACCGTCGGTGACTGTACCCCTTAAGGGCACCTTAAGAAACGCGATGCGGCTGCGCGTGTCGAGGACCACCCGAGAGGACGATGTCGGACACCGCCCGGAGGGTCGAACTGCCCCCGACCAGGTAGTAGTCGTGGCCGGCGACACCGGCCGTGGGCAGTGCGGCCGAGCCGAAGCGCGGTGACGAGGGTCGGCGGCCCAGGCCGAGGCCGAACAGCCGGACCTGGGGCACCCGCCGGATCCAGTCCGTCGGGGCGAGCGCGGCCCACACCCGCGCACCGCCGAGGCCGGCGGCGGAGTCCACGCCCATCCCGGGCGCGCCGAGGGTGATCAGGTCGCGGACCTCGGGCAGGCGCCGGGCCGCCAGCCCGACCACGACCGCGCCGTAGCTGTGCCCGATCAGCGTGACCGGCAGGCCCGGCCGCAGGCGCAGCAGGTCCCGCACGAACGCGGTGAGCGCGGTGGCCCCGGCGCGGGCCCGTCCGTCGGTGGCGGCGGCCAGGCCGAGGCCTTCCGGCGGGTCGTAGCCGAGCCAGGCGATCACCGCTACCCGCGGGAGGCGCTTGCGCAGCTGCTCGTACAACGCTCGGGCCTGGACACCGGGCGCGCGCCGCGGCACACCCCCGAGCCCGCGGTCGAAGTCGGCCAGGGTGGTGCCGACGCCCGGGACCAGGATCGCCGCCCGGGACGCGGTGGCCAGGTCGCCCAGCACCTCGACCGCGCGGCCGTCCCGGGCCGGGTCGAAGACCAGGAAGTGCCGGCCCTGGGCGGCCCAGGCCCCGTACGGGCCGCCGGTGGCGAGCATGCGCACCGCGGTCTCCCGGTAGGCCTCGCGAAAGGCGGGCAGGTGGGCGGCCGGCGCGGGGGCCGGGGCGGCCGGCGGCGGCGGAACACTCAGCAGCAGGGCGGTCAGGGTCAGAGCGATCGGGAGGCTTCGCATGGGCGGCAGCGTCCGGCCGCGGCCGCCCCGCGGTCGTCGTACCGGGGACCGGAATCCGGCGTGCTACCCAGGTACCACTCTGCCGCCGGCGCCTGGTCCTTCGGACGGCGCGGAGAACCCGGGTGTTGTGAGGCCGCCGGCGCCTGGTCCTTCGGACGGCGCGGAGAACCCGGGTGTTGTGAGGCCGGTCTCGTACGCGAAGACCACAGCCTGCGCCCGATCCCGCAGGTTGAGCTTCGCCAGGATCCGTCCGACGTGGGTCTTCACGGTCTGCTCCGCTACCACCAGATCGGCGGCGATCTCCTGGTTGGACCGGCCGCGCGCGATCAGCCGCAGCACATCCGTCTCGCGCGGGGTGAGGGCGTTGAGTGCGGCCGGCCGGGACCGGCCGGCGCTCGGGCGGGCGGCGAACTCGGCGATCAGCCGGCGGGTCACCGAGGGCGCCAGCAGGGCGTCGCCGGCCGCTACCACGCGCACCGCCGCGATCAGATCGGCGGCCCGGGCGTCCTTGAGGAGGAAACCGCTGGCGCCCGCCCGCAGCGCCTCGTAGACGTAATCGTCCAGGTCGAACGTGGTGAGGACGAGGATCTTCGGGCCGCCGGCCAGGCGCCGGGTCGCCTCGAGGCCGTCCATCACCGGCATCCGGATGTCCATCAGCACGACGTCGGGCCGCAGCTCGCGGGCCGCGGCGACGGCCGCCGCACCGTCCGCCGCGTCGCCGACCACGAGCAGGTCCGGCTGGGCGCCCAGCAGTGCGCCGAACCCCTCGCGGACCATCGCCTGGTCGTCCGCGATCAGCACTTTGATCATCCTGCGGTCTCCTCGCGGGCGGGCAGCGTCGCGGTAACGACGAAGTCGGACTCCTCCGGCCGCGCGGTGAGCGTGCCGCCCAGCAGGGCCGCACGCTCGCGCATCCCGACCAGGCCGTGCCCGCCGAGCTGGGGCGGGACCGGTCTGGCGAGCGGGTTTCGCACGACCACCTCCAGGCGGTCGGCGAGGCGGCGGACCTCGACCGACACCGGCCGGCCGGGCGCGTGCCGGGCCGCGTTCGCGAGCGCCTCCTGCACGATCCGGTACGCGGCCAGGCCGGCCGTGGCCGGAACCCGGTCGATGCCGCTGGTGGTGAGGCCGACCGCCACACCGGCCGCGCGGGCGCTCGCCACCAGCTCGGCCAGCTGGCCGAGTCCCGGCTGCGGGGCGGTGAGCGCGTCGCCGTGCTCGTCGCGCAGTACACCGAGCAGCCGCCGCATGTCGGCCAGTGCCTCCCGGGCGGCGGTGGCGATGGTGGCCATCTCCTCCCGCGCCGCCTCGGGCAGTTCGGACATCCGGTACGGAGCGGTCTCCGCCCGTACCGCGATCATCGACATGTGGTGCGCCACCACGTCGTGCATCTCCCGGGCGATCCGGGTCCGCTCTTCGAGCACCGCCCGCCGGGCCCGCTCCAGCTCGTTGACCTCCTCCTGCTCGGCCAGCAGCTGCCGGGTGCGGCGGCGGCGGGACGCGATGTCGCCGAGGGCCGCGATCGCGACCAGCAGCACCGCGGCTCCCCAGGAGTTGCCACGCGGCGCGTACGTGAAGACCGGCACCAGACTGAACGCCGTCGCCCACACGGTCAGCGCGGAGTTCTGGGTCGTCGCGAGCCGGCCCAAGACCACCAGGAAGCCGAGGATCTGCACCGGGTTCCACGGCCAGGGCTCGCGCGGAGCCGCGTCGATCACGCCGAGGAACATCATCGGGAACGCGATCCGCCAGGCCAGCACCGGCAGCCGGTAGGCGACCGCGACGGGCAGCACGGAACCGACGGCGAGCAACGCGTCGGCGGAGGCGGGCAGGTCGCGGTTCTCGTCGACGTACTGCCCGGCGGCGAACCCCAGGCCGATCAGGGCGAGCAGGCCGAGCGGCACGACGTACGCCGGAAGCCGCCCGCGCGGCGCGGGCCGCGGCACCTCCCGGGACCAGAGCAGCCGACGTACCGGCCCCGTCGCGTTGCGCCGGGCCGCCGGGCCGATAGTCTCCACCCGGGCAGGTTACGGCGCGGTCCCGGGCGCGGTCGTGCCCCCGTGGTGCCAACCGGCACCCCTACCTGGGTATGAGGAGCGTTTCGTCGTGGCTCGCACGGTGTTGGTGACCGGTGGCAACCGCGGTATCGGCCGCGCCATCGCGGAGGCGTTCGTGAAGCAGGGCGACCGGGTGGCGGTGACGCACCGGGGCAGCGGCGCGCCCGAGGGCATGCTGGGCGTGCAGTGCGACATCACCGACGCGGCCGCGGTGGACGCCGCCTTCGCCGAGGTGGAGAAGCAGCTCGGCGCCGTCGAGGTGCTGGTCGCCAACGCCGGCGTCACCGACGACACGCTGCTGCTGCGGATGACCGACGAGCAGTTCGACCGGGTGATCGACACCAACCTGGCGGGCGCGTTCCGCTGCGCCAAGCGGGCGAGCGGCAGGATGCTGCGCGCCAGGTGGGGCCGGATGATCTTCATTTCCTCGGTGGTCGGCCTGTACGGCGGACCCGGTCAGGTGAACTATGCCGCGAGCAAGGCCGGCCTCGTCGGCATGGCCCGCAGCATTACCCGTGAGCTGGGCAGCCGCAACATCACCGCGAACGTGGTGGCGCCCGGCTTCATCGAGACCGAAATGACCGCGGTCTTGCCCGAGGCCCGGAAGGCGGAGATCATCAAGGCGGTTCCGGCGGGCCGGCTCGCCGCCGCCGACGAGGTGGCCGCCGCCGTGACGTTCCTCGCCGGCGACGGCGCCGCGTACATCAACGGCGCGGTCATCCCGGTCGACGGCGGCCTCGGCATGGGTCACTGAGCGTTTCCCCGAAGCGGATTAGGAGCTTTCTGTGTCTGGACTGCTGGCCGGCAAGCGGCTGCTCGTGACCGGCGTGATCACCGACGCGTCGATCGCCTTCTCGGTCGCCAGGGTGGCGCAGGAGGCCGGCGCCACTCTCGTGCTGACCGGCTTCGGCCGGCTCTCGCTCGTGGAGCGGATCGCCAAGCGGTTGCCGGAGCAGGCGCCGGTCATCGAGTTGGACGTGACGAACGACGAGCACCTCGCCGGGCTGGCGGACCGGGTGCGTGAGCACGTCGACGGCCTGGACGGGGTGGTGCACTCGATCGGCTTCGCGCCGCAGAGCTGCCTCGGCGGCGGCTTCCTCGACGCGCCGTGGGCGGATGTGGCGACCGCGGTGCAGGTCTCCACCTACTCGTACAAGTCGCTGGCCACCGCCTGCCTGCCGCTGATGGGGCCGGGTGGAAGCGTGGTGGGGTTGACCTTCGACGCGACCAAGGCGTGGCCGGTCTACGACTGGATGGGCGTGGCCAAGGCCGGCCTCGAGTCGGCCTCCCGCTACCTCGCGCTGCACCTGGGCAAGCAGGGCATCCGCAGCAACCTGGTGTCGGCCGGGCCGCTGCGGACCATGGCCGCGAAGTCGATCCCGGGCTTCGAGCAGTTCGAGGACGCGTGGGCCGCGCGTGCGCCGCTCGGCTGGGATCTGACCGACACCGAGCCGGCCGCGCGCGCGGTGTGCGCGCTGCTCTCCGACTGGTTCCCGGCCACCACCGGTGAGATCGTGCACGTCGACGGGGGCTACCACGCGTTGGGCGCGTGAAGCCTGCAAGATGGTCCCGTGGTCTACGACGCCTTCGTCCTGCTGTCCTTCGGCGGTCCCGAGAAACCCGACGACGTGATGCCCTTCCTGCGCAACGTGGTGCGCGGGCGCGGCGTCCCGGACGAGCGGCTGGCCGAGGTGGCCGAGCACTACCACCACTTCGGCGGCGTGTCGCCGATCAACCAGCAGTGCCGCGACCTGCTCGCCGCGATCGACGTCGACCTTCCGACCTATTGGGGCAACCGTAACTGGCACCCGATGCTGGAGGACACCGTCGCGCAGATGCGCGACGACGGGGTGGAGACCGCGCTCGGCTTCGCCACCAGCGCGTACGGCGGGTACTCGTCGTGCCGGCAGTACCGGGAGGACATCGCCCGCGCCCGGGCCAAGGTGGGTCCGGGCGCGCCGCGGATCTTCAAGCTGCGGCAGTTCCACGACCACCCGGGCTTCGTCGAGCCGCACGCCGACGCCGTTCGGCACGCCCTGGCCACCCTGGACCCGGCCCGGCGGTCCACCACCCGCCTGGTCTTCACGGCGCACGCCATCCCCGCGACCATGGCGCGGACGGCCGGCCCGACCGGCGGGCGCTACACCGCTCAGCTCGACGAGACGGCCCGGCTGGTGCACGCGGCCGCCGCCGCGGACCTGCCGTGGGACCTCGTGTGGCAGAGCCGTTCGGGGCCGCCGCAGGTACCGTGGCTCGAGCCGGACGTCAACGACCACCTGGCCACCCTCGCCGGCCAGGGCGTCACCGACGTGGTGGTCAGCCCGATCGGATTCGTCTCCGACCACCTCGAGGTGATCTGGGACCTGGACAACGAGGCCGCCGAGACCGCGAAGAACCTCGGCCTCGGCTACGCCCGCGCGGCCACGCCCGGCACCGACCCGCGGTTCGTCGCCATGGTGCGTGAGCTGGTCCGGGAGCGGACGGCGGGTGCCCCGCGGCGCCGGCTCGGTACGCTGCCGATCTGGGACGACTGCCCGGTCGACTGCTGCCCACCCCCACAGCGACGAGGATCATGATGACTGAGCGCAAGGCCATCGAGAGCTGGCTCACCGACATGGACGGCGTGCTCGTCCACGAGGGCGAGCCGGTGCCCGGCGCACCGGAGTTCGTCAGCCGGCTGAAGGCGTCCGGAAAGCCCTTCCTCATCCTCACCAACAACTCCATCTACACGCCCCGGGACCTGCAGGCCCGGCTCATCCGGCTGGGCTTCGAGGTGCCCGAGCAGTCGATCTGGACCGCGGCGCTGGCGACCGCGCAGTTCCTCGCCGACCAGCGGCCGGGCGGTACCGCGTACGTCATCGGCGAGGCCGGCCTGACCACCGCGATGCACGCCGCCGGCTACGTGCTGACCGAGTTCGACCCGGACTACGTGGTGCTGGGCGAGACCCGGACGTACAGCTTCGAGCAGATCACCAAGGCCACCCGCCTGATCGACAACGGGGCCAAGTTCATCTGCACCAACCCGGACGCCACCGGGCCGTCCAACGAGGGCGCCCTGCCCGCGGCCGGCTCGGTGGCCGCGATGATCTCCAAGGCGACCGGCGTCGACCCGTACTTCGTCGGCAAGCCCAATCCGATGATGATGCGGTCGGCGCTGAACACCATCGAGGCGCACAGCGAGAGCACCGCGATGATCGGCGACCGGATGGACACCGACGTCCTGTGCGGGCTGGAGGCGGGACTCGAGACGATCCTCGTGCTCACCGGCATCAGCACGCGGGCGGAGAGCGAGCGGTATCCGTACCGCCCGTCCCGCGTCGTCGACTCGGTGGCCGACCTCATCGACGAGGTTTGATCCATGCCGTCCCGCTGGCTTCTGGTCGTGCCCGCCGGCCTGCTCGTCGCGGGCGGGCTGGCCGGCATCGCGCAGGCGACCCGGCCCCCGGCCGAACCGGCCACCTGGGTCCCCGCGCCCGCCACCTCGGCATCGGCCGCTGCCGCTGCCGCCCCGAGCCGCTCGCCACGGCCGTTGCCCGCCGCCGCCGCGCCGCGCAACCTGATGACGATCAGCTACTTCGACGAGCCGCGGGGCTTCCCCTCCGACCCGGATCCCGCCTCGACCGACGCGGTCACCGACGGGCTGCAACCGGCGAAGACGCTGGCCGTCTACGACGCGCCGGGCGGCCGCCCGCGCGCCTTCCTGCCCGCCGTGATGAACGGCCTGCCGGTGACGGTGCCGATCGTCGAGCGCCGGGACGGCTGGGTCGCGGTCCTGCTGCCCAGCAGCAACCGGACGATCGGCTGGCTGCCGGCCGACGGCTGGACCACCCGGACGCTGCGCGACCAGCTCATCGTGGACCTGAGCAGCCATCGGCTCGTCTGGCTGCGCAACGGCGTACGCCAAGGCAGCTGGTCGGTGGCGACCGGGGCGGCCGCCACGCCCACCCCGCCGGGCCGCACGTTCGTGCTGGGCCGGACGCCGACCTCCGGCGCCGTCTACGCCGGGTTGGACGCGCTCGTGCTGGGCGCGATCCCGGAGAACCGGGACGCCCTGTCCGACGAGTTGCGCGACGGGCACACCGCGATCCACGGGTGGTCGCGCTCGTCGGCGTTCGGCCGCAGCGTCTCCAACGGCTGCGTCCGGGTGCCGCCGAGCGTCGAGAAGACGCTGCTGGCGCACATCGACCCGGGCACCACCGTGCACGTCGTCGACTGAGACGACCGGCCGGACCGCTACCGCGACCGGCGCTCAGGCGTGCAGCGGCGAGTTGCAGGCGGCCACCAGCGCCTGCCGGCACGCGGTGGTCAGCGGGCGCAGGGCCGCGTCGCGCTGCTGGGCCTCGTAGCCGTTGAGCGCACCGCCGGGCGCGTTCGTCTCGGCCAGCGCGAGCACCTGGTCGAGGACGCTGGCCCGGGCGAACAGCCGGCGGGCCCGCGGATCGAAGCCGGTGGGCAGCGTCGCGGTGCTCTCGGGGCGGCGCAGCGCCTGCAGCGCGCCGGCCAGCTCCGGTTTCCACTGCGCCACGTCGAGCCGGGTCAGCTGGGCGGTAGCCTCGCCGAGGGCGGCGGTCAGCTCGGCCTCGGCCTCGGCGGCGCCCATCTGGAAGACCGGACGGTACTGCTCCACCGGGAAGACCCGCCAGAGCACCGTCTCGAACTCCATGCCCGAGCCGGACGTGTGCCGCCGCACCTGCGGGACCACACCGAACGCCGGCGTCATCACCGCCTCGCCGGCCAGCATCGCCGCACCGGTCAGGTCGCCGGGACCCGGCAGGCCGCGCGGGTCGCCCGGAGTGGGCAGCACCAGCCGGATGTCGTCGGGGTGCACCTTCGCGAAGAGCGGCAGGCCGTGCGAAAGCGGCACGTCGGTCCACGTGCCGGGGACATCGGCGACGAGGTGTTCCTCGTCGCCGGCGATCTCGTCGGCCAGCTCGTCGAACGGTACGAGCCCGGCGCGCCAGGCGCGGACCCAGGCCACGAACCGGGTTGACCGGTGAACGGTCCGGGTGGCCGCATCAGCTGCGGGGGACATGCGGCAAGGGTACGTGCCGATCGGGAAGGTTGTCTCGGCCGGAGCGTCAGAAAGGGCGTGTCCCGGCGTACGGGCTACCGTGCCGGCATGTATGGGGAGGATTTGCTGAACAACGACCGGCGGCGGCGCCGGGTGGTGCCCGAGGTGGACGCCGAGCGCGACCTGGTGGTCGAGGACGTGGACTCCGGCTTCTGCGGCGCGGTGGTCGGCTTCGAGCTGGGTGCGGTCGTGCTGGAGGACCGGTTCGGCAAGCGGCGCAACTTCCCGCTGGCCCCGGCCGCGTTCCTGCTCGACGGTTCGCCGGTCACCCTGCGGAAGCCGGTCGCGGCCGCCCGGCCGGCGGGGCGGAAGATCACCGCGTCTGGCTCGATCGCCGTCGACGGGGTACCGGCGCAGGTCGCGAAGGCGAGCCGCATCTGGGTGGAGGGCGTCCACGACGCCGCGCTCGTCGAGCGGATCTGGGGCGACGACCTGCGGATCGAGGGGGTGGTCGTGGAGCCGCTGGACGGCGTCGACGAGCTGGCCGCGGCGGTCCGGGGATTCCGGCCGGGGCCCGGACGGCGGCTCGGGGTGCTGGTCGACCACCTGGTGCCGGGCTCCAAGGAGAGCCGAATCGTGGCGTCGGTCACCGATCCCGGCGTGCTGATCACCGGGCACCCGTACGTCGACATCTGGCAGGCGGTGAAGCCGGGGCGGATCGGGTTGACCGCGTGGCCGGTGGTCCCGCCGGGCCGTCCCTGGAAGGAGGGCGTCTGCGCGGCTCTCGGCGTGCGGGAGCCGGCCGACCTGTGGCGGCGCATCCTGGCGTCGGTGAGCAGTTACCGGGACGTCGAGACGCCGCTGATCAACTCGATGGAGCGGCTGATCGACTTCGTGACCGAGGGGTGAGCGCGCGGCCCAGCCGCCGCGCCGCCTCGGCGAGCCGGTCCGGCGGTTCGGCGGCATAGCCCAGCACCAGGCCGGGCGGTCCGGCTTGCAGCCGGTGCCAGGAGAGCGGGTGCACGAGTACGCCGGTCCGCGCGGCCCGCTCGGCGAGGACGGCGTCGGGCGTACCGTCCGGCAGCAGGATCAGCAGGTGCAGGCCGGCCGCGATCCCGGCGACCCGGGCCTGCGGCAGGTGCGCGCGCAGGCCGGCGAGCAGCGCGTCCCGGCGGCGCCGCTGCCGCTGCCGCACCAGCCGCAGGTGCCGCTCGTAGTCGCCGGTGGCGAGCAGCCGGGCCAGCACCAGCTGGGGCAGCGCCGGATTGCCGAGGTCGCTGTCGTGCTTCGCCTCGAGCAGCGCCGGCTGCCTCCGGCGGGGTGCGATCAGCCAGCCCAGCCGCATCCCGGGCGCGAGCGACTTGGAGACGCTTCCCGCGTACGCCACCCCGTCCGGCGCCGAGCCCTGAAGGGCGGCCACCGGCGCCCGGTCGTAGCGGTGTTCGGCGTCGTAGTCGTCCTCGACGACGAGTCCGCCGCCGGCCGTCCAGGCGAGCAGCTGCCGGCGCCGCGCCGGACTGAGCACCACGCCGGTGGGGAACTGGTGCGCCGGCGTCAGCACGGCGACCCGCTGGGTCAGCCGGTCGACCAGGATGCCCTCCTCGTCGACGGGCACCCCCTCCGGGCGTACGCCCCAATGGGCCATCTGGTCGCGCGCCCCGCGCGAACCCGGATCCTCCACGGCGGCGGCGGTCACGCCGTCCGCCCGCAGCGTCTGCGCCAGCAGCGCCAGGGCCTGCGCCACTCCGCTGACGACGATGACGTCGTCCGCTTCGGCACGGACCCCCCGGGTGCGGCGCAGCCAGCCGACCAGTTCGGCGCGCAGCCGCGGGGTGCCGCCGGGGTCGCCGTAGCCCAGGTCGGCCGCGGTGATCTCGTCGAGCACCGCCCGCTCGGCGCGCAGCCACCGCGCTCGGGGAAAGGCGGACAGGTCGGGCACCCCGGGCGAGAGGTCGATGTCGATGCCGTCCGCGGGGGGCAACGGCAGGCGCAGGTCGTGGAGCGCCCGCCGCCGGTCGGAGGGCGCCTCGGTGGCCTCCACCCCGGTGGCCTCCGCGCCGGCGGTGACGATCGTGCCGGCACCGGTGCGGGCGGCCGCCAGTCCCTCGTCGATCAGCCGCTGGTACGCCTCCACCACGACGCCGCGGGAGACGGCGAGGTCGGCGGCGAGGATCCGGGTGGCGGGCAGGCGCGCGCCGGGCGCGAGCCGGCCGGTCGCGATCGCCGCCCGCAGGCCGCCGGCGAGCCAGGCGGTGAGCCCCTTCGCCGGGGCGTCGGCCGGGCGCAGCTGAAGGAAGTCCGAGCCGGGAATTGGTCCCCCTTACCGCGTACGGATTGGTCCTTCAACCGGACCATACCGCGGCCGGAGGATGCCGGCATGACCGAGTCGGCCGACTCCGTTTCGCTCCGCGGGCGATCGCCCGCAAAGCCGGTGGCGATCACGACCCGCGCGCGAGACGTCCTGCCCACGCTCGCCGGCGCGACCGGGATGGTCTGCGTCGGCGGCAGCGTGGCCGTCTCCGGCGCGCTGGCCGACGCTCCCGTGCTGACCGTACAGTCGCTGCGCTACGCCGCCGCCTGCCTGCTGCTGCTCGGCTACGCCCGGGCCACGCGCCACACCCTGGTCCGGCCGCGCGGCACCGACTGGCTCTGGCTCGGTGGCGTCGTACTGTCCGGGATGGTGATCTTCAATCTGGCGCTGGTGTACGGCTCCCGGCACGCCGAACCGGCCGTGCTCGGGGTGGCGGTCGCCTGCGTGCCGCTCCTGCTCGCGGTGGCCGGGCCGGTGCTCGAGGGGCACGGCCCGGCGCCGCGGCTGGTGCTCGCGGCGGTCGTGGTGACCGGCGGGGCGGCCCTGGTGCAGGGACTGGGCCGGGCCGACGCGACCGGGCTGGGGTGGGCGGCCGTCACCTTCGCCTGCGAGGCCGGCTTCACCTTGCTCGCCGTACCGCTGCTCGGCCGGCACGGCCCGCTGGGCGTGTCGGTGCACTCGACCTGGCTGGCCGCGGTCGTGTTCGCGGTGCTCGGCGCCGGCCGGGAGGGCGTGGGCGCGGTGACCCGGCTGCGCGCGGACGACCTCGCCGCCGCGGTCTACCTGGCGGTAGCGGTCACCGCGCTGGCCTTCGTCCTCTGGTACACGTGTGTGGATCGGCTCGGCGCGGCCCGGGCGGGCCTGCTCACCGGGATCGCCCCCGCCTCGGCCGCGGTGACCGGGGTGGCGCTGGGCGGTCCGATGCCGCGGCCGCTGGTCTGGGCCGGTGTCGGGCTGGTGGCCGCCGGGCTGGCGCTGGGCCTGCGCCCCGGAGGTGTGCCGGCTACGACTGTGCCTGCGTCGGCGGTCACGCCAGGTGGCGCGGATCGCGGCTGAACACGAAAGTGGCGATGTCCATGCCGGTCACCTCACCGTCCGGGTCGCGCAGCACGGCCAGCACCTCGCCCTCGTTCTCGCCGTCCACCCCGCGCCACCGGTCCGGGGCCTCGCGCTCGAACCGGGACCGGTGGTGCGGCCCGGTCATCTCGAGCGCCTCGCCGTCGGCCCGTACCTCGTACTCCCGGCCCATCCACCACCAGCGCCCGGCCAGGGCGGCGGCCTCGCCCCGCGGTGCCGCGGGGGGCCGCCACGGCGGCGGGACCTCCGGCTCGGCGTCGAGCACCGTGGTGAGCGCGGACAGGCCGACCGTCTTGACGCTGGTGCCGGTCAACCCGTACGCGTTGGCGAAGACGATCACCCCGAGCCGGCTCCGCCGGTGCACCGACAGGTGCGCGACGTAGCCGGGCATCGAGCCGCCGTGCCCCACGAAGACCCGCTCGCCGACCCGGTAGAGCTGGGGCCCGAGCCCGTGGCCGCCGGTCCACGACTCCAGGTCGCTGATCACCACGGGTGCGCACATCTCGTCGACGGTCTGCCGGGCCAGCACGGCCGGCGCCGGGTCGGCCAGGAACGCCGCCCATTTCGCCATGTCGGTGACCGTGGACCAGAGCTGGCCGGCCGGGGCCATCGCGCCCGAGTCCAGCCGCGGCTCCTCGTGCAGCGAGCCGTCCAGGGCGTGCACCACGTAGCCGCGGGCGAACGGCTCCACCGGCGCGTACGTCGTGCGCTTCATGCCCAGCGGGTCGAGCACCCGCTTGCCGAGCAGCGACGCCCAGCTCTCCCCGGTCACCCGTTCCAGCACGGCGCCGAGCAGCCCGTACGCCAGGTTGGAGTAGCGATACCGGCGGAACGGCGGCCCGGCCACCTTGTCGTAGCCCAGCCGGGCGAGCAGTTGGTCCGCGTCACCGCCGGTGGCGCGCTCCCACCACGGCCCGTCCGGCTCGCGCTGCAGGCCGGAGACGTGCCCGAGCAGCTGCCGCAGCGTCACCCCGCCGACCGGAGTGCCCGGCAGGTGCCGGTAGAGCAGGTCGTCGAGGGCGAAGAAGCCCTCGTCGCGCAGTTGCATGACCATCGCGGCGGTCAGCGTCTTGGTGATCGACCCGAGCCGGTACTGCGTCTTCGCGTCCGGCACCGGATGCTCGCCGGCGCCCGCGAAATGCAGCACCGCCCGATCCCGGACGACCGCCAGCGCCAGCGACGGCGTCCGGCCCTCGGCCTGGGCGCGGGCGGCGATCTCATCGACCCGTCGGCCGGTCTCCGGCAGCAGCGACACGGTGGACCCTCTCGATTTCTCCCGACTCATCGGATTAACTGCGCACGACCGATATGGCTACGCGCAAACACGGCATCGCCGGGCGTGCGCGCGCGTGCAACGATCGTCGTGTGGAAGCGATTCTCTGGATCGTTCTCGGCGTCGCGCTGGCGATCGCCGAGGCTTTCACGGCCACCCTGCTGATCATCTTCTTCGCGGCCGGGGCGCTCGCCGCCGCCGGCGCGGCCGCGCTCGGGGCGCCGCTGCTGTTGCAGGTGATCGTGTTCGCCGTGGTGTCCGGCCTGTCACTGGGCGCGCTGCGCCCGATCGTCATCCGGCACGCGCGCCCCGAGCTGGGGCCGGGCGACACGCCGATCGGCCTGCAGGCCATCGAAGGTTGCCATGCCACGGTTCTGGAAGAGGTCGACGTCGACCGTGGCATGATCAAGATCGACGGCGAGCTGTGGCAGGCTCGCTCGTTCGACGGCAACGAAAAATACCTCCCGGGTGAGCGCGTCCGGGTCGTCAAGGTCAAGGGCGCCACCGCCATCGTGTGGCGCGACGACCTGCCCAACCTATAGAGAGGCGCCATGCAAGCAGTGATCGGTGTACTCGTCCTCGTGATCGCCTTGTTCGCCGTCGTCACGTTGCTCCGGTCCGTCCGCATCGTCCCGCAGCAGCGCATGGACGTGGTGGAGCGCCTGGGCAAGTACAAGCGGACCCTCAGCCCCGGCCTGAACCTGCTGGTCCCGTTCGTGGACGCGGTACGCAGCAAGGTGGACATGCGCGAGCAGGTCGTCTCCTTCCCGCCGCAGCCGGTGATCACGTCGGACAACCTCGTGGTT
>Ga0081539_10000980_pt1 | contig 53183 bp, 46 predicted proteins | sample TabmetS4T2R2_FD_71023 | JGI IMG/M metagenome (GOLD analysis project Ga0081539, IMG submission 71023) | Tabebuia heterophylla rhizosphere microbial communities from the University of Puerto Rico - S4T2R2 | ecosystem: Host-associated > Plants > Roots > Rhizosphere ... | reverse complement strand
CTACAGTTGTAGCCCACCACGTCACATCCTTGTAGGCGCTCGTTGAGTCACAACTGTAGGGGCGGCCCTCCGTGGCCGCCCGTGCGTTGAACTCAATACCCGACTGCCTGTCCGTCACTCCTTCTCGGATCCGTCGCACCGAGGCGCACGCCCGTCTTCTCTTCGATCATGATCCCTTCCGCATCACCGAGATAACGCAGCTTGCCCAACGTATGGCCGCGCGCCGTCAACGCCTTCTGCGTATCACCCGACAGCCCAAGCGGCTCACCAACCAGCTCATCCGGCAACCACTGGTGATGGATGCGCGGAAAGTCGATCGCCTGCTGGATATTCATTTCGTAATCGATCACGTTCGTGACGACGCAGAGCACGGTATTAATGATCGTTGGTCCACCCGGACTGCCAACCGTGAACCACAAGCTCCCATCCTTACGCAGCACGATCGTGGGCGTCATCGCCGACAGCGGACGCTTCTTCGGCGCCACCGCATTGCGCTCACCCTGAATCAACCCGTAAAGATTCGGCGTGCCCGGCTTCGCAGCGAAGTCGTCCATCTCATCGTTGAGCAGGAGACCTGTGCCTTTCGCAACCGCCGCCGAGCCGTAAGAGTTGTTGAGCGTGTAAGTATTCGCGACTGCGTTTCCCTCAGCATCAACGACCGTGAAATGCGTCGTCTCTTCCGATTCGTAACCCGCCGGACGCCCGGCGCGCACTTCCGTACTCGTCGACGCGCGCTCGGTATTGATACTGGCGCGCAAGGTCGCCGCGTACGCCTTATCGATCAAACCCGGAACCGGAACCTTCACGAAATCCGTGTCGCCCATGTACTCCGCGCGATCGGCAAACGCGCGCCGCATCGCCTCAGCCATCAGGTGATAACGATCAGACGAGCTGACCTCGAGCTTTTGCAGATCGAAGCCTTCGAGAATGTTGAGCATCTGGATCAGCACCGCGCCGCCAGACGATGGCGGCGGCATCGAGATGATCTCGTAGCCGCGATAATTGCCACGCACTGGCGCTCGCTCCTTCGCCACGTAACCGCGCAGGTCGTCCATCGTCATCAAACCGTTGTTGCGCTTCATGTCGGCGACGATCAGTCGCGCCGTCTCACCCTCGTAAAACTCGTTTGGACCAAAGCGCTGGAGACGTGCGAACGTGGCGGCGAGCTCAGGCTGCCGTAAGATCTCGCCCTCCTGGTAAAACTGCCCGCCCTTTAAATAGATCCGTTTCGTCTCGGCGTAGTGCTGTAAATATTCCCTGTTGCCGTAAAGCGAGCGTGCGAGTGAGTGCGTAACGATGAAGCCGCGTCCGGCGAGTTGTCGTGCGGGTTCGACGAGCTGCGCCCACGTGAGTTTGCCTGAGCCGTACTTCTTGAGCGCCAGCTCCATCCCGCGCACGGTGCCGGGAACACCCGCGGCCCGATAGCCGACAAGCGAGCCACCTTCACCTTCGATCAGGTTGCCGTTCTTGTCGAGATAGACGTTGCGATGAGCAGCACCTGGCGCCATCTCGCGATAGTCGATCGCCGTCGTTCGACCATCTTTCAGCCGGATCATCATGAACCCACCACCGCCGAGATTGCCGGCGGCGGGATGCGTCACAGCGAGCGCAAAAGCAACCGCGATCGCAGCATCGACAGCATTCCCGCCGCGCTTCATGACATCGACGCCGACCTGTGATGCGACCTCATTCGTCGACGCCACGATCCCATGTCGCGCCCGCACCGGCTCCCGCGCCACAGTCATCGGAACATTGAGGGCAACGACCAGCAGCAGAACAAGTACTTTCATTGTCTTCATAATCTAATCCGCCAAAAATCCGCGTTAATCCGCGGTGAAAATATTCTTCGGATCAAGTTGTGCCTTGATCCTCTCCATTAACAGCCTCGCAGGCCCACCGAGTTTCTGGATCCGTCGCTCAGCCACGATTCCTTTCCAGAGATCACCATCATCCATCACAACCTCAGCATCCTTCAACAGCTTCCGCGCTTGTTCGACCTGATATGCGACGCCTTTCTCATTCCCGGCAAAACGGACGTGCAGAACATCGTTGACGATCTCTGCCGCCACCGGAAACAGTCGCGCCTCCAAAATGTCCTGAACCGCACCGCGACCAATCACAGTCGCCTCACGCGCCGGCCGCGGCCGCAGTTTGAAATTCAACTCGGTAATGATCCCGAGACTGCCGTAACTGCCCGTGAACAGCTTGCACAAATCGTAACCCGCTACGTTCTTCACCACACGTCCACCAGCTTTGATCATGCTGCCGTCGGCAAGAGTTACTCTCATGCCGATCACTGATCCGCGCGGGCGTCCGTAACCGAGCTGTTGCGGACCGCCGATGCCTGTAGCAACAACACCTCCGAGTGTCGCGCGACCATTGTCCGGCGGATCTAGCGGCAACCACTGACCGTTCTCCGCGAGCTTCGCATTGAAGTCAGTTAGCGTTACGCCAGCCTGCGCGATTGCGATCAGATCTGCGGGTTCGTGTTCGATAATCCCGTTGAGACGTAGCGTGCTGACGATCAGATTCGCTGTCGATTTGATCCATGTCATCCCACCAGCAGGCATCACAGTCCAACGTTCCGCTGAGGCGAGTTTCATTATTTCCGAAATCTCTTCAGCAGAGGCTGGCGAGACGATCACCGTTTCGTTCTGCGAAACCACGTGCGCATCGCCGACAATCTGCGCCACTGAATCGAACAAGTCAGGAAGAGGGGCTTGCCCCCGCTGGTGCGAGAGCGGGGGCAAGCCGCCCTTCCTGACTTGTTCGATTCCGGCATGCATAGGCACTTCCTGCACTTCAGCGGCAATCGCCTTCGCTTCACCACACCCGCGCAGCATCGGCACGATCTTCCCCGGATTACAAAGCCCCAGCGGATCAAACGCCGCGCGCACCTTCAACATCGCATTCATGTCAGCATCCGAGAACACGAGCGGCAACAGCTCGCGCTTATCCAATCCGACACCATGCTCGCCCGTGATCGTACCGCCCGCCGCCACACACACTTCCATCAACTCGCGTCCCGCATCTTTTACACGCTGCACCTCATCCGTAGAACGAGAATCAAAACAGATCAGCGGGTGCAGGTTGCCGTCGCCCGCGTGAAAGACATTCGCGATGCGCAGTTGATAACGCGTGGCGATGTCGTAAGCAGCGCCGAGCACTTGCGGCAGACGCGAGCGCGGCACCACCGCATCCTGGATCATCGAATCAGGCGAGATACGGCCAATTGCACCAAACGCACCCTTACGTGCAGCCCACAGCTTCTTTCGCTCCGATTCATCACGCGCGTAACGACAACTACGCGCGCCGTACTCCATGCAGATACTCGTGACTTTCTGCGCTTCATCGTCGAGACCTGCTTCGATGCCGTCTAACTCGATCAACAATGCGGCGCCAGCATCGGGCGGCAGTCCTGCTGCAAACACACTCGCCTCGACCGCGCGAATAATCTCGCGGTCCATCATCTCGAGCGCAGCAGGCATCACACCTGCGGCGATGATTGCAGACACCGCATGGCTCGCATCGTTAACTTCCATAAACTCCGCCAGCAGCGTCCGCACAGCGGGCGGCACCTGGGCCAACTTCAACGTCGCTTCCGTTGCGATCCCGAACGTACCTTCAGAACCGATAAACGTGCCGAGCAAGTCATAGCCAGGCGCATCAACGTCGAGATCCACTACATCGCCGCCTGCAAGCACGACGCGACAGCCGAGCACATGATCAGTCGTGGTCCCGTACTTAAGACAGTGAATCCCACCCGCGCTCTCCGCGATGTTGCCGCCGATCGTGCAGCTCGGCTGGCTCGAAGGATCCGGAACGTAATACAAGCCAAACGGCGCCACTGCTTTCGACACGTGCAGGTTCACGACGCCCGGTTGGACCACCGCGATCCGCTGCTCCGTGTCGATGCGGAGAATCTTGCGCATGCGCGCCATCTCGACAACCACGCCGGAGTTGAGTGCGAGTGCGCCGCCCGAGAGGCCTGTGCCTGCGCCACGAGGCGTGAAAGGAACATTAGCACGCGCGAGCTCGCGCATAATCGCGGAAGTCTCTTCCGTTGAAGATGGGAAGACGACGGCGCGCGGGCAATGCTTGTGTTGCGGCAGGCCGTCACACTCGTAGACAAGCAGCTCGTCAGGCTTTGAGAGAACATTCTCACTGCCGACAATCCCAATCAGGTTCTTGATTAGCGCGTCCAATCCGTAAACAATCCGTGTAATCTGTGGTTAAGTCACCTTTTTGAAAGCCAGTACGCCAGATAGATTATCAAACCGGCAGCCGCGGCGTACGCTGTGGCTCTCACTTCATTAAAGGTGGCGTTGTACAGCAACCACACAATCAACAATAACGACACGATCGCAATGATACTGCTACCCGGCAACCGAAACATCGCCGCCGGCGCCTGACGTCTCGCCCGAAACACCGGCAACGCTAAACACGTCGCGCCATAAGTCACGAGCCGCGCGATCGTGCTGATTGTCAACGCCGCCACAAACGAGCTCTTCAACGTCAGAAACAACATCAACGCGGCAGTGATCACGATCGACACCCACGGCGTGAAGAAGCTCTTGTGAATACTGCCTACGAACGACGGCAGTTGCTTCTGCTCCGCCATCGCAAACGGCAGCCGCGAACCCGACAACAACAGAATGTTCAAGTTACCCGTGATCGAAATGATCGCGCCCGCCGAGATGATCGCGCCACCCGCCGCACCGAGAAATTGCGAACCTGCATCCGCCAGTGGTTTCGTCGACTGCGCGAGACTCGGCAACGTGCCGACACATACCACCTGGATCATGATGTAAAGAGTCGCGACCACGAGGATCGCGATCAGCAACGCCCGCGGCAGACTCTTCTGCGGATCGCGCACTTCACCCGCGGGAATCGTCGCCATCTCAAACCCCGTGAACGCGTAAACCAGCAACAGTACTGATTGCGAGAACGCGCCAGTTGTCGGTGCTGGTCCAAATTCGTATGCCTGTGGGTTCAGGAAAAAAAGTCCGGCCGCGATGAAGATGATGATCGGCACCAGCTTCCCGATTGTGAATGCGTTACTCACGATCGCTGCCTGCCTGATCCCGAGCAGGTTGATCACAGCCAGCACTGCGACAACAAGCACGATGATCGACGCGCGCCAGAGCGGAGCTGTCGCTCCACTCCAGAAGAAACTGAGATAGTTGATCAGCAGATTACAATTCGCAGCGAACGCCGTGACGCGTGCCAGCCAGATCAGCCAGCCGATCTCGAACGCGACTGCCGGTTGGAACGCTTCGCGCGCGTAGAGATATGGACCACCAGTCTCGTCAAAACGGCTGCTCACTTCGGCGAAGCAAAGTATGATGAGCGCGACGACGAGGGCACACGCGACGAAAGCGATGAGACTGTAAGTGCCGATCAGGGCGTAAACTTTCGAAGGAAGACCGAAGATGCCGGCGCCGATGATGCCGTTGATCGTGATCGCGACCAGGTCCCAGCGACGTATGCCGCGGACCAAGTCCGCCTCAGGTTGGTTCTGCACGAAAAGCTTATAACAAAATCCGTCTAATCTGTGTATGCTTAGTGCTTATGATTAAACGTCTAATTGTTCTGCTCGTGATTTTAACTGTCTCTGTCTCCGCTGCTGCGCAACAATCATCGTTGCAGGATCTCGTCAACCGCGCTGCGAAGACCACGTTGGATCGCTTCGCCGATAAAAAGCTTCAGGAGAGCGAGCTGTCCATAACCCTCATCGACCTGCGCGATCCGAACCGCCCGGTCCCTGCCAGCTTCCGCGGGAACGAGCGCGTCTATCCGGCGAGTGTCGTGAAACTGTTTTACCTGGTCGCGGCGCATCGCTGGCTTGAAGACAAGAAGATCGAGCAAACGCCTGAGCTCACGCGCGCGATAAAGGACATGATCGTCGACTCGTCAAACGAAGCGACGCAGTACGTGCTCGACGTGATCACACACACGACCGGCGGTTACGAGTTGCCGCCGAAAGAGATGGAGCAGTGGCAGTATCAGCGCAACGCCGTCAACCGCTACTTCGCATCGCTCGGCTACACAAATATCAACGTGAATCAAAAGACATTTTGCGAAGATGCTTATGGTCGCGAGCGTGTGTCGCGTGGTCCAAACGGCGAGAACCGCAACAAGCTCACGACCGACGCCACCGCGCGTTTGCTGATGGAGATCGTCACCGGAAAGGCTGCGAAGCCGGCGCGCACTGCGGCAATGATGGACCTGTTGAAGCGCGAATACACCGGACAAAGTAACGACAGCGACGATCAGGGCCACGGCTTCACGGGCATCGCGCTCCAGGGTCGTGAAGGCTTCCGACTATGGTCCAAAGCGGGTTGGACCAGCACCACGCGACACGACGTCGCGTACGTCGAGATGCCTGACGGTGGGAAGTTTGTCCTCGCAACGTTCACGAGTAATCATTCAAATGAACGCGAGATCATTCCCACTGTCGCGCGCGTTGTGATCGACGGGCTGAAGGACGTCAAGTGAGTTCACAAAAGCAGGACGAGTTACAGCGAAAAGTCGAGGAAGTTAAGCAGGACGCGGACGTGCAGCGCGCCTTGCAGCAAGCGACGCCGGCGGAGAAGCTGAAAGCGCCGGGCGCGCGCGGTCGCGACAAGCTCTGGATCGCCGCGCAATTAGTTCTGCTGATCGTTCTCGGTGCTTTGTACCAGTTCATTCGCTATCGCCTGCCGCAGTTCGCGTATCCGCTCGTTCTCAAACCGATTCTGGCAATCGGAGTCGTGGTTGTTTGCTTTACGGTGCTGCGACTCGTTGACGTTTACTTCATCGGGCGTGTCAGAAACGCGGTCTACCAGTACAACCTGAAACGCGTCTCTCGGCTGGTTGTGTGGCTCGTGATCGCGTTCTTTGTGCTCACGATCTTTTTTCAGAACTGGTACACGGCGGTTGTTTCGTTTGGTCTGCTCTCTCTGATACTCGGCTTCGCGTTGCAAACGCCGATCACGAGTTTCATTGGCTGGATTTACATTCTTGTGCGCGAGCCTTATCGCGTCGGCGACCGGATCAAGATCGGGCAAGCGACGGGCGATGTGATCGACGTCAACTATCTCGACACGACGCTCTGGGAATTCGGCGGCGAATATCTTTCCACCGAGCATCCGAGCGGCCGCATCATCAAGTTTCCCAACTCGACCGTGCTGAGCTCACCGGTCTACAACTACACCTGGCCCCTCTTTCCGTACATCTGGAACGAGATCAAATTCCACATTGCGTATAACTCTGATCTCGAGTTTGTGGCGGCGACGATGAAGGAAGTGGCGGAGCAGGAGGTCGGGGAAGAGATGATGAGGCAGGTTGAAGTATTTCGCGAAATACTCGCGCACACCCCGGTGAATCAGCTCGAGGTACAGGAGCGCCCGGTGGTCCTGTTCCGCGTCAGTGAAAACACCTGGCTCGAAGCCATCGTTCGTTACCTGGTCCACCCCAAAGAAGCAGGGCGCGTTAAAACGCGCCTCATCAAAGAACTCCTCCACCGCCTGAATGCCGAACCCGACCGCGTCCTCTTCCCCCGCGACAGCGCTCGCTGAATTTAGCCGCGGATTCACGCGGATGAACGCAGATCTGAAAACACTTTTAATTTGTGCGTATGGGTCAGCCTCAGCCTGAACTGAATTACGCTATAATGTCGTCATCGCTGAGTTCTTCTGTCCAACGATCCCGCTCAGCTCAAAGGTGAACGACCATTGTTAATCGAGCAGTTACTCGCCAACACAAATCTATGAACACCCAAATATTGTTGTTGTACTTGCAGAACAGTGGAGATCCCACCGGAGGCGCTTGTTGTGGAGGTGTCATTATCCTTGTTGTTGTAATAATTATTTTTGCGATCAAGGAAAATAATGCAAAAGCCAAACAGTTGAATCAGGCGGGTTATTTGAGGAACAGTGAAGCTAAGCAGCAAAGCCACATCGAATGGCTTTTGCACCTGCATAGTCTGTTGCGAAAGGTAAAGCAGTTGGACGCCACAGATCGGACGCGTGTTCTCGATGTGTTCAGAAACTCCGGTAACCAGGTGTTACAGCTTTATTCTGACTACGATCTCTTCCGCCAAAAAACCGCGTCAATCCGCGGCTAAGCCGTCGTGGCCGCGCGTGAGATCGCCTTCGTCGAACGCCTCGGCACCGAAGAAGATGCGGGTGACGTCGGGATGTTGAGATTGAATGCCTTCCCGAACGCGACGCGCTGACTGTCTCACTTCAAGCGACGAGATGTCGCTTTTGAAACGCAGCTCGATCGTGAGTAGCACTTCGTGTGGGCCGAGATACATCGTGTGCAGGTGCCCCACGCGCTCGACTCCCGGATCTGCTTCAACCAGCGCACGTATCGACTTCAACGATCCGTGATCAAGCCCTTCGCCGATCAATAAGCCCTTGCTCTCATAGACCATCAACACCGCAACGCCGCACAACAACAACCCGATAAGCACCGAGGCCACACCATCAAGCGCAGGCAATCCCAGTTGACTGCCTAAGAAGATGCCGGCGAACGCGAAGATAAGTCCGAGCAGCGCGGCCGAATCTTCGAGTAGCACTGTGAAACTGCTCGGGTCTTTAGTCTCATGGATCGCCTGGACCACACCCTTACGTCCGCGCTCAGCATTGAACACCTGCCATCCAAACAGCCAGGTAGTGCCCTCGAACACCACCGCTATACCGAGCACCGCATAACTCCACCCGACATTCTCCGGCAACGTGGGATGAAGGATATGCAGGATGCCTTCGTACACTGACATGCCGCCACCGACGGCGAAGATTAGAACGCCGACAATCAACGTCCAGAAATACAGCTCGTGTCCGTGGCCGAATGGATGATCGGAATCGGGTGGCTTCTGACTCTTCCGCACACCGAGCAACATCAACCAACCATTGCCCGTGTCGACAATTGAATGAATTCCCTCCGAAAGCATCGCGGAGCTGCCCGTGATCACAGCGGCGACAAACTTCGTCACCGCAATCGCCAGGTTGCCGGCGATTGCGGCATAGATAGCAAGCTGCGATTTTGAAATGCCTGTCTCGCGTGCGCTCATCGGAATCTTTGTTTGGGGAACTTTATGATCTCATTAGTGCGTCCATTACGCACGGCCCGAGGCTGCCGGGCACGCCCTCTTCCCACTTTTCCTCGCTTGTAATGAAGTCATAAAGGTTTTGCGGACCGCGAGCGAGCGACCTAAGCCAGATTAGCGTTTGTTTTTCTGACGGGAACCTTTTCACTCAGCATGTGTCTAAAGCTGCAACCTTCTCCTTTGGAGGAATGCAGATGAGTGAAAACAAGAGCGCCGTCAATGGTCCGATGATCAATGTCACTCCACTGATCGATGTGTTGCTGGTTTTATTGATCATCTTCATGGTGGCGGCGCCCTTGAAGCCGCATCGCTTCCTGTCAAAAGTGCCTTCCACACCACACAACAACCCGGAGATCCGTCCTCACATTTACACTCTTGTCGTCACGATCGAGCCCGATCGCACGTTGAAGCTCAACAACTTGTCCGAGATGGGAACTGTCGACGATCTTTCACCGCTCAGCTCGAAGTTGAGATCGATCTTTGAGGAACGAACTCAAAACCGTGCATATCGAATCGACATGCTTGCGCGATTGGATGTTCCCGAGCAGCAGCGAATTGAGAAGACGGTGTTCATCAAAGCTCCACGCAGCATGCCGTATGGGCAGGTCATCAAAGTCATGGATGGATTAAAGGCGACGGGGGCCGATCCGATCGGTCTACAACTCGACGCGCTGAACTAACGCGCGAACTCATGCGCGCTCTCCTTGTGTCTATCGGCGGAATGAGTTGTAATCTGACGCCGAAGGAGTATGCGTTACATGAGAAATCGTCTTTTTTGGCTGCTGTGCTTGGGTTTGGCTGTTGCCATTCCCTACGGATGGCCCAGCGTTACGGCCCAGGACATAACGGGCGGCGGCAGCCTGGTCCGTGATATCACCGGTGGCGCGGCCCTGATCTTCCGCGCGCCGCAAAACCCCACCGTCTCAGGCGGCGCGACCGGCGGCGGACGCGTTAAGCCCGGCAAGAAACAACCGCCTGTCCGAAAACAGGATTCCATCATCGCCCGCGCGAACGCCGCGCGAAGCGCACCGAAGCCACGCTACGACGAAGCTGAGCAGCAGTATCAACTCGCAGCGCAGATCGCCCCCAACGATGCACGCGCGTTTGCCGGTCTCGGAAATGTTTACGTGGACCAGGGCAAGTTTGCCCAGGCCGTCGACGCTTACCAGAAGGCGCTGAAAGTCAAACCGGATTACAACGGCGCTTACCTGCCGCTCGCTTTTTCCCTCGCCCGCCTGAACCGCTATCCGGAAGCCATCGACATTTACAAGGAAACGTTGAAGCGCGACCCCGGTCCCGAGGTCTACAACAATTTGAGCTTTGCCTACAACCACAGCGGGCAATTTCTGGAGGCTGTTGACGCGAGCTTGCAGGCGATCAAGCTGCTGGGCGAGACGGGCGAAGCATACAAGACCGGCTTCCAGGAGCGAAACGAGATCCGTTCCTACGCTTACAAAAATCTCGGCAACGCTTACAACGGTTTGAAGCGTTACGACGAAGCCGCAACCGCGTTGAAGAAGTCGTCGGAAATCGAGCCGACGAATGCGGCTGCGCACTTCAATCTCGGATTGACTCTTTACAACGCGGGTCGTTACTCGGAAGCGATCGAGTCGTATAAAGAAGTCATCAAGTTAAGACCAAAGCTGGCCCAGGCTTACTTTAATCTGGGTCTGACCTACTTCGCGATCAACGACAAGACTCAGGCGATGGTCCAGTATGAGACGCTCAAGGGCCTCGACGCTGACATGGCAAAGCAGCTCTACAACGCAATCAAGCAGTAGCTTTTCTCTGCGTAACCTCGGCGTGCTCTGCGTATCTGCGGTGAACGTAAACCGCAGAGGCGCAGAGAGCGCAGAGAGCGCAGAGAGCGCAGAGGTTACGCAGAGCAATCTCGCTACTATCCCGAACACTCAATGCTCGACGGGCAGGACCATGTTCAAACTGTACCTCGCCAAAAGTGGACGCTGAATCAGGAAGCGTTCGACAAATTACTCGTCGCCTTCGATGAAGATCGAGACGCGGCGGGCCGCAAGTACCTCGAAATCCGAAACAATCTGACGCGCTTCTTCGAGTGGCGTGGTTGCTCGTTTCCCGAGGACCACGCCGACGAGACGATCAACCGCATGGCGAAACGTGTCGTCGAAGGCGAGCAGATTCTCAACCATTCCGGCTACGCGATGGGCGTTGCCCGTCTTTTATTACTGGAAATCAATAAAGGCCGGCAGCGCGAGCAGTCGGCACTCGCGGAAATCAGCACCGCGCCCGAAGCCTACGTGCCGGAAGACGATGGCGAACGCCGTCTCACCTGCCTCAGAAACTGCCTCCAGACACTCTCGCCGGACAATCGCGAGCTGATTCTTCAGTACTACCAGGGCGAGAAGGGTGAAAAGATTGGGAACCGGAAGAAGCTGCTCGAACGCCTTGGAATTCCGGTAAATACGTTGAGAATGAGGGCTTTACGTCTGCGCGAGAAGCTCCAGTCGTGTGTCGAAGAGTGCCTGGCTGGCGCCTAAAAAATATTTCTGTGATGGAATCTTAAGTTTGGCCACTCATAAGTGGATGTACCCCGCATCGATTTGATTACAAAACCGAAACCGATCATGTCAGTCGATAACGAAAAACTGATTGCCCAATATCTGCTCGGCGAGCTGCCTGAAGAGCAGCAGGTCGAGATCGAGGACCGCGCTTTTTCCGACAAGGAATACCTCGCGAGTATCACCGCGGTTGAGAACGATCTGATCGATGAATATGTTCGCGGCGAGCTCTCGGGTACCGAGCGGCAGCGTTTTGAGACTCGCTTTCTCGCTTCAACCGAGCGCCGCAAGCGTGTCGAATTCGCGAAGGCGCTGCGGACCGTGGTTGCAGAACCTGTTGGGCCAGAAAAGCATGAGGTGCGTAGGTGGTCCTGGCGTGAGTCGCTTTCCGCATTCTTTGGTGGATTGAATCCGGCCGCACGCTTCGCACTTGTTGCCGCCGCGATCCTCTTAATCGCAGTGGCCGCATGGCTGTTTGTCGAAACGCAGCGTTTACGCCGCCAGGTCAACCAGCTTCAGGCGGAGAACCAGTCAGGACAAAACTTACAACAAGCGCTCGAAGCGGAGCGCAAGCGTAACGCGGAACTAAACGCACGGCTCGATCAGGAGAAACAACAACGAGAACAAACTGATGAGTCGTTGCGACAGTTGACGGAAACAACAGAAGCGACGAATCCAGTGCCGCCGCCAGTGATTGCATCGTTGGTGCTTTTGCCTGGTCTATCTCGCGGCGGTGACGAGAAGCCGCGCCTCGATCTTTCAAACGACGCGCGTCTGGTCCGGCTTCAAATCGGAATCGATCCCGAAGAGCAATACAAGACTTTCGCGGTCGAGCTTCGTACGTCGGCGGGCCGACAAGTTTGGAATCGCGAAAACCTGGCGGCGCGAGCTCGACGCGGCACACGCGCTGTCGGACTCACGTTGCCGGCAACGGTGCTGAAGCCCGGAGACTATGAACTCCGATTACGCGGCCTCACCGAAGCCGGTGGCGCCGAAGACGTCGGCTTCTATTACTTCAACGTGCGGAAAGGATAAATCCGTGCTTTGATCCGCGTTAATCCGTGGTTACAAAACCTCGTCAAAACTATGGATCGAAGGGTGTTGTTCGCGGATTGATAATATCGTCTTCATCCCCGCCTTATTCGCCGCATCAAGCTCCGCCACAACATCGGAGATGAAAAGTATCTCCTCCGGCTTCAATCCCATCGCCTCTGCTATCTTCCGGTAACTCTCCGCTTCGCCCTTCTTCCCAACATTCGTATCGAAGTAGCTATCAATAAACGGCGTCAGGTCTCCCGCTTCCGTATGCGCGAAGAGAAGCTGCTGGGCCAACACGCTCCCGGACGAAAAAATACTGATCCTCAACCCCCGCTCACGCCAACGTGCAAACGCCGGCGCCACATCCGCAAACACCTGCGACTTCAGCGTTCCTTCAACATAACCCTGCCGCCAAATCTTTCCCTGCAAAGACTTCAACCCTGTCGACTTCCGATCAATCGAGATCAGCCACTCGACATACGCCGCAAGATCTGGTGGGGGATTGTGACCTTCCTTCACATCAACCATCTGCTCTTCACGCAACAGCGCAATATCTTCTACGGCAGAGTTCGCCGCCAGAAACTCTCTGACATGCTCACGCGCATAGCTAAACAACACGTCGTGAACAAAAGCGATGGGCGTCGTTGTGCCTTCAATATCGAGCAGGATCGCGCGAGCGTCTTGCATCATGTCGTCATCGACAAGTGTGCGGCGCTGAAACACACCGGAAGGAAGTTTTCATCAACGCGACTTTCCGTGTAATTAGGCGTCCAACCCGCCACGTCCTGAAACAAACGAATCGCCCGGATGCGGCGATCGGAGCAGAGATTGAACCAGTGCAGCGTGCCGCGTGGCACACGAATCAGATCGCCGGCTTCGACCTCGATGCCAAGCACGGCTCCGTTTGTTGTGTGAATGTGAAACAGACCATGACCGGCGATGATGAATCTCACTTCGTCCTCATCGTGCCAGTGCTCACGATTGAACTTCGCCAGCATCGCATCGAGACCGGGTGTCGTAGGACTGACGTCGATCACGTCGGCTGTCACGTAACCGCCGCGTTGTTTTAGAGACTCGATCTCGCGTGAGTACGCGTCAAGGATCTCTTCCGGTGGTGCGTCGTCGGAGATTGGATGTGAGGGCGCCCAGCGCTCGTAGTCGATGCCGTGACTCGCGAGGTTCGCCGTTATCTCCGCTGCGTCTCTGAGTTTCCTGTCTTCGTTGACGATTGTTACTACAGCCATTGCCGTTCTCCTAAATCATACGTGTACGTCCAAGCGCTTCGAGCAGAAACTCGAGAATCTCCACATGTCGCTTTGCCTGCGCGAGGTCCTCGCCCCACGAATAGAGTCCGTGTCGTCGCAGCAGAAACCCGTGCGCGGCTTTGTGTTTGTTTAGCGTCTCACCGACGGTTTCGGCAAGCGCGGGCATGTCCTGCGAATTCTCGACGATGGGTAGCCACTCCGCGTGCTCGTGTGTGCGCACGCCCTGCAAACCCTTCAACATCTCATAGCCTTCGATCTTGATACCGCCGTCGAGCGCATAAACATCGGAGAGGATCGTATTCCAGATCGAATGCGTGTGCAGCACGGCGCCCGCGCCACGTTCTTTCACGATGCGAATGTGCAGCAGCGACTCGTCCGACGGCTTACCGCCCTGTTGCCCCAGGATGCGGGCATTCTCATCGATCGAGAGTAGTTGTTCGGGTCTGAGCTCGCCCTTATCGACACCACTCGGGCTCATCGCAATCTGAAGCGGCTCTCTCTGGACTACCGCACTCAAATTCCCGCTCGTGCCCAACAACCACCCACGCCCATGAAACCCCCGCGCAACGTGGGCGAGACTCGCCGCAACGTCGGTGAAGCCTTGTGACATGGGAAAATGCTAACACGGATGAACGCCGATGAATACACATGAATCCGTGTTGGTACGGTCCTAAGTCATCTCTGCGCAGTCTCTGCGACCTCTGCGCCTCTGCGGTGACCTAATCTGCAAAAAGCATTAAACCGCAGAGGCGCGGAGGTCGCAGAGACTGCGCCGAGAAAAATTCCGCTTGCGCCGTTTCGCAGTTGAGAGTAATATGTATTTGCATACATTGCCTCGCGAGTAAACAGCATATAACTGAGCTTGAGTGGCCTGGTGGGGGGCCAGTGAGTCCGCAGAAGCACGCGCTGCGTTCGAGGGGCTTCTGCGGACTCGGGGGGTTGATGATTCTGATACTTGAGGTTCGGGATCTCGAGTATCAGAGAGTCGCCTTGGTGAGGGGGCGACGAGGGTTCGCGGAAGCGATGCCGCCCAGAACGCTTCCGCGGACTCACACCTCTACAATCGATCGTGTAATCTGTTGTCAAAACAATGACACAGATTATGCAACTCCCGGTTAACCCGCCGATTCTCCCGATGCTTGCCAAACGCGTCAGCGAATTGCCGAAGGCAGGCGCGTGGATCTTTGAGCCCAAATGGGACGGCTTTCGCGCGCTCATCTTTCGCGACGGCAAAGAAGTGTTCATCCAGAGCCGCGATGAGAAGCCGCTGAACCGCTACTTTCCGGAACTGATCGATCCGATACGGAAACAACTCCCAACGCGTTGCGTGCTCGACGGCGAGATCGTGATCGCACAAAAAGGTGCACTCGATTTCGATTCGCTCCAGTTGCGACTTCATCCGGCCGCGTCGCGCGTCAAACTTCTTTCCGAACAGATTCCCGCGTCGATCGTGTTTTTCGATCTGCTCAGTGAAGGGAAGAAAGATTTGCGCAATCAGCCGTTTGAGGAACGCCGGCGGCGTTTGGAGTCAGTGCTCGCAGATGCGAAGCCGCCGCTCCACCTGACGCCGGCGACGAGCGATTTCGAACTCGCGTCTGACTGGTTTCGACGTTTCGAAGGTGCGGGCCTCGATGGCGTAGTGGCGAAGCCGTTGGAAGGAACTTACGAGTCGAATAAGCGCGTGATGTTGAAAGTGAAACACGAGCGCGACTGTGATTGCGTGGTTGCTGGCTTTCGTTGGCACAAAAAAGGCGACCGCGATCGTGTCGGATCGTTGTTGTTGGGATTGTTCAATGACGCGGGCAACTTGCAACACGTTGGCGTGTGCGCGAGTTTTACCGATCAAAAGCGAATCGAGCTGGTCGAGTTTCTTAAGCCTTACCGGAAGAACGCGCTTGAGAATCATCCCTGGAAAGAGTGGGCGGGTAACGATCTTGGGGACCGCATGCCGGGCGTGCAGAGCCGCTGGAGCGCGGGGAAGGATTTGTCGTGGGAGCCGCTGCGACCGGAGTTAGTAGTAGAAGTCGCTTACGAACATATGCAGGGCGATCGGTTCAGGCATACCGCGCAGTTTCGGCGTTGGCGGAGTGATAAGAAGCCGAGTGATTGCACGTACGAGCAGTTAGAGGTCGTGCCGCCGCACGAAATCGAGTTGATATTCAAGACAAGCAAACCTTCGACAGGGCGTTAGACAGGATTACAGGATTCACAAGATTAACAGGACAGATCCTGTCAATCATGTAAATCTTGTTAATCCTGTCCACGTTTGCGATGCATCTCGCGCCACTCGCGGGTAGGGTCGTCGTCCGGATCCGGAGTCTCCTGTGGTGGTCGCGCCTTCTCAGGCACGTTACGCAAGTTGATCCTGATGCGCGTCCACGTCGATGAACGGCCACGCATCGTGTCGACCAGCACATCATCAACCGCCAGCAGCTTCGCGACCTTCGGATACTTCTTCTTCCACCGTTCGAGTCCCTGCAGCGCGGCTTTCTTGTCGGGCGAGTTGGCCACAACGATGAGCGGCATTCGCACGCGCTTCTTCTTCGCCGCGGGCTTCTTCGCGCGCGAAGGCGCGACACGCGGCGCCTCGCCCTCCATCTTAGCGAAGTGTGGTGGCCACGGCGCATCACCTAAACCCGACGCTTCATCTCTGTCCGCGAGCTCGAGCAGCTTCTCGAGAGATCCGGCAGCAGAATCCATATCAGCATGTGGATTGCCTATCTCAGCGAAGCGCTTTGGCACTGTCAGCACTGTGAAATCAGCAGGATCGCAATCCTCGACTTCATCCCAATTAAGCGGTGTCGACACACGTGCATCCGGCAGCGGCCGCACCGAGTAAGCCGAACACGTCGTGCGATCTTTCGCGTTCTGGTTGTAGTCGAGAAACACGCCGTGTCGCTCTTCTTTCCACCACTTCGAGCTCGCGAGTTTCGGCGTGCGCCGCTCAATATCACGCGACAATGCCACCGCCGCACGTCGCACTTCACTGAACGTCCAGCGCGGCTCGATCCGCACATTCACATGCATGCCGCGCGAGCCACTCGTCTTGGGCCAACCACGCAATCCCATCTCTTCCAGCAACGCTTTCACTTCGAGGGCAACAAGCCGAACATCTCCCCACTCGACACCTGGACCGGGATCGAGATCGACGCGCAGCTCGTCCGGATGATCGAGATCCTTCGAACGCACCGGATGCGGGTGAAGCTCGATACAACCGAGATTCACGACCCAAACCAGCCCAGCCGCGTCATCCACTACGACTTCATCCGCCGTGCGTCCCGATGGAAACGAGAGGGTCACCGTGCGCAGCCACTCGGGATGATTCTCCGGCGCGCGCTTCTGGTAAAACACCTGACCCTCAGCGCCGTCGACAAAGCGCTTCAGCACGATCGGCCGATCGCGAATACCCGCGAGCGCGCCGGGCGCGACCGACAAGTAATATTGGACAAGCTCGAGTTTCGTAAGCTTAGTGTCGAGCGAGAAGTAAGGCTTATCGGGATTTGAGACGCGGACCTCGCGCCCATCGACTGTCAGTATTTCTTCCTTACGCTTGGCCACGGCTCACAAAGGCTTCGACATGTTGATGAAATGGCAGGGGATTCGTGTTGGCACATCCGCGGGAAACGGCGTCGTGCCGCTCTCGACGTACCCGCGCTTGTGATAAAACGACGGCAGGTCCTCACGAAGATTGACGATGAGAATGTCCATCGCATGTGATCCGCGTTCGCGACAGTATCGCTCGGCTTCGTTCATGAGCAACGACCCGAGCCCGCCTTCCTGGTTAGCCGGATCGACCGACAGCAGGCCGAGATAAGATCGTTCACCACGCAGCTCGACGTGTACGCAGCCGTTCAACCTCCCGTTCGCTTCCGCGACCAGGAAGTCGCCCTTCGTGAGCGACTGCTCGACCTCGGCTTGCGTGATGCGGTTGCCGTCGATGAAGAACTCCTCCGCGATGCGAAACGCGGCGTTGATGACGGCGGTAATCCGCGGCGCATCGGCAACGGTAGCGATGCGAATCGAGGGCTGAACTGGCTTCGCTGGGAAACTCATTTTTTACCGGATTAGACAAGATTTACGTGTTATGCTGCAACCCCCTTTGCGACCATGACCACACAAACCGTTACTGAAGCGCCACCCGAAGCGCGCACCGGTCTTGATCCATGGCGAATCGACGAGCTTCCCCACGCGCCGAGACCACGCGGACTCGGCTGGTTCAGCGCCATCGGTCCGGGCGTAATTGCGCTCGGCGTCTCGATCGGTAGTGGTGAGTTCCTGCTTGGACCAGCAGCGTTCGTCAAATACGGTCTGTCGCTGCTTTGGGTAGTCGGCGTTGCGGCACTACTCCAGACGCTGCTCAACGTCGAGCTGATGCGTTACACGATGGCGACCGGTGAACCCATCTTCACGGGCTTCATGCGCACTCGTCCACATTCAACCTTCTGGGCGTGGTTCTACGCGGCACTCTATTTTTTACAGATGGGCTGGCCCGGTTGGGCCGGCGCGGCCGCGGGCGCAGTCTTCTTTCTCTTCGCAAAACGTTTGCCCGTTGCGGCTGAAGCAGGGAGGGTTTACGCCATCGGTGTCGGACTGTTTCTGTTATGCGCTCTCATATTAATGATCGGACGCCGTATCGAGCGCACGCTCGAGTATCTAAACTGGATCATGGTCTCAGTGATCATTGGTGGTCTCGGCGTGCTCGCTATTCTCTTTGTTCCCTTATCGACGTGGGGCGCGGCCGTAGTGGGCTTCGTCGGCTTTGACCTGAAGACTGGATCGTTTCAACTCATTCCCGCGGGCGCTGATTTCTTTTTGCTAGGCGCGTTTGCTGCGTATGCGGGCGGCGGTGGCGTTGCGAACCTGACGTTGAGTAACTGGGCGCGCGACAAAGGCTACGGCATGAGCAGCATCGTTGGCTTCATACCCGCCGCGGTGGGCGGCAAGAAAGTCGCTCTTGCGCACTCCGGCAGCACGTTCAAGCCCGATGCAGAATCACTCAAACGCTGGCGCGGCTGGTGGCGCCTCGTGCGTGTGGACCAGTGGGGCGTTTACTTCACGGGCGCGATTCTCGGCATGGCATTGCCGGCCTTGCTTTACGTCACGTTTGTGCCCGCGGGTAGCGACATTCGCGGGCTCGGGATCGCGGCGGCATTGGCGCAAGCGGTCGCGACACAGAAGGGCGCGATCTTTGGCGGTGCGATAGCAATCCTCGGCGTTTGGTTACTGTTCAAGACGCAGCTCGACATACTCGAAGCAATGACACGCGGGATCACAGATATTCTGTGGGCGGGCAGCGCGCGCATTCGCGCGTGGCGTGGCGGCGACGTGCGTGTGGTTTACTATTCGGTGCTGACGGTTATCTCGCTCTGGGGGATCGTGGCGTTGCGACTCACGCAGCCGATCATCCTGCTGGCGTTGAGCGCAAACATGGCGGGGATAGTTTTCATCATCAGCTCGATTCATCTGTTGTACGTGAACACGCGCCTTTTGCCTTTGGAGTTGCGGCCGCCGATGTGGCGGCGGTTGGCGCTGGTAGCGTTGGCGTTGTTTTATGGGTTGTTCTTGACGATGTGGTTGTGGAGTCTCATGATCAAGTAATATTAGCCACAGATTTACACGGATTTCATTCACGGATTAATGTACAAATTCCTCGTTTTCATCCTCATTCTAACAACCGGTCAGCTCTTACAGGCGCAGGAGAAGGCACAGACGTTCACGGCGCAGGGGATCTCGATCGAGTTTACTGTGACGCCGGCTCGCGCGGGGGAAGAGATGACGATCCGGTTCGCCATCAGAGACAGTAGTGGCGTTCCGCTCACGGGTCTGCGACCGGTCGCGTGGATCGATCAGCGACAGACGAAAGATCCGCCGGATGCGCGTGTGTGTCGTGAGAAGGTGCAGGCCTTTTTGCAGCCGAGCTTCACCAGCCGAGCTACGCTCGACCTCAACGCCTACTTCATTCTTGCTTTGAATAACGAGCCGAACATCTCGGTGATCGATCCGCTGTCGGGCTTCGGCGGCAGCAAGCTTTACACACTCATTCCGCTGAAGAGTCCTGGTGAAGACTGGGTATTGACTGACGATAACAAACGGCTCTACGTCTCGATGCCGCAAGTGAATCAGGTCGCCGTGATCGATATTCCCACCTGGAAAGTGATCGCGAATGTCGATGCGGGCTCGACACCATTAAGTGTCGCCCTCCAACATGACGAGCGCTATCTCTGGGTCGGCAACGATAGCGACACCGCAAGCGGCGTAACCGTGATCGACACTACGACAAACAAAGTCGCGGCGCAGTTAAAAACCGGACTCGGCCATCACGAGATCGCTTTCACTGACGACGATCGGCTTGCCTTCGTCACGAACAAACAAACCGGAACCGTCTCGCTCATCGACATCAGAAAGCTCGCGCTCTTGAAAGATCTCAAAGCCGGTTCACAGCCGACCGCAATCGCTTATTCGTCGCTGAGCCAGACCGCGTACGTCGCCAACGAAGGCGACGGCACGATCGCGGCGATCAGCGCTGCAAAGCAAGACGTGGTGGCGCGCATGCAAACCGAGCCGGGCGTGCGCGTGATCAGCATTCCTTCGTCTGGTCACTACGGCTTCGCTGTCAACACAGTAAAAAGCACAGCCTACGCTTTCGATCTCTCTTCGAATCGTGTCGTGCAAAGTGTGCCGGTTGGACCAGGCTCGGATCAGTTGACGTTCACGAAGCAGTTTGCTTACGTGCGCTCGTCGGGTAGCGAGTTCGTGACGATGATCAATATGGCGAACATCGGCAAGGAAGCGAACGTCACGAGGTTTCCGGCAGGTCAACGCGCGCCCGGTGAATCGCTTTCGCGCTCGCACGCAGCCGCAATCGTCCCGGCGCCGGAAGAAGGCGCAGTGCTTGTCGCGAATCCCGCCGACAAGATGATCTATTACTACACCGAAGGTATGGCTGCGCCGATGGGTAGTTTTCAAAACTACAAACGCGATCCGCGCGCGCTGCTCGTGATGGACAACAGCCTGCGCGAAACTGCGCGCGGTGTTTATTCGACGACTGCGCGACTCAACAGTCCCGGACAGTATGACGTTGCGTTCCTGCTCGACTCGCCGCGACTGATCAATTGTTTCGAGATAAAGGTGGCGGACAACCCGAACGCGCCGAAGAAGCTTGAGAGCTTTTACAAGATTGAGCCGGCCGAAAAGGAAGCGTTGGCGCGCGTTGGTGAGCGGTTCACGTTTCGTTTCAAAGTGATTGACTACAAAACCGGCGCTGCCAAAGCGGGACTGAATGATCTCAGTGTCCTCGTGTTTCTCGCGCCCGGCATCTGGCAGCAACGCGAGCTTGCGAAGGCGTCGGCCGGCGGTGTTTACGAAACGAGTTTTGTACCGCCAAGCGCGGGCGTGTACTATGTGTTCTTCCAAAGTCTCTCGCTTGGATTGCAATACAATCAGTCAACGCCGCTGACGATTTCTGCGGTAAAGCCGTGAGCTCCCCAATTTCTTCGCACGAGGTCTCATCATGAAATCGATTCGTTCATACACGTGGGCCGTGATGGTGCTTGTCTTGCTGGTCTTGGGCACGTCAACCGTCCGCGCACAGGAACCGGAAGCTACCGAAAACAAGGCGCAGAAGTATTTCACTGACACAGTGCTCGTCGATCAAAACGGCGCGCGCGTGCGCTTATACACCGATTTGATGAAGGGCAAAACCGTCGTCATCGATACGTTCTTTGCCACATGCCAGGGGAGTTGTTTGCCGATGAATCGGAACCTCGCACAAATTCAGGAAGGGCTTGGCGATCGTCTCGGCAAAGACGTAAACATTCTTTCGATCAGTGTCGACCCGGGTGTCGACACGCCTACGCTCTTAAAAGCGTACGCGAAGAAATTCAACGCGAAGCCGGGTTGGTACTTTCTCACGGGTGATAAAGAGAGCATCGATTTCATCCTGAAGAAGCTCGGGCAGTTCGTTGACGACAAGAATGACCATATGAACATCTTTCTCATCGGCAACGATCGGACGGGTCTTTGGAAGAAAGCGTTTGGGCTGGCGAAGAGCGAAGAGTTGATGAAGGTTGTCGAGAGCGTTGTGAACGACCCCGGCGTAGGTAAGCCGTAGACAGGATTAACAAGACTTCAGCAGGATGTTCATGTAAATCATGAAAAAATCCTGCAAATCCTGTCTACAACTGACATTTGAAATCATGCTACTAAGAGTAATTCTGATCGCTTTATTCGTTTTTGTCCCACTTCCCATCATTAGTGGACAATCAACCCGCAAGCCCGCAGCGAGGCGCGTGGTCTACGCGTGCCCGATGCATCCGGAGGTCACGTCAACAAAACGCGGGCAGCGTTGTCCGAAGTGCAAGATGCAGCTGCGACCTGTGAAACCGGAGGCGGCGCCTTCGCCGAGCCCGATTCCGCCTGGCGCTATAGCCGGTACGTTCAGCTCAGCGAAGATCCCAAACGCGCGCATCCTCGATCAGAACGGCAAGCAGCTCAACTTCTACAATGATTTAATCAAAGGCAAGACGGTGGCGATCAATTTTATCTTCACGACGTGCACCACCGTTTGTCCGCCATTGACGGCGACGTTCCGCAGGGTACAGCAGACCGCGGCTGAACGCGGGCTGGATGTGAAGCTGGTTTCGGTGAGTGTCGATCCGGTCGTCGATACACCTGAGCGCCTGCGTGCGTTCGCGGAGAAGTTCAAAGTCGATCAGGGCTGGACGTTTGTCACGGGAGAGAAGGGTGAGATTGATTCGTTACTCGCGTCATTGGGCGCCTCCGTCGCAAACAAAAACGATCACACCCCAATGATCCTCATCGGTAACGACACGGTCGACTACTGGACCCGCGCCTACGGCCTCTCACCATCATCGCGCCTCGTCGAATTGATCACCGAAGCAAGCCGAAAGTAGCCACGCACGGGTGGCCACGGAGGGCCACCCCTACAGTTGTAGCCCACCGGGCGACATCCTTGGAGGCGCTACATGAGCAACAACTGTAGGGGTGGCCCTCTGTGGCCACCCGTGCGTTGATTCGTGCGCTAATCAAACAGGCGCTCATGGATGCGTCGCACGATTCGCGGGACGCGGTCGCGTTCGACGGTTGCGACGAGATTAGAGGTGGCGGTGCTGTGCCATTCGAGCGATGGATCGACTTCACGTAACACTCGCCTAACTACCGCCGCACCCGCGCTGCCGTTACTCAACCCATCACCCACACAACCCACGATCGCATGCGTGCCGTTCATGCGGTGCGCGATTGCTTTCACAACGCCGGCCGACGAAGAGGCGGCGCAGATGAGCGTGCCCTGCTGATCTGGCGCGCGCGAGTTGCGGATGCGGATCGGAATCCCACGCCTAAGCACCGGCTCGATCATCTTCGCATGCATCACGCGCGCGCCAAGCCCCGCAAGCTGCGCTGCTTCTTCATACGAAATGACCGGCACCGTCCGCGTGCCCGACACGAGACTCGGATCCGCAGTCTGCACACCATCAACATCGGTCCAGATCTCAATCTCCTCCGCCTCAATCGCCGCGCCGATGAGCGTGGCGGAATAGTCCGAACTGCCGCGACCGAGCGTCGTCGTGACACCCGCGCGCGTCGAACCGATAAACCCACCCAACACCGGAACACGTTTCATCTTCAGCAACGTAGTCTCAACCACCAGCGGATTCGCATTTCCGTGGTGCTCGTCAGTCACAATGCACCGTCGCGCATCAACATACGTCGCCGCAATTCCACAATGCTCCAAAACCATCACAAACAGGCGAGCACAGAGCGTCTCACCATACGCCGCAACCGCATCCTGCTTCTGAAGCGCTCGTATATTCGCATCAAGCAGCGTGGCAATCTCGCGCTTGCTGTTCTCGATCAGAGCGCGGCATTCCGCCACGTTCTCAATTCCCAGAGTCTCAGCGACGAGAACATGACGCTGAAGCTGTTTGTTAATAACTTCTCTATTCCCTGAAATCAGCGCATCTGTAATTCCACTCATCGCCGACACGACGACCACAACCGGCGCGTTTTCATGTGCACGCACGATCTGAACGGCGCGTTCAAAAGCGGCTGCATCGGCGACGGAGGTTCCGCCGAACTTGAGTACCCTCATAAGCGGCAAACGAAAAACTAAAACTTCTGGGCGAGAGGCGAAGTTAACCTGGATTGGAGTATCTAAAACTTGGGCGACAACTACGTGCAAGGAATTTTGCTTGACACGGGAGATTAAGAGAACTACGCTGCCTCTGTCAATGCACACGGGTTTTTGTTTCTCACTCGGCTAAAGAACCACACGGTCGATAACACGCTTTCAAACTTATAACATCCACCCGGTAGTAAACCGGGTCCACGATCCCTCAGTCCAATGTCGCCATTGAGCAATACAACAAAAGGAGAAGTGAAATGCTCGGTTTGAGATTGGCTCCCCGGCTATTCGTTAGTTCGTTGGCAACGATCACTCTGATCTTTATGAGCGCGTCATTGATGACGGCCCAAACGCCAACGGCCCCAGTTGAGAAATCTGCGGTCGAATCGAGTGCGGCACTGCCGGAGTCAGCCTTAAAAAACACCACCGCACCGATCCCGAATGCAAAAGAAGAAACAGAAAAAACTCCGGCCACACCAGTCAAGACTGAAACTGAAACTGAACCAGTAAAAGAGATCACTGCAGCAGCGCCGAGCACCGCTCCGGCAGCTCCGCAAGTTATCCCGTGTCCGCGCGGCTCACGTTTGATCGCTGCCGACGTGGTCGCAATACCACAGGCGATCATGTTGAACCGTCTCGGAGCGACGATTCCGAATGGCTTCGTCTTCGCACTGCGCTCCGACACCGTCACGACAGGCTTAGGCAACCTCCAACTTCGCGCAGGTAAAAGACCACGCCCGATCGTGTTACGTGCTAACGTCGGCGACTGCCTCAGAATTACTTTTCAAAACGCAATCCCGGCATCGAACTTCTCCAACTCCACACCGCAGTCTCCTGCAATCGCGACGACTGAGGTCTCGTTGCACATTCAAGGACAGGAATGGGTAGTCGGACCCGCAGACGATGGCTCGTTTGTAGGAAAGAACCCAACCAGTCTCGCGACAGTTCCACCGACACCAATACCGTCGCCTACACCACCGACAGGTCGAACCTATACGCTCTTCGCGAAGAACGAAGGAACATTCCTGCTTTACACGATGGGCGATACGGAAGGCGATCCGGTAGGCGGCCAGCTCGGTCGCGGTCTCTTCGGCGCACTCAACGTACAGCCGCAAGGCGCGGAGTGGTATCGCAGCCAAGTCTCACAGAAGGATCTCGCACTCGCTACCACGGGTAAGACTGCCAACGGCCAACCCATCATCAACTACAATGCCGTTTATCCAACCGGTGCGACTCGTGAGGACGGAACACCGATTCCGGCAGACACGCCGATCCTCAAAATGCTCGATGGCAAAAACAGGCTCGTGTACAGCGATCTCACGGCCATCATCACCGGACCGAATGCCGGCAGGTTTCCCGGCTCGACTGGAGTAAACAACCCCGAGCCGCCGTGTAACTCTGCAAACAACGGCGCCGGGGCTGCGAACCCGCTGTTCTGCTCAAACCCGTCAGCGCCCGATAGAAAACAGCCTTACCGGGAGATCACGATTATCTATCACGAGGTCGGGCAGGTGGCTACGCAAGCGTTTCCTGTCTTTTACGATCCGTCGCTACAGATGGTCAGCACCGTCAATGCAGGTTTTGACGGTTTCGCGATCAACTACGGCACGGGCGGCATCGGCGCGGAAGTCTATGCCAATCGCATCGGCGTTGGCCCAATGGGTCCATGCGTCGATTGCAAGTTTGAAGAGTTCTTCCTGAGCGCCTGGTCGGTTGGCGATCCGGCAATGCTGGTCGATCGACCTGCCAACTCGAGTGTGCTGCCGGCCTTCACCACGTTGCCCGCAGAGCCGCCAGTGCCAAACAGTCCTCCGGCAACAGCACCGCCGGTGATCTGCTCGGCTGCTCAGCTCGGTGACACTGGCCAGCCACCGGATCCGAACTGCGCAAACGCGCGTGTGCCGGTACCAGGGGCGCCTACCGGTACTTACAGCGTGAAGCCGCTGGCGAAAGCGACGAAGGCTTATTACTCAGAAGATCCATCGAACGTCTATCACAGCTATATTAACGATCACACCAAATTCAGGATTCATCACGGTGGCACGGTCGCGACTCACGTTCACCATCAGCACGCGCACCAGTGGCTGCAATCGCCTAACAGTGACGAAGGCGCATATCTCGACAGCCAGATGATCAGCCCCGGTGCGAGCTATACGTTGGAAATGACTTTCAACGGTAGCGGCAACAGAAACAAAGTGGTGGGCGATTCGATCTTTCACTGTCACTTCTATCCACACTTTGCGGCAGGCATGTGGGCCATGTGGCGTACCCACGATACGTTTGAACCCGGCTCGGAGCTCGATAAGAACGGCATCCCCGTAACTGGAACGCGGGCGCTACCGGACGGGGAGATCAAGGCGGGCACACCCACACCCGCCCTGGTTCCGATGCCAACGCTGGCCATGGCCCCCATGCCCTCTTCCGTGTTCATCGACAATGGACAGGTTGTTTACGGAACTCCGGCTGCTCCGGATAAGACTGGCGCAAGCGTGACCGTTAATCCCGGCTTCCCGTTCTTTATCCCCGGCATCGCCGGCGCGCGTGCTCCGCACCCGCCGCTCGATTTCGCACCGGATGGTTCGGGTGGCTTCATGGACGGCGGACTCCCGCGACACGTCGTCACGGGCGGAACCGTCAAGTATGAGAAACACGATCAGTTTGACTGGAGTAAAGATCTTTTCTCGATGACGGCGAACCAGCTTGCTGAAGATGGTACGCCTGTCGAGAAAGTGGCGATGAAGTTCTTCGGCGTGCGCTGTCGCAACTCGTTCACCCCGGCTGGAACAGCAAGCAACTGTCCTGAAGTGCCTGTGCTTCCGCCGTTGATGACGCCGATTCAGCCTCCGAAGGGATTTGTGCTGAATGGTCTGCCGCTTGGTCCACAGATGGGCGCGCCGTTTGCCGATCCGGCAGTTGACGACAACGGCAAGCCGATCAACGTCATAAACGGAAAACAGCAGAAACGCGTCTACCAGGCTGCTGCAATCCAACTCAACGTCACGTTGAATAAAAAAGGCTGGCACTTCCCGCAGCAACGTATTCTCTCGTTGTGGCAGGACGTGAAGCCGACCCTCGCTTACACGCCCGGCGGCGGCGGTGGTCGCGCGCCAGAGCCACTCTTCTTCCGTGGCAACTCGGGCGACATCGTCGAGTACTGGCACACGAATCTCGTCCCGAATTATTACCTCGTCGACGATTTCCAGGTTCGTACTCCGACCGACATCCTGGGCCAGCACATTCACCTCGTGAAGTTTGACGTGACTTCTTCAGACGGCGCGGGCAACGGCTTCAATTATGAAGACGGGACGTTCAGTCCTGACGAAGTACGCGAGATTCTGCACGCCATCAAAGAGACGGGCGGAAGCTGGACGCCGTGTGCGGGTTGTGCTGCATCTCCACTCGTAGCCAAGGCGCCACCGGCTCCGATTTGCGCCGGACCGAATCCTCCCGCGCAGTGTGCGACCGATTGGATGGGCGCACAAACAACGATTCAGCGCTGGTATCTCGATCCGGTTGTTAACAGCCAGAACGTAGATCGCACGCTCCGCACAGTCTTCACGCACGATCACTTTGGACCATCGACACACCAGCAGGCAGGTCTCTACGCCGGTCTGGTGGTCGAGCCCAAAGACTCGCAGTGGAAGAGCGCTGCGGATAATTCGGCGATGGGCGGCGGCACGATCACGACGCCACCGGTGCGGCCTGATGGTGGTCCAACGAGCTGGCAGGCCAACATCATCACTACCACCCCGGCTGACAGCTATCGTGAGTTTCTCCTCGAGTTCCAGGATCTACAGCTTGCTTATGACGCAGGCTCGATCAAGGTGCCGAATCCGGCGAAGGACCGCGGCTGGCGCGACGGAAATCATGCCGTCAACCCAACCGTGTTTCCGGAGTTTGCCCAGATTCGTCCACGACTGGTCAGCACTGGAAACGTAACCCCGATCACGGGCACGCAATCGGTCAACTATTACAACGAGCCGATCGCGTGGCGCCTCGGACAGTTCAAGGATCTCTCGTACGCTTTCGATAATCAGACTGCGCTCGCGGTCAATCCGAACTTCCCGAACGTGCAGAACCCGAATCCGGATCCGCTCACGCCGCTGATGCGCGCGTACCAGGGTGACAACATTCAGATTCGCACGCTCGTCGGCGCGCACGTCTTCGCGCACCAGTTCCAGTTCGCTGGTCCACAGTGGTTTGCGGAGCCTTCGTGGAAGAACTCCGGTTATCGCAGCGGCCAGCCGATGGGCCTGTCGGAACACTTCGAGCTGCTGTTCAAAGTGCCTTCGTCGTCTGCGCCGATCCCGGTCGCGCCGGCCACGTCGGTGCGTAAGTGTCCGGATGGAATGTCGAGTGCGAACTGCATCGACTACTTCTACAGTCCGAGTTTTGACGAGACGGGAATTGCTCAGGGACTTTGGGGCCTTTTCCGCTCGTACGATCCGACCGTGAAGGCGACAAATCTGGCAGAGCTGCCGAACAACTCGATCGCGCCGACCAACAACGTCTCGTACGCAACCTGTCCGGCAAATCTACCGGCATCGCAGAAACGTACTTACAACATCACCGCGGTGACGGCGCAGAAAGCACTCTCAGGCCAGGCGACGTCGCCGGGCGAGCTCGTCTTTAACAGCCGCGCAATGCCAAACACGTCAGGGAGCCCGGGAAACATCAGCACGCTGCTCGGAGTCATGTACGTGCGGTCGGAAGATCTCGACAGCAACGGCGTGCTCAAACCCGGTGTGAAGGTTGAGCCACTCGTCCTGCGTGCAAGTGCAGGTGACTGTATCGACATCAATCTGACCAACAAGATCGATCCGTCGTCGAAGGTGTTCAGCCACAACTTCAAGTGGCCGGCTCCGTTCGACATCACGGTGCCGAGCACGAACGCAACTGACGGCACCGTACAAGTGCCTGCTTACATGTCCAAGATGTCGTCGTACGTCGGACTGCATCCGCAACTGCTCAGTTACGATGCGGCGACCAGCTTTGGCATGAACGTTGGTTGGAACAGCAAGGGTTACGCCGACCAGTTCGCTAACTTCAACGAGACGGTCAAGTATCGCTGGTATGCCGGTACGATCGCGCGTACCAACAATGGAACGTTGGCCTACACTCCAGTCGAGTTTGGTTCAGTGGGTCTGTTGCCGTCGGATCCGATGTTCCAACATCCGAATGGTGTGTTTGGGCAGATGATCATCGAGCCGAGGGGATCGACGTGGCAGTGTGGCGATCCGGGAGCGCTCGGATCGTGTGATGGAGGCAGCACGGTTTCTCGCACGTCGGCAACGGTCACTACGCCGGCGGGCACGTATCGTGAATTCTCGATCATGCTGAGCGATGCTTTGATCACTTCATCCGCAACGCCGATTACCGCGATCAACTATCGCACTGAGCCGGCGAACCATCGCTTCTTGAAGTCGGGAACAGACGTGTCGTGTATGACCTCGAACACGTTGGCGGATCCGACTCAGGCCACACCGACGCAGATCGGTGAGCCACAAACACCCATCTTCAAGGCGAATCCGGGCGACCAGGTGCGCTTCCGCATGACGCACCCGCTTGGTACCGGCAACTCGGAGGTGTTCACGATTCACGGTCATGCCTGGCAGAAGAATCCCTACCAGAACAATTCGCTCATCATCGCGCCTAACAACCTTTCGCAGTGGATTGGCTCGCGTGATAATCACGGCTCGACCGATCATTTTGATCTCGTGATCCCGAGCGCCGGAGGCACTTCCAAGCGCGCCGGTGATTATCTCTACACGACCTATCTGCCTGCGGATGCATCGGCTGGATCGTGGGGGATTTTCCGTGTGGGTAATCCGGCGAACCCGACCGGAGTCTGCACGCCTGGGGCTGCTACAGAAGCACCGCCTTCGGCACGACCGCCAGTTCAGAATTTGATCGAGCGCTTCCGCCGTCCGCCACTGAATCCATCCGGCAGACCATAAGCGCCTGGGCTATTCAACAGCTTTGACTATTCCTGAAGGAGGAATTTATGGCCGGCAAGACAGATGGCAAGGGGAAGAAAGACAAAAAGAGTAACGGCGACAAGTCGTACTGGACCGATACCGTTGCCGTCATTCTGAAACGGGAGTGCGCCGAGCAATTGTACGCCGCCCTCGTAGTCGCCCTGGGAACACTTCCGAGCCCAAAGAAGAAAAAGAAGAAGGACAAGAAGAAGAAAAAGGACGATAAAGGCAAAGACACTAAAGGGAAGAAATGACTCATTGATTTCACCGCGGGTTGGCGTGCAGCGACGGACTTGGACCGGGTCAGTATCACCCGCGGTAGCGGGTGGGTGCGCAGCGGCTTGGACGCAAAAGCATCTGCAACGTTGATCGAATGCGAGGTGAATTAGAGACGCCTCATGGCTACGCACCCACCCGCTACCGCGGGTGGTACTGACCCGGTTTTGCGGGGGAACTTCTTTGGTTGCGGCGCGGCTCACAACCGGAATTCATCACGAGCAGATCGCAAACGATCTGCTCGAAGAATTTCTGCGTCAGCGCACGTTCCAGAAGAGCTTCTGCCGCAAGCTGATCAACCTCGCACGCCAGCGTGCGGTCCCTTGGGAAACGAGGTGTTTGGCCGTGCTCATGGTCGAACACCAGATTCTCAAGTTACAACCCGACGATACGGACGCCTTTGATTGGCTATTCAATGAGCTGAATCTCAAGAGCGCGGGGGCGCTTAAACCGTCGCTGCTCAAAGATGGTTACTCAACCTCCGAGCAGCGACGGTTCACAACTGAGTTTCAGCAAAGGCTCGCGCGACTCGATCGCGTGCATCGCAAAATACGCGGCACGAACACGCCCGATGCGGCGTTGCGCGAGTTCGTCGCCGTCGCGCGCACAGAATGCAAGCTGACACTCGCGCGTTACCTGTTCACTCCAGAAGAAGTCGTCGCTCGCATCGTCAAGGAGATCAAGACGACTGACGGAGTGAAAGATGTGGATGTCACTCAGCCGCAGTTCATGGACGCCGAGACAACTCGCGCGTTGCAGCGGCTGCCTGACTTTGAAGCCGCAATCCTGCGACTGCTTTGCACCGGTCAAAAGATTTACTGGGTAGGTGAGAAAACGAGCCAGCGCGTCAACTCACTCGTCGAGTATCCACTCACGACAGTCGTGCTCGTGATCAAACCACCGGGCAGCGAGATCGAGTTTGAGCTCAAACGCGCCGGCCGCAGAGGCAACAATCCGTTCAGCGTCCGGTTCCGGAGCAATGGAAAACGCGTGCCGGTGCCGCATCGACTCGACGGCGGCAGCATGCAGTGGCTCCTGCGCTACGAAGCGCGCGCTGCCGCGAAGTTCAACTCGATTTACAGGCTCGTGCATGGCAATGACGCTCCACTGCCTGGTTATGTTTCGCGGACGACGGTCTTTTCGATTCCAACGCCGTATGGTCCAATTCAATCGTTCCGATATTTCATGGACCCGCAGATCTTCGGCGAAGATGGATTCGAAGAGATGCGCGTCGCGATGAAAGACGCGACCGCCGCGCTGGTGAAAGAAGAAGGTGAGAACCTGCCAGCAGTTGCGGGGCCGATGGGCATCACCGCGGAGTTTTTGAGTCACGTAGCTCCGGCCCAGTCGATCATGACGGGCACGAGCTCTTTTCGCATCGACAAGCTCGCGCTTTATCTTTCGGCGCACGGTGCGCAGACGTACTTCAACGACTGGCTCCGCGCTACTTTCACGAAGGCTGATGCGAAACAGTTTGCCGATACGTTGCTCGAGGAGGTGCTCGGTGTTTACGAGCCGCCTGAAGTCGCATTCGTCGATTACGGCAGTTACGTCGACGCGGCATTTGCAGTGCCGTCGAACCGCGCGCGTGCTGACGAGATCTTTCTCAATTTCGTGCGCGAGATGGCAACGGTTTGGGGAACCTTGCTCGGTGCGCGCGGTCAAACGCGCGGCGAATCGTTCGTCGGGAGAAACGTCGGTTTGCGTAGTGTTTGGGAGCAGGGACAATGGAAGGTCAAGTTGATCTTCATGGACCACGACGCGCTCTCGTTGCCAGATCTCGAGAATGGTCACTTCTACGCGCACTCGGCGATGCCGGCGATGTTGCTCGACGAGCGTCACCTCTGGGGACGCGCTAATCCCGCGCTGTTTCCAACGAGCCTCGTCGGTTACTTGATGAGTATTTACCGGATCGACAGTGAGCTCGAAATGCGTGCGCAGGCGATCGCGGAAAAAGACTTGAAAGCTGCGTATGACAAGACGCACCAGGCGATGTTGAATGATCAACGGTTACGTGCGTTCTTCAGCGATGTGTTCATGAGTCGATTGTTTGATTGGGACGAGTTTGTGCGCGGCTATCTCGGCGGACAGGATGCAAAGTGGAAAAAGAAGATGAAGAAAATGTTCGCCGACAAAGGATACGAGAAGGACGCATTTGAGTATTACACGGAGGCCGCTGAGAAAGGTCGAGGTTTTCTCGAGCGCAACGCGTTTCTTTTTAACTCTGCGTAATCTCTGCGTCCTCTGCGTCTCTGCGGTGAACATATTTTCTTTACCGCAGAGACGCAGAGGACGCAGAGATCACGCAGAGAAAAATTAATCCAGGTTTACGCGGATGCAAGCACGTTATGAACAAGATGGGATCGTGTTTCCGATATCCGTGTTGTCCGCGGACGAGGTCTTTGAGAACCGGAACAAGCTCGATTCGATCGCGGTGCGGTGCGGCGTGGGGAGTCTGAAACGTTTTGACAACCTGCACCTGTTTTTTCCGTGGGCCTACCGGCTTGCGACGCATCGCGCGCTCCTCGATGCGGTCGAGAGCTTTTTAGGGCCGGACCTCGTGATCGACGGCACGCTCGTTTTTTACAAGCCGCCGCACGATAGTAGCTACGCATCCTGGCACCAGGACAGTGTTTACTCAGGCTGGCATTTGACGCCGTCGATCTCGGCGTGGATCGCGCTCACGTCGAGCAATCGTAACAACGGGTGCATGCGTGTGGTTCCCGGTTCGCACAAGCTCGGACTGCTCGAGCACGACACCGTGCCGGACGATCCAAATCTGCTGAACAGGCGTGGCGAGCGGATCAGGATGGACGTGAAGGAGTCGGATGCGATCGACGTCGTGCTGCGGCCGGGTGAGATGTCTTTGCACCACACTAACATAGTGCACGGCTCGAACCCGAACACATCGGATGGACCACGCATCGGGTTCATCGTGCGCTTTGTGACGAACCGCACGCCCAATCGCGACCGGCTGGTCGTGCATGCGCGTGGTGACGGGGATTGCAGTCACCTCCGGCTCGCAGACGCGCCGGTCAACGAAGATCTGGAAGCGGCGATCGCGGCGTGGAGCTCAGTCGCGCGGCAGTCGTAAGGCGTGGTTTGGCGAGTGGAAGATGTGGTTCGTAGGCGCGCCGCGTTTGAAAAAGTGAAGGGCAGTGTTCTTTGACGCAGGACAGTTTGTAATGTCGATACCGCGCGTGAGGCCCGTTTCGCGAAGTAGCTGAGCTTGATCTTGCGTTAGGGCGATCACGTGATCGAAGCCAGTCGCCGCGTCGTACTCTTCACAAATTCGCAGGTTCGCGCGGATGTCGAGTGCTTCGAGATAGATGTCGCTTTCGGAGAGTATGAGGAAATCTCGTTTCAGATCGAGCAGTTTATCGACAACGATGATCTCAGCCAGGGGCGCGAAATACTCTTCGTAGTAGCGCTTGAGAAAGTCAACGTTCTTTGAATCCTGATCGCCAGTGATCGCAATCGTCATCCGGCTCAAGAGCTGGTCCATATGGGCGCCGAACAAAACGAGTGATTTCTCGAGGTACCAGTGACGCTCGAGACGGTTCTGCACGTCGGAATACTCGGCTTCGACCCACGCGAGGTTCGGCATGAAGCAGTAGCAGTTGAATCGCTCCTGTAGAAGGTAGCTGTTCATATCGAGCACGTGCTCGGCGCGCGTGTTCAGCTTGATGAAGGCGTCGAAGACAGTGTTCTTCAGCGCGTAAGCGTAAGTCGAATTTGCTTTCGTGATGCGGCCCACTTGCTCTGAGATCATCACGGGCTCGTCTTTGTGAAGCGCGCCGAAGTACAGCATGTCCCAGTCGTCAGGCACTTCCTTACTGAAGCTGGCGAACTTGGTTGGAAAATCAGGATCGAGCACCGTGTCGTCTTCGAAGATCAGCACGCTGGACGCGTTGGACCGTCGCGCTTCGCGGACGACTTCGACGTGACTAAGCAGGCAGCCATAAGCGCCGGCGCTATGGGGCCAAAAGGCGGGCTTTGTGATCGTTTCGCCGTCGACGGCAGGGAAGCGCTGCACGTGATGAATGCCGTGACGTGCAAGTTGCGCGTGTATACGCTGCCAGCGCTCGGGCCGTCGATCGAGATTGATGCAGACGATTTTTGAGAACAAGATAGACAAGATTTTTTCAGGATGAACATGCCAATCCTGAAGAATCATGTGAATCATGTCAACGCTTACCGAGAAACAATTAACTGATTACGAGGAATTTGGCTTCCTCGATTCGGTTCCGATTTTGTCCGCGGATGAGGTGCGCCATTTTCGCGCCGAGGTGGACCAGACGTGGGCGGCGCTCGGCGGCCGGGTTACGCGTCTCGATCAGCCACACTACTACTTTCGCTGGGCCTGGGAGCTCAGCACGCACCCGCGCGTACTCGACTGCATGGAGGAGCTCATTGGACCAAACATCATGCTCAAGTCGACGCGGCTGTTCTACAAGTTTGGCTGCAGCGATTCGTTCGTCGGCTGGCATCAGGACGGTCTCACCGAACAACTTGCAGACGCGTACGTGCCTGCGATCTGGCTCGGACTGACGCCCGCGACTGCTGAGAACGGCTGCCTGCGCGTCGTGCCGCGCTCGCATCGTCTCGGTCTCGTGCCGCACGTTGATTTTCCCAACCCCGACAACTTGACCACGCAAGGCGCGACCGCGCAGGTGCGGATCGAGACGCCGCACGACGTGGTCATGCGCGCGGGCGAGATGAGTTTGCATCATCCGCTGATGCTTCATGCGTCGAATCCAAATCGATCGGCGGAAGCGCGCATCGGTTTCTCGGCGACTTATTCGACACCGGCGTTGATCAGCAGCCGCACGCCCGTCGCGTGGGTGCGTGGCGATGGGCCAAGAGACCGCTTCAAGGTGGTTGAAGGGCCGCGTTTATGCTCGACGGAAGAAGCGATCGCGGCTTACCGCGCCGGCGATCATCAGATTCTTTTCGCGAAGTGAAACCTCCACTGCTCAGTGTTGTAATTCCTACGTGGAACCGTGCCCAACTGGTGCGCGAGGCGGTTGAGACTGCGCTGGCGCAACGTGAGGGCGAGGTTGAAGTGATCGTTGTTGATGATGCTTCGACCGATGCGACGGTCGAGCTGCTCGAACGTGAGTTTGGCGATCGTATTCGTGTGTTGCGACTCGAGCACAGGCGTGGGCCTGGAGGCGCACGGAACGTGGGCGCGCGTGCGGCGCGTGGCGAGTTTGTCGGGTTTCTCGATTCGGACGATGTTTGGCTGCCTGGGAAATTCGAGGCTGAGCTCGAACTGTTTGCACGGTTTCCTTTCGCCGAGGTCGTAGTTACCGATAGTCAAAACTTCTTTGAAGGCGAGGCGGATGGTGAAAGCCGTTTCGCGCAAAATGGTTTGCTCGAGGCTACTTTAGGTGAGGTACGCCTGGCGAGCGACTGTCACTGGCTCTGGACCAATAGCATGAACACGGTCCATACGTGTTCGATCACTGTGCGTCGCGAGGCGTTAGCAAGGCTTGGTAAGAAGTTGTTTGCCGAGGATCTGGTGTGTTGTGAGGACTGGGAGTTTCAGATGCGGCTTTACCACAGTTCGCGCGTCGTGGTGTTGCCTCACGTCTGGTCGCACGTGCGTCGATTTGTGGATGCGTCGCGAATGGGTCGCAACGTGCCGGGCCGGTCGACAACACCCGAGCAGGAGCTGATCCTGTTGCGCTCGCGATTGACAGTGATGGAACGTACCGAGTTAAACGGACTCGATTCCCATTTGGCCTCTGAGCTGGAACGCTTTCGGAGTAAAACAATCCGTGAAATCTGTGGCTAAAATATGATCGAAGAAGTCCATTTATGGCGGGGTTCAGCAGAACAACGAGCCATGCGTTCGCAGCTCGTGAAGGCAGGGCAGTTTGCCTATTTCGATGCACAGCTCGATCATCCCGACTGGTCACACAAGCGCGTGCTTGATTTCGGTGGGAACAAGGGTAACCTGCTGCTCGATCCGGCGTGCACGATTGGTCACGAGAATTACTACTGTCTCGACGTGATCCGTGAAGCGATCGACGAAGGCCGCAAAGCATTTCCCGAAGCAAACTGGTTTCATTACGATCGCTACAACTGTTCGTTCAATCCGGAAGGCGTTGTCGATCTGCTGGTGCCGGATATGGGTGTTGAGTTTGATTTCATACTCGCCTATTCAGTGTTTACGCACACGACGTGGGAAGAGACGAAGGACCTCGTCGAGCAGTTACGAGCGCAACTAGCACCCGGCGGAAAGTTGGGGTTCACGTTCATCGATCCGCACTGGGAATCGAATCTTCGCTGGCGATTGGAGAAGCGAAACTCTGCTGATCGCGTAGAAGAACTACTATCGCAAAGCCGCGATACTGAATGGTGCTCACTCGTAAATGGAACTGACCTGTACGTCAACAGCAGTGGGACGTGGAGCGCTCAATCTGAGAACTGCATCACGTACAACGTCTACTACACCGAAGACTTTTTGCGCGATCAGTTCCCGGGCGCGAAGATCAAGAAACCAGTAAATGGCGAGATGCAGCACTGCTGCATCCGTCATAAATCCGCGTTCATCCGCGGCTAAATAACGTGAACTTTCCTGACATTGCCAAGATTAAAGTAGATCCAACCTCCGCGCGGGAAATACTCGCGGCCGCCGAGCGTCTGCCGCAGTATGACAACCGCGAATTCTACTCGACAGATCTGCAACGCCATGTCTTCGAGAGCGTGCGCTCTGAAACGTTTGACGCCCTCATCACCGAGATCAAACAACGTCTCAATCGCTGGCCCTACTCCGCACTCGTGCAAGGCCTCGAATTTGACGAAGGCAACCGTGTCTTCGTCGCAATCAATCGTGCGTTCGGCGAGCTCGTCGCACGTCCTTATGAAAAGCCGCGCGCGCAGCTCGTGCACTATATTCAACCCACAACGGACATCGTTTCGACCCGCGGTGGTCACGAAAGCGAACGTCTGCACACCGACTGCGCCGACTGGGAACCGCCAGTCGAGCTGATCTCGATGGTCTGCGTCCGCGCAGATCCTGACGGCGGCGGTCGCTCGCGCGTGCTCGACGTCGATACGATCAGAAAGGAAATCGAAACTCACTTCGGCCACGCCACGCTTACGCGCCTTGAATCCGAACCAGTCCCCTGGCAACTCGCGCCGTACTGGGGCGGCGGCGTAAGCTGGCGACCCGTGCTAACGAAGTCGAGCATCTGCTGGCGTCGCTACACGATCGACATGGCCCTCGACTCAACCGGTGCAACACTGTCGCCTGCCATGCTCGACGCCCTCAAGAACTTCGAAGATCTCGTGTCAACAACACCGCAAACGCTCGACTTCCTGATGCGCGAAGGCGAGCTTCTGTTCTCCGACAACCGCCGCACGATCCACGCACGCACACCGATCGCCGCCGGCCCAACCTCCAATCGCCTGATGATCCGCAGTTGGATACGAACATCCAGTTAATCCGGTAAATCCTGTAATCATGTCAAAAGCGCAATACGCCCAACTCAACGATTTGATAGAAACTAACCCCGTTGACTCAATCGATCCGAAATCCCTGATCGGCCACTGGATCAACTCCAATCCCGACACCAACAGCATCGCACGCATCAACATCACCGAAGCAAACAATCAACTTCAGCTACAAGTCTTCGCCGTCGGTCCTGATGGACCAATCGATTGGGGCAAAGCAAACGCAGAGGTCTTCGCCTCCAGCCCGGCATCAAGCACGGGCGCTGGCTTCACGTGCACGTACGACTTCGGTTTCGCCGAAGCGCGCTTCCAGGCAATGATCATGAAAGGCCTGCTCGTGCTCGCACAGTTTCACATCTTCAAAGACGACAGCAAGCGCGCGAGCTATTTCCTGCGCGAGTATTTCGCGAGCACGCACGAACACTTTTAGCCAAATGGACTTCAAACAAAACAGCCATCTTCATCCTGACTTACTCGATCCGGCGGCGGCGAATCTCAATCCTGAAAAACTTCTCGGTCGCTGGATAAACACAAACTGGGAAACACGCGGTATCGCGGAATGCACCGTCGCGCGCAACGGGGACGACATCAGCGTCGACATCACCGGCGTCGGCGAGGATGGACCAATTCACTGGCCTACCGCGCGCGCAACGCCGCTTGCGAATCTCGAAGAAGAAGCAGGCCAGCGCACGCTGGCCATGACCGCGACTTTCGACCTCGGTTTCATGCGCGCAGACACGCACCTGCGCATTAACAAAGGCGTGTTCGTGATCGTGCTGTTCGCGACGTTTCTCGACGGCAGTGGTCGCGCGAATTATCTGAATCGCGAGTTCTTTTACCGCCACCAAGCGTAATCATGGGGTTCCTTTCAACGAAAACGGGGCAGTTCACATACTTCTCGCTGCAACTCGGTGAAAAGGACTGGGCTGGAAAGAACGTGCTCGACTTCGGCGGCAACATCGGCAACATGCTGCGCCATCCGAACTGCACGATCGATCCCGAGCGTTACTGGTGCCTCGACGTGGTGGAGGAATCGATCGAAAAGGGCAAAGAGGAGTTCCCGCGATCGCACTGGATCTTTTACGATCGTTACTCGTTCTTTTTCAATCCGCACGGAGTCGAGCTGCTCAAGCTCCCGCCGATCGAAGCGCAGTTTTACTACATCGTCGCGTACTCGGTCTTCACAAATACTTCGCGCACGGACATGCTCGATCTCGTAGGCCAGTTGGAAAGCAAGTTAACGGATGGCGGCGCGCTCGCGTTTACATTCATCGATCCGCATTACTCGGCGTGGCCGGACCGCTATCATGGAAACAATCTGGTGTGGCGCCTCAAGCGCGAAATTTTCCTGGAGGGCCAAAAGGGAAATACTCTCGACATCGACGTTCAGGGCCTCGCCGCCAAGGCTAAAAACGCGAGCTGGTTTGTATTAGTCAACGGTGAAGATCTCTATCTCGAAACGGAGCAGACGAGGCACTACGCGCCGGAAGAGCAACGTACCTATCACATGTTCTATACAGTCGACTACATAAAATCATTATTCCCACGGGCGACCATCCTCCCGCCCGTGAACGACGAAATGCAGCACTGCTGTGTAATCCGTAATAAATCCGTGTAATCCGTGGTATGGACTTCGTGCCCCTAACAGAATCTCAGCGCCAGTCATTCGCCGACGACGGCTACCTCGTCGTCCCGAACGCCCTTAACCGCGAGACCATCGACAATCTCCTCACCGAAGCCGATCAACTCTGCGCGCCGTTCCTCAATAAACCACAGCTCGCCGGGAAACCTGAATACAACCATCTCGATCTACGTCGCGGCCTGCTCAAACACAAAGCGTTATTAAATCTGGTCTCGAACTCAACTACAGTCCCGCTCCTGGTCCAACTGCTGAGCCCGAACATTCACCTGCACTCAACGACCGTCATCTACAAACGACCGGAGCAACCCGACGCGCCATCGTTTCGTCGCGGCTGGCATCGCGACATTCGCATTCCGAGAGATCTCGGTCACGAAAAGCTCCCGCTCGTCGGCATCAAAGTCTGTTACTGCCTGACAGACTTCCAGCAACCAAACTGCGGCATGACGCTCATGGCGCGTGGCACGCACCTGCACACCGAACCCTTGAAGATCGCAAAAGGCGAAGTCGATCCGACCGGTGTCGAAGTCAAAGATCTCAGACTCAACGCAGGTGATGCGCTCTTCTTTGAGAACCGCATCTTTCACACCGCGGCGCCCAATCGCAGCGATCGCACTTCGAAGGTCGTGATCTACGGTTACGCGTATCGCTGGATGAAGCCGGAGATTTATCTCGAAACACCGGACGAGCAACAACTCCTGACTGTCGATCCGATCACGCGACAACTGCTGGGCGGCTATCGCGACGTCGACACACCCGCGTGGGCGCTCGAGCGCTGGGCCAAACGTCACGGCGTCTCACGCGCAACAGTTCCCTGGACAGTGGATGCATAAATGTCACTATACGACGACACCAGACTCCTTGACGAAGCGAAACACCTGTTCGCCGACAGCCGCACGTTTCCCTGGAACCTCGTCTCGACACGCGAGACGCAGTTTCCGTATTTCGACGAGGTGGTCGGACATCCGGAATGGAAGGGCCGGAGGATTCTCGACTTCGGTGGGAATGTCGGGACGTTCCTCGCCAGCGCAGGCGACCGGGTGGACCATGAAGACTACTGGTGCATCGACATCAATCGCGCGGTGGTCGAGCAGGGCAGGCTCACTTACCCGCGCGCGCACTTCGTGCACTTCAATCGCTACAGCTCGCAATACAACCCGCACGGTATTCGTAGCTTGTCGATACCGGATTGCGGTGGTGTGAAGTTTGATTTCATTCTCGCGTTTTCGGTGTTCACGCATGTCGATGTGAACGAGATGCTGGAAACCGTTGGCGCGCTGCGGCAGATGCTGGCGCGTGATGGTGTGCTCGCGTTCACGTTCTTCGATCCGCAATACGATCGATCGTTGTCGGCGCCGGCGCAGCCGCGTGGTGCGACGGTGTTGCGCAATCTTGGACCACGCGGAAAGAGCGAGATGGTGAGGCGCGCGCGCTGGTTCGTGATCATCGATGATCGGCTTTATGTCGAGCCGGGAAATCTCGTATGTCACCAGACGCGCGAGGGCAAAGCGCTCGAGTCGTACACATCGTTTTTCACCACAGACTATATGAAGGAGTTGTTTCCGGGTGCGACGATTCACCGGCCGGTGTGTCGTGAATGGCAGCACTGCTGCGTGATCAGACATTAGACAGGATTTACAAGATTTTTCAGGATTAACATGAAAATCTTGTTTGCAATCTTGTAAATCCTGTAAACGATTGACGATGAGTCTCAAGTTCCATTGGATGCTACCGAAAGGCGGCGAGGTCGCGCTGGATGGACAACAAAGTCCGCGCGAGGCGGCGCGCTATCGCATCGAGTCAATGCAGAGCACGTCGCCGGCCGTGCGTCCGGATCTCACCGGCTGGACCCACTTCGCACGTCACGCCGAAGACGCCGGCATCCATTCAGTGCTCATCTCGTTCAGCCGTTACGAACCCGATCCGTTTCTCGTCGCGTGTGCGCTCGGCCAGGCTGTGGACAAGCTGGGGTTCATCATCGCCTATCGCTCGGGCCTGATGCAGCCGACGACGTTTGTCCAACAGATGAACACGGTCTCAGCCCTCGTCGAGGGACGCGTGTCATTCAACATCGTCGCCGGGAGCTCGAGTGAAGAGCAGCGCGGTTACGGCGACTACCTTTCGCACGATGAACGATACGCGCGCGCCGAAGAGTTTCTCGCTGTCTGTAACGCGTTCTGGCGAGCCGATGGCGAGGTCAACTTCGAAGGCAAGTACTATCGCGTCGAACAGGCGAAACTCGCGACGCCCTTTGTCGCGCCAAACAAGAAGTCGCCGGAGATCTTCGTATCGGGCCACTCCGAACAATCAGAGCATCTCGCCTCATCGCAGGGCACTTGCTGGCTGCGCGTTGCGGAAAGTCCTGCGAAGCTGGCGCCAATCGTAGCGCGCACGCGCGCACGTGGCACTGGCGTTTGCCTGCGCTGCTGTTTGTTATGCCGGCCCACGCGTGAAGAGGCGATCAAGACTGCCCAAAGTCTGTTGCCTGAAGACGCGACGGAAAGCACGACGACGATGAAAGACGATTCGCAGATGTATCGCGAAGGCAACGAGCTGAAGAGCGACGCGTTCTGGCCCGAGCCCTGGCTCTGGACCGGCCTCGTTCCGCACTACGGACCGGTGTGGACCACAATGATCGGCACGCCGGACGAACTCGCCTCCGCATTTCTTGAATACAAACGGATCGGCGTGACGGAGTTCATCATTTCCGGTTGGCCTGAAGTCGATACGGTCGATACTTTTGGACGCGAGATATTGCCGCGCATCAAGCAAGCATGAGTCTTAGATTTCACTGGATGATGCCGAAGGGCGGCGAGGTCGGGATGAAGACCGCGCAGGAGACTTCGCGTGTGGCGACAATACAGGCGCATTCGCCCGCGGCTTTGCCCGACATGGAAGGCTGGACTCGCTTCGCGCGTTGTGCGGAAGACGCGGAGATCGAATCGGTTTTGCTGTCGTTTAGTCGTTACGAGCCGGACACGATCTTCGTCGCGTGTGCCCTCGGCCAGGTGACGACGAAGCTGGGGTTCATCGTTGCGTATCGCATGGGGCTGATGCAGCCGGCAACGTTCGTGCAGCAGATCAACACCCTCTCGGGTTTGATTGACGGGCGGGTGAGTTTGAATGTCGTGGCGGGGAGCTCGGCGATTGAGCAGCGCGGGTATGGAGATTTTCTGGACCACGACGAGCGGTACGCGCGTGCGGAAGAGTTTCTGCGTGTGTGTCATTCGTTCTGGGCCGGCAATGAGGTGAGTCTCGCGGGCAAGTATTGTCGTATCGATAAGGGAAAGATCTTCACGCCGTTTCAGGCGCCGGATCGGAGCGGGCCGGAGGTTTACGTGTCGGGACACTCGGAGCAGGCGCAGCATCTGGCGCTGACTCAGGCGTCGTGTTACCTGCGATTGATTGATACGCCGGAGAAGTTACGCGAGACCGTCAATCGCTTTCGCGAAAATGGGGTTGAGGTTTGCTTGCGGTTGTGTGTGATTTGCAGGCCGACGATGGACGAGGCGCTCGCGGCCGTGCAAGCTTTGTTGCCGCCGGAGGAGATCGAAAGACAAGAGCGCAAGATCCTGACGAGCAGCGATTCGCAGACGTTGAAAGATGCATTGAGGGCTGCTGATGATGTGGGTTGGATGAGTCGTAATCTCTATGCCGGGCTCGTACCGCATTACGGTTCATCGGCGATCACGCTCGTGGGGACGCCTGAGGATCTCGCGCGGGCGTTCATGGAGTACAAGGAGATTGGCGTGACGCAGTTCATCATCGCGGGCTGGCCGAAGTTGGATGAGATGATGATCTTCGGGCGCGAGGTGCTGCCACTTGTGCGCGAGCTGGAGTTACAAGGATGAGTCCTCTTGAGCATTTTTGTGGGGCTTTGGCAAAGGCGCGCGTCGAGCTTGATCCGTTTCCACATTTCTATCTCGAGAACGTTTTCCCGGATGATTACTACCGGGAGCTGTTGCGCCATCTGCCTGGGACGGAGGTCTACGATAATCTCTACGAAGTCACGGATCTGAAGCTTGATCACTTTCGCCACCGCAACCAGCGTGACATGGATATGGGTTGGGTCGAGCGGCTGCCTCCTGAGCTGCAACCATTCTGGACGTCGTTCAATAACTGGTTCCTGGGCCCCGATCTCGCGCAGGCGGTGCTCGATTCGTTTCGCAGCCAACGCTCTTTGTGGCCGGAGGTTTCCGTCGAGTCACAATTTATTCGACATCGTGCCGGCTACTTTCTTGGGCCACACTCTGATCTTTTCACGAAGCTCGTCGTGCTTTTGATCTATCTCGCGCCGGATAACAGCGCGGAGCATCTCGGCACGTCGCTCTACCGTCCGAAGGATCCGACGTTTAGCTGTCCTGATAGCAAGCACTATGCGTTTGAAGACTTCATCCGCGTGAAGACTGCACCGTACAAACCAAATTCGCTGCTGGCGTTCATGCGATCCGATGTGTCGTTTCACGGGCTTGAGCCGCTGTCGCAGACTGACGTTGTCACGGAAGGCCGCGACGTGATCCAGTATGTCGTGCACGACAAACAGATGCGAGAAGCACAACTGCGCGCGCGCAACATCGCGAGGTCCACGACATGAGCGCGAGCCGCCGCGTCGTCTTCGTCTGTCGCACTTTGGCGGGAGAAAGCCTCCGCAGCGCCCAAGCCCTCCACGATCTCGATCACGTGGAATTATTGGTCATATTCGAATCAACTGTAGGGGTGGCCCTCCGTGGCCACCCGTGCGTAAGTTCCACGCACGGGTGGCCACAGAGGGCCACCCCTACAGTTGATGCCGAAGTGTTCATTGTTGCAAACGTTCATGACGCGGAGCAGTTGATCGCGGCGGCGCGGAAACTTATTGAAGAGCATGGACCCGTAGAGCACATCGTCACCGCACAGGAGACACTGCTCAAACCCGTTGCGAAAACACGTGAAGCGCTCGGAATTCCGGACATGAGCTCGGCAACCGTGCGGCGAACGCTCAATAAGTCGCTGTTGAAATCGACTTTGAGAAGCGCAGGGATTTGCGCGCCCGCCGATCGTGTCGTGACGAGCAAGTCTGACGCCGTTCGCTTCCTCAGCGAAGTCGGCTTCCCAATCATGCTTAAGCCGTTGACCGGAAGCGGCGCGCTCGCGACACTGCTGATAAAGACAGGCGCTGAATTAGATCAGGCGTTGCAGCTAATGCAGCCTTCCCCCGAACGTCCGGTGCTGGCCGAACTCCACCTGCACGGTCAGGAGCTCTGTCTCGACACGATCACAGTCAACAACGAGCCTCAGCTCTATTCAATCTGCTGCTACTACCCGTCAATCCTCGAAGCCGTCGAGCATCCGGAGCAACAGTGGACATGTATCATGCCGCGTGAGATGGACAGTGATCTTTACGGCGACTTCATCGAACAGGGCCTCGAAGCCGTTCGAGCCTTGTCAGTCGGTAACTCATTCACACACATGGAAGGCTTCCTCGATCCCGCAGGCAGGCTGCTCGGCTTTACAGACGCGACACTGAGACCAGCAGGCGCACGTATCGGACCGATGCTTGGCTTCGCCTACGATGTCGATCCGTACCGCGCCTGGGCCAGGCTTGCAGTAGATGGTTGTTTCGATGGCCCATGGGAACGCAAGCATGCAGTCGGCACGATCTTTCTGCGTGGCACAGGTTCAGGCCTAGTGAAACATGTCGATCGTATCGAGACGATCAACCGCGAGCTCAGCGATCTCATCGTCGACGCACGCTGGCCCAACCCTGGCACGCGAAAGTCAGACACGTACACCGGCGACGGCTACATCACGCTTCGTCATCCCGAAACAACCAAAGTCAAAGACGCACTCGAACTAATCCGAGCGACAATAAAGATCACTTACAGCGACCGCGAAACAAGCCTGCAGTGGAAAGACAGATTTCAAAACTACCAGGAACTCAACCGACCGGCATGGGAAGTGGGAGGATCACAGTGACAGCAAAAGCACCGCGCGCGTTCAATCGAGAGATGTATCACGATCACCCGGAGAACGTTTTCTACGGCACCGACGACGGCGCCCAGGACGGCTCCTTCTCCGAGTTTGCCGAAATCAAGGCTCACTACGACAACGTCGCGCCCGAGCGGCGCGAGAACATTCACATGATCAGCGTCGTGGGCGGCCTCTATGGTCTCAATCTCATTCCGCTCTGGAAACCCGCGCGCATCACCATCTTCGACATCAACCCGACCGCCATCACTTACTTCCAGATCATTCGCCGCGTCTTCACCACCAGCCGCGACGTTGCACACTTTCTCCAGCGACTCACCGACGGCGATTACGAAGTCGAAACTGAGCGCGAAGAGTTCGTGCGCGAGAACATTTGCCTGAAGCAGCGCGGAACCCTACCGCGGGAGCGTGGCTCGACGAAGCGCCCGTACGAGCAGAGCTGGCAATACGCTTTCGAGCACTTCGATCTGACGAAAAAGCTCCTGACCGAAGTGCCACTCGAAATCCGCACAGAGCCCATGGAAAGCGACGGCTTTCGCAACTGGATTCGCGAACAGAACAACCTCTGGATCTATGCGTCGAACATCACCGAGTTTCATTTCTTCGATCTCGAGTTTGCCGACCCGACGAACGTCGTGCTTTTGCAGATCATCTTCCCCGGCCACGTGCAGCTTCTCGATCTCGCGCCACTCGCCGGTGGCCCGGTGAAAGTCGACTTCCACATTCCACTGAAAGCGGAGCGTATTGATGGTTAACAAAACACGTATCAAGACTGACGCCGGGCCGCCGGCACTCGGCACCTACTCGCAGGCCATTCGCACGGGCGATCTGGTTTTTGTGACAGCGCAGACGGGCCGCGATCCGGATACGGGCAAGCTCGAAGAAGGGCTCGAAGCACAGACGCGCCGGATGTTTTCGAATCTCGACGCGATACTCAATGCGGCGGGTTGTTCGGCTGCTGATGTTGTTAAGGTGACGTTGCTGCTCGCAGATATCAAAGACTTCAAAGCCGTGGATGTGATCTATGCGGAGTGGCTGCCTGGCTTGGGGGTGACGCCACTGCCGGCCCGCACGGCGTTCGCGGCCGCAACGTTACCGGCAGGCGCGCTGGTGATGATGGATCTCGTCGCGGCAGTTTCGGTCGAATAGAACGCGGATTAACGCGGATGTAAGCGGATTTCTTTCTCGTATTCAGCAATGTAATCGCGGGCCATGCGCAGGTAGTGGAAGTCGCGCATGGCTTTTTCACGACACGCGCGCGGAGAGATTTCGCCGATGCGGCGGATGGCGTTGAGATAATCGGGCTCGTAGCGGCAAATGTAGCCGACATCCTTCGTGATGATCTCGTGGCACGCGCCTCTGTCGCTGCAAATCACCGGGGTGCCCGACATCAACGCTTCAACCATTCCGAGTCCGAACGCTTCGTCGATGCGCGTCGGGAATAAAAAAGCCTTTGCGCCTGCGAGCAGTTCGGCTTTACGTTTACCGCGCACGTCGCCGACATACTCCGCGCCGATCTGGCGACACAGCGACGTAATGCGCATGATGCGTTTGTAGTTGTTTCCCGTCCCGGCGACGACGAGCTTGAGACCATGACGCGCCGCGAGTGAGAGCGCGATGTCGAGGCCTTTCTTCATCTCCCAATCCATCGACGACATGAACAAAAAGTAATCGTGCTTTTGCTCCGAATAGATGCACGTGTCGGGATCGATGCCGTTGAGCACGTAGCGCATGCGGCCGTGCAGACGCGCGAGTGTGCGCGAGACGAAGATCCAGTTGTCGGTGGTGGCCCGTTGCGGCAGGCCGACAGTGCGCATGTCGATGTGACACGTGGCGACCCACGGCTTGCCGCGCTCTTCCCACTCGCGGATCAGATGTGGATAGCGATCGGAGATCGTATGCAGTATGTCGCAATCCCAGACCGGTCTCGAGACGAGCTTCGCGCCTGGGGGCAAGGGAACGGCTGCGCCCTCCGGCAGAAAGTAAAAGACTTCATGGCCCAACTCCGCCAATCCCTTCATCAGCATGTCGTGAATCCAGTAGCCCGAGCCTGACGGGTAGGTGCGCGGGTGCAGACCGCTGCCGATCGTGCCGAAAGCGGGGTAGCGATGGTCGGAGGCGAGCAGGATACGCATGGTTTGCTATTGAGTGCCATCGACGCAGGCGAGCCAGTGGCCGTTAGGTTGTTGGTGCGCGTCGATGTGATGCATTCCTTTTGCGTTCCAGCCGTTGCCGCTCGCTTTGAGAATCGGGATGTGGAGCTCGGTTTCGGCGTAATTGTCTTTTGTTAGCTTCGTGATCTCAAACGCGCGGACGCTTGAGCCGTATCCTGGGCCGCAGTCCTGGGCGAAGCGAAAGAGACGATTGTTGAAGTTCAGAATGCGGCCGGCTGGACGTGCACGGCACTTGTCGTCGCGAATCAGCGGGCTCATTGGATGCTCGGTCCATGGGCCGGTTAATTCATTCGCGAAATAGAGACGGAGGGTGTCGTGCTGGTAAGGTGTGGAACAGGCGAATAGCCACCAAAGATCGTTGCAGCGAAGGATTGACGGATCGGCAAGCGGGCCTTCGATTAATTGAGCAACGCGAGTCCAGTTGTATGGGAAGTCGAGAGCTTTGTAGAGACAAACGGCGCCCGCGTTGAGCGTCTCGGGGAGCATGTAGTAGCTGTTTTGCCATTCGAAGGCGTGCGGGTATGAGAGATGGAATGGCTCGCGGAGGACGATGCGATCGTAGGTCCAGGTGCGCGCGTCGTTGCTGGTGGCGAGCCCGATCTCGCCGAGTTGTGTATCAGTGCGCATGACTTCGAAGAACATGTGCCAGGTGTCGTTGCGGCGCAGCATGAATGGATCGGCGACGAAGCCTGCGGGAATGTTAGTAATATCAGACTTAGTCAGGACCGGTGGCGCGGGTTGGAGTTGGAAGGGCGTGGGGCCGCTGTAGATTGCGATTGACCACATGGCAAACGTAGACAGGATTTACAAGATTTTTTCAGGATTGACAGGATCGATCTTGTTCATCTTGAAAAAATCTTGTGCATCTTGTCTAAGGATTGTCTTAGCTCCTGTCGATCCGGAATCGCGAACACGTATCCACCTTCCAGCCTGCCAACAACACCGGAAACCTCAAGCTCAGAACCGTTCACACAAACACGCCGCGTCTGCGCCTCGTCATCCCACGCGCGCACCGAGTACGTGACGCCGCGAATCGTCCGTCGCTCCATCTCGATCCCGCCATCATCGAGCACGCGCCAGTCACCCTGCGCCAGCAACGCATCAACACTCCGCAGCGATCGCGCGACTGTCGCGTCTATCACTTCGCTGATGTACTCCGTCTTTCCACTCGCTTTGTAATCAGCAATCGCCTCATTGAGTCGCTGGTAAAGACTGTGACAGTACAGACCCTCGATCGGCTCATTCTCAAACGCCGCGCGCGCGGCAATCGAAGCCTCCATCGCCTCAACACTATCGTAGTAATCACCCGATAGAGCCGCGCACGAATTCATCAGCTCACCATAAACTCTCACAAACTCATCCGCGAGCGACTCGACCTGCTGACGTCTCTTCGCAATGTGATAACGATTGCCTTTGTACACCGGCTTCAAGTGCTTCAGCACACTCGCTCGCGACAAGTGCGCCAGTGGCATCGCGCCGAGCAGATTGAAAACATCCACCACCGACACGTCTTCAACAACCTTCCTCGCCACGCACGCCGAGCCGCGATTCTTCAACGCCACGAAATCTAACAGGACTTTGGCAAAGCTCTGCGCCAGCTCTGGACGATCGATATGAATCCGTCGCGCCAGATCCGTTTTCAGCCCGGCCGCGGCGAGCAGTTTCACCTGCAAATGTCTCTCGTAAGCCTCGTCCATCACGCTCGAGACGTTGATCCACTTCGCATTAAAACGCTCGCGTGTGGCCGCGTCTGTTGTCCGCAACACTCGCCGGTACATCTCCGCGAGATAAAACCCACGCTCCTTGTGCTCAGTGCCGAAAACGGACTGCACATAATCGAGCTTAAAGATCGGCGCCGTGCGCGGCTGCGTTGACTGCGTAGGCAGATCGAGCATCGCGCCGCTGATGTCCATGTTCGATGGGCTGAGCGCGCCGTGAATCATGCGCCAGCGAAACGACTCCGCGGCTGTGCGCGCGTGATCGTCTATCACACGCAGCACCGTCGCGCTCACATCCGGCCGCCCCGACGCGCCTACTAGCTGGCCGGACGCGCGCGTGATGCTGATAAGCATCTCCAAAGGCGAGCAGCTGCCGCGCGCGCGACGCGCGAGCAGGTGACCCGGCCGGAGCTGTGCGCCCGCGCGGACAGCGAGTGCGATGTGTCGCCGGCGTCCGGAAGGCTCAGTCACGTGCTTGCCCTGATCGATGATCGCGACAATGCGATTCGATCCCAGCGTGAACAAGTTATGCGTGACCTCGCCAAAGACCGCCTCCGACAAACAATCCTCGAGATGCACGCCGCCGTGCGAATGGACAAAGTCGTCCGCATCGTTGTGCCGGAAAAGAGGTGTGAAGCCGAGACCCTTTACGTACAAGTTTCCGTGCGAGAGAAAGCCGGCGCGGCCCGCGCCGAGCGCAGGACTGACACCCTCACCGCCGTACTTGTCGGCATAGAGCGTGAGCAGCTCGTGGCCGTTCAAAGCCTCGCCGTTTACGGCGCGTAGCGAAAGCGCCGCGAGCAGTTGTTGATTTAATTCAGGAGTAAGCTGATTGCTGAGTGGAACGTCAAACCCAAGCTGGCGCAGAAGATCGAAGTTGCACCACAGCACGGTGCCGGGAGACCTGTAAGCCTGGAATTCGGCGAACGAGAGTGGACCAAGCGTGTCGATGATGGGAGAAACTCTGGCTAACACTTCAAGCGCCTGCGAGGCTGAGCTCACTCACCCTCAGTTGGACCAATCGCTGAATCTGTCGCGCACAGTCAACATACGCCGCCATGCCTTTGCCGATCGGATCGTCGACGTCGACTTCGTCGCTGAGGCAGTAAGTCTTGCCTGCGACTTGCGGCAGCATCTCGACGACGGCCTTACGATGCGCCTTTGTCATGCAGAAAATCAACTCCGCTTCGGCTGCGAGCTCGGGCGTCAGGTTGCGTGCCGCGTGCTGTCGCACCGGAATGCTCAACGAGCGCAACACCTCGGCGGCTTCAGACGTGAGCGGTGCTCCAACTCGCGCAGACACTCCCGCGCTCGTCGCGCGCACGTTCACAGTCTCGAGTGATTCGAACGGAATGCCTAGTCGCGCAGCGATCTCTGCGTTCGCAATCGCCGCCGCCATTGGTGAGCGACACGTGTTGCCGCTGCACACGAACAAAATCAACCGGGATACAGCAGGGGCGGGCCGAGCAATGGGAATACGAACTTCAGGCTTCAACCGCAGTAGAGCTTCCTTTAGCCGAGGTAGATATCGATCAAAATGATGAAGTGGTGATAGGAACAAGAGTGCAATCACGATCAGTGCGGCGCTGCCGAGTTGTGCCGGACTTGGGGGTTTTTGTTCAAAGAACAGGGCCAGTGCGAAAGTTGCTAATACTCCCGCAAGCAGGCTGGAACCGCGATTCAAAGGGATGCAAAATGTGTTTTCACGACAGTCGAGATAGATAAGGGTGCCAAAACAATAAAGACATGCATAAAGCACTCCAATCAACAATGCCGGGATAGTCACGCCACTCGCAAAAAATTCCACAAAGCCCTGCCGGACCTCCATCATTAATTCGCCTTTACCGATCAGGCCGAAGACTATGGGTAGGGCAACCAGAAAGATGATCGCCACCAGTGCCTCTTCAACAAAGTGACGATACGTAATGCGGTCGTCATTCACCTTAGCCATCCGGGTGACGCATGGAAGCCTTAGCAGGTAACCTGAAAGATAAGCGCCAACCGTGAGTGCGGCTACCATGGTAAGACGGTAGTTGTTCACATCAATGAGAGCGATCAATAAAGCAGGTACGGTGATGGCAAGCGCGACCCATGAGAACCACCGTACTCGACGACGAAATAAAGAGTCGACAATCGGCGCAAGGGTCAAAACCCCTCCACGCATCAGCAGTAACGCGAAGAGTATTGACACTCCGGCAAAGCTGAAAGCGAGAGTTGTGGTTCCAATGATGATCGCAGTTCCAAGGCCGGAAAGAACGATCAGTCCGGTTGGGATAGGAATACTCACTCTCTTGAATTGACGAGTACGAGCATACTTCCACCATCCTTTAAGCGTAATGATGACAGGAAGCGTAAGCGCGGTGCCTATCACGACGGCCGGTAGCAACCGGAAGCCGGACACTGACTCGCCGACACCGGGCCAGAGTTTTGAGGTGACGATTTTGATTAAAAAACTATAGGGAGCGTAGAAAGCGAAGTAGCCAAGAGCCAGCCACCAGATTTGAAGCTTAAAGTTACGCTGAGAGGCGCCCATGTCTAACCTCATGTACTTTTCGAACAACCACTAAGGTTTGTAGAACGACGGATCGTGAGTCAGACCGAGTATCGATTTACCAATCGTTGCCAGAATCTGATCGTCGTTGTCGTGACGAACGTAGAAAGACAGATCGCGATACACCCGCTCGAGCGAGCTCGGACGAATCAAACAACGCGCGCCGAGGGCACGAATGCACTGCTTGACCGTGTCTTCCGCGAGATGCTCGACGACGTGTCGCGCCCGACTGCCCGCGATCTGCGCTTCGACATACCGTCCCGTTTCCCACAACCGCGCAACGTGTCGCAGCCACAAGTGCGCCGACTCGACATTCACCGACATCTGTCCGATGTGATGCTGCACGTACGGATCGTGGATCTTGTTCTGCGTGGTGATGTAGTTGAGCGCGTAATCGTAAGCAGCGTCGGCGGCGCCGAGGAACGTGGCGGCGTAGTGCGGAATGAAGCACGTCTGCCAGCCTTCCTTCAGATACTGTCCGGGATAGCCGATCAGATCGTCATCGGGAATGAACGTGTTGCGGAAGTGGACCAGGTGACTCGCCGTGGCGCGCATGCCGATCGGGTCCCACCACGACGTGTCGATCTCAACACTCGGATCGGAGAGATTGCACGCCATCATCAACACTGAATCGCCACTCGCGGCATCGACGTGCCTGACGCCGCCTGGTCCAGCCGTGTTGACTAGCAGAATCGCCCACTGCGCGCCGGTAGCGCTGGTCGCAAAAGCCTTGTTGCCGTCGATGATGTAACCGCCGTCGACTTTCTCAACCGTGGTGCCGAAGCGTGCCTGTTCACCTGGCTTGCGTGCCTGCGGCTCACCACTCCATGCGACCCACTTCTCGCCACGCTCGACGACGCCTTTGAACCAGCGCGACTTCTGATCTTCGGTGGCCATGCCGTCGAGGAGGACGAGTGAATTGACATGACCTTCCCAGCAGCGCGCGAGCGACATGTCAGCACGCGCGATCTCTTTGGTCATCATCCAAAGCGTGAAGACCTCGCCGGTGTATGGGCCAAGACCGTAGCCGCCGTGTTCTTTCGGAACGACGGGCGCGAGCAGCCCGGCGCGGAAGAGATCGTCGAAGTCCTCGGCAGGGAAGGTGGCAGTGCGATCGTATTCAGCGGCGCGTGGTGCGAAGTTCTCGCGTGCCAGCACGGCGATGCGATTGATCAGATCCTGTTGCTCGGTGCTGAGATCGAGCTGTGTATAGGAACTCGTTTTGGATTCAGTACTGATCATGGTAATACGCACCTCCTTGGAGTGCGGCGGCCTGGCGCCGCTTTGGTCTAGCTGTTGCCGCGCTCCGCGCGGGACCAAAGCGGCGCAAGGCCGCCGCACTCC
>Ga0081539_10000979_pt1 | contig 53212 bp, 49 predicted proteins | sample TabmetS4T2R2_FD_71023 | JGI IMG/M metagenome (GOLD analysis project Ga0081539, IMG submission 71023) | Tabebuia heterophylla rhizosphere microbial communities from the University of Puerto Rico - S4T2R2 | ecosystem: Host-associated > Plants > Roots > Rhizosphere ... | reverse complement strand
GGAGTGGACCGACGGCTGCATCACCTGCCAGCGCGACGGCAATGGCGAGCCGGTGTGCCCGAATATCGGCCCGGCCTGTCAGCCCAAACAGATCACATGCGCGCGGCGGACGGAGCCTGCGAAGACGGAGCCTCCGAAGACGGAGCCTCCGAAGGCGGAGCCGACGAAGTAGCGTCACGCGTGGCGCCGAACAGGCCCTCGAACTCGCCCCGCAACGCCATGTCGACCTCCGGCAGACTCACGAGCTGGCCGAGGTCGTGCAGGCTGGTGACGCCGTAGCGTTCATCCGCGACACCGCACGGCACAATGCCCGCGAAGTGCGACAGGTCCGGATCGACGTTGAGCGCGATGCCGTGCAGCGTGACCCAGCGCTTGATGCGAATGCCGATGGCGGCGATCTTCCCCTCGGCGCCGACGCCCTTGTCGGGCCGCGCGACCCAGACGCCGATGCGATCCTCGCGCCGCTCGCCGCGCACGTTGAAGCGCGCCAGCGTGCGGATCAGCCACTCTTCCAACGAGGCGACGTAGCGGCGTACGTCCGGCCCGCGGCGCTTGAGGTCGAGCATCAGGTACGCCACGCGCTGGCCGGGGCCGTGATAGGTGAACTGCCCGCCGCGCCCGGCCTGATAGACCGGGAAGCGCGCCTCGATCAGGTCGGCCGGCGCCGCGCTGGTGCCGGCGGTATAGAGCGGCGGGTGCTCCAGCAGCCAGACGAGTTCCCCGGCGCGGCCCTCGGCGATCGCCGCGACCCGCGCCTCCATGGCGGCGAGCGCCGCCTGGTAGGATACGCGGGCGTCGCTGACCTGCCACTCGACCGGCGCAAGGTCAGGATTTTTCAAGCCAAATGAGAGTTCGTCGCGGATATTAACCACCGGGTAACCATTGCTATGGTGACTGTAGCGGGCAGGGATGTTCCCCGAAAGGATGTGTCACCCGTGGCGTCGCTCGACAAGGTCTCGGTCGATATTGCGGTCGTGCTCGGCTCGACCAACATGCCGGTGCACCAGGCTTTGCGCCTTGGCCGCGGCGCCATCATCGAGCTCGATGCCTCCGAGGAGGATGAGGTGAAGATCCTGGTCAACAACCTGCCCGTCGCCAAGGGCACGGTCGTGGTCAGCGGCAATCGTATCGCGGTCGAGCTGAAAGAGATGCTCTCGCGCTCGCCGGATACGCGCTAGGGCATCGCCCGTAGCTCGTAGCCCGGATGAGCGCGCCGAAAGCGCGTTTACGCACGTCTTCGACGCGCGATGGCGATATCCGGGACGGCGGGTCAACCTGCACGGCCGGCCCCGGGTATCGCTTCGCTCATCCGGGCTACGAACTCATCCGGGCTACGAACCCCCAACCTCGCACAAACCCTTGTGGTGACCCGGGCGATTTGTTACACGCCCTCCCGCCAAACGTTGGCTCGAGACGCCAACATTCCTCTTCACATGCGGTCGTGGCGGAATTGGTAGACGCACTAGCTTGAGGTGCTAGCGGGGCAACCCGTGGAGGTTCGAGTCCTCTCGACCGCACCATTCATCCGGACTGGAGACCGTCGCGCGACATCGGCGCTGCGCGCGGCCTTACCGCGCCTGCAGGAACCGCAGGATCAGTTCGCTCGTTCGCTCCGGCTGCTCCTGCTGCACCCAATGGCCGGCGCCCTCGATCAGCTCGAAGCCGCGCATGTCGGTGCAGGCCTTGTGGCGCATCGTCTCGGCGGCGCCGGGGGTCTGGTAGACGCCCCAGTCGCTCGCCCCGGAGATGAACAGCGACGGCACGTCGATGGTGCGGCCCGCGAAGGTTTTCAGTTCGTCGGTAAGGCGCGGATCGCCGCCGCGGCGATAGTGCTGCAGGCCGCCTTGAAATCCGGTGCGGCCATATTCGGCGGCGTAGACCGCAAGCTCATCCTCGGTGAGCCAGCGGCAGGCTGCGATCTCGGCGGGTGAGGGCATTTCGGGCGCGACGGACTCAGCCATGCCCTTATGGCGGTCCATGATGTAGTACGCCGGCATTTTCGCCAGCTCTTCGCCGCTGGCGTCCTTCAACGGATGCGGCTTGTTGGCTTTCCAGTCTGCGCTCTTGAAGTGATAGTAGGCGCGAAAGAACGCGGCGAGGCCCTGCGGCGCATTGAGCATGTTCGTGTTCGCCTCGCGCGTGCAATAATAGTGCTGATAGTACTTGCGCGGCCGTGGCAGCACGGCGAGCCGTTCGTCCATGCTCGGACCGGGCGCCGCTGCGGGCGGCGGCGCGTTGACGGTGTTGAAGGGCAGGGTCGGCGTCCCGGCGAACGGCGCGCTCATCAGCACCACGGAGCGAAACACGTCGGGGCGAGTCAGCGCGCACCAGGCCGCGACCGGCGAGCCGGCATCATGGCCGATGATCGCCGCGACGTGGCCGTAGCCGAACGCCGCCACAAGATGGAGCGCGTCGCGCACCATGTTGATCAGACCGAACGGCAAGAGATCCGCATCGTAGGAATTGTCCCAGCCGGTGGTGCGGCCATAGCCGCGCATGTCGGGCGCGAGCACGTGATAGCCGGCTGCGGCGAGCGCCGGCATCACCTTCCGCCAGCTGAAGGCGAGCTCGGGAAAGCCGTGCAGCAGCAACAGCAGCGGGCGGCCCGCGCGCTCGAAGCCGGCTTCCAGCAGGTGCACAGTGAGGCCGTTGATACCATCGACCGTGCGCGAACGGATCGCAGCCGGCAAGAGCCCGTGGCCGTAAGGCGGCAGGGACGCGCTGTCGAGACCAACGGCTTGCGGACGTTGTGACATGAGCCCCTCCCGGTGCTTCTCCCACCACATGGATAGCGCATATCCCGGAAAAGTGGATACCGGTTTTCCGAACAGGATATGCGCCAACGAAAGAATCTAGAGCGCATGCGCTCTAGAAGCGATGAGTTCGCGAGCTCAATGGGGCGCGCGCCGCCTGAGAACTTCATTTGCCTCGACCGGAATCGCAGCGTAGAAGCGGGCCAAATCCGCGCAATCGAAGTGGTGAGGACGGCATGGTCGACGAGAAAGACATCGCCGCGCCGACGCATGGTCGCAATTCTGCCGTCGATCCGGCCGTGCTGTCGGAGCCGCCGCAGCTGCGCGACGAGGAAGGGAACATCCGTGAGGCGTTCGTCGAGCAGGTGGCCACCGCCATCAACGGACGCGACGCCGGCCTGTTGCGCGCGCTGGTCGGCGAACTGCACGAGGCCGACGCCGGCGCACTGATCGAGGCGCTCGACGGCGAGTTGCGCCCGCAGCTGATCGAGCTGATGGGCAAGGACTTCGACTTCACGGCGCTGACCGAAGTCGATGACACGGTGCGCGAGGAGATCCTCGAGGAGCTCGAGCCGCAGACCGTCGCCGAAGGCGTGCGCGAGCTCGACCGCGATGACGCCGTCTACATCCTGGAAGATCTGCCGAAGGAAGAGCAGGCCGAGATCCTCGAGCAGCTGCCGCCGAGCGACCGCGCCGAGCTCAAACGCGGCCTCGACTACCCGGAAGGCTCGGCCGGCCGGCGCATGCAGACCGAGTTCATCGCGGTCACGCCCGGCTGGACCGTCGGGCAGACCATCGACTACATGCGCGAGACCGAGGACCTGCCCGAGCGCTTCTTCGAGCTCTACGTGCTCGACGGTCAGCGCAAATTCTTAGGTGCCGTGCCGCTCGATCGCCTCGCCCGCACCAAGCGGCCGGTCTCGATGTCGGAGCTGATGGAGCCGGAGCGTCACGTCGTGCGCGCGACCGACGACCAGGAGGAGGTGGCGCGGCGGTTCGAGCGCTACAACCTGGTCGCGGCGCCGGTCATCGATGCGAACGACCGCATGGTCGGCGTGATCACCTTCGACGATATCGTCGACGTCATTGAAGAAGAGGCCGAGGAGGACATCAAGGCGCTCGGCGGCGTCAAGGGTGAGGAGGAGCTTTCCGACTCGGTCTGGACCATCGCCAAAGGCCGCTTCAACTGGCTGCTGGTGAATCTCGCCACCGCGTTTCTCGCCTCCTCGGTGCTCGGCCTGTTCCAGGAGCAGCTGCAGGGCATGGTCGCGCTGGCGGTACTGGCGCCCATCGTCGCCAGCCAGGGCGGCAACGCGACGACGCAGACCATGACGGTCGCGGTGCGCGCGCTCGCGACGCGCGAGCTCAGTCCGGCGAATGCGTCGCGCGTGATCCTGCGCGAGATGATGGTCGGGCTGTTCAATGGCCTCGCATTCGCCGTCATTACCGGCGTCGCGGCGGTCGCCTGGTTCAAGGTGCCGGGGCTCGGCGTCGTGATCGGCCTCGCGATGATCTGCAATCTGCTCGCCGCCGCGCTCGGCGGAATTTTGATCCCGCTCGCGCTCTATCGCCTGGGGCGCGATCCCGCGGTGGCGTCAAGCCCGTTCGTCACCACCGTGACCGACATTGTCGGGTTCTTCTCGTTCCTGACGATTGCGACGCTGTGGTTCGGCCTGAAGTAGGGCGGGGAGCGCGACATTCGTTATTGTGCCCTCTCCCCTTGTGGGAGAGGGCAACGCCAAGAGCTCAACGTGCACGGTTGGGTGAGGGGTATGGGCCGTGACCCCTCACCCAGCCGAGTTTGTTGAGCTGCCTGCCTGCGATGCCCTCTCCCACAAGGGGAGAGGGCACAATAACTACGGCGCGGCGATCAGCGCGTGGATCGCGCTGTCGCGCACGGCGAGCGGCACGACCTGGCCGTCGAGCAGAACCTGGCCGAACAGATAGCTGTAGAACAGCGTCGCGCGCGCCTGCGCGTCGGCCGCCGACCAGCCCATGCGGGCGTAAAGCTGCGCGACCTGACGCAGCCGCTCGCGATCGACATTGCGCACCGCCTTGGCGGCCTCACCGTCGCCGCGCGCGAGCGAGCGGATCGCGAGCTCGATCGCGAGGCCGCGCACATTGGCGCGGTGGGTATAGAGCTCGGCGACCTCGCGCAGCACGTCCGCGGGCGGCCCGCGATCCGGCGCCTGCGCGCGGATCGCCGCAATGCGGCCCGAGGCCCAGGAGGCGAGCATCGCGTCGATCAGCGCGCGGCGGTCGGCGAAGTGCCAGTAGAAGCTGCCTTTCGTGATATCGAGCGCTTTCGCGAGCGGCTCGACCCGGACGGCATCGATCCCGCCTTCGGCGAGCGCGTCGAACGCCGCCGCGATCCAGGCATCCGAATCGAGGCGAGCCGGTTTTTCCTTCATTTTCAGGCGGGCGGGGCGCGGCATTCGCTCACTTGACACCATACGCATGCGTATGTCAAACGTACGGTAACGTATGGAAAGCATGCCGGCCGGACCGGGCTTGGCGGAGGAGACGCGAATGCCCACGATCCCGAACGCCTGGCGGGGCTTCGATTTCGCGCTCGGTGAGGACGTGGACGCGCTGCGCGACACCGTCGCGCGCTTCACCAACGCCGAGATCGCGCCCCAGGCCGACGAGATCGACCGCAGCAACAATTTTCCGCGCGCGCTCTGGCCGAAGCTCGGCGAGCTCGGCCTGCTCGGCATCACGGCCGGCGAGGAATATGGCGGGGCCGGGCTCGGCTATCTGGCGCATTGCGTCGCCATGGAGGAGATCTCGCGCGGCTCGGGCGCGGTCGGCCTCTCCTATGGGGCGCATTCGAACCTCTGCGTCAACCAGATCAACCGTAACGGCACGGCCGCGCAGAAGCAGCGCTACCTGCCGAAGCTGATTTCAGGCGAGCATGTCGGCGCGCTCGCGATGTCGGAGCCGAATGCCGGTTCCGACGTCGTATCGATGCGCACCCGCGCCGCCAAGCGTGGCGACCATTACGTGCTCAACGGCGCGAAGATGTGGATCACCAACGGGCCGGTGGCGGACACCTTCGTGGTCTACGCCAAGACCGATCCGACCGCGGGCGCGCGCGGCATCACGGCGTTTCTGATTGAGCGCGGCTTTACGGGCTTCTCGACCGCGCAAAAGCTCGACAAGCTCGGCATGCGCGGCTCCGACACCGGCGAGCTCGTGTTCGAGGACTGCGAAGTGCCGGAGGAGAATGTGCTTGGCGCGGTCGGCAATGGCGTCAACGTGCTGATGTCCGGCCTCGACTACGAGCGCGTGGTGCTTTCGGCCGGCCCGCTCGGGTTGATGCAGGCCTGCATGGACGTGGTGATCCCCTACGTGCACGAGCGCAAGCAGTTCGGGCGGGCGATCGGCCAGTTCCAGATCATGCAGGCGAAGCTTGCCGATATGTATGTGACGATGAATGCCGCGAAGTCCTATGTCTACGCGGTGGCGCGCGCGTGCGATGACGGGCGCACCACGCGCGAGGACGCGGCCGGCGCGATCCTCTATGCGGCCGAGCGCGCGACCTGGATGGCGCTGGAAGCGATCCAGTGCCTTGGCGGCAATGGCTACATCAATGATTTTCCCTGCGGGCGGCTCCTGCGCGACGCCAAGCTGTACGAGATCGGCGCCGGCACGAGCGAGATCCGCCGCATGCTGATCGGGCGGGAGATCTTCGAGAAGACGGGGTAGATGCAACGATGGACCGCCTGCTGACCTACAAGGGCGCGGTCTACCCGTGGCATTGCGATCACATGGGCCACATGAACGTCATTTGGTACGTCGGCAAATTCGACGAGGCGACCTGGCACCTGTTTCACGCGCTCGGCCTCACGCCGGCCTTCCTGCGGGCGAACAACCGCGGCATGGTGGCGGTGGAGCAGACGATCCAGTACAAGCGCGAGCTCGTCGCCGGCGACGTGGTGACAATCCACTCGGCGCTGCTCGAGATCAAGGACCGGTCGATTCGTTTCGCGCACGAAATGCGCAAGGCTGATACCGACGAGATCGCCGCCACCACCGCGCTGACCGGCGTGTATCTCGACACGGTTGCGCGCCGCGCCTGCGCGTTTCCCGACATCGTCAAGGAACGCGCCGCGGCGCTGCAGACAGTCGCGTGACGTTCGTCATCAGATCATCCTCGATATGTCACGCGAGCGTCAGGCGCGCGGCTCATCGTCGTCAGGCCGAGATTCGGCGAACGAGGAGGACGACATGGCGACAGCGCACGAAGGTAGCGCCCATCACGAGAGCGCCGCGGAGCATCACGAGGAAGCCGCCAAGCACCATCGCGAAGCCGCGAAGCATCACGAAGACGGTGATCACGAGCAGGCCGGTCACCACGCCTATTTGGCGCACGCCCACAGCTTGCAGGCGGCACAGCAGAGCGATGAAGCCGCCAAGCACTACGCCGAGCATCACGCGGACGGCGAGGACGAGGAAGAAGAAGAGGAGGAGGCTGCGTAAGCGACGCCTTCACCTTTCCATCGTCATCGCCCGCGCAGGCGGGCGACCCAGTAAACACCGTGCTCTCGACGGGCCTGCGCTTACTGGGTGCCCCGCTTTCCACAAGGGCGTTTACGCCCGTCTTCGACGGGCTATGGGGCATGACGAACGAGAGATCCAGGGCCGCGCTACAGAGCGCGGCCGTTTTGTTGAGCAGTCTTAGGCGTCCTTGTTGTAGTCGAACAGCACGCGCCCATAGGGGAGCGTGAGATCGACCACGCAATGGTGCGCGCCAATGATGCGCCGTACCGGCAGGTCGGCGACCGGCGCGTTGACGTGCGGCACGAGGTGCAGCCGTCCCGGACCCATCCAGGAACCTTTCACCTTGATGTCGGTGAGATTGATGCCGACGAGCTGGCAGATTTCGGCGCGACCGTCGACGCCCGGGATGATCTTCAGGTTGATTTGCGTCTTCGACAGCGTCGCCGTGGTGCGCTCGCCATTGCCGGCCATGCTCTCGTGCTTGTAGCCCATGGTGCCCATGGCGACGAGCTGACTAGCATAAGCGAGCGTGCCGGTCAGCGTGTCCTTCACGATCTCGAGCTTGGGGTGCGCGTATTTCTTCGGAAAGCCCCAGATCTCGCGGCCCGCGGCGATCGGCGGATCATCATCGAGATACATTTGCGCGACGAAGTTCACTTCCTCGCCGTTGTGGCGGCACGGAATGACGATGCCGGACTCGGTGTAATTCCCGAAGCCGGAGGAGTCCGGCATCTTGATCCATTCGTAGTGCACCAGCGGCTGCGCGATCGGCTCGAGCGGCTCCGGCAATTGCGCGCGGATCAGCTCGGGATCGGTCTCGTAGCTGATGATCATGTATTCGCGGTCGACGAAACGATACGGCCCGGCTGGGTAGCTCGGGCCGGCGAGCGGCATCGACGGCAGTTCGAGAACGTCTTGCTTGCGCATGGCGGTTCCGTCAGTGCGCGGTCCAGCCGCCGTCGACCGGCAAGGTTGTGCCGGTGATCGAGCGCGCCTTGTCGGAGCACAGGAACGCCGCGAGCGCGCCGATCTCCTCGACCTCGACGAAGCGCTTGGTCGGTTGCGCGGCGAGCAGCACGTCGCGCACCACCGCCTCCGGCGAAATGCCGCGCGCCGCGGCCTGCTCGGGGATCTGCTTCTCGACCAGCGGCGTCATCACATAGCCGGGGCAGATCGCGTTCACCGTGATGCCGTGCTCGGCAACTTCCAGCGCGACGGTCTTGGTCAGTCCCGCGATGCCGTGCTTCGCCGCCACGTAAGCCGACTTGAACGGGGAGGCGACGAGCGCGTGCGCCGACGCGATGTTGACGATGCGGCCCCAGCCCTTGCGCTTCATGCCGGGCACCGCGAGGCGCGAGGCGTGGAATGCACCGGAGAGGTTGATCGCCATGATGGCGTTCCACTTCTCGATTGGAAACTCGTCGATCGGCGCGACGAATTGAATGCCCGCATTGTTGACGACGATGTCGGCGCCGCCGAACTCGCTGTCGGCAAGCGCGATCATCTCGCTGATCTCGTCCGTCTTGCTGATGTCGGCCTTGCTGTAGGCAACCTTCACATTGTACTCGCGCGAGAGCGTGCCGCGCAGATCCTCGATCTGGTCAGCGTCGCCGAATCCGTTGAGGATGATGTTGGCGCCCTCTGTGGCGAGCGCGCGCGCGATGCCGAGACCGATGCCGCTGGTCGAGCCGGTCACGACGGCGGTCTTGCCGTTCAGCATGAGGCCTCCTGTTACGGGGAAATGCGCGGCTCCGGCGGCGCCTGAAGACGATCTCGCGTATCAGGCCCACAGAATTGTGAAGGCGTGCCAACAATCCCGTGACATCCATATCGCGACAGCGCGCGTCATGACGGCGTCATGCGGGTGCCTTTCAGTTCACCGCGATTTTTTTTCGGAGTGCGCGATGGACGCGAGAACACCCACACAGGCGCTCAATCAATTCGCTCCCGGCTGGCGTCCGGCACGCTGCGATCGTGTCGCGCTGGTGCTGCAGGGCGGCGGCGCACTCGGCGCCTATCAGGCCGGTGTCTATCAGGCGCTGCACGAGGGCGGGATCGAGCCGGACTGGGTCTCGGGCGTCTCGATCGGCGCGATCAACTCGGCGATCATCGCCGGCAATCCGCCGCGCAAGCGGCTCGATCGGCTGCGCGAGTTCTGGGACCGCATCACCGATCGCAAGATCTGGCACTACACGCCAGACGGCGACGTTTTCCGCAAGGCGCGCAACGCCGCGAGCTCGATGATGACGATGATGCAGGGCCAGCCCGGCTTCTTCAAGCCGCGCCAGACCAATCCGTGGCTGGCGCTGACCGGCGCGCAGGATGCGACGAGCTATTACGACAGCACGCCGTTGCGCGAAACGCTGCTCGATCTCGTCGACTTCGGGCTGATCAATGAAAAGTCAATGCGCTTCTCGGTCGGCGCCGTGAATGTCCTGTCAGGCAATTTCATCTATTTCGACAACGCACATGAGATCATCGAGCCTGAGCACGTGATGGCGAGCGGCGCGCTGCCGCCGGCGCTCCCGATGGTGAAGATCGGCACTGATCATTTCTGGGACGGCGGCATCGTGTCGAACACGCCGTTGCAGCATCTGCTCGACCAGGAAGATCGGGTCAATTCACTCGTGTTCCAGGTCGATCTGTTTTCCGCGCGCGGAGTGCTGCCGCGCGACATCCAGGACGTGCTCGCGCGCCACAAGGACATCATGTATTCGTCGCGCACGCGCTACAACACCGACGTCTACCGCCGCATCCACAATTGGAAGACCAAGCTGCACAAGGCGCTGAAGAAGATTCCGGATGAGCATTGCTCCGACGAAGAGCGTCGCTTGCGCGAGGAGCTCGCCAATCTGCCCGACATCACCATTCTGCAACTGATCTACCAGCAGAAGGCCTATGAGGGGCACGCCAAGGACTACGAGTTCTCCGGCACGTCGATGCGCGAGCACTGGCAGAGCGGCTACGAGGATACGCGGCGGACGCTGAAGCGGCAGGATTGGCTGTCAATCCCGCCCGAGGGCGCGGGCATCGTCATCCACGACGTGCACCGCGAGGAGTATTGATGCGGCGGCGCGAAAGCTTCGGCGCGGAATGCTCATCGCGCAGGATGGGCGAAGGCGCGGACCCGGCGCGATCGACCTTCCAAGTGCAAGACGCAGCGCCGCGCCCACCGCGTTGATCGGCGCGCGCGGCGGGGGGCACGGCGCGCCATAGTGCGTCGAAGACGCGCGTGAACGCGCTTTAGCCGCGCGCCTTTGCCCACCCTACAAAGCTCGCTCAGCGCAGGATGTTCATCCGCCGCAGCAGCCAATAGGCGGCAGCTCCGGATGCGACCAGGATCGCCATCGACCACCAGAAGCCGGTGTCGTTGTCGGTGAAGGGCAGGCCCTTGGTGTTCATGCCGAAGATGCCGGCGACCAGCGTCGGCGGCAGCAGCAGCACGGTGATGACCGAGAGGACGTAGAGGCTGCTGGCGCTCTCTTCAGCGAGGCGGCCGGCGATTTCCTCCTGCAGCAGGAAGGAGCGCTCGCGCATCGCCACGACCTCGTGGTCGAGCGCGTCGAGCCGCTGCGCGAGGCCGGCGGCGCCGATGCGCAGGGCGCGGTTCGAGGTCCCGGACATGTCGCGCTCGAGCCGGTGGAACAGGGCGCGCAGTCCGAGCAGCTGACGGTGCATGCGCACGCCGCGGCGGCGCAGCACGCCGAGCCGGCGGCGCTGGTCGCGCACATCATCGAGCAGCACGCGTTCCTCGATCTTGTCGAGCTCCTCGCCGAGGCCGTCGACCACCTCGTCGAACGCATCGGCGACGTGCGCGACGATCGCCTCGAGCAGCGCCGCAACAGAGGGGACGCGCAATCCCTCGCGCAATGCCCGCCGGGTGTTCTCGATCGCATGCAGTGGGTGATGGCGGCCGCTGATCATCAGCCGCTCGGTCATCGCGAAACGCAGAATGCCGAGCTCGTCGGTGGCGCGATCGAGGGCGCGCACCATGTCGGCGAACGCCCCGTAGACGCAGTCCTCGGCCGCGTGCAGTTCCTGGTGCGAGTCGTTCGATAACAGCGTGCGGATCGCCGCGAGCGGAAAGTCGGTCTCGGTGCGCAGCCACTGGCAGGCGCGGGTGTCGGCCAGGTTGAGGTGCAGCCAGAGCCAGCCGTCATGGTGATCCGCGATCGGCTGGTCGACCGACAGCTCCTCGGCGCTGCCGTCGGCATGAACGCGAAACGCCCAGACCAGACCGGGCACGAGGTCCGGTCTGGTCTGATGCGTTTCGCTGCGTGCGTCGGCGAGCGCCATGGACCGCGCCGTACGCCTAGAACACCTGCATGAAGACCCAGTAGAGGAACGCCGACAGCATGATGGCGCAGGGCAGTGTCAGGACCCAGGCCATCAAGAGGTTGCGCAGCGTTGCAAGCTGCAGCCCCGAGCCGTTCGCCGCCATGGTGCCGGCGACGCCGGAGGAGAGCACATGCGTGGTCGAGACCGGCAGGCCGAGCACGTCGGCGGCGCCGATCGTACCGGCCGCGACCAGCTCCGCCGCCGCGCCCTGCGCGTAGGTGAGGTGGGTCTTGCCGATCTTCTCGCCGACCGTGATGACGATGCGCTTCCAGCCGATCATGGTGCCGAGCCCGAGCGCGATCGCAACCGCGACCTTGACCCAGAGCGGAATGAACTTGGTCGCGGAATCGAGCGAGCGCTTGTAGGCGTTCAGCGTCGCAGCCTCCTCCTTGCTGAGGTCGTTCTCCTTGTCCTTCATCAGGAAGCGGATCGCCTCGGAGGCGAGGTACATGTCGTTACGGGTGTTGCCGACCGCCTCGGCCGGGACCTTCGCGAGCGAGCCGTATTGTGCGACTTGTGTCGCGATCTCGTTCACCAGCACGGCGAGCGAGGGGTAGGTGCCCTCATTGATCTTGCGCTGCGAGACGTAGACGGTCACCGCCGGGCGCGGGTTGCCAAGCACGTTGTAGCCCGCGGCCTTCTTCTGGATGACGGCCGCGGCGGCTTTCGAGTTCACCTGGAACTCCTGCACCTGATTGTCCGGCAGCGCACGATTGAGCGCATAGGCGGTCGGAACCGTGCCGATCAGGATCAGCATGATCAGGCCCATGCCCTTCTGGCCGTCATTCGAGCCATGCGCGAATGACACGCCGGTGCAGGTCAGCACCAGAATGCCGCGGATCCAGAGCGGCGGCGGCTCCTTGCCTTTCGGCGCTTCATAGAGCGCCGGGTTGCGCACGATGAACTTGAGCGCCAGCAAGAGGATCGCCGCCATGACGAAGCCGAACATGGGCGAGAGCAGCAGCGACCAGCCGATCTCGGTCGCCTTGGTCCAGTCGACGCCCGAGGTGCCGTCCTGGCCGCGCATCAGCGCGTTGGCGATGCCGACGCCGATGATCGAACCGATCAGCGTGTGCGACGAGGAGGCCGGCAGGCCGAGCCACCAGGTTCCCAGGTTCCAGAGGATCGCCGCGATCAGCAGCGCGAACACCATCGCGAAGCCCGCGCCCGATCCGACCTGCAGGATCAACTCGACCGGCAACAGCGACACGATGCCGAAGGCGACCGCGCCGCTCGACACGATCACGCCGAGGAAATTGAAGAAGCCCGACCACATCACGGCGAACTCGGCCGGCATCGAGTGGGTGTAGATCACGGTCGCGACCGCATTCGCGGTGTCGTGGAAACCGTTGACGAATTCGAAGCCGAGCGCGATCAAGAGCGCGATGAACAGGAGAACAAAGGGCAGGTAGGTCGTGACTTTTGCGCCGGTTGCGTCGACGTCGACATAGAGGCTGTAGGCGACGTAAAGCAGGCCTCCGGCCAGAGCGCCGAAGAACAGGATCATCGTCAGCGGATTGAAACCCTTGTCGAGATTGGGCCGCGTCGCGGAGGGGAGTGCAGGTTCGACCGAACCCTGCAGCGCCATGTCAGTCATTGTCGCCTCTTTGGGATGAGGCCTCGACTCTTGCGCCGCCAGATGACGCTTGGATGACGGCTTTACGAAGTGTGGATCAAGGATTTCCGAAGCGCATGCCGACGGCGCGTCAAACGGATTATAACGATTCCAAATCCCACAGGAGCAAACAGAATGGAATTCGTCGAGGCGCATGGCGCGCGCGTTCCGATCGTCGGGTTCGGCACGATGCGGCTGAAGGAGGAGGCGGGCGCCGAGGCGATCCTCTCGGCGATCCGCACCGGCTACCGTCACCTCGACACGGCGGCCCATTACGGCAACGAGAAGGAGGTCGGCGCCGCGATCAAAGCGTCAGGCGTGCCGCGCGAGGAGTTCTTTCTCACCACGAAGGTGCGCGACAACAATCTGAAGGCCGACGATTTCGCCCGCTCGCTCGAGAACAGCCTCAAGCTCCTCGATCTGCCCTCGGTCAACCTGCTGCTGATCCATTGGCCGAACCCGAACGTGCCAGCGGCGGAAGGCATCGGCGCGCTCAACAAGGCGAAGCGCGACGGGTTCACGCACCATATCGGCGTCGCGAACTATACGGTCGCGCTGCTGAACGAGGCGCAGGCGGTCACGCAGGAGCCGCTCGTCACCAACCAGATCGAGGTGCATCCGTTCCTGGATCAGACCAAGGTGATCGAGGTGACGCGCAGCTACGGCATGAGCGTCACGGCCTATTGCCCGATCGCGCGTGGCCGCGTGCCCGGCGATCCGGTGCTCGAACGGATCGGCGCGACCCATCACAAGACGGCGAGCCAAGTCGCGCTGCGCTGGCTCACCCAGCAGGGCCTCATCGTGATCCCGGGCTCGGGCCAACCGGCACGCCAGAAGGAGAACCTCGAGGTGCTCGACTTCACGCTCACCGCCGCCGACATGGCGGAGATTGCAGCGCTGAAACGCCCGGACGGGCGCGTGGTCAATCCGCCGCAAGCGCCGGAGTGGGATGGGTGAGCTGTCGTCTCGCGGTCGTCATGCCCCATAGCCCGTCCTCAACGGCGTCTACGCCCGTCTTCGACGGGCTATGGACGGGCGTAAACGCCCTTATGGAAAGCGGGGCACCCAGTAGACGCAAGGTCATCGATGGCACGGTGATTACTGGGTCGCCCGCTGGAGTTTATCCCCGCGAAAGCGGGGACGGGCGATGACGAGGAGAAACATTGCCCGGGATGACAGCCGCGTTCGATTTCACACCCGACAAACCTGCTCTATGATACCGCCACGACAATCGCCTCCGCATAACGCCTCAAGGATTCCCGACATGGACGTCATCAAGGCCAACGGCGCGGCTATTCCAGTGCTTGGTCTCGGCACCTGGCAGCTCAATGGCAGCGTCGGTTCGCGCGTCACCGAGCAAGCGCTGCGGCTCGGATATCGCCACCTCGACTGCGCGCTGATCTACGGCAACGAGAAGGAAGTGGGCGAGGGGCTGCACGCCTCGGGAGTCAAGCGCGAGGAGGTCTTCATCACCACGAAGGTGCCGCATACCGAGCTCGCCCCGCCTGCGCTCGAGCGCGCCGTGAAGCAGAGCCTGAAGAATCTGCGCGTGTCCGACGTCAATCTGCTGCTGATCCACTGGCCGAACCCGCACATCCCGCTCGCCGAGACGCTCGGCGCGATGGCGAAGATGAAGCGCGAAGGCTACACCCGCCACATCGGCATCTCGAACTTCACCGTCGCGCTGATCGAGGAAGCCGTGAAGCTCTCGAGCGAGCCGATCGTCACCAATCAGATCGAATGGCATCCTTTTCTCGACGAGCGCAAGGTCAAGGCGGCGTGCGACAAGCACGGCATCGCGGTGACCGCCTATTGCCCGATCGCGCGCGGGCGCGCGGTCGGCGACGAGGTGCTCACCTCGATCGGCAAGAAATACGGCAAGTCGGCAGGGCAGGTGTCGCTGCGCTGGCTGGCGCAGCAGGGCGCGATCGTGATCCCGCGCACCTCCAAGGTGGAGCGGCTCTCGGAAAACATGGCGATCTTCGACTTCACGCTGTCGGCCGAGGATATGGCGGCGATCAATGCGCTGTCGCGGCCGAGCGGGCGCGTGGTCAGCGTCGGCTGGGCGCCGAAGTGGGATTAGGAAGTGCATTCGTAATTCGGGATTGTCCGGTTTCGAGGGCAGAACTGACACTCAGCGATGACTTTCAAATGTCGCCTTGACCCGTCGCAGAAGGAGAGGTCCTGCGGCCTGTGGAAATGAGCAATCCTGCATCCATACTGGCTCCCATGCACGATTGGGCCCGAGGCTGTCTCCGACATCCTGGCGAGTAGTAGCGGTTCCTGAAGGCAAAGAGATGAGCACCGACCTGCCCGTCCTCTCATTCGTCGATCTCCCGGCTTGGGAGCGCTGGCTGAAGAAGCACGGCGACACCTCCGCCGGAATTTGGATGAAGCTGGCGAAAGCGGGCGCGCCAGAGCCAACACTTGACAAGCCAAAGGCGATTGAAGGGGCGCTCTGCCATGGCTGGATCGATGGCCAGATCGCTAAACTGGACGACCATTACTTCCTTGTTCGGTTCACGCGCAGACGCCGGGGAAGCCGATGGTCCGCTGTGAATCGCAGTTCAGCCCAGCGTCTCATTGAAGCCGGACGCATGTCCGAGGCCGGATTGCGCGAGATCGAGGCCGCCAAGGTCGATGGCCGTTGGGAGACGGCCTACGCATCTCAGAGCAAGGCTCAGGTTCCGAAAGATCTTCTGGACGCGCTCGCGGCCAATCCGGCGGCACTTCAGAAGTTCTCCGAACTCGACAGCGCCAACCGTTTTGCGGTGACCTATCGAGTCCAGGATGCGAAAAAGGCAGATACGCGTGCCCGCCGCATCGCCCAGTTCGTCGAGATGTTGGCACACGGAAAAACCCTGCATCCGCCGAAAAGGCCCTCGCGCGCAGGCGCGAAGGGCGGCGGGCCGACGCGGGCTTCTCGGGGGAGGTGCGCACTGACATTATGATTGCGTGGCATGCAGATGACACGCGACGGCACGGCCGCCACCGAGGTAGGTCAGGGCGGGGTTAACCGTCTTGCATACCTCCATCGCCTTCGGGCAGCGCGGATGAAAGCGGCAACCTGACGGCGGATTGAGCGCACTCGGGACCTCGCCGGATACGATGGCGCGCGGACGCTTCGCCTCGACCTCGGGATCGGCGACCGGGATCGCCGCCAGCAGCGCTTCGGTGTAGGGGTGCAGCGGCTTGCGATAGAGTTCGTCGCGGTGCGCGATCTCGACGATGCGGCCGAGATACATGACCGCGATGCGATCGGAGATGTGGCGCACCACCGCGAGATTGTGCGCGATGAAGATGTAGCTGAGCTGCAGGCGGTCCTGCAATTCCATGAACAGGTTGACGACCTGCGCCTGGATCGAGACGTCGAGCGCCGACACGGCCTCGTCGCAGATGACAAGGCTCGGATTGAGCGCGAGAGCGCGCGCGATGCCGATGCGTTGGCGCTGGCCGCCGGAGAACTCGTGCGGGTAGCGGTCGGCCATGTTGGGCAGGAGGCCGACCAGCCTGATCAGCTGATCGATGCGTTCGCGGTATGCGGCACGATCGCCGGCTTGCCCATGCACTTCGAGCGGCTCACCAATGATATCGCGCGCGCGCATGCGCGGGTTCAGCGAGCTGTACGGGTCCTGGTAGACCATCTGCATGCGCCGGCGTATCGGCCGCATTGCCTCCTTGTCGTGGCGGGTGATGTCCTCGCCCTCGAACAGGATGCGCCCCGATGTCGGCTCCAGCATCCGCAGAATCGCCAGACCGGTGGTCGATTTGCCGCAGCCGCTCTCGCCGACAAGGCCGAGCGTCTCGCCGCGCCGGAGCGTGAAGCTCACCTGATCGACCGCCCTCACGGTGCCGCAGACGCGCCGGAACACGATCCCGCGCGTCAACGCAAAATGAACGCTGAGGGCTTCGAGACGCAGGATCTCGTCCAGCTGCGCGCGCTTAAGCATTGTGGCACGCCTTGAGATGCTGCTCGCCAATGTCAACAAGTGGGGGTCGGCTCGCATGGCAAACGGCGCTGACCGCGCGGCAGCGCGGCGAGAAGGAGCAGCCCGGCGGCAGCAGAGCGAGGTCTGGCGGCTGGCCCTCGATCGGCACGAGCGGTTGGCCGGCGGTGCCGTCGAGCCGCGGGATCGAAGCCATCAGGCCGAGCGTGTAGGGATGCCGTGGGGCCCGGTACAGCGCGCGCGCCGGTGCGGACTCGACTATCCGGCCGCCATACATCACGGCCACGCGATCGGCGTAGCGCGCGACCACGCCGAGATCGTGGGTGATGAGTAACAGCGAAGAGCCGGTCTCGCGCGTCAGCTCCTTCAGCAGATCGAGGATCTGCGCCTGCACGGTGACATCAAGCGCGGTGGTTGGTTCATCCGCGACGATCAGGCGCGGCTGACACGCAAGTGCCATCGCGATCATCACGCGCTGCCGCATCCCGCCCGAATACTGGTGTGGATAGGAGGAGAGCCGGCTCGCGGCGTCCGGGATGCGCACGCGCGAGAGCAGGTCTTTCGCCATGTCGAGCGCGCGCGACCACGCGATGCCGCGATGCAATCGAGCTGGCTCGGCCACCTGCAGCCCGACGGTCAGCGCCGGATTGAGCGAGGACATCGGCTCCTGGAAGACCATCGCGATCTTGTTGCCGCGAATGCCGCGGATCGCCGCGTCGTCAATGCTGAGGAGGTCCTGCCCTTCGAACATGACCGCGCCGGATTCGATCCGGCCCGGCGGGGACGGGATCAACCGCATGATCGACAGCGCGGTCACGCTTTTACCCGAGCCGGACTCGCCCACAAGGGCGACCGTCTCGCCAGCATTGATGTCGAACGACACGTCGTCGACCGCGGTGACCGGCCCGCGCTCGGTATTGAAGCGGGTGGTGAGATTGCGGACCTGCAGCAGGGGCGCTGACATCGGGAGCGCGCGGGCTTTCGACCCAATCCGCCGCGTCAATAACCCATCTTCTTCTTCAGTTCCTGGTCAAGCCAGATGCGCGCGTAGATCGGGCCCGGCCGCACCGCGCCGACGCGCAGCTCGCCATTGTAGTTCTTCACCCAGGGCCACCATGCGCTGAAAATGTAGGGCGTCGGCAGCCATATGTACGGCGCCTTGTCGACGATTTCGCGCGTCATCTCGCGGATCAACCCGATGCGCTTTTCCTCGTCGCGCTCGCGGTACATCTGGTCGATGCGCTGGTCCCATGATGGGTCGGACCATTGCGACGGGTTCCAGACCTCCTTGGTGAAGAAGCTCTTATGGAGCGAGCGCGTCGGGTTGGTGTGTCCGTTGTTCATGAAATAGCCGGGCGCGTTGGTCTTGGTCGTCATCGCAGAGAGGAATGCGCCGTATTCCATCGGCTGGATCTCGATCTTCACGCCGACCTGTTCGAGATAGGCGGCAACCAGCGGCAACAGCTCCATGTGGTCCGGGTTGCACGAGCAGACCTGGACCTTGAAACTGAAGCCCTTCGGGTAGCCCGCCTCGGCCAGCAGCTTCCTGGCCTTCTCCGGATCGTATCGAAACAGCTCCTTTACCGAGTCCGGCATCGTCTCGAGCGGCTCGAAATAGCCGACATAGTCAGGGTGCTGCGGATAGGCGAACAGTTCGGCGTTGCCGTTGTAGTAGGCCTGAACGATCTCCTGCTTGTTGACCGCCATGTTGAGCGCGCGGCGCACACGGATGTCGTCGAACGGTTTGGTGTCGACGCGCATCGCGAGGAACGTTCCCGACATGTTGAGCCATTTCGTCCATTTGAGCTGCGGCGCGCTCTTCTTGAGCTGCTCGACATTCTGCCACCGGATGGCCTCGAGAAGATCGAGCTTGCCGGTGCGCAGCGCCGTGATGAAGGTCGCCTCGTCCTTGATGGTGCGATAGACGAGCTTGTCGACGAACGGCAGTTTGTATTCGGCCCCGCCGATCTTCTCCTTGTCCCAGTACAGCGGGTTCTTCGTATAGGTGTTGGAATTGCCCTGCACGAACTCGGTGAGCTGGAGCGGGCCGGTGCCGACCGCGTTGCGCCAGTTCTGCGCGCCGGCGTCGGCCATCTCCTTGGCGTAGACCGGCGAGTAGTAGCCCCAGCCGAACCGGTAATCCCACTCGGCGTGGTAATACTTGAAGTTGAACACCACGGTGTGGCGGTCGATCGCCTCGACCTTGTCGACGTAGTCGAAGTATCCCGTCTGCGCCTTCGGGCTGTTCGCCAGCCGGTAATAGCTGAAGACAACGTCATCGGCGGTCAGCTCGCGCGATTCCATCACGCCGGGCTTGGCCGGGAACATGATTCCCTTGCGCAGCTTGATCTCGACACGGAGCGGATTTTCCTTCCACTCCCAGCTCTCCGCGAGTTCGCCGCGGATCGCGTCGGTCGGAAGATACGCATCGGCATAGAACGGAAACTTGCCGCCCTTGCGAACGCTCTTGTCGAGATCGCCCGCGAACAGTTGCTCGAGATAGCTGCCAGTATCGTGGCTAAGCTTCCAGTTCCAGTCAGCCGGGTCGAACGACAGCGCCGACAGGGTCACGTATACGGTGCCGATCTCGAGCGTGCCGCCGTATTGCGGTTTCTCGGTCTGGGCCGATGCGGTCCCGGTGAGCGATAGCGCAAAGCCGAAAGCCGCGAGCAGCGTTGTGCGAAGTCGAGATCCGGGCATTTCCATCTCCCCCGCTTTTCCTGATGCGCGTTGAGCAGTTCCCTCAGGTCTTCCTCATCGCGATCCGCGCATGCGCGGATCGAGCAGGTCGCGCAACGCGTCGCCGAACACGTTGGTCGCGAACACCACGGCAGTCAGGCATAGCCCGGGCGCAAGCGCGAGCCATGGACCCTGAAACATATAAGTGCGCCCCGTTCCTGACAGCATGCCGCCCCAGGTCGGCGCCGGCGGCGGCACGCCGAGCCCAAGGAACGATAGTCCGGACTCGGCGAGAATGACAGTGCCGACGCGCGTCGTGAACAGCACGATGATCGGCGGCATCACATTCGGCAGGATGTGACGCCACAGGATGCGTGCCGTGGAGGCGCCGATCGACTGTGCGGCGTGCACGTACATATTCTCGCGCACCGAAACGACGGCGCTGCGGATGATGCGCGAGCCGCCGATGCCAAGCAACAGGCCAAGCGTCACGATGATCTGCGGCATGCCAGGGCCCACCACAGCCACCACGACGATCAGGATGATGAGGTCGGGAAAGCTCATCCAGGCATCAACAAAGCGCTGCGAGACGAGGTCGAGCTTGCCGCCGAGATAGCCGGTGACGATGCCGAGCGCGACCGACACGAAGGTGGCAAGGGCTGCGCCGCAGAAACCGATGATGACGGAGAGCTGCGCGCCATAGAGGCAGCGCGACAGCATGTCGCGACCGAGGTTGTCGGTACCGAACGGGAATTGCCACGACGGCGGTTTCAGCCGGTTGAGTGGGCTGATCTGGTTCATGCCGTAGGGGGCGAGAACGTCCGCGAAGATGCCGCACAGCAGGAACAGCACGAACAAGGCGCCCGCGGCCGCGCCGAGCGGCTTCTGGCGGATGAGCCGCAGTACGAAAACGGCCACCGGGCCGCGATCGCGGCGTGTGGGTACAACGGTCGCATCGCCGACAGCCATCAGCGATACCTGACCCTTGGATCGAGCAGGCCGTAGCTCAGGTCGACCACGAGATTGATCACCATCACGGCGACGCCGACGATCAGAAAGACTCCCGTGATGATCGGGTAGTCGCGCTGGTTCACGGCATCGAGCAGCAGCAGACCCATCCCGGGGATTACGAAAATCTGCTCGACGATCACCGCGCCGCCGATCAGCAGCGGCGCCTGCAGTCCGACCAGCGTCACGACAGGGACCAGAGCGTTGCGCAGGGCGTGGCGAATGGTCACGGTGCGCGCGTTGAGACCCTTGGCCCAGGCGGTGCGGATATAATCCTGCCGCAGCACCTCGAGCATCTGCGTGCGGGTTAGCCGCATGGTGATGGCGGACAGTGCCGTGCCGAGGATGACGGCCGGGATCAGCATTTGCTTGAGGTTCTGCAGCGGGTCCGCCGTGAAGGCGACGTACTTCACCTCGGGCGACCAGCCCCACCAGATCGACGGCAGCACCATCACCATCGTGCCGGTCCAGAACGCCGGTACCGCCAGCATCAGGAACGAGAGCGAGCGGAAGATGTAGTCACCCGCGGTGTCCTGCCGGATCGCCGAATAGACGCCGATCGGCAGTGCAATGGTCAGCGCAATGATCAGCGCGAGGAGGCCGAGCTCGAACGTCACCGGCAGGCGCGCGAGCAGGAGTTCGCCGACTGGTATGCTCTGCCACAGCGACTTGCCGAAATCGCCGTGGAACAGGATCGCGGACATCCAGCGGCCGTATTGCTCCCACATCGGCTTGTCGAGGCCGAGCGCCGCAATGAGCTGATCGCGGGTGAGCTTGTTAGCCGCGATGTCGTTCTGGCTCAGCATCAGATCGATGACGTCGCCGGGGATGAGGCGCACCGTCACGAACACGATCACGCTCGCGAAGAAGAGCGTCGGAACAAGCGCCAGCAGGCGGCGTAAGACGTAGGCTTGCATCGTGTTTCGTCGCCCGTTCCCTCCCGCACTAGCAGACAACAAATCGCGGCCGCCCACAACGCGGCCGTATTTCGCGCGTCGGAATGAACCCGTTGGCGTACGACCGCCGCAACATCGAACGGACACCCTGCCGGGTGCGGCAGCCTCGACGCTTCTTCGGCCAGAGCACATTCCGATTAGAAGGAATCGGAATGCGCTCTACATTCTTGCGTTGGCGCATATCCTCTTCGGAAAACCGGTGTCCACTTTTTCTGGGATATGCGCCAGTCGGTAATCAAACCCGAGGAGGTGACGTCAGTTCGTCGTCCGAAACGATGTCCCGCGCATCGAGCACAGATGGTCACGCAGGCCCGCAGTGTCAGGACCGCCTTTGCCCCACAGCAGACACTCGGTCGATGTCCACGCTTGAGGGGAATGCGGACATCGCCATCCCGCATGCGGGCGGTGGATGTACGCGTGCTGACCACTACTCCGCCGGCTGCATCACCGGCTGCTTGAGCTGCAGTCCGCGCTGCGCTTCGCCGTGGATGTTCCAGACCACGCCCGCGATGATGATCGCGGCGCCCGCGAACACGAACGCATCGACGTGCTCGCCATAGAAGAGCCAGCCGATCGCGGCGATCAGCGGCACGCGCAGGAAGTCCATCGGCACCACGATCATCGCGTCGCCATAGCGGAAGGCATTGGCGAGACAGTAGTGGATCGCCAGTCCCGCGACCGCGATGCCGATCAGCGGCAGCACCATGGTGTGATCGAGCCGCAGCAGGAATCCCGGATCGCTGCCGGCCAAATTCATCGGCAACTGCATCAGGTTCATCCACAGCATGATCGAGAAGGTCGACTCGGTCACGACCAGCCGCTTGGTGATGACCGCCGCAACCGCGAACAACAGTGCGCCGACGATCATCACCAGCGCGGCCGGCTTGAACGCCTCGAAGCCGGGCCGCAGGATGATCAGCACGCCGACGCAGCAAATCGCGAGCGCAGTCGCACGGGTGAGCGTCATGCGCTCGGACAGGAACAACACGGCGAGCAGCGTCACCCAGGCCGGAATAGTGAATTCGAGCGCGAACACGGTGGCGAACGGCAGCACCATGATCGCGATGGTCCAGCAGATCTGCGAGCCGAAATGCGCGGCATTGCGCAAGAACTGCATCCGCATGTGGCGGAGCGTGACGCTGTGCAGCAGTTGCGGATGCGCGAGCCCCATGACGAGCAGGATCGCGATCCCGCCCGCGCTGCGCACCGACATGATCTCGAATGCGTTGAGACTCTCCGCCAGCGCGCGCACCGAAACGGCCGCGACGACGAAAGATATCAGCGTGCCGCTCATCCAGAGCAGCAACCAGCCGAGCCGCCAGAATTGCGCGTGGCGCGCCGCGAACGCGTCCGCCGCCGCCATCGTGGGTGATGCGATGGCCGTTCCCGCGCTCGCCGGATGCCCCTGCGTCATGCCGTCTCCTGGCCCCTGGCTCAATTCGCAACTGAACGTTGTTGGAACGTACCCGTCAACTAGATTCCGATATTTGCGCGCAGAAACTTATTCGGGTGTGGCTTCCTCCTTGCTACGACGGCGCGTTTGCACCGCGTATTCGCCACGCGGACGATGCGGATCGCTGCTTGGACTCGACACGGTGCGGCGGAAGTCGTCCCAGTCGATCGCGCTGAGGTCGTGCAGGTCCTCGACCAGATCGAAACGATCGAGTTGGTCACCATAGACACTGCGGTGCACCGGCTGCACCTGCAGGAACGGGTAGTTGGCGTCGAAAGAGATCGGCACGTTCGGCCGCGTCAGCTTGAGATTGACGAACAGCGGTCCAAACCAGCGATCGGTCTCGATGATGCCCTCGTAACTCTCATAGCCCGCGCTGTGGGTGAGATTGGCGGGCGGGCGCACCAACAGGCTCCAGCCTGGGGCGGTGCGTGCCACAAAACCGCTCCACAGCATCAAGCCGGCCGGGTCCTTGAAGGCGCCGAGAAATGGCGGCGAATAGCCTTTGACGTCGTCCGGCGCGATCCCATCGAAATACGCCGCGAAGTTGGGAAACTGCGCCGCTTCGAGCGAGAACCATCCATCCTCGCCCTCATAGCTCCAGACCACGTCGTTGGCGCCATCCCACATCAGCTTGAAGCTCATCGGCGGGAAAACGTACCAGCCGAAAGCGGATGCGGTGCGCATCGCCTCGCAATAACGGAAAGCGCGCGTCGGCATTGATCCGGCCGCGGACTTGTCCGCGCGCTGCGGTGCGCGCGCGCCGGGAATGAAGCGATAGAACTTCACGAGTGGCTGCGGGGAATCGCTGTCCATTGTCACCTCGCGAGGTCCTGATGCCACCAACGCCGGCGCGTCAGGGCGGTTACCCGCCCCGACCATGCCGTCTGCTTGTGGCAATCCGAAGGGCTCAGCGGAAGTTCGGGCTCAACGATCCCATCCGCACCTTGCCGGTGTCTTTCGTGGCGGCCGGCGTGGCGCGGACCGACGGGAAAGCCGGGCTGAGCGAGCCCATGCGGACCTTGCCGGCATCTTCGGTGTGCGCCGGGGTCGCGCGCACGGCCGGGAACGCCGGGCTGAGCGAGCCCATGCGGACCTTGCCGGCATCTTCGGTCTGCGCCGGGGTCGCGCGCACGGCCGGGAACGCCGGGCTGAGCGAGCCCATGCGGACCTTGCCGGCATCTTCGGTCTGCGCCGGGGTCGCGCGCACCGCCGGGAACGCCGGGCTGAGCGAACCCATGCGGACCTTGCCGGCATCCTCGGTCTGCGCCGGGGTCGCGCGCACGGCCGGGAACGCCGGGCTGAGCGAACCCATGCGGACCTTGCCGGCATCCTCGGTCTGCGCCGGGGTCGCGCGCACGGCCGGGAAAGCCGGGCTGAGCGAACCCATGCGAACCTTGCCGCTGTCCGCGGTCTGCGCCGAGGTGGCGCGCACCGCCGGGAACGCCGGGCTGAGCGAGCCCATGCGCACTTTGCCGCTATCACGAATCGCGCTCGTCGCAGCCTTTATCTCGATGTGACCCAGTTTCATGAATCCCTCCAATATGAGATCGCGCCAGGGTTCGGCGACGATGATTCACCTTATGCGCGAGGAGGTTGGGAACCCGTCAAAGCGGCGTTTAACTATTGTGAAAAATATTCCCTAGTTTCGCTACCGGAGTGTGATTTCGCCGTAAAAGCACCTTCAACATGGCTCAACTTTCCCGTAAAGTTGTAAGGCTTGGGAACGCAGTCGGTGACTGTAGGAGTTTGGTCACCGAACACTTATCGCGGTACTCGAGCGCGTCGAAGGGGCACACGCAAAAGATGCGTCCATAACGGGTGAGTCGCGTCCCATGCAGAAGCTCGTAACGGGGAATCCGTTGAAGGGTGCCGTTCCGCTCGATGTGGCGGATGATGAACTCCCACAGGATCTCACGCAATCCCACCCTCCGGCACCGATCGCGACCCGCGGTCCGGGCCGGCCGATCGTGCGCATCCATCTGCTCGGATCGATGCGCGCCACGACCTTTGTCGGCGACAACGTGCTGCCGCGCGGCCGCAAGGCGCGCGCGGTGCTTGGCTGTCTCTGCCTTGCGGCCGGCACGCGCGTCCCGCGCAGCCGCCTCGCCGCAATGCTGTGGGATCGCGTGCCCGACTTTCAGGCGCGCGCGAGCTTCCGCCAAGCCTTCCGCGAGCTCACCGTTGCGCTCGGCCCGCTCGCCGATGAGCTGATTTCGTCCGACCGCGAGACCGTGCGGCTCGACACCGAGCTGTGCTGGATCGATGCGCTCGCGGTGCTCGGACCATCGGCCGAGCATCTGCACCGCAGCGATCTCGCGAGCCTTTGCAGCGGCGAGCTGCTCGAAGGGCTCGACAATCTCAGTCCCTCGTTCGACCAGTGGATGATCGGCGAGCGCTCGCGCTTTACCGAGCGGCTGCGCTCGCTGCTCGAAGCCGATCTCAAACAGGCGCATCGCACCAATCGCGACGCCAGCGAGCGCGCCGACATCGCGCGCCGCCTGATCCGTTTCGATCCGAGCCATGAAGGTGCCTCGCGCATCCTGATGCGCGCGCTTGCCGATATGGGTGAGCGCGCACAGGCACTGCGCGAATATGCGCGCCTGCGCGAGGTGTTGAAGCGCACACTCGACGTCGAGCCTTCGCACGAGACGCACGCGCTTTATGAAGTCCTCGCCATGGTCGGGCGCGAGGAGCGCGAGCGCGAGCACGCCGAGCCCTATGTGGCGCCGCGTCAGAAGAAACCGAAAGCGCTGCCGCCGGCACCCGCGCGCACGCGCCTGCGCGTCGGCGTGCTGCCGTTCCTGGCGACCCGCTCGGCCGAAGACGACAGCCTGGCGTTCTCGCTCAGTCAGGAGATCGCCGCCGCGCTGGCGCGCTTCCGCTGGTTCGACGTGATCGCGCCGGTGACCTTGATGCGCCGTCCGAGCGCGGCCGCGAACGACGACATGCTGCGCTCGAGCGATCTCGACTATGTGGTCGACGGCGCGCTCGCGGGCAGCGGCGAGGGCTATCAGATCAGCGTGCGGCTGCTCGACCTGACGCGCTACGCCTCGCCGGTCTGGAGCGACCGGTTCGAGCTCGGCACCGAGGAACTGCACAGGGTCGACGAGATCGTGACGGCGAAGATCGTCGGCCGCATCGATCCCGTCATTCTCTTCATCGAGGGGCAGCCAAAGCGGCGCGAAAGTCACGGCGCGACCGGATTGCTGCTGCGCGCCATCCCGCTGGTCTACAGCATGGAGCGGGCGAAGTTCGAGGAGGCGGGTCGGCTGATCAAGCGCGCGCTCGAGATCGATCCGAACGACACCATGGCGTTTGCCTGGGCGGCCTATTGGGAAATGTGGCACGTCGGGCAGGGCTGGACCACGGACCCGAACGAGACGCTGGCGACCGCGGAAAACTATTGCCTGCGCGCGATGAAGCTCGAGCCGGACAACGCCGAAGCGCTCGGCATCTACGCGCACACGCTCGCCTGGAAAAAGGAGTTCGACGCGGCGCTCTATTATTTCGACCGTTCGCTGCGGCTCAATCCGAACCTCGCCTATGTGTGGGCGCTCAACGCCGCAACCTACGCCTATATCGGCGACTGGCAGATGGCGCTGAAGCGGCTCGAGCGCTATCGCGAGCTCGCGCCGTTCGATCCTTATTACGGCTTCTTCGAAACGATCTATGCCATCGCCTACATGATCGAAGGCGACTACGAGCAGGTCATCACCTTCGGCACGCGCGTCATCAAGGCCAATCCGGACTTCACCGCCGGCTACAAGCCGGTCATCGCGGCGCTCGGGCTGCTCGGGCGCGTCGAGGAGGCAAAGCCGTATCTGGAGAACCTGCTCAAGCTCGAGCCGAATTTCACCATCGCGCATTTCCGTCAGGTGTATCCGCTGCGCAACGACAACGACCGCGAGCGCTACATGGAAGGCCTTCGGCTCGCGGGCGTGCAGGAGGGGTAGAAGGCACGATCTTTCGATCGTCATCGCCCGCGAAAGCGGGCGACCCAGTAAACAACGCTCTCTCGTTGTCGCTACGCCTGCGTTTACTGGGTGCCCCGCTTTCCACAAGGGCGTTTACGCCCGTCCATAGCCCGTCGAAGACGGGCGTGAACGCCCTTTGGGACGGGCTATGGGGCATGACGACGAGAGAATTGTGCGCCGAATCCACACGTAATCGCACTAGCTCCCGCCCATTTGCTCACGTAACGTGCCGCCGTGTCGTAAACCGACGGAGGATGCGTTGAGCCTGTCGCCCGATCTGATCGCCACGCTGGAGAAGATCACCACCGCCACGATCACGACGATGCTGCTCAAGAAGGGCATTCGCCGCTGCTGGATGAGCGGACCGATGCCGTTCTCGGGCGACACCAGCAAGCGGCTCGTCGGACCGGCCTTTACGTTGCGCTTCGTGCCGGTGCGCGAGGATCTCGCGACGCCGGCGAGCTGGGCCGCGCCGATCTCGACGCGCGGCGCGATCGAGGCGATGCCGCAAGGCGTGATCGCAGTCGCGGACGCGATGGGCGTGACAACCGCCGGCATCTTCGGCGATATCCTCTGCATGCGGATGGTGCGGCGTGGCGTGAAGGCGCTCGTCACCGACGGCGTCGTGCGCGACAAGGCGGGCGTGGTCGCAACCGGCCTGCCGACCTGGTGCGCCGGCACGGCGGCGCCGGCCTCGGTGAACGGATTGACTTTCGTCGGTTGGCAGGAGCCGATCGCCTGCGGCGGCGTTGCGGTGTTTCCCGATGACGTCATCGTGGTGGACGAGGACGGGGCGGTGCTGATTCCGAAAGAGCTCGTCGAGTTCGTCGCCGAGGAAGGCGAAGAGCACGAGCGCTACGAGAGCTGGGTGGTCAGCGAGGTCGAGCGCGGCGTGAAGCTTCCGGGCCTCTATCCGCCGAACGATGAGGCGAAGGCGCGCTACGAGGCGTGGAAGAGGAACGGGTAGGGCGGCTGAGTATCATGCCCGTCATTCCGGCCGAGCCATAAGCGCGTTTACGCGCGTCCATAGCGCGTCGCAGACGCGCGTGAACGCGCTTTAGGACGCGCTATGGCGAGGGCCGGAATCCATAACCACGAGCGGTGCGATCTTGACACGATTGTGGTTATGGATTCCCGGTTCGCCTTCGCCCTTCGGGCTTCGGCGCCCCGGAATGACCAAGATTGCGGCCGCATGCTGACTCGATGTTCTTCCTTCTCGCCAAAATCCTCGGCTTCTTCGCGCTTCCCTCCAACATCCTGATCACGCTGGCGCTGATCGGTGTTGTGCTGACGGGGACGCGCTTCGCGCGGGCAGGGCGACGCCTCGCGATCACCGCCGTGATCCTGCTCGCGCTTGCCGGACTGTCGCCGCTCGCCAATGCGATCATCCTGCCGCTCGAGCAGCGCTTCCCGCCGTGGGATGCGTCGCGTGGCGCGCCGACCGGCATCATCTCGCTCGGCGGTGCGCTCGACACCGTCGTGTCGCCGGCGCGCGGCGAGGTCGCGCTGAACGAGGCGGCAGAGCGCATGACGGCGATCGCCGAACTCGCGCGGCGCTTTCCGCAGGCGCGCATCGTGTTCTCCGGCGGTTCGGATCGCATCATCCTCGCCGGCGTTTCGGAGGCTTCGCTCGCCGAGCGTCTGTTCATAAGCTTCGGCATCGCCAAGGAGCGCATCACGCTCGAGGACAAGTCGCGCGACACGCTCGAGAATGCGCGCTTCACCCGCGACATCGTGCAGCCCAAGCCGAGCGAGCGCTGGTTGCTGGTGACCTCGGCGCATCATATGCCGCGTTCGGTCGGCGTCTTTCGCGCTGCGGGCTTTGCCGTCGAGGCGTTTCCGGTCGACTATCGCACGCGCGGCGCGATCGACATGTTGCGCCCGTTCTCGAATCTGGGCGACGGGCTGCGCCGCATCGATACGGCGATGCGCGAATGGGTCGGTCTCTTGATCTATCGGCTCAGTGGGCGGACCGAAGAGCTGTTTCCGAAGCCGTAAAGTTGGGGCGGGTCACATCCGCTTGAGCGGGCGCCAAGCGCGTTGACAGCCCGAGAGACGAATCCGACCGTCCTGTTGCGCGGCGACAAGACCGCATCAACAGGAGGCGACCCAATGAAAACGCGATCCGGAAGGCAATTCAAATTGCATCTCGCGCTGCTCGGCATCGGCTTGGCGATCCCGATCACGGCTTACGCGCTCGAAGGCGGCATTCGCGAGGTGCCGGCGAAGGAGCTTGCGGTGCCGACTGTCGAGGTCAGCCCGCAAATGCAGGCGCTGATCGGCGCGCCGCTGCCGGGATTCTGGAACGATCATCCGAAGGATGCCGCCGCCTGGAAGGCGCTGATCAAAATGCGCGCCGACCAGATCATCAAGACGCTGCCCGGGTTGCGCGAGAAGTTCGCCGTGAAGTCCGAGCAGGTCACGATCGGCGGCGTGCCTTGCTACATCCTCACCCCCGACAGCATTCCGGAGCAGAACCGCAACCGCTTGCTCGTGCACGTGCATGGCGGCGGCTATGTGTTCGCGCCGGCCGAAGCCGCAACGCGCGAGGCGATCCTGATGGCGGGCTTCGGCAAGTTCAAAGTGATTTCGATCGACTACCGCATGCCGCCGGATTTTCCCTATCCGGCCGCGATGGATGACGCGATGGCGGTGTGGAAGGAGGTCGTGAAGACGAACGACCCGCGGAAGATGGCGATCTTCGGCACCTCGACCGGCGGCGGCATGACGCTCGCGATGGTGCTGCGCGCCAAGACCGAAGGCCTGCCGCTGCCGGGCGCGACCGCGCCGGGCACGCCGTGGTCGGACATGACCAAGACCGGGGACACATATTTCAGCCTGGAGAAAGTCGACAACATCCTGGTCAGCAATGACGGCTGGCTCGGCGATGCCGCGAAGCTCTATGCCAATGGCCATGATTTGAAGGACCCGCAGCTCTCGCCGGTCTATGGCGACTTCGCGAACTTCCCGCCGACCATTCTCACTTCGGGCACGCGTGATCTGTTCCTTTCCAATACCGTGCGGGTGCATCGCAAGCTGCGACAGGCCGGTGCCATCACCGACCTGCATGTGTTCGAGGGGCAGTCGCATGCGCAATATGCCGGCGATCCGGATGCTCCCGAAACCAAGGAGCACTTCGGCGAACTCACGGCGTTTTTCGACAAGCATCTGGCGAAGTGACAGGGGCGCGCCGGCGCGCACCTGTCATCCCGGCCGCGCGTAAGCGCGAGCCGCAAGCTCTGAGTCTCGCGCGGTCCCGGATCAGCAGCGCAGCATTGCATGGTGCGCTGCGCCGGGAGACAGGCGCTCTTAATCCAACCTTGGCGCGGTGAGCCGATACACGCCCTTGAAATCGCGCGGATCGACCGGCTTGCCCTTGCGCAGGATCACGAGGCGGCCCTGCTCGGCGAGCGCGACCGCAGCCTTGCGGATCGGCTGCATCAGCGGGCCCCATTGATCCGGATGAGCGCCGCCGAGTTCGCGCGCGGCCTCGGTCGGATCGACCGATTTTCCCGGACCGCGCTCGGCGATCAGGCGCAACAGCACGGCTTCGATGCTCCGCGCGTCCGGCCGCGCGACACTGTGATTCTCCATGACGTCAGCCTTCGCCGATTGGGCCGGCGGAGACAAGCGCTAGCGCATGATCCCGAAAAGGCCTGTCCCGGACTTGATCCGGGATGGTTACCGGTCTTCGGAAAAGATCATGCGCCACGAATAAACCAAGAGCGAAATGACGACTCGAACAAAAGTCACCTCGCTCTTCTGATGGTAAGGTCGAAGGAGATGAAGCGGGGAGCCTCATGCCGAAGCGATCGACCCTGACTGGCCTTGCCGCGCTGCTGTTCACGCTCGGCGTCGCGTTGCTGCTTGTCGCTCTGTTCCGCGAGGCCGGCCCGGGTGGCGGACCGCTGGTGTGGATCGCATTCGTCCTGCTCGCTGCGACGATCGGCTGCTGGTTCGCGGCCGCGCGCGCCGACAGCGTCTGATCGGCGTTTCGCAACCGCGAGGCGTCGCACACGGCGGGCCGCAGGTTCACACGGAGGAGCGAATTTTTTCGAAGCATTTCCTGAACAGACGTTGTTTTCTCGTTTTTTGAACGGAGCGCTTGGCATCTCCGACGAATGGGCAAGCTAACGCATCAACCAACCCATTCGGGAGAGAGAGAATGTTCACCAAGACCAAGACGGCGCTGTTCGCCCTGGCCGCCATTGCCGCCATCGGCATCGCTTCTGTTGCAACCTCGTCCACGGCCGATGCGCGCGGCTTTGGCGGCGGCTTCAACCGCGGCGGCCACGTCGGCGGCGGTCACATCGGCCGTATCGGGGGCGGCGTTCGCGTCGGCGGCGGCGTGAAGATCGGTGGCGGCGTGCATATCGGCCATCGCCCCGGCATCAAGATCGTCGGCCAGGGCCATCACTGTCGCTGGGCTGGCTGCGGCATCCACCGTCATCCGCCGCGCCCGCACTGGTGCCGCTGGACCGGCCGCTGCCACATCCACGTCCGTTGGCCGCGTCCTGTGATCTACGGTGTCGGCGCGGTGGCGACGAGCTACGCGGTGGCCCCGGCGGTTGCAGCTCCGGCTCGGCCCTGCACCTGCTTGACCAAGGAGTACACCCAGGACGGCCTCGTCGTGTTCAAGGACGTGTGCACGAAGGAAGTGGCTTCGGCGCCGATCGGCAACACGCAGGTCCAGCTGCAGCTGCCCGCGCAGGAGCAACAGCAGCAGGCGCCCGCCCAGCAGTAAGCTGCGAAGCGCATCTGATGAGAACCCCGGCTCCGGCCGGGGTTCTTTACTTTGCGCGCGGCTCGCTAAATCGAACATTGGCAAATCGAACGATCGTGCTATTTCATTCCTCATGAGCGGAGCACCCAGGATCGCGACCGAGATCGAGCTGCCGAAAGGCGACCGCACGCGCGCGCGCATCCTCGATGAGGCGGTCGAGCTCGCGAGCGTGCAGGGGCTCGGCGGCCTCACGATCGGGCCACTGGCCGAGCGGCTCGGCCTGTCGAAGAGCGGGCTGTTCGCGCATTTCCAGTCCAAGGAAGCCTTGCAGGTCGAAACGCTCGAACGCGCCGGGGAACGCTTTCGCGCCGAGGTGACCGAGCCGCTGCGCGCGCTCGAGCAGCGCGCCGAGCGCCTGCGCGTGTTCTTTACGCGCTGGATCGACTGGCTCGATGCGTCGGGCTTGACCGGCGGTTGCCCGATCCTCGCCGCCGCGATCGAATTCGATGATGTGCCGGGACCGGTGCGCGATACGGCAGCGCGCCAGTTCGGCGAACTGCACAGGCTGATCCTGAAATTCGCGCGCGCCGCCAAGCCTGAGGGCGATGCGGAAGCGCTCGCCGCCGCGGTGATCGGGCTCGCGATGTCGCACCTCGTGCGCGTGCGTCTGCTCGGCGAGCGCAAGGCGCGGGCCGTCACAATGCGGGCCTTTGACGCGTTGTTGGATTGAGGCGCGTACTCGAGTGTTGGAGGCCAAGCGGAATTGCTCTGCTCGGTCAGAACATTACCGCCTCGTGACGCTTAAGCTGAACTCCCTGTCTCAATGAGTGTCCGCTTTTTCGCCTCGGCCGTTTCGCCTGTCGCAGCGACCGGCACCAACGATCGGCTTGAGGACTTTCGGCAACAGTTCTCCGCAATCATCTATTGTCACCCACCCAACGTCATTGACCGCCACCGTTCGGCCCGGGAGTGGTCCTACTCGGACGCCATCGTGTGCCGGAGGGTGCTATGGCATGCCGCGTCTGTTTGGTCGCCGGGCTTTCATTTCTGTTGCTGAGCGGGTGCGCCAGCGTTGGTAATCAAAGCATCGCCGACGCGACGCCCGATAGTGTGTCCGCGCAATTGATCAAGGGGAAGAGCACGCAAGAGCACGTGCGCGAACTATACGGCGATCCGTCAAAGACCACATTCACCGATAGCGGCAACGAAATATGGGAGTACAATTTCTCGAGACTGCAATCTAAGCCCACGAACTTTGTGCCCTATGTGAACATGATTCATAGCGGCGCTGAAGGCGATAAGAAGTCCCTCGTGATCTTCTTCGACAGGAGCAAAGTCGTTCGCCAATACACGATCAGTTCATCGAAAGTCGACATAAGCCAGGGCCTGATTACCCGATAGCTGCGGGCAATTGAATTTCGTGTGATATCGCCAACGATGCGAAATCTACTGCTGGGACCGGTCGACTTCGGCGTGGCGAGTCGCTTTTCTTCGGCGGGGCCAGCAGCGAATGAGCGTCTTTGCCGCCCGCGCGGCCGCGGCCGCATAGCCACGATCCCGGTGCACGAGCATCAACGAAATCGCGCCCTCCGAGAGCAGCCAAATTTCGCGCGCCGCTTCGGACGGGCGCGCTATTCCGGCGCTGGCCAGCATTTCGGCGAAGTGTGCCTCGAGCATGGCCTTGTGACGGCGCGCAATCGTGCGTGCCGGGTGCCCGGGGAGGTCGGCGAGCTCGATAACGAGACGGGTGAAACCGGAGCCAGCCCAGCGCGGCTTGTCGGACCACACTGCGAGGTCGGCGAACAGCGTATCGATGATCGCTTCGGGGCGCCCGGAGAGCTTGTCGCCGAAGGTGCGAAAAGCCGCAAGCGCGAGCTGATGCTGCGCCTCGAGCACCGTGGCAAGCAGCGCATCCTTGCTTTCGAAGTGATAGTACAGCGTGCGCTTGGTGACTTTGGCCGCGACTGCGATCTCATCCATGCTGACGCGAGCGTAGCCGCTGCGGCGGAATAGCCCGTAGGCTGCGTCGAGGATCCGCTGCCTGGTCTGTTCGGATGAGCGCGGCACGCCATCTCCTCGATCGTATGTATACCGCATAGTGAATTTACATCACCGCCGCATCGCCGTGAAATGAAATCCGGCGCGCTTGCATGGCGGAGTCGGCGATGGTGCCGGATACCAATGTGCCTACACGATCTGGCCCGACCCAGATGGACGATTTCGTCTTCTGGGACCCGTGCACCGGCCTGCAGCCGCTCGTCGTGGCGGAGCCGCGCACCTTCTTGATCGGACAGGCCATCGTCGCCGCGATTTCGCTCGGCGTGCTCGGACTGCTGGGTTTCTTGCTGCCTTCGGACTGATCGCAAAGCGCGAATTCAAAGGAGAACGGGATGTCATCGGAAGCTGCCACCATGAACCTGGGCGAGCGGCCGCGGGCGTCGGGCATTGCCGCCGCTGTGCACGATCTCACTGCGGCGTTCGGGAATCGGCTCGTCACCTCCCGGGCGGTACGTGAGCAGCATGGGCATACCACCACATGGGTGGCGAACCAGCCGCCGGACGCCGTGCTCTTTCCCCAGTCCACCGAGGACGTGCAACAGGCTGTTCGTATCTGCGCCCGGCATCACGCGCCCATCATTGCGTTCGGAGCCGGCACCTCATTTGAAGGTCATGTCAACGCGCCTTTTGGCGGGATCTGCCTCGACATGAAGGACATGAACAAGGTCCTGGCAATCCACCCGGAGGATTTCGATTGCGTCGTCGAGCCGGGAGTGACGCGCAAGGCGCTCAATGAACACCTGCGTGATCAGGGCCTCTTCTTTCCGGTGGACCCGGGGGCCGACGCATCGATTGGCGGCATGGCCTCGACCCGGGCGTCGGGAACGACGGCGGTGCGCTACGGAACGATGAAGGACAATGTCCTCGCGCTCCAGGTCGTGTTGCCCAACGGCGACCTGATTACGACTTCGCGCCGCGCGCGCAAGTCGTCCACCGGCTACGATCTGACGCGTCTCTTCGTCGGTGCCGAAGGTACGCTGGGCATTATTACTGAATTGACTCTCAAACTGCACGGCATTCCAGAGGAGATCGCGTCCGCTGTCTGCCGATTCCCATCGATCCAGGCATGTTGCGATACGGCGATCGCCGCGATCCAATCCGGCATTAATATCGCCCGCGTCGAGTTTCTCGACGAGGTCATGGTGCGCGTCGTGAACGCGGACGCCAAGCTCGGACTGCCGGAACAACCGATGCTGTTTTTGGAATTTCATGGCTCGTCCGCCGCAGTAGCTGAGCAATCCCAGCGCTTCGGTGAGATTGCCCGCGAAGCCGGTGGCAGCGACTTCGAATGGTCGGTCAAGCCGGAGGACCGGACACGGCTGTGGCAGGCACGCCATCATGTTTTCTGGGCATGCAAATCATACCGTCCTGGAGCCGGCGTCGCGGTCTCGGATGTCTGCGTTCCGATCTCCCGCCTCGCGGAATGCGTGATGGAGACCAAGCAGGACATCGAACGCAGCGGGATCATTGCTCCGATCGTCGGCCATGTCGGAGACGGGAATTTCCATGCTTGCCCCCTTGTGATGATGGATGATCCGCAGGAGGTTGCGAACGCAACGGCCTTCATGGAGCGCGTCGCCGAACGGGCGCTGGCGATGGAAGGCACATGCAGCGGCGAGCACGGAATCGGGCAGGGCAAGAAACACTTCATGGAGCCGGAGCACGGTGCGGCAGCCATTGAGCTCATGCGCGCACTCAAGCTGGCGGTCGACCCGAACAGCACCATGAATCCCGGAAAGATTGTCTAGGCCGCTTGAGCGCACTCTCTTGAGCCGACAATCGGTATCTCAGCATCAATTTCGCGCATTTCCAGTCCAAGGAAGCCTTGCAGGTTGAAACGCTCTCGCGCGCCGTGACGCTGCGGGCCTTTGACGCCGTGTTGATGTCCTGGCGACGACGGCTGCGACCGACGTTGAAGAACATGGCGCCATATGCGACGATCTGTAGCGTTACAGAAGGCGGAAATTCGCATGGCGACAAAAATCGACGAAAGCCTGCCCGATCTGGGTGACCTCGAACGGGAGGTCATGCAGCTGGTGTGGGCCAATGGCACGGTCACGGCCGAGGTCGTGCGCGAACAGCTGTCTCGCCCGCTCAAGGAGTCCACCGTGCGGACGGTGCTGCGGCGGCTGGAAGAGAAGGGCTACACGACCCACAGCGTGGACGGCCGCACCTTTGTGTATCAGGCAGCCGAGCCGCGCGGACGCGTTGCCGCCAAGGCGGTGCAGCGCATCGTTGACTGGTTCTGCAACGGCTCGATGGACGAGGTTCTGGTAGGCATGGTGGATACCGCGATGCTCGACCAGAAGAAGTTGCGCGCGCTTGCCGACAAGATTGCGAAAGCGAAGGTGGAGGCGAGGGGAGGGAAAAAATAATGTTGGCGATTCTGGCGGAGTCGGCGTTTCGCTCCCTGATCCTCGGAAGCGTCGTGTGGACCGGCTTGCATCTCCTTCGCATCCGAAATCCGCATGTGCATATGACGTCATGGGCCATGGTGCTGGTGGCGTCCCTGACGATGCCGCTGCTGATGCACTGGACCACGGTAACCGTGCCGCTGCCGCCGTCCGCGGTTGCGATGCCGGCAAACCTGTGGCCGGCCGTGGCCGCGCTGCCGGACACGTTGCCGTCGGCGCCCCCGCTGGAGCCCGACATCGCCGGCGCAACTCTCAACGAGGTTCATCACGTCGTCGACTGGTGGGAGCTGGCGACGGTGATCTACGCCATCATTGCCGGCGTGTTTTTGCTGCGCCTCGCCATCGGCCTCTATCTGACATGGCGTCTGGTGCGCGCCGCGCGGCCGGTGAATGCCTCATGGACGGCCGGCGCGGACGTCCGCGTGAGCGGTCTCGTCGGCGGGCCGGTCACCTTCGGATCGACCATCGTGCTGCCGCCCGAGTATGGCGACTGGGACGTGGCCAAGCGCCAGGCCGTGCTCGCCCATGAGGGCGCCCACGTCGCCAACCGTGATTTTTATCTGCTGCTGCTGGCTTCTCTCAATCGTGCGGTGTTCTGGTTCAGCCCGTTTGCCTGGTGGCAGTCGGTCCGGCTGGCGCAACTGGCTGAAATGATCTGCGACGCCCAGGCGATCGAAGTGGTCGATGACCGGCTGTCTTACGCGCAGATTCTGCTCGATCTCATGCAGCCCGCGCGCCAGGCGCAGGCCGGACTGCACATGGCGCGCGCGTGTACGGTCCGCGCCCGCGTCGAGCACATTCTCGACGGGGCGGCGGCCCCCGCGACCGGAGGCTGGCGAAAGCGGCTGTGGACGGCTGCGGCAACAACGCCGGTCGTCATCGTCTCCGCGCTCACCATCGCCTACACCCCGCCGTCACGATCCGCGCTGGTCAGTGACGGCGCGGCCGACGCGATCACCATCGCGCCCAGGTCGGAGCTGATCGATTTCTACGCGCTCGGCCCGGGTTTGATTTTTGCAGTCTTTCACGACGGCGACCGTCTCTCCGGGCAATTGACCTGGCAGCGCAGATTCCCGCTGCAGGCGGCGCAGGACGGGACGGTATTGTACCCGGCTGCCGCCGGCCCGATCAGCTGGACGCTCGGTGATGACCGGCATCCCGCGGAACTGGTCTTGAACCAGCATGGCCGCGACGTGCGGGCGGTCCGCGTTGCTACCAGGGCACGCCAGGACACTGTGGGCGACACAGCCCCGCGCGATTCATACGTTGGCTGGTACGAGTTGGGCCCGCGCCGCGCAATCGCCGTGACGCGCGATGGCAAGCGGATCTACCTGCAGGACAGCGGGCGGCCGAAATTCGAGGTCACGTCGGATGGCGGCGACGCGTTCTCCGGCAACAACGGCGATCTTGTTATTTTCCTGCGCGACGACCAGGCGAGGGTGACGCAGATCCTGTACAACGACCCGATCTCCGGCGCCCGGCTCGCGCCGCGGATCACCGCTGCTCGCGCCAAGGCGATCGAGGCGGACGTCGCACGGCGGATTGCCGAAGCTCCGGATCGCTTCAGGGGGCAAACGCCGCTGCCCGGCAGCAAGGACGCGGTGCTGCGCGGTATCGTCGACATGCAGAACGGCACGCCGAACTACGAGCGCATGAGCGCCGCGCTCGCCGCCAAGGTCCGTCGTCAGACCGCCCAGATGCACCCGATGCTGAAAGCGCTCGGCGCGGTGGAGTCGATCTTCTTTCGCGGCGTCGCGCCCGGCGGTTACGACATCTATGGGGTGAAGTTCGCCAACGGTTCGGCCGAAATTCGGCTGCTGCTGGGAGCCGACGGTAAGGTCGACGATGTCATTTTCAGACCGGACGGAAACGATGCGCCCGGCGCCGTTCTCGTCTGCTCCGATGAGGCAGGCTTGAAATCTCACGGCGGCACGGTGCCGATCAGTGTGTTCTTTTATAACGACACCGGCAAAGACATTCAGCTCTATGAGCTGGACTCCGAGGGAAAGCGCATGACCCGCGGCACGCTCGGCGAAGATATGTCGTTGACCGTCTGGACCTCCGTCGACAGGCCATGGGTCGTCGCCGATGCGTCGGGCAAATGTCTGGAGGTCGTGCTGCCCGGACAGCGCACGCGTTTCAATACGGTCCAAGGGGCGGAGCGATCGGCGGCGTCACGCACCGCTCCACTGACCGGAAGCGAGGCGATGTTGCGTCAATACATCGAGGGGCTGAGCCGTGGCCAACCGAACTACGATCACATGACCTCCGAGGTGGCGGCGCTGACGCGTCAGCAACTGCCGCTGAGCCAAGCGATCCTGAGCAAGCTCGGCGCACTGCAAGCCATGTCGTTCCGCGGCGTTTCGCACTCGGGCAACGACATCTACATGGCGCATTTCGCCAACGGGACGGCGGAATGGCGCATCGGCCTGGTCAAGGAGCGCACGATCGGACGGATCGCGTTGGGGCCGCAATTCTAAGTTGTTCTGGCGGGATTGAATCGACATTGATCCCGCGCATCCCCGCGCGAGCGAACATATTCCAGAGGCTGCGAATCTTTCGGCTTTCGCAAGCCGCAATCAAATTCCCATCTCATCCTGACGAGCGGTCCCATGGCGCGTCCTAAAGGGCGTTCACGCGCGTCTTCGACGGGCTCCTAAAGGGCGTTCACGCCCGTCTTCGACCGGCTATGGACGCGCGTAAACGCGCTCAAGGGAGCGCGTCACGAGGATGGCCGCGAGCGCGGTGCCCAACCGTCCAGGAGCGGTCTTGAACCGCCAAAATCGTAATGTTACGCTCTGTAACGTTACTATTTGTCGCGACCAATGGATGCCCCGATGGTGATCTTCACAGACCGTGAACTCGCGTTTCTGGCGACGTTAACAGACAGCTGGGAGCGGCTTTACCGCGACGAACTCGCGCGTCTCCTGAAAGAAGAGGCGGAGCGCCGCGGTCGACCTGACATCAAGGGCGTACGCCCGAGAGGGACGGGGATGGCCGCGTAGGCGTTCGAGGGGATGACGTTGAAGCGCAGGACCGTGGCAGCCTTGTTCTGCAGCGCGGCGATTCTGTCGGGCGCCGCGGCGTACTACTTCCGCGTCTGGCCTGCACCGCTATTGCTGGCGTTGTGGCAAACCACGGCTCCCGCCGAGACCGCTTCGACCGCCGCTTCCGCCCCTGCCGGACCGCGTCCCGGCCCGCCAGTCCCGGTCAAGGTCGCGCCGGTGCGCGTCGAGGACGTGCCGATCTATCTCAGCGGCATCGGCACGGTGCAGGCCTACAACACCGTCAATGTGCAGAGCCGGATCGACGGCGAAATCATGCAGATCGCGTTCGAGGAAGGCCAAGACGTCAAGCAGGGCGACGTTCTGGCGATCATCGATCCGCGGCCGCTGCAGGCGCAGCTCGAGCAGCAGATCGCCATCCGCAAGAAGAATCAGGCGCTGCTCGACGGCGCGATCCTCGACATGAAGCGCTACGACACGCTGGTGCTGAAGGATTTCGCCACCCGCCAGCAGGTCGACCAGCAGCACGCGCTGGTCGATCAGTACCGGGCCCAGGTGGTCAACGACGACGCGCAGATCGACTACGCGCGCAACCAGCTCAACTACACCACGATCCGCGCGCCGATCAGCGGCCGCGTCGGGATTCGCCAGCTCGACCAGGGAAATTTCGTCAGGGCCAGCGATCGCGCCACGCTCGTGACCATCACCCAGCTCAAACCGATCTCGGTGGTGTTCACGCTGGCAGCCGCCGCCGTCGGCCAGACCAGGCTCACCCTCGGCAAGGTCAACGCCCCGGTGACGGCGCTCGGCCCCGACAACACCAGCGAACTTGATCGCGGCGTCGTCAACCTGGTCGACAACCAGGTCGACCAGACCACCGGCACCATCAAGCTGAAGGCGACCTTCCCGAACCTCGCGCTGAAATTATGGCCGGGCAACTTCGCCAACGGCCGCATCACCGTGGATATCCGGCGCGGCGCGATCACCGTGGACGCGATCGCGGTCCGACACGGCCCGCGCGGCGATTTCGTCTGGGTCGCAAAGCCGGACCAAACCGCGGCGTTTCGCCCGGTCGTGGTCGGCCAGGTGTTCGGCGGGCGCGCGATGATCAATCGAGGGCTGGCCAAAGGCGAGGAGGTCGTCATCGAGGGTTATTACCGGCTGGAGAACGGCAGCCGCATCGAGATCGAACGCGCTGCGCCGAAGCCGGACGCGCCGAGCGCGCAGAGCGCGACCTCAGAACCCGGCTAGCGATCGATGTCGGCGCCCTTCATCCTTCGCCCGATTGCCACCACGCTGCTGATCGTCGCCATCATGCTGCTCGGCATTCTCGGCTATCGGGCGCTGCCGATCGCGCCGTTGCCGAGCGTCGACTTTCCCACCATCCAGGTGGTCACGCGTTACCCGGGTGCATCGGCCACCGTGGTCGAGACCTCGATCACTGCGCCGCTCGAGCATTATTTCGGCACCATCTCCGGCCTGGTGTCGATGAGCTCGACCAGTTCCTACGGCAACAGCCAGATCACGCTGCAATTCGATCTGTCGCGCAGAATCGATTCCGCCGCGCAGGACGTGCAGGGCAAGATCAACGCCGCCGCCGGCTGGATTCCGGTCGGCCAGTTGCCGAGCCCGCCGACCTATCATCTGGTCAATCCCGCCGACACGCCGGTGCTGATCCTCGCGCTGACCTCCGACACGATGCCGCTGCACGAGGTCAACGACTACGCCGTCACCGTGATCGTGCCGAAGCTCTCGCAGATCTCCGGGGTCGGCGCGGTCGCGGTCCAGGGCGGCCAGACCCGCGCGGTGCGGCTGCAGGTCAATCCGGCGCGCCTCGCGGGGCTCGGCATGTCGCTGGACGACGTCCGCCGCGGCATCGCGGCAACCACCGCCGATAACCCGAAGGGCTCGCTCGACGGGCCGCGGCAGGCGTTTCATGTCGATGCCAACGACCAGCTCTTCACCGCCGAAGCCTATCAGGACGCGGTGATCGCCTATCGCAACGGCGCGCCGGTGCTGCTGCGCGATGTCGGCAAGGCGATCGACAGCATCGAGGATTCCGAACAGGCGGCCTGGTTCCAGGGCACGCCGGCGGTGCTGCTCGACATCCAGCGCCAGCCCGGCGCCAACACCATCAACGTGGTCGAGGCGGTCAAGGCGGTGCTGCCGAAGCTGCAAGCCTCGTTGCCCGCGACGCTGAAGGTCACGGTGGTGACCGACCGCACCACGACGATCCGCGCCGCCATCGCCGACGTCCAGTTCACGCTGGTGCTGACGGTGGCGCTGGTGGTGATGGTCATATTCGTCTTCCTGCGGAAATTCTGGGCCACCGTGATCCCCAGCGTGACGCTGCCGGTGTCGCTGATCGCCACCTTCGGCGGCATGGCGCTGTGCGGCTTCAGCCTCGACAATCTCTCGCTGATGGCGCTGACCATCGCCTCCGGTTTCGTAGTCGACGATGCCATCGTGATGATCGAGAACATCGTGCGCTACATCGAAGCCGGCGAGGCGCCGCTGGCGGCGGCCCTGAAGGGCGCACGGCAGATCGGCTTCACCATCGTCTCGCTGACCATCTCGTTGATCGCGGTGTTCATCCCGCTGCTGCTGATGGGCGGCGTGGTCGGCCGGCTGTTCCGCGAATTCGCCATCACGCTGTCGCTGGCGGTGATCATTTCCGGCGTGGTGTCGCTGACGCTGACGCCGATGATGTGCGCCACTTTGCTGCGCCGCGATCCGCCGGACCGGGAGCGCGGCCGGCTGTTTCGCTGGAGCGAGCGCGGCTTCGAGGGTTTCCTCACTCTCTATGTGCGCGGACTGGACATGGTGCTGCGGCATCGCGGCCTGACGCTGGCCTTCACGGTGCTGACGGTGATCGCCACCGGGCTCCTCTATGCGACGATCGAGAAGGGATTCCTGCCGCAACAGGACACTGGTCTGCTGATCGGCACCACCGACGCCGCGCAGGACATTTCCTTTGCGGCGATGTCGGAACGCCAGCGAGAGGTCGCCGCCATCATCGCGCGCGATCCCGACGTGGTCGCGGTCGACAGTTTCGTCGGCGCCGGCACCGTCAACACCACGCTCAACAGCGGGCGGATGTATATCGACATCGGCACGCCGGACCGGCGCAAGGCCTCGGCGGCGGCGGTGATGGCGCGGCTGCGGGCGGCGGCCGCCGGCGTGCACGGCATCACGCTGCATCTGCAGCCGGCGCAGGACCTGCAGATCGAGACCCGGGTCACGCGCACGCAATATCAATATGTCCTGCAGGACCTCGATGAAACCGAGCTGCGAACCTGGAGCGCGCGGCTGGTCGAAGCGCTGCGCCGGCAACCAGAGCTGGCCGACGTGACCGACGACCGCCAGGATTCCGGCCTGCAGATGTCGATCGAGATCAACCGCCAGACCGCCGCGGCCTACGGCGTCACCATGAACGCCATCGACCAGACGCTGTATGACGCGTTCGGTCAACGCCAGATCGCCACCGTGTTCGGGCCGGTGACCCAGTATCGCGTGGTGCTCGAGGTCGAGCCGGCGCTGCGCGGCGATCCCGACATTCTCGGCAAGATCTACGTCACTGCCGCGGCGTCGCAGGCCAGCAGCATCGACCAGCAGAGCAGCGGCATCGGCAGCGCCTTCAGCCGGGCCTCCTCGGCGGTGCCGCTGTCGGCTTTTGCGCGGATCGAGCGAAAACCCGCGCCGCTGGTGATTTCGCATCAGGGGCTGTTCCCCGCCACCACCGTGTCGTTCAACCTCGCCGCCGGCGTCTCGCTCGGCCAGGCGGTCGAAGCGCTTCGACGCACCGAGCGGCAGATCGGGCTGCCGGACTCGGTGACCACGAAACTGGTCGGCGCCGCCGCCGAATTCGCCAATTCGCTGGCGGATGAAAAATGGCTGCTGCTGGCGGCGATCGTCACCGTCTACCTGATCCTCGGCATGCTCTATGAGAGCTACATCCATCCGATCACCATCCTGTCGACGCTGCCCTCGGCAGGGGTGGGCGCGCTGCTGGCGCTGATGCTGTGCGGTCAGGATCTCAACCTGATTTCACTGATCGGCATCGTGCTGCTGATCGGCATCGTCAAGAAGAACGCCATCATGATGGTCGACTTCGCCCTCGCCGCTGAACGCGAGGAAGGCCTGTCGTCGTTCGAGGCGATCCGCCAGGCTTGTATCCTGCGCTTCCGCCCGATCATGATGACCACCATGGCGGCGCTGTTCGGCGCGCTGCCGCTGGCGGTCGGCACCGGCACCGGCGCCGAATTGCGCCAGCCGCTCGGCATCGCGATCGTCGGCGGCCTGATCGTGTCGCAGGTGCTGACGCTCTACACCACGCCGGTGATCTACCTTGCCTTCGCGTCGCTGCGCGGGCGTTTCCGCCGCGCGCGGCCGGCCAGTGCCGCCCCCATGCTGGGGGAGGTCAGCTTGCCATGAGCATCACGGCGCAATTCATCCTGCGGCCGGTGGCCACATCGCTGCTGATGGCCGGCGTGCTGCTGCTCGGCATGGTGGCCTATGCGCGCTTGCCGATCGCATCGCTGCCTGCGGTGGAGCGGCCAACCATCGAGGTCTATGCGCCGTTTCCCGGCGCCAGCCCGAACACGGTGGCGACATCGCTCGCCCAGCCGCTGGAGCGCACCATCGGATTGATTCCCGGCGTGGTCGAGATGTCGTCCTACAGCGGCATGGGCGGCGCCAGCATCGTCACGCAGTTCGATCTCTCGGTCGACGTCGACACGGCGGCCGGCGCCGTGCAGGCGGCGATCAACGCCGCCGGTCCGGACCTGCCGAAAGGACCATGGCCACCGGTGTACTGGAAATCCAATCCGGCCGGCTTCGCGGTGATCTCGCTGGCGCTGACGTCCGACGTCGTTCCGGCCGGCGAGGTCTATGACCTCGCCGATGGCGTGATCTCACCGAAGCTGTCGCAACTGCCCGGGGTGGCGCGGGTCTACATCACCGGCGGCGAAAAGAGCGCGGTGCGGATCCAGGTGTCCCCGAGCCGGATGGCGGCCATGAACCTGTCGCTGGAAGCGGCCAGGATGGCGATCGTGCTGGCCTCGCAGAACCTGCCGAAGGGCGCCGTGTCCAGCGACGACCAGCGCTACACCATCGAGGCCAACGACCAGCTGCTCAAGGCGATCGACTACCGCGACCTGGTGCTGGCCTGGCGTAACGGCGCGCCGGTCCGGCTCGGCGACGTCGCCACCGTGACCGACAGTGTGATCAACAACCGCCTGGCCGGCTGGTACGGCACCGAGCGCGGCGTCGTGCTCTATGTCTACAAGCAGCCGGACGCCAACGTGGTCGAGACCGTCGACGCCGTGAAGGCGATCCTGCCGGAAATCGAGCACTGGCTGCCGCCGGCGGTCAAGATCCGCATCGTCTATGACCGCACCAGCCTGATCCGTGCGGCGGTCGCCGATGTCAAGCTGACGCTGCTGGTCGCCTCGGTCCTGGTGGTCGTGGTCATTGCGCTGTTCCTCAAGCGCTTCTGGGCCACCGTAATTCCGAGCGTCACGATCCCGGTGTCGCTGGCGGCGACGTTGTTCGTGATGAATCTGTGCGGCTACAGCCTCGACAATCTCAGCCTGATGGCGCTGACCATCGCCACCGGCTTCGTGGTCGACGATGCAATCATCATGATCGAGAACATCATGCGGCGGATGGGCGAGGGCGAGACCGCCTTGCAGGCGGCGATCGCCGGCGTCCGCCAGATGGCGTTCACGGTAGTCTCGATCACGGCGGCGCGGGTCGCGGCGCTGATCCCGATCCTGTTCATGCCGGACATCGTCGGCCGCTATTTCCGCGAGTTCGGCGTGACGCTGGTGGTGGCGATCGTCGCCTCCGCGGCGGTGTCGCTGACGTTGACGCCGATGCTGTGCGGCCAGCTTCTCGGCCGCGGCCGGCCGCAGGCGCCGCGTGACGCGCGGCGCGCGCCCGGCCGGATCGCCGCGTTCTATGCCCGCAGCCTCGACTGGGCGCTGCGCCATCGTTTCGTCTCGGTGGTGCTCACGCTCGCGGTGACCGGCGCCACCGTCTGGCTGTATTTGACTCTGCCGAAGGGTTTCATGCCGACCCAGGACACCGGCGTGATGTTCGTGCGGACGATCGCGCCGCCGAGCATCTCCTTCGCCGCGATGGAGGACGTGCAGCGCGCGGTGGGGACAGCGATCCAGCAGGATCCGGCGGTGTCCGGCCTGGTCTCCTACATTGGCGAGGGCAATGGCGGCGCGCTGAGCATCGGTCAGATGCTGGTGGCGCTGAAGCCGCCCGAGCAGCGCAACATGGACATCCAGAAGGTGATCGCGCGGCTGCGCGAACGGATGGCAAAGATCGACGGCGTCCGGGTCTTCTTCGTGCCGCTGCAGGATCTCAATCTCGGCGTACAGTCCGGCTCGGCGCGCTATCAATACACCATGTGGGGCGTCGACGGCGAGGTGGTCACGCGCGCCGCCGAGGGGATGATCCGCCGCGTCCGCGCCTTGCCGGAGGTGACCGACGTCATTGCCAGTTGGGAGACCGGCGGCCTGCAGGCCGGGCTGACCATCGACCGCTGGCGCGCCGCCGCGCTCGGCGTCACCTCGGTGGCGATCGACAACACCCTCAACGACGCCTTCGGCCAGCGCCAGGTCAACCTGCTTTTTCTCCCCACCAACTATTCGCGCGTGATCTACGAGATCGAGCCGCAGGCCTCGATGGATCCTTCCGTGCTCGGCCAGCTTTATGTCGCCAGCGCCGGCGGCGGCGCGGTGCCGCTGTCGGCTGTGACCCGCCCGTCGCGCGCCCATGCCGCGATGTGGGTCAGGCACAGCGCACAGTTTCCGTCCGCGACGATTTCCTTCGACACCAAACCCGGCGTGCCGATCGGCGCCGCGATCGCGGCGATCCGCGCCGCGGAGGCCGCCGCCCGCCTGCCCGACGAGGTCAAGGCCGAGTTTCGCGGCGAGGCCAAGGAGGTGGCCGGTTCCGGCCGCAAGCAGATGCTGCTGTTTGCCGCTGCGCTGGTGGCGATCTACATCGCGCTGGGCGTGCTCTATGAGAGCTACATTCACCCGCTGACCATCCTGTCGACCTTGCCGCCCACCGTGTTCGGCGCGCTGCTGGCGCTGTGGGCGACCAAGATCCAGTTCACGCTGGTGACCTCGATCGCCTGCATCCTGCTGGTTGGCATGGTCATGAAGAACGCCATCATGATGGTTGACTTCGCGCTGGAGGCCGAACGCAGCCGGCAGCTCGCGGCGCGCGACGCGATCCGCGAGGCGGCGCGGCTGCGAGTGCGGCCGATCACCATGACCATGCTGGCGGCGATTCTCAGCGCCGTGCCGATCGCGATCGGGACCGGGCCCGGCTTCGAGCTGCGCCAGCCGCTCGGCATCGCCATCGTCGGCGGCTTGATCGTGGCGCAGCTGTTCACGCTTTACACGACGCCGGTGATCTACCTGATCATGGATGATCTGCGGCGCGTCATGCATCGACGGCGGGCGAGTGGGCCTGCCGATGCGGCGGCTTGATAGGCTCGACCATGGACCAGCACGCAGACTTGCTTCCCCGTAGCCTGATCTTCGGAAACCCCGAACGCACCATCGTCCGCATCAGCCATGACGGGACCAGGATAGCGTTTCTGGCGCCGGTCGATGGCGTTCTTAACCTCTGGGTCGGTCCCATCGCGCGTATCGAAGACGCACGTCCCGTCACCAAGGTGACAGATCGTAATCTCGGACCTTGGATCGTGTGGATGCACGACAACCGGCACGTCCTGTTCTTTCGCGACAAGGCCGGCGACGAAAACTGGTGCGCCTTTGCCATCGACCTCGAATCCAGAGACCTCCGCGCCCTGACGCCACAGACCGGTGTCACCTGCGTCGTCCAGCAGCTTTCGCGCGACTTTCCATCAGAGCTGTTGCTCCGCCACAACGGGCGCGACAAGCGATATTTCGACCTCTACCGCGTGAACGTGGCCACTGGCGAAAGCACCCTGATCGAGAAGAATGAGGAGGGCTTCACGGGCTATTTTACCGATCAGCAGTTCCGCGTGCTCTTTGCCGTCCACTTCACGGAGGATGGGCTCGAATTCGCGCGACGTGGAGACGACGGACGATGGGAGAGCTTCCAGAAGGCCGCCACGGACGACCAGCTGACGACACACATGGTCGAAGTGAGCGCCGACGGCCGCGAGCTCTATTGGCTGGACAGCCGCGGCCGCGATACCGCTGCGGTGATTGCTCAGGACCGTGCCAGCGGCGCTGTTCGGGTGCTGGCAGAGGATCCGCATGCCGACTTCACGGCGATCCTGCTCGACCCCGAGCTCGACCGTCCGATCGCGGCCGTATGCATGCGCGAACGCCAACGCTGGCAGGTCCTGGACGCGGACTTCGCGAGCGACTTCGCCTACCTCACGTGCCTCGACCCGGGCGACCTGATCGTTACCGGCATGTCACGGGACCGCCAGCATTGGCTCGTCGCCTATTCGCGCGACGACGCGCCGGTCGAGTATTTCCACTATGATCGCGGCCGCAGGCAGGCGCGACGCCTCTTTTCCCAAACGCCGGCGCTCGAGGGCGCGCCCCTGGTCAAGATGGAGCCGGTGACGATCCGCGCACGCGACGGGCTCGCGCTCATCTCCTATCTGAGCCGTCCGCGCGAGAGCGCGCCGGCGGACAGATTGCCGATGGTGCTGCTCGTTCATGGCGGCCCCTGGGCCCGCGATGTGTGGGGCCTCCATCCCAACCACCAGTGGCTCGCCAATCGGGGTTATGCGGTCCTGAGCGTGAACTTCCGCGGCTCGACCGGCTTCGGCAAGGCGTTCGTCAATGCCGCTAATCGCGAGTGGGCTGGCAAGATGCACGACGACTTGATCGATGCCGTCGATTGGGCCGTGGCACAGGGGATCGCCGATCCCGCGCGCGTCGCCATCATGGGAACCAGCTACGGCGGCTATTCGGCGCTCGTCGGGGTGACCTTCACGCCTGAGAAATTCGCGTGCGCGGTCGATCTGGTCGGCGTCTCCAACCTTCTCACCTTCCTCAACACCATTCCCGACTACTGGCAGACCTGGAAATCGGTCTGGGCAGTCCGGGTCGGCGACTACAAATCCGAAGAGGGGCGAAAATTCCTCGAGGAGCGCTCACCCCTTAACCGGGCCGATCGCATCGTGCGCCCGCTCTTGATCGGCCAAGGCGCGAACGACGTGCGCGTCAAGGCCGCGGAGTCCGAGCAGATCGTCGCCGCGATGCAACGCCACGGCATTCCGGTCACCTACATCTATTATCCGGACGAGGGACACGGCCTGGGTCGGCCCGAGAATCGCAGGTCTTTCGCCGCCGTCACCGAAGCCTTTCTTGCCCAGCACCTTGGCGGGCGCCGGCAGCCGATCGGCGACGATTTCGATGGCTCAACCATCACGTTCAGGGCAGGTCGCGACCTGATCCCTTCAGAAGATTGATGATCCCCGTCTAGAGATCCATCGCGCGCCGCGCGTCGGATTTGAATTGTCGAAACCACATCACGAACACGACCGCTGCGGTCGTCGCCATGAACAAATACGGGCTGACGAACCAGCCGAGATAGCCGAGCGCGAAAAAGAAGGCGCGCTGGCCGTGGTTGAAGTGCCGCCCGGCGGCGGCGAACAGCCGAGTCGTGCGCTGGACATGCGCCTCCGCCTCCGGCGTATCCTTCTCGCGCTCCGGCGGCATCGCGCCCAGCAGGATCGAGACGTAGTTGAACAGCCGGTACGACCAGGCGAACTTGAAGAACGCGTAGACGAAGATCACCGCCAGTCCGATCGCCTTGATTTCCCATAGCGTGCGGCTGGTCTCGAGCCCGAGCGGCAGGGTCGCGACCACGCGCAGCATCTCGTCGGTCGAGCGCACGATGGTCAACGCGCCACCGATCGCGAGCAGCGAGGTGGAGGCAAAGAACGCGGTGCCGTTCTGCAACGCCGCCATCACCTGCATGTCGACCATGCGCATCTCGCGCTCGAGCATCCGCCGCATCCACACCTCGCGATAGGTGTTCATTTGGGCGTTGAGGCTGAGGCGCTTGCGCGGCAGATACTCGATGTTGATGGCATAGCCGATCCAGGCCACGACGAACCAGGCAAGCGCGATCAGGTCGAGGGTGCTGAGCGGCATGGCGCCATGCTGCCTTGCCAAGCCGCGCGCGACAACTAAATCTCTGCCTCGCAAAGCAGGAGAACGGCATGCCGCAGACCATCACCACCGGATATCGCGCCCTGCTCGAGGCGGCGGAACGCGAGATCGAGACCTTGAGCGTCGATGACGCCGCCAAGCTGCATGGCCGCGACGATGTCGTGTTCGTCGACCTGCGCGACCCGCGCGAGCGCGAACGCGAGGGCAAGATGCCGGGCGCGTTCCACTGCACGCGCGGCATGCTGGAGTTCTGGATCGATCCAGCAAGTCCGTACCACAAGCCGGTTTTCGCCGCGGACAAGAAGTTCGTATTCTTCTGCGCCGGCGGCTGGCGCTCCGCGCTCGCCGCCAAGACCGCGCAGGATATGGGAATGAAGCCGGTCGCGCATATTCGCGGCGGCTTTGGCGAGTGGAAGAAGTCCGGCAAGCCGGTGGAGATGCCGCAGCCGAAGGAGAAGTGACCGTTCCAGACGCCGGAGCTCGTAACGTCCCGGGTCTGCGGCGCATGATTTCATGCCGCGCCGCGCCCGGGGCCGGCCATTCACGGCCTTGATCGAACAATCACGACATTTCGCTTGTTCGCGCGCCGCCGCTCCCGCAATGCTGCCGGTCAAGGTCGGGAGCGACATGGACCTCTATCACATCTGGTGCGACCTCAAGCCGGGCATCAGGGACGTGACCCTGGTCGAGGCGGCGCGCAACTATCTCGGGCGGCTCAAGTCCGAGGGCCTGATCGCGGACTGGCGCCTCACGCGGCGCAAGCTCGGACTCGGGGCAGGGGGCCTCGGCGAGTTTCACCTGATCATCGAGACCGAAAATCTCGCACAGCTCGATGCGGCGTTTCAGCACGTCTCCGCCCGCGCTGAGCCGACCGAAGGGCTGCACTATGGGCTGAACTCGCTGGTGCAGAACGCGAGCTTTGCCCTCTATCGCGATTTTCCCGATTCTCATCGCAAGTTCGGTGACGAGAAATTTTGAGGCACGCATGTTCAGGCTGATCCTCGGCAACAAGAACTACTCCTCCTGGTCGTTCCGGCCCTGGATCGGCCTGCGCACGGCCGGAATCCCGTTCGACGAGGAGGTGATCCCGCTCTATGGCGAGGGCAGCAAGGAAAATATCCTGGCGCGTTCGCCCGCCGGCAAGGTGCCGATCCTGATCGACGGTGACGTGCGGGTCTGGGAATCGCTCGCGATCCTCGAATATGCGGCGGAGAAATTTCCCGCCGCGCAACTCTGGCCGGCCGATCCGGCGGCGCGCGCGCATGCCCGTGCGATCTCGACTGAGATGCATGCAGGCTTCGTCGCGCTACGCAGTGAGTGCGGCATGAACATGTGGCGCCCGCCGGCCAGGAAGGCGCTCTCCGACGAGGCGAAGGCCAATATCGCGCGCATTCAGGCGCTGTGGACCGATGCGCGCGACCGCTTCGGCGCGGGCGGACCGTTCCTGTTCGGCCGTTTCACCGCAGCCGACGCAATGTATGCGCCGGTTGTCTCGCGCTTCGAGACCTACGCAATCGACGTCACCGCGCCGGTCGCCGCCTACATGGACGCCATGATCGCGCTGCCGGCGTGGCAGGAATGGCGCCGCGCGGGATTGAACGAGCCGTGGGTGATTGCGAAATTCGAGGATCATTATCCGGACGTAAAGCGGCTCAAGGTCGACGCATGAAGCTCATCATCGGAAACAAGAACTATTCGTCCTGGTCGCTGCGGCCATGGATCGCCATGAAGGCGCTTGGGATTGCGTTCGAGGAGATCGTCATTCCGTTCGGCTCGCCGCTCGGCAATCCGGACTTCAAGGCGCGCATTGCCTCCTATACGCCCGCCGGCAAGCTGCCGGCGCTGGTCGACGGCGACACGCGCGTGTGGGAAACGCTCGCAATCCTCGAATATCTCGCCGAAAAATTTCCCGCGCATGGGCTCTGGCCATGCGAGCCGCAAGTGCGCGCCGAAGCGCGCGCGCTTGCGAGCGAGATGCATGCGGGCTTTTCGGCATTGCGCAGCGAGTGCCCGATGAACATTCGCCGGCCGATCAAGTCGCGCCTCCTCAGCGCGGCCGCGCAGGCGGATGTCGCGCGGATCGAGACGATGTGGCAATCCGCTCGCGCACGCTCCGGCGGACCGTTCCTGTTCGGCCAGTTTTCCGCCGTCGACGCCATGTATGCGCCGGTGGCATCGCGCCTCGACACCTATGGCATCGAGGTGAGCCGGGACACGCGCGACTATATCGATGCCGTGATGGCGCTGCCGGCCTTCGCCGAATGGCGCGCGGCCGCGATTGCCGAGACCTGGATCGTGCCGGAAGACGAGGTCGACTGGCCGACCGTGCTGACGGCATGAGGCGACGCAGCCTTATTTCGCGAGGAGCGCGTCCAGTTCGTCGAGAAACGGCAACTGATAGGCCAGGATCTTGGCGCGCGCCGCGTCGGGTGAAAGCCACGCGATCCGGTCGACCTCGGGAAAGCTCTTGCGCTTTCCTGAGCGTGGCGGCCATTCGACCTCGAACTTGTTGCTTACGAGCTTGGCCGGATCGAAATCGCCGGCGCAGGCGAAGGCATGCACGACCTTGCCGCTCTTCTGCTTCACCGGCTTGAGCGGAACGAACGGCCCCTGCGCCACAAAGCCCGTCTCCTCGGTGAACTCGCGCGTCGCGGTCGCGAGCAGATCGGCGCCCGGCTCGACCAGCCCCTTCGGAATTGTCCAGGCGGCGGCATCCTTCTTAGCCCAGAACGGCCCGCCCGGATGGGCAAGGAGCACTTCGAGCTCATCCGCTCGCCGGTGGACGAGCAGTCCAGCGCTGACCTCGGTCTTGCGGCTCACGTCGCGGCCTGCGGCGCGAGCGCCTCGATGTCGGTGACGACGTCGATCACCGCCGGGCGATCGGCCGCGAGCGCCTGCGCGAGCGCGCCGGGAAAATCGGCCGGCTTCTCGACGCGCAGCCCGAGCGCGCCCATGTCCTCGGCGATCTTGGCGAAACTCACCGGCGTGTAGGTCCATAATTCGCGCGCCTGCTCGGTCTGCTTGCCGCCATAGGCGCGGTCGAAGCCGCGCTTCGACTGGTTGCCGCCGCTGTTGTTGTTGACCACCGTCACGCTGTTGAGCCTCCAGCGCACTGCCGTTTCGATCTCGCCGATGTGGTACCAGAACCCGGCGTCGCCGGTGAACACCACGACTGGCCGCTCCGGGCACGCCGCCTTGGCGCCGAGGCCGGCGCAGAATGCAAAGCCAAGATGCCCGGCCGAGCGGAAGTAGCTCTGCCGTACGCTGCGCAGGTCGTACATTCCGCCCATCCACATGCCGGCATGGCCGGTGTCGACGATCACGACCGCGTCGTCCGGTACGTGCTTGGTCAGCTCGCCGCAGATCCGCGCGGGATGGATCGGCACCTGGTCGGAGGCCAACAGCTCATTGTACTTCGCATACCAGTCGCGGCAGATCTTCTGCGCCTCCCTGACCCAGGGCTTGCGCTGCTCCGCCGTGCCGCGGTCTGCGAGCTTCGCTATCGCGGCGAGCGTGACCTTGGCGTCGCCATTCACCAGCGCAACGCACGGATAATTGCGGCCGAGCGCTTCCGGCTCGATGTCGATCTGGATCGCACGCGTCCCGATTTTCGGCACCGCCCAAAAATGCGT
>Ga0081539_10000978_pt1 | contig 53262 bp, 50 predicted proteins | sample TabmetS4T2R2_FD_71023 | JGI IMG/M metagenome (GOLD analysis project Ga0081539, IMG submission 71023) | Tabebuia heterophylla rhizosphere microbial communities from the University of Puerto Rico - S4T2R2 | ecosystem: Host-associated > Plants > Roots > Rhizosphere ... | reverse complement strand
GCGTTCGGCCGTCCGTGTGCTCGCTCTCCGTCCAGTTCCAGACGAGCGGCTCCACCCGGTCCAGCAGCCCGGCCTCGGCGGCGAGCTGCCACTCGTCCTCGGTCGGGAGCCGCGCGCCGACCGAGGCGGCGTACGCGCGGGCGTCGGCGAGGTCGACGAAGGTCGCGGGCCCGTCGGGCGGTCCGTCGATGCCGAGCTCGGCGTTCGTCACCTCCCGTCGCGCGAGCGCAAAGCGCGGCGCAGCGACCGTCTTGCGCTCGACCTCCACGAAGTCGTGGAGACGTGGCGGCAGCGGCTTCCACTCCTCGACGTACGGCGCGTCGCCGTAGATGCCCGTCTCGCGTCGGCGGAAGACGGCCGTGACCGCCGACGGCGGCGGCGGCACCTCGGCGTAGCCGTCCGGCATCTCGGCTCGCCGCGCAACCGGCGCCGGCACACGCTCGGCGCGTCGGCCCGCGAACGCCGCACTCTCGTCCCCGGGCGCGGCCATCGTCTGGCGCCCGTTCACGACCGCGGCGATGCCCCCGGCCGGGATGTCGACGTGGACGTCGAGCCCGTGGAGCAGGCCTGCGAACGACGCAGCGCCGGTGTTGGCGATCGCCCACAGCGTCGTCTGCCCGTCCGTCCAGCGGGAGCCGACGACCTCGGGCGGCACGCCCTCCGAATGGACGGCCAGCGGCGTCCACTCCCCGGTCGAGAGGAGGTCCGCATAACGGCGCTGAATCGGGCCCATCGCCCGAAGCATCGCCTTGTCGCGACCGCTCCAGCCGACCCACGAGCCGAACACGTTCTCCCACACGAGGACGCCCACGCCGTTCAGCCATGCGCTGCGCAGCTCCTCGCCGTGGTCACGGTTCCAACGGCGCGTGTGGTGGAGCATGTGCCGCTGCTCGAACCAGCGGGCACGGAGGACACCCGGCACCGTCGTGTCCGAGAACCACTGCGCCCAGGACAGGTGGTGGTCGGCGATCCGCGCGAGCGGCAACGTCGACTCGCCCTCGAACGCGACGCCGGCCCGGACGGTGTCGAGCGCCGCGCGCAGCTCGGGCGCGGCCTCCTTCATGGTGTCGAGGAAGACGCCGTCGGCATCGAGCTCGCCGACGAGCCGGGCGATCGCCTCCGCATCGGACACGGGCTCGCGGCGCGTGCCGACGTCCCAGGGGTTGTAGTCGAGGAAGACGCGAAGGCCGCGCCCGCGGAGATCGTCGACCAACGCTCGGATCCCCGGTACGTCGCGGTACCAGTCGAACTGGTTCCGTTCGTCGATGCCGATCACGGGGTAGGCGTGCCACAGGACGATCCCGTCGAGCCCGCCGAAGTCGCGCTCCGCCTCGGTGCAGAAGCGCTCCGGCGTGAAGCGACCGGCGGCGTGGTCGTACAGGAGCTCGTCCCAGAGCCAGACCAGCGCGACCGAGAAGCACGTCGGCGTCCACGCGAACGCCGGCTCCTCGTACGCGCGTCCGTCGTAGTCGATCCGCTCGGCCGCCTCGGTCCGCCAGCGCACCAGAGCGTCGCGCCAGGCGGACCAGTCCCCGGGATCGTCCGGTGCGCCGAGGATCTTTGCACCATCGAGGGCGTCGAGCTCTCCGTCGAGCGGCACGGGCGTCGGAAGGTCGATCGGCCGCGGCGCCCACGGGTCGCGCGGCTTCTCGGGTGCGATGCTCACGCGCCCGACGTGGCGCCGACGAGTGCGAGCGTCCGCTTCGCGAGCCCGTCGACGGTCGCCCCGTCGTAGCCCGGCAGCGACGTCTGGAATCTGCCGTGGAGCGGCTCGGCCCAGCGAGAGGGAATCCCGCTCGCGCCCGCGATCGCGCCCATGATCGAGCCGACGGCGGCCCCGTTCGTGTCGGTGTCGAGCCCGCCCTGCACCGCCGCGCAGATCGCGCCCGAGAAGTCGCCGTCGAACGCATGGAGCGCGGCCGCGACGAGGGCGGTGTTGTTGATCGCGTGCACCCAGTGGTACCCGCCGTACCGCGCCTCGAGCTCGTCGACCACGTCCTCCCACTCACGGCCCGCACGGGCGAGGTCGCGAGCGGCGCGGACCGCGTCCGCCAGACGGCTCCCGGCCGGGACGACGGAGAGGCCGACGTCGGCACAGGCGCCGCTCGAGTCCTCCGCGAGCGAGGCGGCGTGCGCGGCCGCCATGAACATCGCCGCATAGACGCCGTTCGCGGTGTGGCTCAGGCGTGCGTCCTCCCACGCCATCCGCGCCGCCTCGACCGGATCACCGGGCGCTGCCCAGCCGTACGCGTCGACCCGCAAGCGCGCGCCGATCCACTCGCGAAACGGATTGCGCCGCGTCGCCGTGAGCGGCGGGACGTAGCCCTCCAGCAGGTTCCGGAGCGCGACCCGCTCCGCCGTGAAGATACGTCCGGCGGGGAGGAAGTCGAGCCACGCCTTCGCGACGTCGAGCGTCCCGAAGCGGACACCGTGGCGCTCGAGGACGATCACGCCGAGAATCGTGAAGTTGAGGTCGTCGTCCTCGGGGATCCCGTCGATGTTCTCGGCGAGGCTCGTCGGCCGGCTCGCCCGGTTCCACGGCCAGCGCTCCGACACCTCCTCGGGAAGGCCGACGGCGGTGAACCACCCGGAGACGGGCCAGTTGCCGGTCGCCTGCGCGATCGCGCGGATGCCCTCGCGCGGGACGTTCTCGACCGGCTTTCCGAGCACGCAGCCTGCCGCCCGGCCGAGCCATGCGCCGGCGACGCGATCTCTCAGATCGCCCGACGGCTCCGTCGCGGCCGCGGGGTCGGCCGCAGCGAGGATCTCGTCGAACCCCGCGGGCTCGCTCTCGGCCAGCGGTCGCGGCAGCGCGTCGAGCTGGTCGAGCAGGTCGAGCGCGAGCCGGCGGACCTCGGGTGCTGCCGCCTCCTGCGACGCGCCACGGGCCGGCGCGGGCGGCCCACCTGCGGCGAACCAGCGAGCCTCGATCTCGTCGACGTCCTTGCCCTCCTCGCGGGCTTGCCTGAGCTCGTGTCCGACGAGGTCCTCGGGCTGGACCCACGTCAACCTCACGCAGAGTCCTCCGCAGATTCCGGATCCGCAGGAGCGGATCCGGAATCGCGACAACCCCTGAAGCGGCCGCTGTCGCGGCCGGGCGCGTCGTCGGACGGGACACGCGCGACACGACTCACGCTGACACCTCCGCAGATTCCGGATCCGCAGGAGCGGATCCGGAATCGCGACAACCCCTGAAGCGGCCGCTGTCGCGGCCGGGCGCGTTGTCGGGCGGAACACGCGCGACACGGCTCACGCCGGTACTTCTCCCGCTGTGAGGTCGGCCATCGCGCGCGCGCGATCCTCGTGCCGGCGCGCGTCCTTCGCGAAGATCTCCGTCGCGACGGCCGCGATCTCGCGACCCGCCTCTTCGACGTCGATCCGACTCGCTCCCGACACCTGCTCGATCCACTCGCGCGGGATCGCCTCGACACCTGCAAGCGCACCGGCGAGCGCGCCGCCCATCGAGGCGATCGAGTCCGCATCGCGGCCGTAGTTCACGCCGCCGAGCATCGCCTCGCCGAAGTCGCCGCCCGTCGCCACGAGCAGGCCGAGCGCGATCGGCACCTCTTCGATGGAGTGCAGGCGGCTCGGGATCCGCGCGTTCTGCGCAGGCGCCGCGTACACGTCGCCGACCGAATCGAACGGCGCGAACGCCGCGCGAAGCTCGGCGAGGCCGCCGGACCGCCACCCGTCGAGCCGGGCGCCCGCCTCGACGACCGCCTCGATCGCCGAGCGCGTCCCGTCCTTGGCGAGCCGCAGCGCAACGTCCGTGACGCTTTCCACCGTTGCCGACGGCCGCATGGCCTCCGCCACGCAGGCCGCGAGCACGCCGGCGGCCTCTCGGCCGTAGCTCGACTGGTGGGCGCCGGCGAGCGCGGTCGCCTCGGCGTACGCCGCGTCGGGGTCGCCGGCATTGACGATGCCGACGGGCGCGACGAACATCGCGGCACCGCAGTTCACGATGTTCCCGACTCCCGCCTCACGTGGGTCGGCGTGGCCGTAGCGAAGCTTGAGGACGAGCCACTTCTCGGCGAGGAAGAGGCGGTGATACAGCAGGTCCTCACGGTCTAGCTCGGGAATCCACATCTTCTCGTCGACGATCGCGGGAACGATCAGCGACTCGACGTCGTGCGCCTCGAGGTGGTCGCGCTTCTCCGCGTATGCCCCCACGAGGACGCGTGTCATCAGCGTGTCGTCGGTGACGTGACCGTCGCCCTTGTGGAACGGTGAGAACGGCTTCTCGATGCCGCGCGCGCGGCGGATCGACTCCACGACGCCCTCGACCCAGCCGCCGAAGTGCTCGTAGATCTCGTGCGACTCCCATCCCTCGGTCGCGCCGCCGAACGCGTCCCCGACGGCGGCGCCGGCGAGGCAGCCGACGGCACGATCGGCAAGCAGGTGTCCGTTCAACATCGTCTCCCTCGTTCTGCGGCTCGGGGGTCGGCCGGCCGGCGGGCGCCCGCCGGCCGATCGTCCCTCATCCCCTGACGCGATTCCAGCCGTCGGCCAGGTTCTGCCCCAGCTGATCGATCGTGATCGCGTTCCGCAGGTACTGCACGAAGTTGGGCTGCGCAACCTCCGCCTTCCAGCGGGCGTAGGCCGCGAGCGACACCCAGTTGCCCTTGCGGAAGTGCTCGACGGACGAGGTCGCCACGCGCCAGCTGCCCGTCCGCTTCGTCGACTTGAGGATCAGCTTCCCGGCCGCCGGGTTTGACGGGATCAGCCAGTCGCCGGCTGCGAGCTTCGCGAGGTTCGCGGCGTTCGCGAAGTACTCGATGAATTGCATTGCCTCCTTCTTGTGCTCGCTCTGCTGCGAGATGGAAAGCGTCTGCGGGTTCGCGACCTGGTTCTGCGACTGGCCCTTGAGGAGCGGGAACATCGCCCAGTTGAAGTCCCGCGGGCCCTGCAGGATCATCCCCTGGGCCGCGAAGTTGCCCTGCACGGTCATGGCGCACTTCCCGGCGAAGAAGGCCGGCAGCACCGCGCTCCCGGACAGGCCCGTGGCCGCCGAGTCGACGCTCTTGTCGACGTGGATCATGTCGTGGATGTTCCGCGCGACGGCCTGCTCGCCGGCGCCCCAGCGGAAGGTCCACTTCCCGTTCTCGAGGTAGAAGAACTGCCCGCCGTAGTTCAGCGACATCGTCTGGATCGCCGCCGTCGGCGAGCGGAGCCCCCAGCAGACGCCGAAGCGACCGCTCGTCGTCAGGCGCTTCGCGATCGAGCGGAACTGCGGCCACGTCCACGGGTTCTTCGCGGTCGGCGCCTTGATGCCCGCCGACTTGAGGATGTCCATGTTCGCGAACACGTTGTACGTCTGCATGAGGATCGGCACGCCGGTGACCCGCTTGCCGCCGAAGTTGACCGTGTCCCACAGCGCCTGCGGGATCGTCGTCTTGAATCCCTTCGACATCAGCGGCGTGAGGTTCGTCAAGTAGCCCTGCTGCGTGAACCCGGCGATGTCCGCCGCCTCGTCGTGGACGACGTCAGCCGCGGTGCCGCCGACGAAGTTCGTCAGCAGCTTGTCGTGGACCGAGTTGACGTCGACCGGGACGATCGTGACCTGGATCGCCGGGTGGCTCTTGTTCCAGCTCTCGACGATCGCCTTCGTCGCGGCGACGGTGGTCGGCTGCCAGACGTAGGTCGCGAAGTTGATCTTGACCGGGTCCGCCTGCTTTCCGGCCTGCGCCGCCCCGGCGGCGAGCGCGGCGCACAGCATCACGGCCAGGAGGCCGATGACCTTTCTCATTTGACCCACCCTTTCTGTACTTGTTCGCGAGCGGGATTCCGCAGGAGCGGAATCCCGCCGCTCGGATCCCCGCCTGTGTTCGCTCGCAAGCAGGAATCCGCCAAGCGGATTCCTGCTGCGTGCGTGGTCGCCAAGCCGACCACGCGGGCGGGGCACATCCCTGAAGGCGTCCGCCGTCGCGGCCGCAACTACCCATTGAGTCGTGCGGGATCCCTCCTTCTCCATCAGCCCTTCACCGCCCCGGAGAGCAGGCCGCGCGTGAGCCAGCGCTGGATCACGGCGAAGAGCACGAGGCTGGGAAGCGTCGCCAAGAGCGACGCGGCCGCGAGTGGCCCGAGGGCGACGACGCCTTCGATCCCGATGAACTGCTTGAGCTTGAGGGGAAGCGTGTAGAGGTCTTCGGACTGGAGGACGACAAGGGCGAGGAAGAACTCGTTCCACGCCGTGATGAAGGCAAACAGCGTCGTCACCACGACGCCCGGCGCGAGCAGCGGCGCGACGATGCTCACCAGCACCTGGAAACGCGTCGCGCCGTCGACGCGGGCGGCCTCCTCGAGGTCGCGGGGGATGCCGCGAACGTAGCTCTGGAGCATCCAGAGGACGAACGGCAGGGCCCACACCGCGTACACGAGCACGAGCCCGACGTGCGTGTTGGTGAGCTTGAGATCCTTGAGGAGCAGGAAGAGCGGGATGATGATGAGGATCAGCGGGAACATCTGGCTGAGCAGGATCCAGCCGAGCCCGAGATTCGTCAGCAGTCCGCGCTGCCGCGCGAGGACGTATGCGGCCGGCAACCCGATCGCCGTCGTGACCAGCGCCGTCGCGACCGCGATCTCGAGGCTGTTGACGGCGCTGTGGACGAGGGCGTTGTCCGCCAACGCGTCCCGGTAGTTCGCGAGCGTCGGCTCCGAGGGGATGAGGGAGGGGTAAAGCTCGACGAGCTCGCGCGGACCCTTCAGAGAGACCGACAGCATCCACAGGAGCGGCCAGCCCAGGAAGACGACGTAGAGCGCGAGCGCGACGTACTGCCCGGTCTTCGCGCGCTTCGGGCTGGACGACACGATCACGCTGTTCCCTCCGCAGATTCCGAATCCGCAGAAGCGGATCCGGAATCGCGACGATCCCTGAAGCGGCCGCTGACGCGGCCGATGCCGCAGGTAGTCGGGAAACGCCAGGAGACCCTCACGCGGTCTCCTCCGCAAAACGCCAGGTAATCGTCACGAGGTGGCCTCTCGCAGCCGGCCCCAGAGGTAGAAGATCAGCCCGCTCGCGATCACGACGACCATCGCGCAGCCGAGCGCGGACGCGTAGCCGAACTCGCCGTACTTGAACGCCTGGTTGTACGCGAACAGCATCGGCAGCTCCGTCTTCTGCGCGGGACCTCCCTCGGTGAGGACGAAGACGAGGCCGAAGGAGTTGAAGTTCCAGATCACGTCGAGCGTCGTGATCGCCACGATCACCGGCCGGAGCTGAGGCAGCGTGATCGTCCGGAACCGGTGCCAGGCGGACGCGCCGTCCACGGCCGCCGCCTCGTGCAGCTCGTCCGGGATCGACTGGAGGCCGGCGAGCAGCGCGACGGTCGTCTGCGGCATGCCGGCCCAGACACCGACCAGGATCACCGCCGGGAGGGCCCAACCGAGGCTCGACAGCCAGTCGATGTTCTCCCCCGGCAAGTGCGCACGGCGCAGCAGCTCGTTGAGAACCCCGGCCTGCGGCTGGTAGAAGAGCTTCCACATGATCCCGACGATCACCGACGACATCGCCCACGGGATCAGCGCCAGCGAGCGCGCGAGCCAGCGACCGCGGATGTCCTGACTCAGGAGCAGCGCGAGGCCGAGCGCGCAGACGAACTGCAGGACCGTGACCGAGACGGCCCAGATCAGGCCGATCTTGAACGAGTTGACGAACAGGTCGTCGTGGATCAGCTCGCGGAAGTTGTCGAGGCCGATGAAGTTCGTCGGCACATCGAGACCTGCCCGCGCGTCCGTGAACGCGAGGTAGATCCCGCGGACGAGCGGCAGGACGCTCAGGACCACGATGGGCAGGAGCGCCGGGATGACGAGGAAGAGCGTCTCCTGGGCTGACAGCCGGCCGCCTGCGCGCCCCCGCCGGCGCCGCGGGAGCATCCGACGGGCCTCTTCGACGGTGCTCACGCCGCCGCCCCGGACGAGGCGCGGACGACGAGGCTCGGCTCGACGCCGACGACCTGCGGTTCGCGGTCGGGAGCCTCGATCCGCTCGACGAGCAGCTCGGCGGCGAGACGCGCCCGTTCGGCCGAGCCGAGGTCGACCGAGGTCAGCGTCGGCCACGTGACTTCGCACAGCGCGGTGTTGTCCATCCCGACGAGGGCGACGTCGTCCGGCACGTCGAGACCGCGTGCGTGGAGGGCCGCGAGCGCGCCCGCCGCGAGCAGGTCGTTCGCGCAGAGGATCGCGTCCGGACGCGCTCCACCGAGCAGCCTCTCGGTCGCGGCCTTCCCCGGCCCGGTCATGAAGTCGTCGGCGACCCCCATCAGGCGGTCGTCGCGCGAGAGACCGCAAGACCGAAGGCCGTCGAGGTACCCGAGGCGCCGCGACGAGCCGGACACCGTGTGCTCGGGGCCGTTCACGAGCGCGATGCGGCGACGGCCGCCCTCGAACAGGTGGCGCACGGCATCCGCAGCGCCCTTGCGCGAGTGGGCGCGGACGGAATCGACGTGCATGTCCTTCGTCGGACGGCCGATCACGACGACCGGGACGGCGGCGTCCCGGAGCTCGGTGGCGTGGGCGTCGGTGAGATAAAGCGAGGCGAGGATCAACCCGTCGACGAACCGGTGCTTGAGGTCGCGCACCATTGCGAGCTCGTCCTCGACGTCGGAGCCCGTCGAGTGCAGCATCAGGCGCAGTCCCTGCGTGCGGGCGACCTCCTGGATCGCGGCGACCATCGCCGTGTACACGGGATTGCCGACATCCGGCATCGCGAATGCGATCTGGCCCGTTCTCCTCGACCGGAGCGAGCGAGCGGCGGCGTTGGGGACGTACCCGACCGCCTCGGCGGCCTCTGTGACCGCCGCGTGCGTCTCCGGGTTCGTCCGCTTCCCGTTGAGCACGCGTGAGGCCGACGCGATCGAGACGTTCGCCAACCGGGCGACTGTCGTGATCGTCGGCACTCCGTCGTGCGTCTCGCCCGGCTCCATCCGTCTCCTCACCGTCTGCCTGACGCTGAAAAGGATTACTGAGAACGTTTACAAGATCGCCACGATGCCATAGCATCCGCGGCGCAGTCAAGCCGCGAGCGGAAGGAGCGACCGGGCGTGTCCGAGATCAGGCTCGAGCGGGTGTCGAAGGTCTTCGCGGGCGACGTCAAGGCCGTCGACGGCGTCACCCTGACCATCTCGAGCGGCGAGTTCATGGTGCTCGTCGGGCCGTCGGGCTGCGGCAAGTCGACCCTGCTCCGGATGCTCGCCGGCCTCGAGGAGGTCAGCGACGGCGAGATCTGGATCGGCGACCGCGAGGTCTCGCGGCTCGCGCCCCGCGACCGGGACGTCGCGATGGTCTTCCAGAACTACGCGCTCTACCCGCACTACACGGTGGCGAAGAACCTGGCGTACGGCCTGAAGGTGCGCAAGACGCCGAAGGACGAGATCGACCGCCGCGTCGCGGAGGTGGCGCGGATGCTCGGGCTCGAGGAGCTGCTCCAGCGGCGGCCCTCCGCACTCTCCGGCGGCCAGCGACAGCGTGTGGCGATGGGTCGCGCGATCGTCCGCGAGCCCGCGGCGTTCCTGATGGACGAACCGCTCTCGAACCTCGACGCCAAGCTCCGCGTCGACATGCGGGCCGAGCTCGCCCGGCTGCACGAGCGTCTCGGCATCACGACGGTCTACGTCACGCACGACCAGGTGGAGGCGATGACCCTCGGCACACGCGTCGCCGTCATGCGCGACGGGACCGTCCAGCAGGTCGACACGCCGCAGACCCTCTACCGCTCACCGTCGAATCTCTTCGTCGCGGCGTTCATCGGGTCGCCGTCCATGAACCTCGTCGAAGCCGAGCTCGCCGGCGACACGCTCGAGTTCGCAGGCTTTCGGGTTCCCCTGGCCGCCGACCGGCGGCCGAGCGGCGCTTCGTCGGGGCGCGTCATCGTCGGTATCCGGCCGCAGGACGTCAACGAGGCAGCATCGACGAACGGCGGACTTCCGACGATCGAAGTCGAGGCGGCGGTCGTCGAGGAGCTCGGCTCCGCGACCCATGTCCTGTTCCCGATCGAGGCGCCGCCCGTCGACGTCGACGCGGTGCGGGCCGCGACCGACGAGGGCGAGGTGGCCACGCTGCTCGCGACGGACCGGCGCGCGCTGTTCACCGCCGAGGTCTCCGAGGGCCTGAGCGTACGGCCGGGGCAGCGGATCACGCTCGCCCTCGACCCCCGCCGGCTCCACTTCTTCGACCTCCACTCGGGCGAGTCGCTGCTTCGGCCGGCGCTCGCGCGGGCTGCGGGCTAGTTGCGCCCCGCAAAGCCGCCGATCGCGCCGGCGCCCACGAGCGCAAGCCCGGCGGCGACCAGGAATGCGGCAGACGTCCCTCCCGCCGCCGCGACGAGGCCGAGCGCCATCGGGCCGCCTCCGAGCCCCAGATCGATGAACACGCTCGCCGTCCCGGCCGCCGCGCCACGCTCGCCGGAAGGAACGGCGGCGAAGATCGCGGTGAACACGGACGGCGTGAGGAACGCGACGCCCACTGCGAGGACGACCGCGCCGCCGAGCAGACCGAGGGGCGTCCCGAGAAGGGCCGAGACCGTCAGGCCGGAGGCACACAGGGCGAGCGACGCGGCGGCGAGTGCGCGCGGCTCGTGCCGGTCGGGGACCTTCGCGAAGACGATTCGGCAGACGACGACGACCGCGCCCACGACGAACAGCACGAGGCTCCAGCGCTCGAGGCCGATGTCGTTCGCGCGAAGGGACGCGAACGCGAAGTACCCGGCCATTCCCGCGACACCGGTGAGCAGCGCGATGCTCGGGACGAGCGCCGCCGGATGGAACAAGGGCGACGCCCGCCCGTCGTCCGTACGCTCGAGCGTCTCGGGAACGCGGAGCCCGAGCGCCGCCGCCACGGCGACGAGCGCCGCGGCGCCGATCCACACGTAGTCGAACCCCCACCGGTCGAGCAGCGCCTGGCCGAACGCCGGCCCGAGGGCAATCCCGGTGTACAGGGCGAGCGAGTTGAAGCTGAGCGCCTCGCCCGTTCTTCCGGCCGGCGCGAGATCGGCGAGCATCGCGAACCCGGCCACGAAGAAGAACGCCTCGGCGGCTCCGAGGAGCAGCCGGAGCACGACGAGCAGCCACAGCTCGTCGACGACGAGGTGACCCAGGATCACGACGGCGCAGAGTGCGGCGCCGCCGACGAGGAGCGGCTTGCGCCCGCGTCGATCGCTGAGCCGGCCGGACAGCGGCCGGAGCAGCAACGTCGTCGCACTGAAGGCGCCGACCGCGAGCCCGACCGCCGCCTTCCCCGAGTCGAGCGGGCCCGTGACGAAGAACGGCGTCGCCCCGATCAACATGCCCGCCGCCGTGAAGTACGCGAGCTCGGAGAGGCCGAGCGCGACGAACGCCGGCGTGAACAACCGGCCGGACGCCTCGCGCACGCGGCGAGGCTACGCTGCGGAGTCGCCGCTGTCCATCACGCAAACCGGTGTCTGACACCAATGATCGATGACACGCCACGTGTGACGATTTCGCACCAACCGCTCCCCGGACAGTTTCCGGGCGATGTTGGCTGTATGGTCAACGCGTGCCTCGACAACTTCGGCACTGGGTTTCCGGAGGGATCTACCACCTCTTCTCGCGAGGGAGCAACCGCCAGGCGATCTTCCTGAACGAGGGCGACTACATCGAGTTCGAAACGCTGTTCGCCTCCGCCGTCACCGAGCACGAGCTCGACTGCTTCGGCTGGTCCTTCATGCCGAATCACTGGCACACGATCATCCGAACGCCTCCCGATGGGCTGAGTCGATTTATGAAGGCCGTGAACCAGCGGTACGCCCTGCGATTCAACAGACGATGGGATCGGACGGCCCACCTCTTCGAGAATCGTTTCGGCGCGACCTACCAGAGGACACAGGATCAATTTCTCTGGACGCTGCGCTATGTCGTTCGGAATCCGGTCGAGGCAAGGATCTGCAGTGCTCCACACGACGCTCGGTGGACGAGCTTTCGCGCGACGGCGGGCCTCGTTCCGGCACCCGCACACCTGCGTGTCGCGGAAATCCTCGCGCTATTCGGCGATCGGGAGGACGACGCCCGGCGCCGCTACGTCGACTTCATCGCCGCCACCGCACCGCCGCTCGCAGCGGCCGCTTGAGCAGTGTCGCGACAGAGGGCCGGTGTCAGACACCGCCTTTCGCCAACCACCGACCTCCGACGACTAGGCCTCGCCGCAGGCGCGGCAGTGGAGCGTCGCGACGCGGCGAGGCCTCGCGCACCTAGCGCACGGGGCGACGACCTCGCGGCCGCAGCCCTCGCAATGCGGGCCGTCGCCGACCGGATATCCGCAGAACGGGCACTCGTTCTTCCGCACGCGCCGCGCCGGGATGCGACGCGCGAGGTAGCGCTGGAGAGCCGCGAAGCCGACGAGCGTCAAGGCGATCCCGACGAGTGACAGCACCAGCGGACCGAGGTCGAGCGGGTCGACGTAGTCCGTCACGTAGTCGCCGGCCATGACGAACGACAGCACCGCCGCCACCCCGACGACAGAGAACGTCAACGTGAACCACCGCGATCCGGCGCGCCGCAGCCGGCTGAGGAGCCAGAGCCCGGCGCCCAGGAACCCGACGACGAACGCGAGGCGGAGCACGAACGCGAGGAGCGCCTCCCGGTCGCGGACGCGCTCCTCCTCGTCGGCGATCCGCGCGCTTGCTGCGACCGCCTCGGCCTGCACCGCGGCGGCCGCGGCCCGGGCAGCCCGTGTGGCGGTACGCGCGGCCTCGTAATCGCGCGCGCGCCCCTCGTACTCGAGCCGCAGCGCGTTCGCGGGCTGGTTCGCGTCGAGCGCCGTGCGGTACGCCTCGCGCGCGAGGACGAGCTCCTGCCGGGCGGCAGTCGCGTCCGCCACGGCGCGCCCGACCCGGTTCTCCGCCTCGAAGCGCGCATCGACGGCGGCGCGGTCGCCGGCGGCGATGCTGGGCTCGAACGCCGCACGCGCCCAGTTGTCCTCCCGGCTGTACGCCCACAGCCCACCGATCAGGAGGAACACGCCGAGGGCGACCGCCAGGAGCTTCTCGCTCGCAGTCGTCCTGATCTCCTCGACGTCGACGCTCGTCCTCGTGCTCATGCTCGCGTTCCTTCCTTCGCCCTTGTCCTCGGTCTGAGCTCCACCTCGAGCTCGCAGTCGAGTGCGTCCGCGATGCGAAGCAACGTGTCGATCCGCGGCGGGCGGCCGCCCGACTCGAGCCGCGCGATCGCGGACTGCGTGGTGCCGACGAGGGCGGCCAACTCGGCCTGCGACAGCCGTCGCGCATGCCGCTGCTCCGCCACCTGTGCTGCGATGCGGGCGAAGAACCAGCCGTCTTCGGGCGCCGCGAGCCGCTCGCGCAACCGATCGATCGCGTCTGCCGGTCCCCGTCTGATTCGCGGGCTCATATCTCAATTCTGCTATATAGCAGAATTGAGATAACCGGCGCCAACCGCCCGCGCAGCACGGCATGGCAGGTCGACACGGGTGTTCGGCGGCGTCAGCCGCCGGCGTCCGCGACTGCGGCCGGCGCCTTTCGGCCGAGCGCGCTGCGTAGCCACGCCCTGCGGCGACGGACAGCTCGAGGTCGCGGAGCGGCGGGCGCGTAGGGGTTGCGCTCCACGCTTGACCAGGAGGTATCCCCGCCGTAGAGGTACGAGCGCGCTGCGAGGAAGATCTGCGTTTCGAGTGGTGTCGAGACAGGATGGCTCACGGCTCTGCTCTCCGTGTTCGTGGTGCCCGAGGAGCATCGCCGCGACGGCCGCGTGCCGCAGGAGGGTCGACCGGCTTTCTGGGGTGCGGCACGCCGCACCCCGGGAGCTAGAGCGCCTGCAGCTTCGCGAGGAGCTTCTTCACCTGTCGAAGCAGGTCCGCTTCCTCGTGACCGAAGTCGTCGAGGTAGGCGCGAACCGCCGCGAGCACGAGCCGAAACTCCTCGTCGTCGAGCTGGACCGTCTTCATGATCCGAGCCTACCCCGAGCCGGAGCGAGCGAGCGCAAGGAGGCTCTCATGGTCTCGCACGTCACCTCGGGCCCGACCTGCCCGAGGAGCCAGAGACGAGCCTCACTGCATGTTTGGCTGCCGCGCGGCCCGGACGAACGCGTCGATCGCGACCGCCGCGCCGTCCTCGAGCTCGACGACGCGCCGCACCTTCTCCGCCCGCTCGACGTCGAGGTCGCCGAGGTCCGCGACGACATCCTCCGGCGTGAACAGGACGGACGCGTCCTTCGGCCCGCCGTGGCCGTCGGTGAGGTTGGTGGTGTCGTGGCCGAGGACGAGGAGCGTCCCGCCGGGAGCGACCGCGGCGGCGGCCGAGCGGATCGCACGGCCGAGCTCCGGCTGCGGCAGATGGAGGTAGAGGACGGCGACGAGGTCGAAGGCGCGCTGCGCGGGCTCGTAGTCGAGGACGTCGGCCAGCACCCAGTCGACCTCGACGCCACGAGCGGCCGCGAGCTCAGCGGCCTTCGCGAGGGCGACGTCGGAGAAGTCCGCCGCCACGACCCGCCAACCCTGCTCCGCGAGCCACACGGCGTTGCGGCCTTCGCCGCACGCGACGTCCAGGGCGCGGCCGGGCGCGAGACCCGCTACCTCCGAGGCGAACAGCCGGTTCGGCTGCGCGGTCCAGAGGAGCTCCTTCCCGGCGTAGCGCGCATTCCAGTCGTCCCGCGCGAAACCCGGCCGGACGGAGCCGGGTGGGCGCCGGTGCTCGGTCACGACCGGGCCAGTGCGACGGCCGCCGACTCGGCCATCAGCGGGACGCTCTTCTCGTACGCCGCCGCACGGGCGTCCTCTGCGCCGAGCTCGCCCCGGGTGAAGCGGCCGTAGATGGCCTCGCAGAACACGGCCGCCTTCCAGAGGGCGAGCGCCACGAACCACTCGAGCCGACCGACGTCGCGGCCGCTGCGCTCCCGGTACCGGGCGACGAGCTGCGACTTGGTGGGGAATCCCTCCAGTGCGGTCACGGGCGACACGCCGAGCGGGCTCCGGGCGCCACCAGGCTCGGCGTATGTCGCGAGCAGGTAGCCGAGGTCGGCCCGCGGATCGCCGATCGCGCCCATCTCCCAGTCGAGGACGGCCTGGACGCGATCGGGACGCTCGCGCTCGACCATCAGGTTGCCGAGCCTGTAGTCGCCGTGGACGACGGTCTCCGGGAGCGGCTCGGGCAGCTCGGCGGCGAGACGCCGACCGACCTCGTCGACCGCCGGGATCGCGCGGGTCGCGTTGATCTCCCAGAGCTGCGTGAACCGCCTCACCTGGCGCTCGAGGTAGGTCCCCGGCCGCGCGAACGCGGCGAGCGCCGGGTCGCGCACGTCGGCGGCGTGGATGGCGACGAGCGCGTCGACGAGCTCCTCGCCGAGCCGCCGCCGCGCAGCCGGATCCTCGAGGCCCGGCGGCAGCGTGTCCGAGACCACATGGCCGTCGAGGTACCGCATGACGTAGAACGGCACGCCGATCACCGACTCGTCCTCGCAGACGGCGAGGATCGGAGGGAGGCGGATCCCATGCGGCGCGAGCGCGAGCTGGAGCCGCGCCTCCCGCACCATGTCGTGCGCGGACGGCGGGAGGGGTGGCCGGGGCGGACGGCGGAGGACGTATCGCTCGTCGCCGCGTTCGAGCAGGAACGAGAAGTTCGAGCCGCCTCCCTGGCCGATTCGCGTCGCCCGGATCGGGCCGGCGCCGAGGCCCTTTGCGTCGAGGAACGCCGCGAGCCGGTCGAGCACGAGCAGCGGCGCACGGTCGAGGCCGTCCGCCTCCGCCGCGGTCTCGGCGATGTCCGTCACGGGGCGATCCTGCCATGCGACAGGGCCGGCTCACGACCGTCCCGGAGCGCGGCTGCGCCAACCTATGCTGTCGCGGTGACGCGGGTCCAGCGACCGACCGGAGCCGAGCACCACGCGCTCGTCCCGCCCGAGCGCGGGTCGGAGCTCGCCCTCGAGGCGCTGCGCCTCGGGTCGGAGACGTCGCTCGAGCTGACGGACGCGCTGCACGACACGCTCTTCTTCGTCCACGCGGGCGACGGACGGCTCGACGCCGAGCTGCTCACCGCTCCGGCGGCCGGGCTGCTCCCCGCCGGTCTCGAAGGCACGCTCACCGGCGGCACCGACGGCCTCGCGTGCGTCCGCGCCACCCTCGGCGCGGCTACCGACCTCCATGCGCCGATGGGGCCGATCCAGCCCGTTGTCGTCCTGGAGGACGTCGAGCCAGGAGCCGCGACCGGAGCGCGGTCGTTCCAGGTGCTCCACGGCCCGCACAACGGGTCGACCCGCGCGACGGCGTTCGTCGGCTACATCCCACCCGGCCGGGCGCCGTGGCACTACCACCTCTACGACGAGATCGTGTGGGTGCTCCGCGGCGAGGGCCGGCTGCATCTCGAGGGCGACGTCGAGCTGCTCGAGCCCGGATGCGCATTCAGGCTCCGTCCGCGCGAGGTGCACATCGTCGAGAACACGCATCCAACCGCGGAGCTTGCAGTGCTCGGCATCTTCACGCCTGCGGGCAGCCCCTCGGCCGCGTACCTCATGCCCGACGTCGCCGAGTCCTACGCGATCGGCTGAGGCCCGCTAGCCCGCGAGGCCGCGGTCGATCGTACGCGCGGCGTGGGCGGCCGTGAGCGGCTCGCCGGTCGCCTGCTCGAGCAGGCGGTCCCAGCGGACCGACTCGCCCGGTGCGAAGACGCGCTCGGCGAGGAATCGGCCGGCCTCGCTCCGGCCGACGAGCCCGCCGGCGACGCCCTCGAGGCTCGTGCGCAGCTGGGCCGCCACGAGGTTCCCGTAGAGGTACGTGTGGTAGTAGACGGGCGCGCACGCGACATGGATCTTGGCCGCCCAGTCGGGGGCGCCGTCCCGCGCCGGCGGGGTCAGGAGCTGGTAGCGGGAGGCGAGGCTCCACCACGTCGAGGAGAGATCGGACTCCGGATCCGAGTAGAAGGCCCGCTCGAAGTTGGTCATCACGAGCACCCAGCGCGTGAAGACGAGGAGCTCGGCCGCCCGCACGGCGCGGAGCCGATCGTCGAGATCCGCAGCCTCGCCCGCGGCGACGCCTGCGACCCGCTCGAGCCACTCGGCGTCCCACACGAGGCCGCCCATCAGGATCGCGATGCCCTCCGTCACGGTCAGGTGGCAGTCACGCAAGAGCCACGGCAGCGACGGATCGAAGCCGAGGTCGTACATGCCGTGGCCGAGCTCGTGGAGCATCGTGTCGGCCCAGTAGCGGTCGTTCTCGACGTTCGCGAGCACGCGGACGTCGCCCTCGCGGTCGATGTCGATGCAGAACGCGTGCTGGCACTTCCCGTCCCGCGGGTAGAGGTCGCTGCGGTCGAGGATCCCGGCGGTGTCGATGCCCATGCCCGCGTACGTCTCGCGGGCGAGTCGGACGACGTCCCGGTCCGCGAACACGGCGTTGAGGTCGACCCCGCCCGCTGCCGGGACCTCCTGGAAGAACGGGTCCTCGTAGTGCCACGGACGCAGCTCGTCGACCGTGCAACCGAAGCGCTCGGCGAGGCGGGCGTCCGTCCCGGATTTCCAGCGTGCGAACCGGTCGGCCGTCAGCCGGTCGCACTCGTCGAGCGTCTCGAAGAGACGCGCCTCGTCCATCTCGGAGATGTCGACGGCGAGCGCGAACCAGTCCCGGTACCCGAGCGACCTCGCCGCCTGGTTGCGGAGCCGCGCGAGCTCGCGGACGTCCTCCGCGACGGCCTCGCCGACCGTCTTCGACGCCTCCCACGCCTCGCGTCGTTCTGCGCTGTCGTCGCTCGTGCGGAGGATGCGCTTGATCTCGTTGTCGTCCACGGGCCGTCCGCCGACGACGCCCCGGTGTTGCGAGAACCTCGCCTCGACCGCGGCCTCGAGCTCGACGATCCGGTGCCGGAGCTCGGCCGGAACCTGGTGCGGCACGGCGCTCGCGTGGAGCAGGTCGAGCTGACGACGGTCGAGACCCGTCGCGCCGCTGTCCCGCGCCTCGCTGATCTCGCGGTAGAGGTCGGGATCCGCGAGCGCGTCGGAGAGCGCGAGCTCCGTCTCGACGCGGCGTCGCTCGTGCTCCTCCGTCGCGGCGAGATTCGCGTCCCACCACGCGAGCGACGCGTCTCGATGGAGCGGGCGCAGCCGTTCGACTGCGCGATCGACGACAGTGGCGGGATCCGTCACGGGCGCCGGCAGAGTAGCCGAGCGGCCGCGCACCGCCAGTACGATCGGGCGCGGATGGGCACGGATGCACACCGAGCGGCCGCGGCGGAGAAGGGCCCCGTTCGCGTGGGCCTGATCACCGTGAGCGACTCGCGGACGGCGGACAGCGACGACAACGGCGTCTGGCTGAAGCAGCGGGTCGCGGAAGCGGGCGCCGTCGTTTCCGGCTACCGCGTCGTTCGCGACGAGCCGGTCGAGGTCCGGTCGGCCGTCGACGATCTCGTCGCCGAGGCAGAGGTCGTCGTCGTCAACGGCGGCACCGGCGTCTCGCGACGGGACACGACGTACGACACCCTGGCCGGGATGCTCGAGAAGACGCTGCCCGGGTTCGGCGAGCTGTTCCGGATGCTGAGCTTCGAGCAGGTGGGCGCGGCGGCGATGCTCTCGCGCGCGACCGCGGGAACGTATCGCGGGTCGGTCGTCGTCTCGATCCCAGGCTCGCCGAAGGCTGTTCAGCTCGCGTGGGGGCGGCTCATCGAGCCGGAACTCGCGCACCTCGCATGGGAAGTGGGTCGCTAGCGTGGCGGTCGAGACGGGTCTCCGCACGCTCCCCTACGACTGGTACGTCGATCCGGCCGTGCTGCGGCTCGAGCAGGAGCGGATCCTCGGCAGCACGTGGCACTACGCCGCACGGGCGGATCAGGTCGCCGAGTCGGGTCGGCTGGCGACGGCGCAGGCCGGAATGCTGCCGGTGCTCCTCGCGCGGGCGCGAGACGGCGAGCTGCGCGGATTCCTCAACGTCTGCCGCCACCGAGGGCATGTCCTCTGCGAGGAGGAGGCGCAGCGGGAGACGATCCAGTGCCCGTACCACGCCTGGACGTACGGTCTGGACGGAACGCTGCGCAACGCTCCGCGGTCCGACCGCGAGCCCGGCTTCGACAAGGCGGCGCTCGGCCTCGTCCCCGTCGCGGTCGACACCTGGGGCCCCTTCGTGTTCGTCAACGCCGACCACGAGGCGGAGCCGCTCGCGGAGGCTCTCGGCGAGCTGCCCGAGCTGCTGGCCTCCGGCGGCGTCGACGTCGACGCCCTGCGCTTCCACGCGCGGGTCGAGGCGGACGAGTACGCGTGCAACTGGAAGGTCTGCGTCGAGAACTTCCTCGAGTGCTACCACTGCTCGGTCGCGCACCCGAGCTTCTCGACGGCCGTGGACGTGTCGCAGGACGCGTACGCGCTCGAGGTTCGCGGGCGCCTCGCGAGCCAGTTCGGCCCGCCCCGCAACGGCGGAGGCGGCGTCTACGACGCGGTCGGCGAGATCGGCCGCGGGCAGTTCCATCTCCTCTTCCCGAGCACCGTGCTGAACGTGATGCCCGGCAAGCCGAACCTCTCGATCGGGCCGGTCGTGCCGCGCGGACCGGAGCGCACGTATCGGTTCCTCGACTACTTCGTCGCGCCGGACGTCGACGAGGAGTGGCTCGCCGGCTACCTCGCCCTGGACGAGCAGGTCGGCGTCGAGGACCGCGCGCTCGTCGAGGCCGTCCAGCGGGGGATCTCGAGCGGGGCGCTCGAGGCGGGGACGCTGCTTCCGGAGTCGGAGAAGCTCATCGCGCACTTCCAGTCGCTGGTGGTGGAGGCGCTGGGAGCTTCTCGAGCGGAGGGCTGACGCGCGCGACGCGTTCGCGCGCCTCGGGCCCGTCGAGACCGCGCCAGAACACCGTCGTCCGGCGCACGAGCACGTCCTCGGCCGTCCGCGCCCACTCGGAGCGCACCGCGTGAAGCGCCTGCGCCGCGATGTCCGGGCCGTCCGGGTGGAGCGGCTCGAGCAGGGACGGATCGTCGAGCGCGGGCCGGAGGACGGCGCCCGCCCGTGCGCCGTAGAGGTGGATGAGGTGGCGCCGCACGGCCGCGGGGACCTCGACGGGTAAGGAGATCCCGTCGGGCGGTGGTGCGTCGGGCAGCGGCCACGGACGACGATCCGCGCGGTGGATTCCGAGCTCCGCGCGAAGACAGGAGAGCGCGTCGAGCGCGATGCGCCGGTACGTCGTGAGCTTGCCGCCGGCGACGCTGACCATGCCTCCGGGCCCGACGGTGAGCACGGTCTCCCGCCGCGCGGTCGCGCTGTCCCCTCGCCCGGTGGGGAGGACGCGCAATCCGGCGTACGTCGCGCGTACGCGGTCGGGTGCGGTCAGCTCGGCGCCGATCGCGACGCGTGCCTCTGCCAGCACCTGGTCGACCTCCCGCTGGTCGACCCGCACGGCCGCTGGGTCGTCGTCGTACTCGGTGTCCGTGGTGCCGAGGAGCAGCATCCCGTACCAGGGAACCGCGAACGTCACGCGGACGTCGTCCTGTGGGACGGTGAGCGCCGCGCTCCAGGCAGCGTCCTTCGGAACGAGCACGTGGACGCCCTTGCTGAGCCGCACCGATCGACCCGCCGACGCGTCCTCGAGCCGGCGAACGTGGTCGACCCACGGCCCGGTGGCGTTGATCACGGCGCGGGCTTGAACCACCACGTCGGCGCCGTCGATCGCCACCCGCGCGCCGACGACTCGCCCGGACGCCTGCTCGAGCGCGGCCGCCTCTGCGTAGTTCGCGACCGTCGCTCCCGCCTCGGCCGCGGCCCGGACGTTGGCGAGGCAGAGCCGGGCGTCGTTCGTCCAGGCGTCCGCGTACAGCGCGCACGACCGGAGACGCTCCGTCTCGAGGGCCGGCACCATCGCGCGGGCCCGTGCAGGCTCCACGAGCCAGTTGAGCCGCGACAGCGCGAGCGCCGAGTACAGCAGGATCCCGCTCTGGACGAACGCCGGTCGGAACGGCCCGTGCTCGTACAGCGGCAGGAGGAACGGCGTCCGGTGCACGAGGTGCGGCGCGACGACGTTCGTGAGCGCACGCCGCTCGTGGTGCGCCTCGCGGACGAGGCGGACGTCGCCGAGCCGGAGGTAGCGCAGCCCGCCGTGGATCAGCTTCGACGACGAGCTCGAGGTCGCGCCGGCGAAGTCGCCCTTGTCGACGAGCGCGACCGCGAGCCCGATCCGCGCGGCCTGGGCGGCGATGCCGGCCCCGATGATCCCCCCGCCGATCACGAGCAGGTCGAAGCGCCGCTCGCCGAGCTCGGCGGCCGCCTGCTCCCGGCCTGCTGCGCGACCTTTCACCTCGAGGGCCTGCCGTCTTCTCGTCCGGCAACAACCGCGCGGAGCGCCGCAGGGCGGTCGGTGAAGATCCCGTCGACGCCCGCTGCGACGAGCTCGCGCATGCGATCTTCGTCGTTGACGGTGTAGACGAGACGGCGCAGACCCGCCGTAGCGGCACGAGCAAGGCTGCGGGACGTCGCGCGCGCGTCGGCGAAGCCCGCGCCCCACGCGTAGGCCGCGGCGGTGCGGACCGAGACTCCGTACCCCACATGCTGGACGACGCGGATGCCGGGCCGCGCCCGGCGCGCCTCCTCCAGCGCCCGCCGCTCGAACGAGACGACGACGTCGTCCGGCCCGAGCAGCTCGACGCTGCGCGGCACGACGTCGTGCCGGCGATAGAGGTAGGGGCTCTTGAGCTCCACCATCAGACCGACCCTGCCGCTCGTCAGCTCGACGACCTCCTCGAGCGTTGGGATGCCTACTTCTCGCAGCGCGGCCGCGCGCCGGCGGCGCAACGGACCGCGCAGAGGGGTGAGCCGCCCGAGGTTGAGGTCGTGGAAGACGACGAGCATTCCGTCCGCCGAGACCTGGACGTCGAGCTCGACGTAGTCGGCCCCGTCCGCGATCGCGCGCTCGAAGGCGGGCAGGGTGTTCTCGCGCTCCACGGCGGACGACCCACGGTGCGCGATCACGAGCGTCACGGCGTCCGGTGATTCGCCCATCAGCTCGTAGCTTCACCGAATAGACACATCAGCGCGCCGCGGCGCATGGCACGATCCGTCCGTGGCAACCGTCACCGAGCCGCTCCCGCGGCTGATCAACCGCGAGCTCTCGTGGGTCGAGTACAACGCGCGCCTGCTCGACCTGGCCTCGGACGAGTCGACGCCGCTCCTCGAGCGGATCCGGTTCGCCGCCATCTTCGCGAACGGCTTCGACGAGTTCTTCATGGTTCGAGTCGCCGGACTGCTGGAGCTCGAGGAGGCCGATCTGGCGGTCCGCTCGGCCGACGGGCTGACCGCCAGCCAGGCGCTCGAGGCGATCAGAACGCGCGTCGGCGAGCTCGTGGCACGGCAGTCGCGCCTGTGGAAGCGCGAGCTCCGCCCCGCCCTCTCGGCTGCCGGCATCGACATCGTCGGCATCGAGGACACCTCGCCGAAGGAGCTCGAGAAGCTCGGCACGTTCTTCGAGCGCGAGATCTTTCCCGTCCTGACGCCGCTCGCGGTCGGCCCGGGACAGCCGTTCCCGTACATCTCGGGCCTCTCGCTCTCGCTCGGCGTGCTCGCGTCCGACCCTGCCTCGGGGGAGGAGCGCTTCGCGCGCGTCAAGGTGCCGGAGGGCTTCGACCGGTTCGTCGAGGTCGGCCGGCGGCTCGTGCCGCTCGAGGCCGTGATCGCGCACTTCCTGCCGATGCTCTTCCCCGGGATGGAGATCGCCGAGCGCGCGGTGTTCCGCGTCACGAGAGACGCCGACTTCGAGGTCTCGGACGACGCCGACGACCTCCTCGAGGCCGTCGAGTCGGAGCTCCGGCAGCGTCGGTTCGGCGACGTCGTCCGCCTCGAGCTGTCCAGCTCGGCCTCGCGCGCGATGCGGGAGCGCCTCGTGAGCGCGCTCGGAGTGCGCCCGAGCCAGGTCTACGAGGTCGAAGGGCTCCTCGACCAGGCAGATCTCTGGGAGCTCGTCGCACTCGACCGGCCCGAGCTCAAGGACGAGTCGTGGATGCCCGTCGTGCCTCCGCGGTGGGCGCGCGTGAAGACGCACGCGGCCGTGTTCGACGAGATCCGCCGAGGCGACGTGCTCGTCCACCACCCGTACGAGTCCTTCCGCGCGAGCTTCGAGGCGCTCGCCCAGGCCGCCGCGGGAGATCCCGACGTGATCGCGATCAAGACGACCGTCTACCGGACGAGCGACGACTCGGCCTTGGTCGCGTCGCTGATCGAATGCGCCGAGGAGGGCAAGCAGTCCGTCTGCCTCGTGGAGCTGAAGGCGCGGTTCGACGAACGCCGCAACATCGAGTGGTCGCGGTCGATGGAGCAGGCGGGCGTCCACGTCGTGCACGGCTTCCCCGACCTGAAGATCCACGCGAAGATGACCCTCGTGGTGCGCCGCGAGCCCGACGGCCTGCGGCGCTACGTGCATATCGGGACGGGGAACTACAACGCGGCGACCGCACGCCTGTACGAGGACGTCGGCCTCTTCACGGCCGACGAGGAGATCGCCGCGGACGTCGCCGACCTCTTCAACTACGTGACCGGGTTCGGCCGGCCGCAGCGGTTCCGCAAGCTCCTCGTCGCGCCCTTCACGATGCGGAGCAGGCTCGTGGAGGAGATCCGCCGGGTGAGCACGGCGGCCGCGCAGGGAGTCCCGTCCCGGATCCGGCTCAAGGTCAATGCGCTCGTCGACCCGACGATCATCGACGAGCTGTACGCCGCGTCCGCCGCCGGCGTCCCGGTGGAGATCTGCGCCCGCTCCATCTGCATGCTCCGTCCCGGCGTCCCGGGCCTGTCGGAGACGATCCGCGTCCGCTCGATCGTCGGTCGCTTCCTCGAGCACAGTCGGATCTACTGGTTCGAGGCAGGCGAGGAGACGAGCGTCTATCTCGGCAGCGCCGATCTCATGCCGCGTAACCTCGACCGGCGCATCGAGGTGCTGACGCCGGTCGAGAACGTACGCGCGCGATCCGAGGTGGGCGCGATCCTCGACAGTGCGTTCTCGGACACGATCAACACGTGGGAGCTGGGCCAGGGCGGCGTCTGGACGCGGCTCGAGGGCAAGGGCCGCCGGGGCCAGTCGCATCAGGACGCGATGATGCGACGCGCGCAGCTGCGCGCGCGCCGCGCGGCCCGGTCCTAGCGAGGTTTCACCGTCCGGCAACGCGGCGATGATCGGGCGATGCGCGTAGGGATCGTCGACGTCGGATCGAACACGGCGCGTCTGCTGGTCGCCGACGTGTCGGCCGGCGACGTGGTCACCGTCGAAGCGCGGAAGACGCATCTGGGCCTCGGCGCGGAGATCGCCGACACGGGCGGGCTCTCCGAAGAGACGATCGCCGCGGCCGCGGCAGCGTGCCGCAAGCAGGCGAAGCGGGCCCTCGCTCTCGGCGCCGTGCGAGCGGAGGTGGTGGTCACCGCCCCCGGCCGCCAGGGCCGCTCGTCCGCGGCCCTCGTCGCCGCCCTGCGCGAGCGCACCGGGCTCCCGGTCACCATCCTCTCGGCCGACGACGAGGGTCGGCTCGCGTTCGACGGCGCCGTCGCACGTGCGACCGGGGACCTGCCGGAAGTGATCGGCGTGGTCGACGTGGGCGGCGGGTCGACGGAGATCGTCGTCGGCACGCCGCGGATCGGACCGGCCTGGGTGTTCTCCGCCGATCTCGGCTCGCTGCGGTTGACGCGACTCTCGCTCCCCGACGATCCGCCCGGACGACGCGCGATCGCGCAGGTCCGCGCGGCGGTTCGCGAGCAGCTCGCGGACGTGCGGCCGGTTCGCCCCGACGTCGCGTTCGCGGTCGGCGGAAGCGCGCGGGCGCTCGCGCGGATCGTGGGCAAGAGGTTCGACCCGGACGAGATCGACCGCCTGGTCGACCGGCTCGCACGCCGCCGCTCGACGAAGATCGCGCGCGCATACGGGCTCGAGCAGACGCGCGGAAGGACGATCCTCGCCGGCGCGGTCCTCCTCGCCGAGTCCGCCCGGACGCTCGACCGCCCGCTCTCCCTCGCAGCCGGCGGGCTGCGCGAGGGCGCCGCGCTCGCGCTCGCGGCCGAGGGCGCGGCCGTCGCGGCCTGAGGCAACGCGTACGGTCGCGGCTGAGCTGAGCCTCAGGCCGGTCGCACGAGCGGCTTGTAGGCGATGCGATGCGGTTCGAGTGCCTCCGGGCCGCGCGTCTCGCGCACCCAGTCGGTGTACTCCCGATACGACCCCTCGAACCAGGTGACCTGCGAGTCGCCCTCGAACGCGAGGATGTGTGTCGCGATCCGGTCGAGGAACCACCGGTCGTGGCTGATCACCACGGCGCACCCTGCGAAGTCGAGGAGCGCCTCCTCGAGCGCACGGAGCGTGTCGACGTCGAGGTCGTTCGTCGGCTCGTCGAGGAGCAGCAGGTTGCCGCCCGAGCGGAGCAGCTTCGCGAGGTGGACGCGGTTCCGCTCCCCGCCGGAGAGGTCCTTGACGGGCTTCTGCTGGTCGCCGCCGCGGAAGTTGAACCAGGAGACGTACTGCCGCGAGTTCACCTGGCGCTTGCCGAGCTGGATCGTGTCCTGGTTGCCGGAGATCTCCTTCCAGACCGTGTTCGACCCCTCGAGGGCGCTGCGCGACTGGTCGACGTAGGCGAGCTGGACGGTCTCGCCGATCTCCAGGGCGCCGTCGTCCGCCTGCTCCTCCCCCGCGATCATGCGGAAGAGCGTCGTCTTGCCGGCGCCGTTCGGGCCGATCACGCCGACGATGCCGCCCGGCGGGAGGTCGAACGTGAGATCCTCGACGAGCAGTCGGTCGCCGAACCCCTTCTGGACGTGGTCGGCGCGCACGACGACGTCACCGAGGCGCGGCCCGGCGGGGATGTGGATCTCGACCGTGTCGATCCGCTTCGACTGGTCCTCGGCGAGGAGCTTCTCGTAGGCGGTCAGCCGCGCCTTGGACTTCGCGTGGCGCGCCGTCGGGCTCATCCGCACCCACTCGAGCTCATGCCGCAGCGTCCGGCGGCGCGCGGCGTTCTGCTTCTCCTCGACGGCGAGCCGCGCCTCCTTCTGCTCGAGCCATGACGTGTAGTTCCCCTGGAACGGGATTCCCTTGCCGCGGTCGAGCTCGAGGATCCACCCGGCGACGTTGTCGAGGAAGTAGCGATCGTGCGTGACGGCGATCACCGTGCCTTTGTAGGCCTCGAGATGCCGCTCGAGCCAGGCGACCGACTCGGCATCGAGATGGTTCGTCGGCTCGTCGAGAAGGAGCAGGTCCGGAGCGGAGAGCAGAAGGCGGCAGAGCGCAACGCGCCGACGCTCGCCGCCGGACAGCGTGGCGACGTCCCGATCGCCGTCCGGGAGGCGGAGCGCATCCATCGCGCGGTCGAGCGTCTGGTCGAGGCTCCAGGCGTCCGCGCGGTCGATCCGGTCCTGCACGTCGGCCTGCTCCGCGAGCAGGGCATCGAAGTCGGCGTCCGGCTCGGCAAAGGCGGCGGAGATCGCGTTGAAGCGGTCGAGCATGTCCCGGAGCTCGCGGACGCCGTCCTCGACGTTCCCGCGCACGTCCTTTGCCGGGTCGAGCTCCGGCTCCTGCGGCAGAAAACCGACCGTCGCCTTGGGATCGAGCTCCGCGATCCCCGACGACGGCTCCTCGAGCCCCGCCATGATCCGGAGCAGGGTCGACTTGCCGGCGCCGTTCGGCCCGAGCACGCCGATCTTCGCGCCGTGGAGGAACGACAGCGAGATGTTCGAGAGAACCTGTCGCTCGGGGCCGTAGAACTTGTCGGCCCGGTACATCGTGTAGATGACCTCCGCGCTCATCGCGCTGGCAGGCTAGCCGCACTGCGACGATCGCCGATCGCGCGAGTGCCGCGCGGCCGGTCAGCGGCGCACGACGAACCGGACCTGACCCAGCAGCTTGCCGTACCGCGGCTCCTTGATCGTCCCGAACGCGGGCCAGACGTACACCGTGTAGCCGCCCTCGACGAGCCGCTGCCGTTTTCCGTGGAACGACCACGTCGGCCCGAGCTTCAGCTTCGTGGCGGTCGGCCAGGTCGTGAGGAGCTTCTTTCGGCCACGCCAGAGCTGGACGTTGTAGAACTTCGCCTTCGGCACCTTCGCCCACTCGACGACGGGCGGCCCTCGGAGGACCGCTCCGTCCGCAGGTGCGTACACGCCCTCGGCCGGCTTTCTGCCGACGGCGCGGGCCGCGCGATTGCCCGCCTCGTCGTACAGCCTGACCTCGTACCAGTACCGCGTGGACGGCTTCGCCTTCCTGTCGACGAATCGCTTCGCGTTGCCACTATAGACAACTGATGCCGACGGGCCACGGAGCCCTGGCACCCTCACGACCTCTGCCCTGACGACGTCCTCTGCACGAGTCCACGAGATCCGAACGGCATTTCCGCTCCGGCCGACCTTCACCGTCGGGCGTGCGGGCGGCGTCGCGTCGTAGCGGAGCTCGAAGGTCAGGGGCTCGCTGAGATGACCGACGACGTCCCGGCATTGGCCGACCAGCTTCGCCGGGCTCGCGTCGGGCCCCTTGTACTCGACCGCCGGGCTGCACTCCTTCACGCCCGAGCCCGCGTCGGTCCCGCCGAACGCGATCTGAACCGGGTGGTTGTACCAGCCGTTCGCGTCGGGGGGCCTCGCGGGGGTCGCCGTCACGGTCGGCGGCGTCGCGTCGTACTTGATGGTGATCGATCCCGAGCCGGTGTTGCCCGCGTTGTCCGTGCACGATCCGGAGACGTTGACGGCGCCCCCGTCGGGACCGCTGTACGTGGCGGAGGTGCACGAGGCGACCCCGGATGCTCCGTCGTCTCCGATGAAGTTGACGGAGACCGGCTGCGTGTACCACCCACCGCTGTCCGGATCGCGCGACACCGTGACCCCGACGCCGGGCGGTGACGAGTCCTTCTTGACGGTGACGGACGCGGACACCGTCCCGCCGGGGTACGACGCGCTGCACGTAAGGGTGTCGCCTGGGGTGTCGTTGCTGATCGTCGTGGGAGCACACCCAGGCGCGCTGGTCGCGCCGGGGTCGATGGCCCACGTGACGGTCACGCTCGACCGGAACCAGCCGCTGCAGCCGCCGCCGTTGCACGACGCGACGGGGAAGTTGACCGCCGTGGCGCGCTCGGGCGCGGCCACGAGCATCGTCGCGACGACGACGCCTGTGATCGCCAGGAGGCGAACCATCACGGGCTCTTTCCCAGACGGCTCGCCGCGATCGTCACGACCAGCCCTCCGGCCGCGGCTGCGGCGACGAGAAGCGCTGTGGCGACGAACGCGGCGCCGCCGATCGGATCCGCGCGCGCCGCCGAGGCGACCGGCGAGACGACCTTGCGGGCGACCTCGGTCACCGGGCTCGGCGGACGCGCCGCGTGTGACGCGGGGCGACCGCCGCTCTTCGTGGGCGTCAATTTGGCGGTCGACGTGGGCTTGGGCTTCGACGTGGTGTTCGTCTTGGGCTTGCGCGCGGGCTTGGCCCCGCCGCGCGTCGGACGGGACGTGGCGCGCGGGACGGTGGCCGACGTGCGGCCACTCGGGATCGCGCTCGGCTCCGCGACCGCCTTCGACGTCGTGGCCGCGCGGCTCGACGTGGAGGCCGCCCGGGAAGGCGTCGCCTCTGCTCCGGAAGCGGGCGCACTCGGCTTCGACGTGGCGGCACCGGGCGGATCGTCGGGCTGCGGGGTCGAGGGGGAACCGGCTCGCGGCGCGGTGGCCGGCGCCGATCGCGTCGTCTCCGCCGGTCTCGACCGACGCGTGGATTGCGGGCGCAGCGTGCCTAGAGGATCGTCCGGCGAGGGCTGCGGCAGGGCCTCGCCTGCGACGCCCGGCGCGGCGACCGCGAGCGCCAGGCACACGGCGAGCGTACTCGACCCGCCGACGAGTCGGTTACGCCGCAGGAGGCAAGCCCACTCGTGCACCGCACCTCCCTGTTCCAACCGCACCGTATGCCACGAACGCGCGCCATGCAATAGGGCGGGAGGGAGCGGGCCGCCCCGTACGGCGAACCCGCTCCCGGTCCCGAGTTCAGGGCCTCAGGCCTCGATCACCTCCGCTTCTTCATTGGCTTGAGCGACACCTGCAGCGCGAGCGCCAGTGCGCCTGCGCGCTGCTCGTTCCACGAGCCCTGACCGGCAACCTGCAGGGAGTCCGAGCCGTAGCCCGACTGCGTCTGCATGAGCGACTGGCTCGTCGCGTTGCCGTTCAGCGCCGCGGCGAGGGCAACCACCGTGTTGGCCTGGCGGACGGATCCGCCGCCGCCGGGGCTCCCGACACGCACCGGCGCGTTCTGGTTCGACGCGCCGAGCTGGACGGCCAGGGCACCCGCCTCGGCCGACTGCCGGCTCCACGAGCCCTGGCCCGCGACCTGCAGGTAGTCACCCGACCCGCCGCGACCCGTCTGGTCCTGGTCGATCGATTGCGTCGTGTCGTTGTCGTTCTTCGCCGCGGCGATCGCCGTGGTGGAGTTCGACTGCTTCACGTCGCCTTCGTTGCCGGGGCTGAGAACGCGGATCGAGGACGACTCGTTGCTCGGCTTCACCTGAACCGCGACCGCATCCGCGTCGGCGGACTGCCGGTTGGATGCGCTCTGGCCGGCGATCTGGGCGTAGTCCGCGCCCTTGCCGTAGCCCTTGCCGTAGCCCTTGCCCTTGTTCTCCGAGTACGCCGGCGAACCGCCCATCTGCGACTGGTCGAGCGACTGCGTCGTCTCGTTGTCGTTCAGCGCAATGCCGATCGCGGTCGCGCTGTTCGACTGGTTGACGTCGCCGTCGTTGCCAGGGCTGAGGACGCGAGTCGAGAGCGCCTCGTTGCTCGGCTTGATCTGGACCGCCGTGGCGTCGGCATCGGCCGACTGTCGGCTCGCAGAATCCTGGCCTGCGATCTGCGTGTTGTCGGATCCCGACCCGCCGCCGGTCTGCGACTGGTCGATCGACTGGGTCGTGTCGTTGTCGTTGGCCGCGACCGCGCCGGCGGTCGCCGCATTCGACTGGGTCACGTCACCGTCGTTGCCCGGGCTGAGAACCCGGATCGACGTGGCGCTGTTACGCGGCGCCAGCTGGACGGCCGTGGCATCCGCCGACGCGCTCTGGTCGTTCTTCGCGGACTGGCCCGCGATCTGCGCGTCGTCGGAGCCGTGGCCGCCGGTCTGAGACTGGCCGACGCTCTGGTCCGTCGTGTTGCTGTTCGCTGCAACGCCGGCCGCCGTCGTCGTGTTCGACTGCGTCACGGCGCCGTTGTTGCCGGGGCTGAGAACACGGATGTTCATCGCGCTGTTCGTAGCCCCCGCCTGATACGCGCCGCCTCCGGCGCCGGCGCCCTGCCCGCTCGAGGCGGACTGGCCGGCGTCCTGCGAGGCGCCGCTCGACTCCTCCGCCGCCGCCTGACCGGCGCCGAACCACAGCGCGGCCACGACGAGCGCAAGGAGCATCGCTAGGCGTCGCATGAGATTGTTTCTCCCTTCGTGCGAGTCCGCGAGACCGGCGTCTCGCGGGGTGTGCAGCGACAGGGAGCCGCTAGCCAGGGTCGTCCAGCATCCGGGCGCGATACCCGGAGGGCGTCGCCTGAGCCAAGGCGACGCGCCAGGCCAGGCCGAGTACCGCTGCGATGAAAGGCAGGGAGAGCAGGTAGACGGGAAGCTCTCCTCCCGGCGACCCGCCTCCGGAGGCTGCCGCGGCGCTGGGGCCTGCGGGGGCTGCGTCGAGGGGGACGACGGGCGGCGCAGGTTCCAGCCGCGGCCTCGCGGGCCGTGGCTCCGTCGTCCGCCTCGACGCGCTCGGGTGGCTCTCTGTGCCCGCGGCGATCTGCGAGCTGTCCGTGCCCGCGGGGATCTGCGAGCTGTCAAAGGGCCTCGAGAACCGGCCGTCCGTTGCGGACGTGGGCGGGCCGGCGGTCGCACCGCCCGGCAGGATTCCGCGAGGAGCTCCGAGCCCGCGCCTGCCGGAGTCTGGCGCCAGGACGACAACCGACACGGGCGCGCTCTCCGGGTCGCGCGGCTCTTCGAGGAGCGCGGTCGCGTCGGAAGCCGCGGCCTCCGGCAGCGCCACCGCGGTCTCGTCGAGCCGAACGATCGCCACGACGGAGGGAGTGGTCGTCGGGGCCGCACTCGCGCCCGCGAGGCCGGGGACGACCAGGCCGGAGATCGCAAGGGCCACGTTCGTCTGCGTCACGCCTCCGTCGTTTCCGGGGCTGCGTATCCGAATCGAGACGTTCACATTCACCGGGCGATACTGAGGTGAAATCACGGGCTGATACCAATCGCCCTGCGCATCGGCCGGTGCACAGTTCCCGTAGATCTTCTCGAGAACTGGTATCGTGATCTTGCTCTCGTTTGTCGCCGATATCACGTCGAGTATCGACGACGGCACCGTGCAGCTCCCAGTCGCGCCCGCGCTCGCGTCGGCTGCGCTGGGCTCGGGCTGCGCGCTCGCTGGGGTGGCGCTCTCGAGCCCGGCGACGACAGCGACGTTGGACTGTGTCACGGGCCCGACGTCGCCAGGGCTGTCGATCCGGACCGACACGTTGACGTTCGCCGGCGCGGCCTGGCTCGCGCCCGCGCCTGGGCGAACGATTGGAGCCGGCGTGGGAGCCGGCGCGGCGGCATGCGGCCGCGTCGGCGGGGCTGCGTCCGGCGTCGCAGCCGGCATCGGCACATGCTCAGTGGCGGTATCGGCGGTGGTATCGACGGCTGGAGAGGCAGTATCACCGGCGTCGGGCACGTCCGCCGCCGGTTGCTCGCCGATCTCGACTTGCGCCTCGGGGCCTGCCGCATGCGCGGGGACCTCGAGCAACGGGGCGAGCTCCTCGATCGGCGCCTCGGCGGCTGCGTCGTGCTCGGGTGCGACAACGGTGACCGAGGCCGCCGCGGTCGCGGTCGAGACGAGCTCGGACAGGGATGTCCCGTCGTCGGCCCGCGCCGGTGACGCGAACGTGACCGCCCCGGCGAGCGAGACCGCGAGGGCCGCCACCCGCCGTGTCCGATGGTTCGAGACGAGCGCACGCATGCACCAGCATCTATGGCCGATCCGACAAACTTTTATTCGCGAATTTTGTGGAGATTTTCGCGCCAGCCTTGCACTCGGGACGAGCAGTTCTATAATCGGATCTGCGTCCAGTCGCTTCGGGGGAGACTGTGGTTCACGGCGGATCGTCACCAGCCAGGTCGTCGACTTCAACGATCGGCGGCCGAGTCTGCCGTCGCGACCGGGTTGCGCGCGAGCGCGTGATCGAGCAGAACATGCCGCTCGTGCGGGCGCTCGCCCGTCGCTTCGCACAACCGTCGGAGCCTCTCGACGATCTCATCCAGGCGGGCTCGATCGGCCTGATCAAGGCCGTCGACGGCTTCCGGCGCGACCGAGGCAGCGACCTCGGCGCGTACGCGGTGCCGACGATCGTCGGCGAGCTCCGGCGGCATCGCCGCGAGGGATCGTGGCCGATCCGCGTGCCGCGCGGTCAGGCGCCGACGAGGGGTGGGGCTGTCGCGCCGCTCGACGACACGCTTGCCGCACCCGAGGCCGAACGTGAGCTCGAGCTCGGAGAACAGCGCGTGCTTCTGCGGCAGGCGTTCCTCTCGCTCAACCGGCGCGAGCGGCGGATCGTCGCGTTGCGGTTCTTCCGCGACCTCAGCCAGGAGCGGATCGGCCAGGACGTCGGGCTCTCGCAGGCGCAGGTCTCGCGTGAGCTGTTGTCCGCACTCCGCAAGCTCCGCTCGGCGCTCCGAGAGGAAGGCGGATTGTGCGGATAGCGACCCCGGCCTACACTGACGTCAGGGTGAGCGTCCAGCCCACCGCCGTCGATCCGGCGACTTCCTCGGAGTCGCGCCTGCCGAGCGGTCGCCTTCTCCTCCGCATGCCGCCGAGCCTTCATGCAGCGCTCACGCAGGCAGCCGAGGAGGACGGAGCCAGCCTGAACGCGTACATCACGACGAGGCTCGCCGCGTCGGTGGGGTGGGTGCCGGGCGAGCCCGAGCGCGGACGCACGCACGAGCCTACGCAGCCGGTCGGGAGGGGCTCGCTCCAGTGGCTTCTCGTCGCGAACGTCGCCGCGGTCGGCGTGGCCGCGATCGGCGCGATCGCGATCCTGCTGGTCGCCTGGCTCGGCTGAGCTCGCGCTTCAGGCCCTTCGCACGGGGCGCTCGACCGCCTCGAGCACCTCGAGGTCGCGCCGGTACGAGAGCAGCCGCTCGGCCTCTTCGGGCCTCACCCAGCGAGCGTCGTCGATCTCGTGGTCGAACGCGACCTCACCGTCGACGACGTCGAGCCGCCAGTAGCGCACCACCTTCGGCCGGCCCCGGGCGTCGGTATAGCGCGTCGACGGAAGCTCGCCGCCGAGCCGGCAGGCCAGCCCGGTCTCTTCGGCGACCTCGCGTAACGCGCACGCCTCGTCGCTCTCGTCGGGCTCGCACTTCCCTTTCGGGAACGTCCAGTCGTCGTACTTGCCGCGGTGGACGACGAGCACCTCGAGACCGTCGGCGCCTTCCCGCACGGGGACGCCCCCCGCCGCCCGGACGACGCTCATCCGAGCTGCTTCGCGATGCGTCGCACGGTCGTCAACGCGTCCGGCAGTGCCGCGCGCGACTGGCGCCTCCGCTGCCTCTGCCGGGCGATCAGCGACTCGGCCGCGGCGGACGCGGCGTCGCCCGACACGTCGTCGGCCCATGCGCGTATGCGCTGCTCTGCGACGAAGGCGTCCTGGTGGGCGCCGAGCACGTCCTGGAGCTTCGAGGCGGCCTTTGCGAACCTCGCGCCGTCGGCGCCGAGCTCGTGCGCGGCGAGCTCGGCGGCGTACCGGGCGCGCTTCAAGTCGATGCGGGCTTCGTGGAGCTCCTCGTCGGGCGAGTCCTCGTCGAGCGCCGAAAGAGACTTCCGTGCGCGCTTCCAGGCCTTGCGCCACCGGTCGGCCAACGGCTTCTCGTTGCCGCTCAGCTCTGGCCTCGACACGCCGTCGAGCCGGTCGAGGAGCTCCAGGTACCGATCGCTGGAGAGCGCCTCGACCACGTCTCGCCGTGCCGCGGCCCGCTCCGCCTCGAGGCCGGCGATCAGGCTCGCACCGGCTTCGGCATCGGCGCCGACGCTCTCGATCTCCGCGCTCAGGTACTCGACGAGCACGTCGAGGTCGCGTGCCGGGCCGAGCGCGCGACCGAGCCACGCCAACTCGTCGCGGAGGGAGGAGGCCCACTGGCGGTCGAGCGACTTTCCGCCCGCCCGCAGGAACGCGCGCAGCCGGCGCGTCGCGACGCGCATCTGGTGGAGCTCCTCGGGGTCCGAGCCGAGCCGCGTGCCCGGATCGTGGACGAGAATCCGCCGGGCCTGCTCGCCGAGGGCGATGCCCAGGGCCACCGACGGCGGTGCGCCCGCCGGCACGGCCTCCGGGGGCTCCGGGCCGTCGAGCCCGAGCACCCGGAAGAGCTTCGGACGGCCCTCGCCGGTCGACGCGCCCGCGCGTCGGAGCTTCTTCTCGAGCCCGTGGAGGGTGCTCACGTCGGCGTCCTCGAGGAGCTCGACCTCGACCTCCCGGAAACGGCTCACAACCCGCTGTCCCTGCATGACGGAGACCGCGTCGTCGACGATCTCCGCGCCGTCCGTCAGGACGACGTTCCGTCGCGTGCGCAGGCGCGCGACCGGCGCCACGTCGCGGCCGCGCAGGAAGCCCACGAGGAGCGCGAGGAGCTCGAACGGAGGCCGGGCCGGGGTGCCGGGCACCTCGAGCTCGATGCGCGCGCCGTCTCCGTTCGGCAGCTTCAGCTGCCACAGGCCCGTACCGGCCTCGACACGGTGGCGCAGCGTCAACCCGTTGCGCGCCAGGACGAGGTCCTCGGTGTCGTGGTAGGTGGAGATGAACACACGCGTGGGTTGCGCCTCGCCGCCGAGCTCCGGCAGGACGAATCCCGCTCCGGGCTCGAGCTTCAACTCGCGCTCGAGGGTGTGCTTCATCCTTCGAGCGTAGTCGCGAACCGCCCGGAGACGCTACGGTCAGACCTCGGACGCCGCGAGCGCCTCGTCGTCGGACGGCGAGCGCGCGTCGAGCGGCGTGTCAATGCAGGGCCATCGCATCGCGACCTGCAAAAGGGGGTTGACAGTTGCGCCGTCGAACCCGACAACATGGTCATGCGGAGCTTGCTACGGCGACTGAGCGCCTGGTTGCGGGCGGACGAGCGATGGGCCGGCGGCGCCGAGGGCGCGCTGGAAGCCGCCCGGCGCTCGGCCCTGTTCCACCCCTAGGCGTCGAGGATCAGCTTCCTTCGAGCTGCCGGCGCTTGCGACCGGCGAAGATCTTCGCGAGCACGTTCATCACGAGCACGAACGCGATGAGGACGAGCGCGGCGGCCCAGCCCATCGCCTGCTCGCCGGGGTCCGGCGACTCGGAGAACACGAAGATCGCTACCGGCAACGTCGGCAGCGCGTGCGAGACGTCCAAGGAGATCGCGTTGGCGGCGATCGCCGACGTGAACAGCAGTGGCGCCGTCTCGCCCGCGACGCGGGCCACCGCGATGACGACGCCCGTCAGAATGCCGCCGATCGCGCTCGGCAGGATGATGTTCCAGGTCGTGCGCCACTTCGTGACCCCGAGCGCGAGGCTCCCCTCACGCTGGCTCCGCGGGACGATGTCGAGCACCTCCTGCGTCGCGCGCGCCACCATGGGCAGCATCAGGATCGAGAGCGCGAACGCTCCGTACACGGCGCTCTGCCCGTGGCCGACCACGAGCAGGCCGAAGACGAAGATGCCCACGACGATCGCCGGAACGCCGTTCAGCACGTCGAGCACGAGGCGCAGGAACGTCGCGACGCGAACCGACGCGTACTCGGACATGTAGATCGCGACGAGAACTGCGACGGGGATCGCGAATGCCATCGACATGCCGACGATGAGCACGCTGCCGATCAGCGCATCGGCGATACCGCCCTCCTGACCGAAGAGCGGTCGCGGCTCCGTGAAGAGATTCAGGTTGAGCGAGTCGATCCCCTTGAACAGGACGGTGCCGAGGACGAGGGCGAGAACCCCCACCGCGGCGACGGCAGAGAGGATCGCGAGGAAGCCCAAGGACTTCTCGACCCTGCGGCGGCGGCCGAGCCCGTTCGAACGTACCGTGATGTCGAACGGATCCGCGCCCGCAGGTGTGATCTCGCTCATGCGGCCCTCCGCTGCTTCTCGAACCGGCGGACGACGAATTGGGCTGCGACGTTCGTGGTGAGCGAGATGACCATCAGGATCGCGCCGAGGTAGAGCAGCGAGCCTTGCTGGAGCGGCGTCGTCGCGCCCTGATACTGCGACGCGATGCGCGAGCCGAGGGTGTCCGCGGGCGCGAACAGCGAGGTGTGGATGTTGTCGCTCCCGCCGATCACCTGCGCCACGGCGATCGCCTCGCCGAACGCGCGGCCGAGGCCCAGGAGCACGGCCGCGGCGATGCCAGGGGCTGCATAGGCGAACATCACTCCGCGGATCGACTCCCAGCGCGTCGAGCCGAGCGCCAGCGCGCCGTCCGTGAGATCGCGGGGCGTGCGAGCGAACAGCTCACGGCAGATCGCGGACGTGATCGGCACGATCATGATCGTGAGGACGAGAGCCGCCGGCAGCATGCCGGCTTGGTAGAAGGTCCCGTCGAACAGAGGGATGAAGCCGAGCACGTCCTGCAGCCACGGCTCGAGGTGGCGCGCGACCCACGGGCCGAAGACGAGAATCCCCCAGAGCCCGAGCACGACGCTGGGGATCGCGGCGAGAAGCTCCACCATCGTCGCGATGGGCGCTGCGACCCGCCGCGGCGCGATCTCCGTCAGGAAGAGCGCGATCGCGATCGAGATCGGAGTCGCGAGCAGCAACGCGATCACGGACGTGACAACGGTGCCGTAGACGAACGTCAGGGCACCGTAGTTGTCCTTGACGGGGTCCCACGCCTCCGTCCAGACGAAGCTCAGGCCGAAGTGCTCGATCGACGGCCACGCCTGCTCGATCACCTTGTAGGCGATCAGGCCGAGCAGCGCGGTCGTCCCGGCCGCCGCAGCGACCGCGACCCCGCGGAAGAGAACGTCGCCCAGCCGGATCCCACGGCTCTCGAGGCGTGGCCCGGGAGCCGCGGGATCGTGTGTGACTGTCGTCATCCGGCCGGTGACGGCGCTGCTACGAGTTGCCGCCCTGGATCTTCTTGATCTCGCGGTACGCGAAGGCCTGGACGGGCTTCGGCAGCGGCTGGAAGAGGAGCGGCGGGCCGAACTTCTGGCCCTGCGTGACGGCCCAGTAGATGAACTTCCGCAGGTCCGCCGCCTTCGCCGAGTTCGTCGGGACGATCACGTAGGTGAACGTGACGATCGGGTACGCGAGGTTGCCGGCGGACTTCGGCGGGTCGACGATCTTCAGCTGGCTCAGCTGCGTCACCTTGTCCGGCACCTTGGAGACGGCTGCCTGGATCCCGCGGAGACCCGGCGTGGCGAACTTGCCGGCGCGGTTCTTGACCACGGCGAACTGGAACTTGTTCGTGATCGAGTACGCAACGTCGACGTAGGTCAGCGCGCCGGGCGTGTTCTTCACGACACCGGCCACACCCGAGCTACCACGGGCGCCGACGCCCGTCGGGAAGCTGACGCTCGTGTTGAAGCCGACCTTGTCCTTCCAGGTCGGGCTCACCGACGAGAGGTACTCCGTGAAGTTGTACGTCGTGCCCGACCCGTCCGACCGGAAGACCGGCGTGATCTTCATGTCGGGCAGGTTCTTCCCCTTGTTCAGGGCCTTGAGCTTCGCGTCGCTCCAGTTCGTGATCTCGCCGAGGTAGATCGCCGCGATCGTCGGCCCGTCGAGCTTCACGCGGAAGTCGACGCCCGGGAGGTTGTACGGGATCGACGTCGCGGAGAGCGCCCACGGAATCACGACGCAGCCCTTGCACGCGTCGAGCTGGCTCGCCGACAGCGGTGCGTCGGAGGCGCCGAAGTCCACCGTCCGCGCGGTGATCGCGGCGATGCCCGCCCCGGAGCCCACGGGCGAGTAGGTGATGTTGACGTCGTAGGCCTTCCCGACCTCCGGGATCCACTTCGAGATCAACGGGAACGGGAACGTCGCGCCGGCCCCGACCAGCGTTCCCTGGCTGCGGGCCGGAGCCGCGACTGCCCCGGTCGACACGACCGAGGCGCTGACGAGTGCGGCGATCGCAATGACCGCCGCGAGAAGCTTCTTCATGTCTCTTCCACCCTTCTTTCTTGCCGAAAGCGTGTTCGGATCAGCCGCGACAGTAGGCCGAGGCGGTGTTTCCATTCGGTGACCGAGTTGTGAATCAGTGGGAGGCATCGGTGAACTCCGTGAACTCCCCCGTGACGAGGAATGCGGTCTGCTCGCCGATGTCGACGGCGTTGTCGCCGATGCGCTCGATGCACCGCGCGACGACGATCATCCGCATGCCCCACTCCTGCTGACCGGGGGCCGCCGCCATCTGCAGGACCTGGTCGACGACGCGTCGGTTCGTCCGGTCGATCAGCTCGTCGAGGTCGACGAGCTCCTGCGCCTGCTCGATGTCGCGACGGGCGAACGAGTCGAGCGCGATGCGCACCATCTCTTCGGCGCGGTCGCCCATGTCGGTGAGGCCTTCGACGAGGTCGTGGCGCGTCTCGAGATCGGCGGAGAGCTTCGTCAGCTTCGCGACGGTGACGCTCTGGTCGCCGATCCGCTCGAGGTGGATCGAGTTGTGCAGCACTGCCAGCACGAGCCGGAGGTCGGTCGCGACGGGAGATTGCTGCGCGAGGATCTCCTCGATCGACCGCTCGATGCGGTGGTAGCGGATGTCGATCTCGTCGTCGAACGCGATGACCTCGTCGCAGAGCTCGACGTCCTGCGTCTGCATCGCGTTGACGGCGCCGCGCACCGCGCGGAGGACGACCTGGCCCTGCTCCTGGAGGCTCGCCTCGAGCGCGTCCAGGCTGTGCTGGAACTCGACGCGGGCCATCAGCCGAAGCGCCCCGTCACGTAGTCCTCGGTGCGCTTGTCGGCCGGGTTCGTGAAGATCTTCGTCGTCGGCGCGTATTCGACGAGGATGCCGTGCCGGCCGCTGCCGTCCTCGCGCACGTCGACGCTGAAGAAGGCGGTCATGTCTGCGACGCGCGCAGCCTGCTGCATGTTGTGCGTGACGATCACGATCGTGAACTCCTGCTTCAGCTCGTGGATCAGGTCCTCGATGCGCGACGTCGAGATCGGGTCGAGCGCCGATGCGGGCTCGTCCATCAGGATCACGTCCGGCTCGACGGCGATCGCACGCGCGATGCAGAGCCGCTGCTGCTGGCCGCCCGACAGGCCGAGGGCGTTGTCCTTGAGCCGGTCCTTGACCTCGTCCCAGAGCGCGGCTTGGCGCAGCGACTGCTCGACGCGGTCGGAGAGCCCCTGCTTCATCCCGAGCACACGCGGTCCGAACGCGATGTTGTCGTAGATCGACTTCGGGAACGGGTTCGGCTTCTGGAAGACCATGCCAATCCGCCTGCGGACCTCGACCGGGTCGACGCTCGAGCCGTAGAGGTCGCGGCCGTGGTACAGCACCTGGCCGTGGACCTTGGCGCCCGGGACCAGGTCGTTCATCCGGTTGAAGCAGCGGATGAACGTCGACTTGCCGCAGCCGGACGGTCCGATGAAGGCCGTGACGAAGTTCTTCCGAACGTCCATCGTGACGTCCGTCAACGCCACGTTTCCGCTGTACGAGACCGCGAGGTCGTCGACGTCGAACACCGTCTCGCGGCCGCGCCCGTCCTCGGTGATGGGCTGCGCGACCTCAGCGATACGTGCGCTGTCGATCTGAGGCGTCGTCACACTCACTCGCCATGAGTCTCACGGCTGGTCTCCGCGCCCGGGGGTACGGAATGGTGAACATCTCGTGACGGACTGGTGAACGTCGGGGAGGGCGAGACGAAGGCGCACCGGATCTCGAGGCCCGCACCGAGCCCTCCACGCGCCTCCACCGAGCCGCCCGCCTGCGTGACGATGTGCTTCACGATCGCGAGCCCGAGGCCCGTTCCGCGCGAGGCTCGGGCGCGGTCCGCGCGGAAGAAGCGCTCGAACAGCCGCGGCAGCTCGTCCTCCGGGACGCCCACGCCGTCATCGGTGCCTCGGACGACGAGCGCGTCGTCCTCCCGTTCGACGGCGATCGTGAACGTGGCGCCCGGCCCGGCGTAACGGATCGCGTTCTCCGCGAGGTTCTGCGCCACGACCCGGATCATCCGCGGCCGGATCGCGAGCTCGATCCCCGGGTCGCCCTCGACGACGAGCTCGACACCGGCCCGGCTCGCGCGCTCCTCGAGCTCGGCAACGACCGCCTCGAGCTCGGGTCGTACGGCAATCGAGCCGAGCGAGACGACCCGCGTCCCCGACTCGAGCTCGCTCAAGAACAGCACCTCGTCGATCAGCTCGCGGATCTGCTGCACCTCCGACCGCGCCTGGTCGACGAGCTCGTGGACGTCCTCCCCCGGCAGCGTCGCCATCTCGAGGAGCGACAGGAGCCGCGCGAGCGGCGTCCGCAGCTCGTGCGAGACGGCCGCCGTGAAGCCCGCCCGCAGCTCCTCGTATGCGGTCAGGTCGCCTCCGCGGCTCAGGTAGACGAGCCGCTCGCGACGGCCCTTCACGTCGTAGGGGACGACGAGCGGGATGATTCCCGCGTCGCCGGAGAGGAGGCCGTCGGGAATGCGCTCCCCCTCCTCGAGGCCCTGGATCGACTGGCGCGCACGGCGGCTGGCCGCGATCACGCGGTCCTGGTCGTCGAGGACGACGACGGACTCGCGGCTCTCCTCGAGGAGCACCCTCCCGCGCGTCGAGTCGGCGTCCATGCTCACGGCGTTCTAACAGACGCTTGACGCACGGCTTGCAACCGGCACACGGGCGCTTCACGCCGGCGGCCGTGAATGAGGCCGTCAACGGCTCGAAGGGAGTGGCCATGAAGGGGAAGGCATTCGCGGTGCTCGCGGTCGCAGGGCTCGTGCTCGCGACGAGCGCGCTCGCGGCGGTCATCGAGGGCACGCCGGGAGACGACCGGCTGCGGGGGACGAGGGAGGCGGACGTGATCCGCGCCTTCGGCGGCAACGACATCGTCAACGCACGGGCGGGCAACGATCTCGTCCGCGCAGGGACGGGCGACGACGTGGTGCAGGGCGACAACGGCAGCGACATGATCTTCGGCGGCGGCGGGAACGACCGCATCCACGCCGGGAACGACGACGACGTCGCGTGGGGCGGCTCGGGGAACGACACGCTGCACGGGGGAAACGGGCAGGACGCGCTGCACGGCGGGACGGGCAACGACGTGGTCCACGGCGGCAACGGAGACGACCGGCTGTGGGGCGGCCCGGGGGCCGACCGGCTGTTCGGCGGGCCGGGGGACGACACGCTGCACGCGCTCGCGGCCGACGGGGATCACGACCTGCTCGACTGCGGCCCCGGGCACGACACGGCGAAGGTGCGCGCCTCGGAGCGCGCGAGCACGCGGATCGTGGGCTGCGAGACGATCGTGATCGTCGACAACCCGAGTGCAGAGGACGAGGCAGACGAGGCGGACCGGGACGCGGACGCGGAGTAAGCGTCTGACGATGTCAGACACCAGGCTTCGGTCGAACGCCATCTAGTGGCAATGGGGGCCCCGACGGGGCCCCCATTGCCGTTTCACCACACGGTTACCATCCGTTCACCACGCATCGCCCCCGCCGGCGACCACGCGGTACCACCATGGTTGGCGGATGACGAAGATCCTGATCATCGAGGACGACGATGTCATCGCGCAGGGGATGGCGCGTCACCTCCAGGCGGCGGGCTTCGACGCGGTCGGCGTCGCCAACGGCGAGACGGGCCTCGCACGTCTCCGGTACGAGCGACCCGACGTCTGCGTGCTCGACCTGATGCTCCCCGGCCTCGACGGCTGGAAGGTGATCGAGCAGGCGCGCAACGAAGGCATCGGAACGCCGATCGTCGTCGTCTCGGCCCGCGGCACGGAGCACGACCGTGTCCACGCGCTCGAGATCGGCGCGGACGACTACCTGGTGAAGCCGTTCTCGATGAAGGAGCTCGTCGCCCGCGTCGGCGCCGCCGCACGTCGCGGCACGCGGGCGCAGGACCCGCGGCGCGGCGAGGAGATCGTGATCGAGGAGCTCCGCCTCGACCCGAAGAACGTGCAGGCCTACATCGACGGCCACAGCGCAGACCTCACGCCGACCGAGTTCCGCCTGCTCTACGCGCTCGCGCTCGAGATGGGACGCGTCCTCACTCGCGACGAGCTCCTGCAGCGCGTCTGGGGCCGCCGCGCCTCCCACCGCGACCGCACCGTCGACGTCTTCGTCCGCAAGCTCCGCGAGAAGATCGACACGCGCTCCTCGCGCCACTCGTTCCTCCAGACCCGCTACGGCGTCGGCTACAAGCTGGAAGCAGAGCCCAAGTAACGGGGCAGGGCACTTCGTGCTGACGCACGAAGTGCCAGTTTGACTGGCACTTTTCGCGAAGCGAGAAGTGCCTAGGCGCGTTCAACTATAGTTAGCATCACGAATGGTTCGTGAGGCTACGCTTTCTTCGCTCGAGCTTGCAGAGGAGCTGCGGCCGGCGTTGCTGCGCCTCGCGCGAAACCTCCGCAAGGAGACCGAGGCACTCGGGGTCACGTCGCAGCAGGTGACCTTGCTGTGGCTCGTGCGAGGCCGGCCCGGCCTCTCGCTCCGCGAGCTCGCGGAGGAGGAAGGGATCTCGGCGCCGTCCATGTCCGGACACGTCGACCGACTCGAGAGCGCCGGTCTGCTCCGGCGTGTCCGTTCGAGCGACGACCGCCGCCGCGTCGGCCTCGAGCTCACGCGCGAGGGGCGCGCGCTGCTCAAGCGCGTGCGCGCGCGCCGTACGACCTGGCTCGCGGAGCGCCTCGAGCGCCTCCCCGAGGACGAGCGGGAGAAGATCGAGCGCGCGCTGCCCGCGCTCTATGCGCTCCTGGAGCCAGGCCCGTGAGGATGCTCGCCCACGTCCTGCGCCGCCGCACCTTTCGGTCGCTCAGGCGGCACCGGAACTACCGGCTGTTCTTCGCGGGTCAGATCGTCTCGCTCGCGGGGACGTGGATGCAGAACATCGCGCTCGCCTGGCTCGTGATCGAGCTCTCCGACTCGCCGCTCGCGATCGGAACGCTCGCGTTCTGCCGCTTCCTGCCGTTCCTGCTCGTCGGGCTGGTCGCCGGCGTCGTCGTGGACCGCCTCGACACACGGCGGCTGCTCATCGCGACCCAGGCGGCCGCGATGGTCGTCTCGGTGATCCTGGCCGTCGTCACGCTGGCAGACCTCGCGACCCTGCCGGTCGTCTACGCGCTCGCGGCGCTCGGCGGCCTGATCCTGGTGTTCGACGCGCCGGGACGGCAGACGTTGACGTTCCAGATGGTCGGCCCGGACGAGCTCCAGAACGCCGTGGCGCTCAACTCGGGGCTGTTCAACGCGTCGCGCGTCGTCGGCCCGGCGATCGCCGGGTTCGTGATCGCGGCGTTCGGCACGGGCCTCTGCTTCGTCGTCAACGCGGCCAGCTTCCTCTCGGTGCTCGTCGCGCTGCGGCTGATGCGGGAGGACGAGCTGTTCGCCGTCGAGAAGCGGCCCGAGACGCGCGTCATCGCCGGCATCCGCGAGGGCCTCGCCTGGGCCGTGCACGCGCCCCTCGCGCGCGTCGTGCTGGCCGTCGTCACGCTCGTCAGCACCGTCGGCTTCAACTTCCACGTGCTCGTGCCGCTGCTGGCGTCGCAGACGCTCGACGTCGGCGCCGCCGCCTTCGGGATCCTGTCCGCGGCGTTCGGCCTCGGCGCGCTCGCGGGCGCCCTCGCGACCGCGAGCCTGCGCGAGGCCAGCCAGCGCGCGTTCGTCGGCGGAACTCTCGGCTTCAGCGTGGTGATGCTGCTGCTTACGCTCGTCGACAGCGTCGCCGTCGCGCTGGTGCTGCTGTTCGCCCTCGGCCTGAGCTTCGCGCTCTTCACCTCCAGCGCGAACGCGCTCATCCAGCTGAGCTCACCGGGTCACCTCCGCGGCCGGGTGATGAGCCTGTTCCTGTTCGCCTTCGCCGGCCTCGCCCCGATCGGCGGATTCCTCGCCGGCTGGCTGGCGGAGCTCGGCGGGACGCCGCTCGCCTTCGGCGTCGCCGGGGCATCCGGGCTCGTCGCCGTCGCGTGGGCGTCGCGGCAGCTCTTCGGCACGGGCGCGCGGCGACCCGCTCCCGCCGAGGCGTGACACCTCTCCGAACACGAAAGCACCGCACGTCCGGGATGCCGCGGCGGCGGCGGGGTCACGTCCGTGCGGTGCCCTACAAACGGTAACGAACGCGGCGCGACTTTCACCCCCTCGACCGGGCGACCGGCGCTCTACGCGCGTTCGACGGCGGTGAGCCAGAGCGGCCCGTCCGCGGCATCGAGGCGCACCGCGCCCGCGGGAGGCTCGTCGAGCGTCGCGTCGAGAACGCGCACGCGCCCTCCGTCGACCGCCGCGAACGGCCCGGGAACGGGCTGGTGGAACATCAGCTGCCAGGCGTTGACCTGGCGCAGCAGATCGGCACGCGGCTTGGCCGGATCGAGCTCGACGTAGTCCTCGCCGAAGGGCCCCGCGTACGTGGCGCCCTCGTCGGTCTGGGGGTCGCCTCGGTCACCGGAGAGCACGCGGCGGAGCGCCTTGGGGAAGACCTCCGCGCTCAGCTCCCGCAGTGTCGGGCGCATCCCCTCGAGCGTCATGTCCTCGGGCATCGGTCGCGAGCCCTGCGCGAGGATCGGCCCCGTGTCGAACTGCTCGTCCATCACGTGCACGGTCAGACCAAGCTCCGGATCGTTCTCCCGGATCGCCCACGAGAACGGGAACGGGCCGCGGTGCCGGGGCAGGAGCGACGGGTGGCTGTTGAGCACGCCGAGCGGCGGGACCGCGAGGACCTCGGCGGGGATCCGCCACGGATAGCCGGTGCACAGGCCGATGTCCGGCTCGTACGCCTCGGTGAGGCGAAGCAGACTGCCCTGGTCGGCCGCGAAGCACAGGTCGAGCCCCTCGGGCGCCGACGAGAGGATCTCGTTCCGGCGCTCCGCGCCGGAAGCGTCGCGGACCGTACGGTGCGTGATCACCGCGACGCACGTGATCCCCTCCGCCTGTGCCAGCTCGGTGAGGTTCCAGATCGCCGGAAGCACGCTCGAGTAGATGACCGCGCGCACCACGCGATCGTATGCGGTCCGACCGCCGCTCACCGCTAATCGTTACGCTGCGTAACGAATGGCCGACACCCGCCAACACCACAACCTGACGCTCGGAATCCTCACGCTGGCCGCGACCGCGTACGCCCTGCAGCAGACGATGGTCGTCCCCGCGCTCCCGGAGCTCCAGCGCGAGCTCGGTGCGTCCACGACCTGGGTGACGTGGGTGATGACGGGCTTCCTGCTCTCCGCGGCCGTGCTGACGCCGATCCTCGGCAAGCTCGGCGACCGCTTCGGGAAGGAGCGACTCCTCGTCGGCTCGCTCCTCATCTTCCTCCTCGGCTGTGTCGGGTCCGCTGCGGCGCCGGATATCTGGACGCTGATCGCGTTCCGCGTCGTCTCGGGAGCGGCCGGCGCCGTGTTCCCGTTGAGCATCGGGATCATCCGCGACGAGTTCCCGGCCGACCGGGTCAAGGTCGGGATCGGCCTTCTCTCCGCCACGTTCGGGATCGGCGGCGGCTTCGGCCTCGTGTTCTCGGGGTTGATCATCGACCACGCGAGCTGGCGCTGGCTGTTCGTCGTGGGCGCCGCGGGCGTCGCCGTCGCGGTGGTGTTGATCCACCTGTACGTCCCCGAGTCGCCTGTCCGGTCCTCGTCCCGAATCGACGTGCCCGGCGCCGTGTTGCTCTCGGCCGTGCTCGCCACGCTGCTGCTCGGTCTCTCCGAAGGCGAGAGCTGGGGATGGACGTCGCCCGTCGTACTCGGTCTCTTCGCGGCGTCGGCGGCCAGCTTCGTCGTGTGGGTGTTCTTCGAGCTCAACGCGGACGCGCCGCTCATCGACATCCGCGTGCTGGCGGAGCGACCGGTGCTGCTGACGAACCTCACCGCGATGATCTCCGGCTTCGCGATGTTCGGGGCGTACGTGCTCGTGCCCCGCTTCGTCGAGTCGCCCGCCGGGCTGCCGGCGGCACTCGCGAGCCGCGTGGACTACGGCTTCGGCGCGACCGCCACGACGACGGGCCTGTACCTGCTTCCCGGATCGGCGCTGATGCTTCTCGCGGGGCCGGCCGCCGGTCTGCTCGGCCGACGCGTCGGGTCGAAATGGCCGCTCGCGCTCGGGATGGCGGCCATCGCCCTCTCCGCGGCACTCCTTGCCCTGCTCCACGCGGCTCCGTGGCAGATCGTCGTCGCGATGGCGGGCCTGAGCGTCGGGGTCGCCCTCGCCTTCGCCGCGATGGCCGCGTTGATCGCGGAGGCGGTCGAGCCCACCGAGACGGGCGTCGCGAGCGGCATCAATACCGTCATGCGGACCGTGGGCGCGGTGATCGGCGCCCAGGTCGGCGCCGCGATCCTGACGGCGACCACGCTCGACGGAACCGGCGTCCCGACCGAAGGCGCCTACGAGGCCGCGTTCGCCCTGTCGGCGATCGCCGCCGGTGCGGCCGCGGTGATCGCCGTGTTCGTCACGCCGGCACGACGGCGACCGGCGGTCGAGCTCGCGCTCGAGGCGTCGTGACCGTCGCCACCTCGGATGCCCGTCTCGTCGCGGAGGCCGTCGAAGGGCTCATCGCTGCCCTCGTCCGGCAGCGACGAGCCGGCCGCGACCCCGAGCCCGGCACCCTGTCGACGTTCCAGGCCTTGATGCTCGCGACGCTCGCCGACCAGGGGCCGGCGCGGCTCGGGTCGGTCGCCGACGTACTCGGGACGACGGACGCGACGGCGTCGCGCACCCTCGACGCGCTCGAGGCCCGCGGGCTCGCCGAGCGCCGGCCCGACCCGGACGACGCGCGGTGCGTGATCGTGCTCTCGACCGACGCGGGCGCCGCCGAGGTGCGACGGCGGCGCAGGCGGCTCACCGCGCTCGCGGCGCGCGCGCTCCGTGGTCTCTCGGAGGACGAGGCGCACCGCGTCGCCGCGTCTCTGGCCGAGCTTCGGGCGCTGCTCGACCGCTAGAACCCTCTTAGCCGATCGTCCAGGTGTCCGAGCCGTAGAGCAGGGCGTGGAGGTCGCCCTTGCCCTTCTGCTCGACGGAGGTCCGCACCTGCTCGTGGACGAGGTCCTCGTAGACGGGGCGGCCGACCGAGCGGAAGACGCCGAGCGGCACGCAGGCCGCGGTCTCCCACGTGAGGCGCGCAAGGGCGAAGGCGAGTCCCGGATCGTCGCGCCCGGGGTCGTGGCGCAGGAGGCCGCCGGCCGCTGCGTCGACGATCTCGAGCGTGCCGTCGACGCGCATCCGCACGCCCTTCTCGCCCCAGCGGACCTCCTCGCCCGCCTTGAGGTAGAGGCGGTTCTCCTTCTCCTCGCGGACGACGTCGAACGCGCCGTCGTTGTAGATGTTGCAGTTCTGGAGGATCTCGACGAACGCCGCGCCCCGATGCGCGGCGGCAGCTCTCAGCACCTCGGCGGTGCCCTGCTTGTCGGTGTCGATCGCCCGCGCGACGAATGTCGCCTCGGCGCCGATCGCGACGGACAGCGGGTTGAACGGCTGGTCGACCGAGCCGAGCGGCGTCGACTTCGTCACCTTCCCCCGCTCGGACGTCGGGGAGTACTGGCCCTTCGTGAGCCCGTAGATGCGGTTGTTGAAGAGGACGATCGTGAGGTCGACGTTCCGCCTGAGCGCGTGGATCAGGTGGTTGCCGCCGATCGAGAGCGCATCGCCGTCGCCGGTGACGACCCACACCGAGAGATCCGGCCGTGTCGTCGCGAGCCCGGTCGCGATCGCGGGCGCGCGGCCGTGGATCGAGTGCAGGCCGTACGTCTCGACGTAGTAGGGGAACCGCGCGGCGCAGCCGATCCCCGACACGAAGACGAGGTTCTCGCGCGCGATGCCGAGCTCCGGAAGGAAGGACTGGATGCCCGCCAGGATCGCGTAGTCCCCGCAGCCCGGGCACCAGCGCACCTCCTGGTCGGACTTGAAGTCCTTCGCGGTGAGCTGCACCAAGCCGTTCCCCGGGGTCATGCGGATGCCTCCAGCGCGACGATCGCGTCCTCGAGCTCGGCCGCCGAGAGCGGCCGGCCGCGGACCTTCGTGTACGAGATGGCGTCGACGAGGAACATGCCGCGCAAGAGCAAAGCGAGCTGGCCGAGGTTCATCTCGGGCACGAGCACCTTCGGGTAGCGGCGCAGCACCTCGCCGGTGTTCCGCGGGAACGGGTTGAGGTAGTGGAGGTGCGCCCACGCCACGCGGCGCCCCTGGCGCCGCACCCTCTTCACAGCGGCGCCGATCGGCCCGTAGGTCGAGCCCCAGCCGATCACGAGCAGCTCCGCGTCTCCGTCCGGGTCGTCGACCTCGAGCTCGGGGATGTCGGCCGCGATGCCCGCGACCTTCTGCGCGCGGAGCCGGACCATCAGGTCGTGGTTGTCGGGGTCGTACGAGATCGCCCCGGTGACGTCCGCCTTCTCGAGCCCGCCGATGCGGTGCTCGAGCCCGGCCGTGCCGGGGATCGCCCACGGGCGTGCGAGCGTCTCCGGGTCGCGGCGGTACGGCTCGAACGTTCCGGTTCCCGCCTCGGCGAACGGCGTCGAGATGTCCGGCAGGCTCTCCACGTCCGGGATCAGCCACGGCTCGGAGCCGTTCGCCAGGTACGCGTCCGAGAGGAGGTAGACCGGCGTCCGGTACTTCACCGCGAGCCGCACCGCCTCGATCGCGGCGTCGAAGCACTGCGAGGGGCTCGACGCGGCGACGACGGGCACCGGGCTCTCGCCGTTCCGTCCGTAGAGCACCATCAGCAGGTCGGCCTGCTCCGGCTTCGTCGGCATCCCCGTGGACGGGCCCGCGCGCTGGATGTCGAGCACCACGAGCGGGAGCTCGAGGGCGATCGCGAGCCCGATCGTCTCCGCCTTGAGCACGACGCCCGGGCCGGCGGAGGCGGTCACGCCGAGCGAGCCGCCGAACGAGGCGCCGAGCGCGGCGCCGACGGCGGCGATCTCGTCCTCCGCCTGGAACGTCACGACCCCGAACTCCTTCTTGCCCGCGAGCTCCTCGAGGATCGACGAGGCGGGAGTGATCGGGTACGCGCCGAGGAAGAGCGGCAGGCCCGAGAGCTTCGAGGCGGCGATCAGGCCGTACGAGAGGGCCGTGTTGCCGGTGATCTGTCGGTACGTGCCGGGCGCCATCGGCGCGGGCGCGACCTCGTACGAGACGGCGAAGTCCTCCGAGGTCTCGCCGTAGTTCCAGCCTGCGCGGAACGCCTTCGTATTCGCCTCCACGATCTCCGGCCGCTTGGCGAACTTCGTGTCGATGAAGGCGATCGTGCCCTCGATCGGCCGGTGGTAGAGCCACGACATCAACCCGAGCGCGAAGAAGTTCTTGGAGCGCTCTGCCTCGCGCGGCGTGATCCCGTCGATCCCCTTCAGCGCGCCGACGGTCATCGACGTGAGCGCGACCTCGTGGACGTGGTAGTCGGCGAGCGACCCGTCCTCGAGGGGGTTCACGGCATAGCCGGCCTTCTGCAGCGTCCGGTCGTTGAACGCGTCGGTGTTGACGATGATCGTCCCGCCCTTCGGCAGATCGGCGAGGTTCGTCTTCAGGGCGGCCGGGTTCATCGCGACGAGAACGTCTGGCCGGTCGCCCGCGGTGAGGATGTCGTGGTCGGCGAAGTGCACCTGGAATCCCGACACGCCCGGCAGCGAGCCGGCCGGCGCACGGATCTCTGCGGGGAAGTCCGGGAAGGTCGCGAGATCGTTGCCGAGCGCGGCCGTCTCGCTCGTGAAGCGGTCGCCGGTGAGCTGCATCCCGTCGCCCGAGTCACCCGCGAAGCGGATGATCACCCGCTCGAGCTGCTCGACCTTCTTCGTCGCCACGCTCTCAGACTAGCTCCGACTCGCGAATGCTCACGGTCGCCCCGGTGTCAGACACCGTCTTCTGTCAAGGGCAAGCCGTGCCAAGAAAGAAGCAACTTGTCCGCAGGCAGGTTGTCGCTCTGACACCGCTCTCGCGCGCTTCGGGTTGGGATGGCACGGGCGACGGCCACGTCGCGACGCGTCGTCTTGACCATAACCTGTGTCTGACACCGAACGTCGCGTCAGACGAAGCGGCGCACGCGGCGAATGCCCCACGCGGCGCCCGTCGCGAACAGCTCGTCGCTGTCCACCTCGTCCGCCCACCCGAGGAAGTGCCGCTCGGGGTCGTCGTCGGTGCAGCCTTCGACCGCGACGCGCGTCTCGCACGAGCCCTCGAGCTCGCTCTCGGCGGCCGCTTCTCGCCGGCGCTCGGCCTCCTCGGCCGCGGGCCCCTCTGCGTAGCCCTTCGCCACGCCCCCAGTCTACGGCGTTTCGATCAGGTTCCGGAGGCGGCGCGCCGGAACGCGTTGAAGCTCGGCTTGCGGGCGCCCTGGTACGTCATCAGCCCAGACTGCCAGCCTCCGATCCGGTCCTCGTCCTTGAGCAGGAACCAGAGGAACATGTCGACGCGAGGGTGGGCGCGCGCGACGGCGACCGCCCGCGTGAGGTAGCTCGCCTGCTTCGACAAGCTGACGCCGAACGTCCGGTCCGGAGGGAAGGTCTGGTAGCCGTACTCGGTGATCCAGATCCGCATGCGCCTGCCGTAGAGCTTGTCGAGCTCGCTGACGAGCAGGCCGAAGTTGCCGAGCGTGACGGCCGTCGGCGGCCGGTTGCGGAGGCCGGGAGGCGGCTTCGTGGTAGGCGTCTCGGCAGGCGAGCCGTAGTACGGGTGGTGCGCGTACGCGTCGAAGCCCTTGGCCCCGCCCGCCTTCATCGCCCGCAGGAACGGCAGCGGCGACACGGACGGCCGGCCCGAGTTCGGGTTGTTGTTCCCGCGCGGACCGGTTGCCCCACACGCGACCTTGGAGCTCGTGAGCACCGACTTGATGCCCTGCACGATCGCGTTGCAGATCTTCGCGTAGTCGCGGCCGCTCTGGATCGCCCACCCCTTCCCCGTCCGCCGGAACTGCGGTTTGAGGAACACGGGGTTGTTTGGCTCGTTCCAGGCCATCCATAGCCGTACCCGCGGCAGGACGACTCCGTCCGCGTTCACGAAGGTGCCGCTGTACCGCTTCTGCGCGGCGGCCGCGAACCGACGGAGGTCGGTCGGGTTCGTCGGCGCGACGTTCCAGCCGGCCGCGGCGTTTGCCCACGGTGGCGTGCCGATGATCGAGAAGACCGGCTCGATGCCGTTCACGACCGAGAAGCGCACGGTGCGGTCGTACGTGTCCCAGTTGTAGGCGGGGTCCTCGGGATTGGCCGGCCGTCGCGGCTTGCTCTGAGCGACCCGGAGCCCGGGCCCGGCCCACCAGAGGTTGACGCGGAGAAGCTTCGTTCCGGCCCGTGCGAGCTGTGGGAAGACGATGTCCGGCTCGCCGTAGAGCACCACGCCGTCGTCGAAGATCCCGACCCGCATCGAGGTCGACGACCCTGCGGAGGGAGCGAGGACGAGCGAGACACCGACGGCGGCTGCGGCAAGCGCCGCGGCGCACCTACGCACGCGCGACGTTCCTGCCGAGCGACGCGAGCGTGCGGCGCAGACCCTCGTCAAGCGAGATCTCCGGTTCCCAGCCGAGCAGCTGGCTCGCGCGCGTGATGTCCGGCTGCCGCACCTGCGGGTCGTCGACCGGCAAAGCCTCGAACACGATCTGGCTGGACGAGCCGGTCGCGGCGAGCACCGCCTCGGCGAGCTGGAGGATCGTGTACTCGCCCGGGTTCCCGATGTTCACAGGCATGTGCTCGCCGGACTCGACGAGCAGGACCAGCCCGCGGATCAGGTCGTCGACGTAGCAGAAGCTCCGGGTCTGCGATCCGTCGCCGTACACCGTCAGCGGCTTCTGGGCGAGCGCCTGGCTCAGGAAGTTCGGGATCGCTCGCCCGTCGTTCGGCCTCATCCGAGGGCCGTACGTGTTGAAGATCCTCACGATCGCGGTGTCGACTCCCTGCTGGCGGTGGTACGCCATGGTCAGCGCCTCGGCGTAGCGCTTCGCCTCGTCGTAGACGCCGCGCGGCCCGATCGGGTTCACGTTCCCCCAGTAGGTCTCCGGCTGGGGATGCACCTCGGGATCGCCGTAGACCTCGCTCGTCGAGGCGAGCAGGAACCGCGCGCGCTTCCACTTCGCGAGCCCGAGGGCGTGGTGCGTGCCGTACGAGCCGGTTTTCAGAGAGTGCAGCGGCAGCCGCATGTAGTCGATCGGGCTCGCGAGTGCAGCGAGGTGGTACACGAAGTCGAGCGGCTCGTCGAGCCGGATCGGCTCGCTCACGTCGTGGTGGAGGAACGTGAACGCGTCGTCGCGGAGATGCTCGATGTTGGCGAGCGACCCCGTCTCCAGGTTGTCGAGACAGACGACACGGTCACCCTTCTCGAGAAGCGCCTCGCACAGATGAGAGCCCAGGAAGCCGGCGCCGCCGGTGACGAGCGAGGTCGCCATCGCGGGCGATGCTACCCGGCGCCCAGGACGCATGGGCACGTGCTTACGAAGTCCTCACGCCGCCTCCGGGCGCTCTCAGAGAGGCGTTTCCGTGTACACCTCGTTGTCGAGGCGCGCGACGAAAGGAGGCTCCGTGAACATCACCACGATCGGCAGGGGGAACATCGGCGGAGGGCTCGCGCGACTGTGGGAGGCCGCCGGGCACACGGTGACGACGCTGGGCCACGAGGGCGGCGACGCGTCCGGGGCAGACGTCGTCCTGGTCGCGGTTCCCTCGGCCGCGATCTCGGAGGCGCTCGCGCAGGTGACCGGCCTCGACGGCACGGTCGCGATCGACGCAACCAACGCGTTCCGCGGCCGCGACGAGCGATACGAGTCGCTCGCCCACGAGGTCAAGTCGCAGACGAACGGCCCTGTCGCCAAGGCGTTCAACGCGAACTTCGCAACGCTCTACGACCGCGTCGCCGAGCAGCGCGTCCGCCCGAGCTGCCTGTACGCGGCCGACGACGGCGCGCGGGAGGTGGCCGAGCAGCTGATCCGCGACGCGGGATACGACCCGGTGAGCGTGGGCGGCCTCGAGAGCGCCCGTGCGCTCGAGGACTTCGTCCCCGGCCTCCTCACCAAGCTAGGCCAGGTCTTCTACCGGTTCGCGCCTCCCGGAGGAGACCCCGCCGAGTCGTAGGCTCGGCATCGTGGCTGCGGCACGGGAGCTGATCCCTCTCCGGCGTCGGCTCTCGAATCGGGGCGCCGTGCTTGCCGCGGTCTGCGGGATCGGCCTCTGCGCGGGAGCGTCTTTCGCATGGATCTACGGATCGGAGCTCGCGTACGGATCGCCGATCCGCGCCGACGGCACGGGGTACTACCTCTACCTGCCGGCCGTGCTCCTCGACCGCGACGTGA
>Ga0081539_10000977_pt1 | contig 53347 bp, 51 predicted proteins | sample TabmetS4T2R2_FD_71023 | JGI IMG/M metagenome (GOLD analysis project Ga0081539, IMG submission 71023) | Tabebuia heterophylla rhizosphere microbial communities from the University of Puerto Rico - S4T2R2 | ecosystem: Host-associated > Plants > Roots > Rhizosphere ... | reverse complement strand
GGGCCCGGGGGCGGGGTTTTGGCGGGGGTGGCGGGATGGGGGGGGGGGGGGAGGACCCGGGGTGGGGGGGGCGGCGCAGGAGGGGGCGGAGGAAACGTCTTCACCTGGGGCCAGGGTGCGGAACCTGTGGCGCTGGATCCCATCAACGTTACGGACTCCGAGTCTTCCAAGGTAAACCGTCAGATCTTCGACCCCCTGCTGAGGTTCGCGCCCGAGAAGACCGAGGTGATCCCCGCGCTTGCCACAGAGGTGCCCAAGCCTGAGAACGGTGGCCTCGCGTACACCTTCAAGCTGCGCGAGGGTGTCAAGTTCCACGATGGTTCGGAGTTCAACGCCGACGCCGTGATCTTCAACTTCGAGCGGTGGCGGTTCACAGACAACCCTTACCACAAAGGCGGAGGGAGCGAGACCTCGAACTTCTCATACTATAGCTATTTCGGCGGTTTCGACGGTGACTCCGTTATAGAGAAGGTCGAAGCGCTCGACGAATACACCGTCCGCTTCACCCTCAACCAGCAGTGGGCCGCATTCATACCGAACATAGCAATAAGCGCATTCAGCATGGCCTCCCCCGAAGCTATCAAGAAGGATGTCGAGGGTTTCTGGAAGAACCCGGTGGGGACCGGGCCGTTCAAGTTCGTCTCCTGGAACCAGGGCACCGAGGTCAATCTGGAGACGAACGCCGACTACTGGGGCAAAGACCTCCCCGCCTCCCAGTATGGCGGCAAGCCCAATTTCGACAAGCTCGTCATACGGCCCAATGAGGACAACACCGCCCGGGTCGCGGCCCTCACAGGGGGCCAACTCACCGCGACCGACGGTCTTGTCCCTGACGACGTCGCCGCCGTCAAGAAGGCTGGCCTCAAGGTAGACTACAGGCCGCCGAACACGATCGGCTACCTGGCGATGAACAACCAGAAGAAGCCATTTGACAACGTCAAGGTGCGCCAGGCCATAAACATGGCTATAGACATGCCCAAGATCGTGGACTTCGCCCTGGGCGATACCGCGCAGGTCGCGACGTCCTACCAGCCGCCAACCGCGCCGTTCTTCAACGAAAGCATAGAGCGTTACCCTTATGATCCCGAAAAGGCCCGCCAGTTGCTCAAGGAGGCGGGCGCCGAGAACCTGGAGACCAACCTCTGGTACATGCCCATTCCGCGCCCTTACATGCCGGACGCCAAGAGCATAGCCCAGGTGATGCAGGAGGATCTCAAGAAGGTCGGCGTAAACGCCAAGCTCGTCACCTACGAGTGGCCCGTCTACCTTACCAAAACGGCCAGCGGCGAGCACGACATGTGCTTGCTCGGGTGGACCGCGGACAACGGGGACCCCGACAACTTCCTCGGCGTCCTTCTCTCGAGTACAACCGCCACCCCGCAAAATGCCCTTAACGTCGCCTACTACAAGAACCCGGAGGCAGACAAGCTCATCGAGCAGGGCAGGGTTACCATAGATGAAAACGAGCGTGGGAATGTCTACATGAAGTTGCAGGAGGTAACCAATGAGGATGCCCCCTGGGTACCTATCGCCTATGCCAAGCCACCTGTAGGCTTGCAGGAGGAGGTGCAAGGCTACCAACCGAACCCGACTGGAGGAGAGCCTTTCACCACCATAACGCTGAGTGGAAGCGGCGCATAGACCTCAGGAGGTACCGACCCTGACCGAGTATATCGGACGCCGGATACTGCAAATTGTCCCGGTGCTTCTGGGGGTGTCGTTCGTCGTGTTCTTCATGGTACGCGCCATCCCAGGCGACCCGGCGCAGATCCTCCTGGGCCAACAGGCGACCCAGGAACAGGTGCAGGAGCTGCGGGCCCACATGGGGCTCGACAAGCCCGTCCTTGTCCAGTACGTGGTGTTTCTCAGGGAGGCTGTGACGGGCGATCTGGGTAATTCCATAGTTACGGGGCGGCCTGTGACCACTGAGTTGCTGGCCCGGTTCCCTGCCACGCTGGAGCTCACGGCTTCCGCCATGCTCATCGCGATCCTTGTGGGGGTGCCGGTGGGGGTGATCTCCGCGGTCAGGCAGTACTCGATTTTAGATAAGATCACCTCCGTCCTCGCGCTCACGGGTATCAGCATGCCGATCTTCTGGCTCGCGATGGTTCTGATCTTGATCTTCGGCGTGAGGCTGGAGCTGCTACCGTTTCCGGGACGGTTGAGCAGCGGCGCTTCCATTCAAGCTTTTACAGGGCTCGTGCTGGTGGATTCGCTCCTCACAGGCAATTTCGGGGCGTTCTGGGACGGCTTAAAGCACCTCATCATGCCCGCTCTCGCCCTAGGAACGATCCCGATGGCCGTGATCACGCGCATGACGCGGAGCAGTATGCTTGAGGTAATGGGCGAGGACTACGTGCGCACGGCCCGTGCCAAGGGAGTCATCCCGTGGCGCGTGGTCTTCAAGCACGCCCTGAGGAACGCCATGCTCCCTACGGTGACGGTCATCGGGTTGCAAGTAGGTCTCCTCATGGGCGGCGCGATCATTACCGAGAAGATCTTCTCGTGGCCGGGGATTGGCCAGATCACCTACGACTCTATCTATAGCCGGGACTACGCTATGATCGAGGGCGTTGTCCTTTATGGCGCCCTGCTCTTCGTGCTGGTGAACCTCCTGGTGGATATCCTCTACGCGGTGCTCGACCCCAGGGTAAGGTACTAGCATGGCCGAGGCCCAGATCCAGCAAGAGGCGTCGGCCCCTTCTGGCGTCAAGGCGCGCAGCCGCCGGGAAGATTTCCGGCGGGTTTTCTTGAGCAACCGTCTGGCGCTCTTCGGGACCGCCGTCATGGGCATCTTTGTCCTGATGGCCATCTTTGCGCCCCTGATCGCGCCCTACGACCCGCTCCAGCAGGACCTCGCCGGCAAGTTCGCGCCGCCCAGCAGGGCGCATCTCATGGGTCAGGACGAACTAGGGAGGGACATCCTCTCACGCGTGATTTACGGAGCCAGGATCTCGCTGACCGCGGGGCTCGCCGCCGTTGCTATCGCTACGATCGTCGGAACCCTCATCGGGGTCGTGGCAGGGTACCTCGGTCGTTGGCCCGACTCGCTGCTGATGCGGCTTATGGACACCATACTGGCCTTCCCAAGCACTCTGCTCGCCATCGTCATCGTCTCGATCCTCGGGCCGAGCCTGCCTAACGCGATGCTCGCCGTCGGCATTGTCTTCATACCGCAGATCGCACGGGTGGTGAGATCCGCGGTCATCTCCGTCCGGGAGCGCGACTACATCGAGGCCGAGCGAGCCTTGGGGGCGGGTGACGCCCGGATCATCTTCTCCGGCGTGCTCCCCAACAGTATGGCTCCCCTGATCGTACAGGCCACCCTTACCCTCGCGACCGCCATTCTGGACGTGGCCGCCCTCTCGTTCTTGGGCCTCGGGGCCCGCGCTCCTACACCTGAGTGGGGCGCGATGCTCACCGACGCCTTCCGCAGCGGCTTCGGCGTCTTCGTCACGGGTCAGCACGCCATCATCTTCCCCGGTATAGCCATCGCCCTCGCCGTCCTCTCTGTCAACTTCATCGGAGACGGCCTTCGCGACGCCCTCGATCCCCGCAGCCGCCGCTAGCCGGAAGCACTAGCAACACATTGAACTTTTGTTAACGTTGTGTTTTGTTTTGTTGCGCGGAGATTGTATCATAGCGTGTTGTGAGACCTAGAGGCTTCGGGGCCTGGACCCGCACGGGAGGAGAGAGGACCGTCTATTACAGGTCCGGGACGCGGTGGCGTCTGGGGCGATGGTTGCTGATGTTCGCCGGGCTGGTCCTGATCCTGGGGGCTGCGGGGATGATCCTCTCCGACGTGCGCACCGCGGACAATGCGGCGGAGTCCAACCCGGTTCCCAAGGACGACGCGATGACGCTCACGATCCCGCAGATGAAGCGGGTCAAGAACGTACCCGTCTACACGGCCTCCGCGACCAACAAGACGGCCCTCCACGATGGGACGCTTCACATCAAGGGTACGGGTTTCCCGTGGCAGAGGGTGGCCAACGTGTACATCGCCGGCCACCGTCTCGGCTACCCGCGCACGGATAGCTTCCTGGTGTTCTACGATCTGAACAAGCTCCGTAACGGGAACAGGGTGGTCCTCACGGACACCGACGATCGCAAGTACATCTACCGGGTATTTCACAGGAAGGTGGTTGCCCCGGACGCAAGGCACATCCTGGAGCCGGTGCCCGGCAAGAACGTCGTCACCCTGCAGACCTGCACGCTGCCCAACTACACCAAACGGCTCCTGATACAGGCTGAACTCGACCGGGTCATTACGAAACCCCAACCCGTGCAGGCCAGCGCCAACAAGACCGGCCAGGGGAGCTAGCCAGCCATAACGGAGCGCTGCCTGAACACCTCATAGCGGGCGGCGTGCCCGCAGGGAATACATCAGCGGCAGATCCGGCGTGCCTTCAGGCAGGCGGTAGGTGTCGAAGCCGGATTTCTCCAGCATCGGCCAGCGCGGAAACAGGGTGTAGTCGTGCTCGTTCAGCAGCTCGACGGTGAGGCCGGCTCCGATCACCGCGTTCACCACGTCGCTTATGGTGTGCTTCCATTCAAAGGATTGGTTGTGGACCGTTTCGGCCTCCAGGTCCGCGTAGGTGCCGGGCTCGTCCCATATGGTCGGCTCTTCGCTATGGAAGTAGTCGTGCTCGACCGTCAGATCCTCGTCCCCGAACACTTCCGTGAAAGGATGGAACTCCGCAACATAGAGGAAGCCACCGGGCCTCGGTAGTTCGGATACTATCCCCGCCCAGTGCCGGATGTCGGGAAGCCAGATCAGGGCCCCAAGCCCCGTGTACACGATGTCGAAGTCGCGACCACCCAGGGCATTCACTGCATCGTATACGTCCGACTCCACAAAGTCCGCCTCGATGCCCATCTCGCCCGCCAGCTTGGCGGCCGCCTCGACCGCCGGTCCAGAGAAATCCAGCCCCGTGACGCGGGCGCCGTGGCGGGCCCAGCTTAGGGTATCTATCCCGAAATGGCACTGGAGGTGGACTAGGTCCTTGCCAGAAACGCCGCCGACTTCTTCCAGCTCAAAGGGCCGCAGGCGCTCCGCTCCAGCCTTGAAACCTGCCACGTCGTAGAACTCGCCGGAGACGTGGATCGGCACTCGCTCGTCCCAATTCTCCCGGTTGGTCTCCCGCCACTGGTCCCAGCCACTCATCTTCCCCCCTCACAGGTTCTCGATGGATACAGGCTCTATCTGATCGGCGGGCTCGAAGCCGAACACGCGCGAGTAGAAATACAGCTCGCTATCGAGGGCGCGTTTAATGTTCTCCGCCCGCCTGAATCCGTGCTGCTCGCCCTCGAACGGGAGGTAGGCTACGGGCACGCCCTTCTCCTTCAGAGCCTCGAACATCGTCTCGGCCTGATTCGGGGGAACCACCTCGTCTTCGAGGCCCTGGAAGAAGATCACCGGGCAGGAGAGCCTCTCTGCATGACGGATCGGCGAACGCTCACCGTACAGGTCAGCCATGTCAGGGTACGGCCCGATGAGCTGGTCGAGGTAGCGGGACTCGAACTTGTGGGTTTCTTGGGCTAGGGTCTCCGTGTCGCTGACGCCGTAGTGGCTGGCGCCTGCGGCGAAGTCGTCGCGGAAAGTGAGGGCGCAGAGCGTCGTGTAGCCGCCTGCGCTGCCGCCCGTGATAGCGAGCCGTCCCCCGTCTACGAGCCCGCGCTCCGCCAGATGCAGCGCACCGTTGGCGCAATCATCTACGTCCACCACGCCCCACTCACCATAGAGTCGGTGGCGGTACTCGCGCCCGAAGCCCGTGCTGCCGCCGTAGTTCACGTCCAGCACGGCGATGCCGCGGCTGGTCCAGTACTGAACTTCGGGGCTGAACGTTGCCTCGGTCATGGCGGTCGGGCCGCCGTGGCTCATGACCAGCAGGGGCGGTTTCTCGCCCTCCGGCGCGGCGTAGTCGCGGTTGTGCGGCGCGTAGAAGAAGGCGTGCGCCGTCAGGCCGCCTTCGGTCGGGAACTCGATGGGCTCGGGTATGGACAGGTAGCCTTCGTCTATGTCGAGGTCGCTGGACCGGCGCAAGACCTTGTAATTGACTGCCGGGTCAAGCCGGACGACGGAGAGTGGCTCCGTGGGCGATCCTGCGAGAAAGAAGATGCTACCCGTGGCCTCGTCCGCTTTTACGCAGCCAATAGACGAATACGGCGTATCCACGGATTCCAGCGCGCCCGTCCCGGTGTCGAGGATGGCGAGATGGGAGACGCCGCGCTCGATGTACGCGCAGACTATTCGGCCCGGGGCCAGAAAGGCATACGTGGACATCCCGAATCCCCATTGCGGTTCCCCAAACTCAGCCTCTCGTTCGCAGAGCGGCTTGATGCCATCTTCGTCCTGCCGGTACAGGTTCCACCAGCCGGTGCGATCCGAGACGAAGTGCAACACGCCCTCTGAAGACCACTCCGGCTGGAAGATCGACTCGTCTTTCCCGCCCGCGACCTTCGCCACATCTGTTGGCAGGCCGTCGTCGTCCAGATCCGCCACCCACAGCTCCGTCCCGTCCCACGGCATATTCGGATGGTCCCACGCGAGCCAGGCGAACCGTTCGCCATCAGGACTAAGGCGCGGCGAGGAGTGGAAGTCCGCACCGGTGACGAGCACGCGCTCACCCCCGTCTTTCAGATCCACGGCCACGATCTCGTTCCGGGGCTCATTTCCCGCGTCCGAGTGGTCCTCACGTATGGCTACGAGGCGGTTACGGTGTGCGTCCATCACCATGTCCGCGAACCGGTGGCTGCCGTTGTGGGTGAGGGGTTCCGGTTTGCCGCCGGGAGGCTGAACGTAGAGTTTCTGGTCCACGAAGTTGGAGAAGTAGACAGTTCCCTCGTGCGCGGCGTAGTCTCCGCCACCGTACTCGTGGACGCGGGTGCGGGCGTTGAAGGGCTGCGGCATCACGTCCTCGGGAGGGCCGTCCGGTGGACATCGCACGATCACGTTGCGCCCGCCTTCGCCGGGGCGTGTCTCCAGCCAGTATGCGCTCTGCCCGTCGTGAGATACGCCCCGCAAGCTGGCGGCTCCGCGCACGATCAGGTCAGACGAGATCGGGGACTTCCACGAGCCGTATGGGGAAACTATAAGATCGGTCATTCTCCTGAACTACCTCCTGGATGTGCGGTACGGAAACCACTTCGCGAACTCTGATCGGCAGCGTCTTGCATCGCGGTGATGTTAGCAAAAGGGTAGAGTTAGCAAGGGAAAGGAGCAAGAGAGATGAACCTGGAAAACGAGGACTTCCTCCGGTCCGCCTGAGAGGTATTCGCCCGCATGCCGCCTGAAGGAAGGTTGTGTTACGGCCGCCACCTGGGCCAGCGAGCCAGGGAACGAGATCATGACTTCGTAGATCTGAACGACGACGGCATAGAGGACCGGCTGCAAGATACCGACTTCTCCGCACACAAGACGGTGCAGGTACGCCACGAACAGCCGGGCTTGCTGAAGCAGGTCTTCGGTAGTCTCTTCGGTGGGCGTCATAGCTCCCACCACTCGCACAAGCACCACGGTCACCACGACGGGTTCGATCTCGAAGACCTCTTTACGAGGACGATTAGCGGGCCGCTAGCAGGCCAGCAGGGCTATGCCTTGAGACGGTAGCCCGTCTTGAAGATCCACCACACGGCCGTCATGCACAGAGCAAGGAAGAGGATCGTCATAGATAGGCTGAGGGCGACGCTCACGTCGGCGGTGCCAAGGAAGCTCCAGCGGAAACCGCTAATCAGGTAGACGATAGGGTTGAAGAGCGTGACCGTTTGCCAGAATGGGGGCAGCATCTTCACGGAGTAGAAGCTGCCGCCGAGGAAGATCAGGGGCGTCACGATCAAAAACGGAACGAGCTGCAGCTTCTCGAAGCCTTCAGCCCAGATGCCGAGGATGAAGCCGAAGAGGCTGAAGGTGAAGGACGTGAGGATCAGGAACGTGATCATCCAGAGCGGATGCTGTATCTCCAGCGGCACGAACAACCCCGACGTTGCGAGGATGATCAGGCCGAGGATAACAGACTTGGTCGCCGCCGCCCCGACGTAGCTGATAACGATCTCGATGTACGAGACCGGGGCGGACAGGATCTCGTAGATCGTGCCCGTGAACTTGGGGAAGAAGATGCCGAACGATGCGTTGGAGATGCTCTGTGTCAGGAGCGAGAGCATGATCAAGCCGGGCACGATGAACGAGCCGTAGCTGACCCCGTCTATGCCGGAAATGCGCGAGCCGATGGCCGCCCCGAACACGACGAAATACAGGGAAGTCGAGATCACGGGCGTCACGATGCTCTGCAAGATGGTGCGGAAAGTCCGCGCCATCTCGAAGGTGTAGATGGCGCGGATCGCGTGAAAGTTCATGTTTCCTCCCTTACCAGGTCCACGAAGATCTCCTCCAGCGAGCTCTGCTTGGTCTGGAGATCCCTGTACCTGACACCTGCCCTGCCCAGGTCGGCCAGCAGCGCGGCTATGTCCGTGCGCCCGTTCTTCTGCGTGTCGTAGGCGTAGACCAGCTCGTAGCCGTCTGATGCGAGGTCCAGCGCGTAGCCGTCGAGGCTGGCAGGAATCTCATCCAGGGGTTCGTTTAGCTGGATCGCCAGTTGCTTGCGGCCGAGGTTGCTCATCAGCTCGGTCTTCTCTTCGACCAGCATGATCTCACCGTGGTTTATGACCCCGATACGGTCGGCCATCTCCTCGGCCTCGACTATGTAATGCGTCGTGAGGATGATGGTGACACCGCCTTCGCGCAGCCGCCTCACCATCTCCCACATATCCCGGCGCAATTCGACATCTACGCCAGCGGTCGGCTCGTCGAGGAACAGGATCTGGGGTTCGTGCGCCAGCGCCTTGGCGATCATGACCCGCCGCTTCATGCCGCCGGAGAGCGTCATGATCTTGTCGTTCTTCTTGTCCCACAGCGACAGATCCCGCAGCACCTTCTCGATGTACGCGGGATCTCTTGGCTTGCCGAACAGCCCGCGGCTGAAGACACAGGTGGCCCAGACGGTCTCGAACGCATCGGTAGTGAGCTCCTGGGGGACCAGTCCGATCAGGGAGCGGGCCTTCCTGTACTCGGTGATTATGTCGTAGTCTCCGGCCCGAACCTCGCCCTCACCGGGGTTGACGATGCCGCAGATGATGCTGATGAGCGTCGTCTTCCCCGCGCCGTTCGGGCCGAGAAGGGCGAAGATTTCACCCTTCCTGATGTCCAGGTTTATGTTCTTGAGCGCCTGAAACCCGGAGTCGTAGGTCTTGCTGAGGTTCTTTACGGAGATGACGGGCCCCAAGGTCAGCCCTTCCTTCCCGTAGATTTCATCTGTTTCCTCCTCCTGCCGGAACTCTGTTGTGTCTCTCAGCGGGCCTGTTCTCTGTGCTGGTGGCTTCATATCCTGATGTTCGCGTCAATGCGGACCTCGTGCGCCGGGCGCAAGTACGGTTTTCGACATGTACCTTCGTACAGGATTGATCTCCGCCATCCCCGGCCACTTCGTACCCTTTAAGTCTACTCGGATCTCCCCATTTTCCCGATGGGGAATTCCGCCTGAAGCCTTGACTTCTGGCTATTCGGAGCGTGGCCTGAAGTGCCTGACCTCGACCTCCTGGTAATGTCCGCACGACTCGCAGGTGAAGGGCCGCACCTTGCGCGAGGAGTACGCCGGGACGATGGTCGTCTTGTTCCAATCGTAGACGTGGCCGCAGTTATCGCACTTCTGCCGGAACGTCACCACCGTGCCCCGCTCGTTGACGATCTTGCCTCCCACCATCTCTACCGCCACGCTGCGCCTCCTGCTGCCGACTCGACAGGACAGATTCTATCGAACAGGATGAAGGCGTCTACGAAAACTCGACCCCGAGCTTGACGCTATCCTCGGGGTGGCGGTCCACGAACTGCTCGTATCCCCAGGGCGACTCGGCGAAAGGCACAACGGGGTCAACGATGCGCCCGCAGTCGATGCGCCCGGTGGCGAGCATGTCCCAGCAAGTCCGTACGATGCGGTTCCGGTCCCAGCGCGGATGGTCCCTGTTCGGTTCGCTGCTGGCGCGGGAGAACACGATGCTCGCGCCGTTGAAGTGGGCTTCCTTGCCGAGGTCCAGGCTCCCGCTGAAAGCCCTGGCCCAGCCCACGAAGGAGATAACTCCACCGTATGCCAGGCCCCGCAGCGCTCCCTGCAGGGCGCGTTCATCACCGCTCGTCTCCACCACAGCGTCAACGCCTGTCCTGCCGGTCGCCCGCTTCAGTTCCAGACCAACATCTTGGACTGTGGGATCGAACGCCGCGTCAGCCCCGGCTTGCAGGGCGGCTTCCCGCCGTTTCGGGATGGGGTCCACCGCCGCAACGTAAGCTGCGCCGGACGCCTTCGCCATCTGGGTGGCGATGGCTCCGATGGCCCCCAGGCCAAACACGGCTACCAGGTCTCCGACCCTCATGCCAGCATCGCGCACCCCGGCGAGGGCGAACTGCGCGGGGTCAAGGCACAGCGCGTTCTTCCACGGCATCCCGTCTGGCACCAGGAACAGACGGGGATTCCCTACGGCGCGGACTACCTGGGTTTCCTGGATGCCGCCATATCCGCAGACGCGCTCGCCGACATGGAACTCTTCGACTCCATCGCCAGCCTCGACGATCACGCCGACCCACTGGTTGCCGAGTACGGGCTGGCCATTGTTTTTTGGTTCGCGGGCCGCCTGGTCCCGCCGCAAGAACAGTCGCCAGTCCTCGTCGTAGAGATCGGCGACGAAGGGATCTTCACCCCTGAACACCGCCAGTTCCGTGCCGTGTTTCGGGGAAGCGTACTCCACCCTGACCCGCACCTGATCCGACTCCAGGGCCGGATCTTCGTACTCCACTAGCGCCGCCCTGCGGACGCCCTCGGCCACGAGCCGCCTAGGCATCTGCGATTGTCCCCGCGAGATGTTGCTCAGCTTCGCGCACGTGGTCTATAGCCTGCCGCGCCACGTCGTCCAGCGACGGCCTCATCTTCGAACCGTCCAGCAGGTTCGGGAGGACCGGGATCAGCTCGAACGTCAGATGCCCGCTGTAGTTCATCTCTCTGAGGACGTTCAGGATACCTGTGAAATCTATGTGGCCGAGGCCAGGGGCCAGTCGGTTGGAGTCGGCGAGGTGAACGTGGTTGAGCAGCGGCCCGAGTTCCCGTAGCGCGTCGGGCAGCGAACGCTCCTCCACGTTCATGTGAAAGGTATCGGCCATGACGCCGCCATTTCGCAGGCCGGTCTCGCGCCACATCCGCACGCCTTCTTCGAGACGGTTCAGCAAGTGCGTGCCGTAACGGTTCCAGCACTCCAGTGCAAGGTCCACGCCGAGCGAGGCGGCTGTCTCTCCGACTTCGCCGATGCTCTCGACGGCCCACAACCATTCGGCGTGCGGATCGGTGAGGGGCTGTGTCCGTGGATACGCAGTCGGAGCCACTATGACCAGCGGCGCTTCAAGAGCACTCGCAAACTCGCACACCCGGCGAACGTAGTCTCTAGCCCCGGCCCGGATCTCTGGGTCGGGATTGGATAGATCCCGCTCAGTGGTGAAGTTGGGGCACACGGAGCTGATCTCCAGCCCGGCGGCGTTCGCCAGGGTCTTTATCCTTTTCGGGCCGTGTTTCCCCGGCTCTCCTTCCACTTCGGCGGCGGCGTAGCCGAGCCGCGCCAGCCGATCTATGGATTCGGAAACGTCCTCTTCCCCGAAGCCGATCAGGTTGTACGAGTACCGGAAAGACGGCTTCTCTCCTGACGTCATCCCTTCAAACCCCCTGCGGTGAGGCCGTTGATGAAGCGGCGCTGCAGGAAGAGGAACAGCACGATGATCGGCAGGACTATAAACATAGCGGCGGCGCTGGTCAGGCCCCAGTTCGTGCTGAAGTTACTCTGGAAGGCCAGGAAGCTCGTCGTGACAGGCTTGAGGTTCTCGTCCTGGATGAAGGTGATGGCAAAGATGAAGTCGTTCCACGCCATGAGCCCGGAGACGAGCGCGACCGTCAGGAAGCCCGGCCACGAGAGCGGCAGCACCACACGCAGGAGCGTCTGAAGCTCGCTCGCGCCGTCTATGCGGGCCGCCTCCTCGAAGTCGCGCGGCAGGGCGACGAGATACGAGCGCAGGAGCAGCGTCGCGAAGGGCGAGAAGGCGGCCCAGTAGATAATGATGAGCCCGATCAGCGTGTTCGTCAGGTTCAGGGCGCTCCACAGGAAGAAGAGCGGCACCAGAAAGAGCTGGAACGGGATCGCGCTAGCTACGAACAGGTAGAGCAGGACCGCGTCCGTGCCAGGCAGGTCCAGGCGATCCAGGGCGTAAGCCGCAGTGCCCGCGATCACGCAGACACCGATTACGGTTCCCGTCGTGAGGATGATGCTGTTCACCATGGTCGTCGAGAAGTTGCCCTGTACCCAGGCGTCCGGGAAGTTCTCGAAAACGGGCGATAGCGGCGGTCCCAGCGGATTGCGTCCGATCTCCGCGCTCGTCTTCAAGGAGTTGAATACGAGGACCACCAGCGGCCCGAGGGCGAAGAGTGCCAGAACGCCGAGGATCAGATAGTAGGGGATCTTCGACGGCTCGCGGCGCGAGCCGCGTTCGCCCCCCGCCACAGTGCTCAAATCTCCCACCCCCTACGGCGAAGAAAGATGAACCCGAGGACGATCAGGCCGCTCACGAAGCTCAGGCCCAGCGCCATCGCTGCCGCGTACCCGGCCTCGAACCGCTCGAAAGCCTCTTTGTACAGCAAGGTGCCCACGACCTCGCTCGCGCCAGCCGGACCGCCCCTGGTAATGATGTACACGTAGTCGAAAACGAGGAGCGAGTTGATAATCGACAGCAACACCACGAACACGAACGTGGGCCTTATCCCCGGCAGCGTGACGTTCAGGAACTGCTGCCAGCGCCCGGCCCCGTCCACCTTGGCGGCATCGTAGAGCTGGGTGTCAACGGATTGCAGCGCCGTGAGAAACAGGAGCACCACGAAGCCCCACCAGGCCCAGTTATTCACGAAAGCCACGGAAGGAAGCGCCAGACGTTCGCTCCCGAAGAACGAGACCCCGTCGAGGAACGGAATCCCCACCGATGCCAGAGCGGAACCGATGCCCCGGCTCGGGTCCAGGATGTTCTGCCACAATGCCGCGTTCACTACGCTCGCCACCACGTAGGGGATGAAGTACGCGATCCGGAAGAACATCTGGAAGCGCGTGATCTGGGAGAGCAGGAACGCCCCGAGCAGGCCCATGAAAATGGGTGCGGTCAGGAAGATGGCGGTCCACAGGATGTTGTGCCACATCGCCGCATAGAAGTCGCCGTCAGAGAGGATCTCGCGGTAGTTCTCCAGGCCCGTGAACTCGGACGGACCGAGCCCGGACCATTCTGTGAAGGAGTAGTAGATCGTCGCCACCGAGGGACCTAGGATGACGAGCACGTTCACGACCACGAGCGGGAGCATGAACGCCCACGCCACGATCCCGCGTCGGCGGCGTAGCCTTCCCGAAGTCCGTTTGGCAACCGCAGCCATCAGGCGCCGGCCGGCTTGATGATCTTGGGTACCAAACCCTCCTTGCGATCCTCCTTGAAAACTTCATCGAGCCCCGAGCAGAACTCGGCGGCCGTGGTGTCGCCGGTGAGCACCTTCTGCGACTCTTCCTGGATGTAAACGGTGGACTTGGCTGGGAAGAAGGACCAGTTCGCGTACCCGAAGTTGCCCTCGCTTGTGGCCTGGCTCAAGGAGACGAGCTGCCGCTCCACGCGGGGGTCCATGCTGGACGGGAAGTCTCCGCCCTGGAACGGGAGCGGAGCGTTGAACGCGGAGGGCACGGCGGCCATCCACTCGGTGACCCGAGCCTTGTCGGCGACGAGGTAGTCTACGAACGCGGCGGCGCCATCGGGGTTCTCGGAGCGCTGGCTGACGGAGAGGGTTGACCCGAGTGCGAGCTCGTACAGCTCGGGCGGCACCCCCTCGCGCAGCGGGGGCAGCGGGACCCAGTCCCAATCGTTGTCGTTGTTCGCGGCCGGACCGAAGTAGTCCGCCGCGCTCGCCATAAACCACGAGCCCTCGACGTTCATCGCGGCCTTGCCATCGCCGAAGTCAACATGATAGGCGTCGTAGCCGTTGGAGAAGAAGCGCTCAGTGCTTCCTCCGAACCAGCCGTTGTTCACGTAGGTCTTGAAGAGTTCTATTGCCCCCACGAAGATCGGGTCCGCGAACTTGGTCTCGCCGGAGAGCGCCCCGTACAGCGCCTCCGGTCCCGAGTAGTGGTTCCAGAATACGGTTGGGAACCACTCGATGGCCGCCGGGTCATCCCCGATGCCGGCGGCGAAGGGCGTGATGCCCTGTCCGCTCAACTCCTCGGCCATCGCCTCGAGCTCATCCCGGTTCTTCGGCGGCTGCATGCCCTTGTCTTCGAAGAGGGTCTTATTGTAGTAGAGCAGCATGGTCTGAAGCTGGTACGGGATGGCGGAGAGGCTGCCGTCCACGCGGCCGAGATCCAGGGCCCACCCGAGCAGCTTGTCGTCCCAGCCGTACTCGCCCGCGTAGTCGTCCAGCTCCGCGAACAGGTTGGCGTCTATGTACTCCTGGGCGTAGGCGGGCCCCGGCGTCATCACGATGTCGGGCCCTTCGCCGCCCTGCAAGGCCGTGCGAACCAGACGGTCCATCTCGTCCGGCGGTTGGAAGGTCACCTTGAGCTGCGTGTCCTTGTTGGATTTCTCGAACGGCTTCACTATGTTCTTGCCGAAGTAATCCTGTGGACCGGCTCCTTCGAGGTTGCTCCAGTAGGTGACCTGCCCGCCTCCACTGTCGCTTCCACCACCGCACCCGGCGAGCCACATGCTCGAAAGCCCCGCCCCCAGCACGACTGCCCCACCACGGTGTATGAACTGTCGGCGTGAGATACTGTCTCTACCCATCACTCCTCCGTTTCCCGGCCCCGCGCAGGGACCTGACGTTCCCCCCGCGAGGGTACCGTTTCCCGTTTGTTATTTTCCATTTCCATACCAGGCCGCCGGACGCATCCGCAATTAGCTGGTGACGTTCCCCACGAACGTATATCAGGTTGCATGCTACACTTTTCCGTTGTAAACATCATTGCTAGAGTGTATTGAATCGTTGTCAAAAACGTTTGCAGGATATCCTTCAGGATGGAGAGAGTGGATCGGAGAGAAGCTATAGTTCCCTACGTGCGGGACGCGAGTTTCCCGGTGCGGACGGCGTGGTACACGGCGCCGCGGCGCCTGCTGGACTACATGCTCATGTACGTGCAGGAGGGTGAGGTGGTGGCGCGGGTGGAGGGCCACGAGCATCGCTGCGTCGCGGGTGATTTCTGTCTGGTGCAGCCGGGTGAGCTGCATACCCTGGAAGGACCGACGCATACCATCAGTCCGTACATCCATCTCGACGTTTTCTACAACCCGATGCGGGAGCAGAGCTTCGTGATGCGTTCCGGGCGGGTGGACATCTCTGCTCATAGGATGCTGTTACAGCCCCGTCTGGAGACGGCGGGGGTGCGGGTGCCGACCAGGTTTGCGCCGTTGAGGCCGGCGGAGTTCAGGGACACGATGCTCAAGGCCATCGGGGTGTGGCAGCGACGGGACTTCCTCGGGCAACTCGAGTCCCAGTACCTCGCAACTGGTCTGGTGCTTTCTCTGTTTCAGGCGCATTCCCACAGGGGTGTGGAGACCTCCGAGCGGCCCGAGTTCTTGAACTGGATCACCTCTTACATGTCCCTGCACCTTTCGGAGCCGCTCTCTGTGGAGGATATGGCCCGGCGGGCCGGGCTCTCGGCGTCCCGGTTCTCATCCGTGTTTCGGGCCCGCTTTGGGAGGCCGCCGCACCAGTTCCTGTTGCATCTCAGGATTCAGCGTGCCCAGGACCTGCTTCAGCACACGAGCCTGAGCCTGCGCGAAGTCTCCTCCCAGTGCGGGTTCGCCGACGTTCACCACTTCTCCAAAGCATTCAAGAAGAAAACCGGCCAGACCGCTGGATTCTACCAGCACGCCACAGGTTCCCACATCCAGGAAGATCCAAATCTCCATCCGTTTGGGACGGATGGTCCGCCAGACGCACCCACATCCCGGTAACCGGCAGATAGCGGTGATCGACTGAACGGGTACGACGCCAGAGAAAAAGCAACATAGGCGGCGCTCTCGTACCTTGGTTCGCAAAACTCGCTGCGAATCGGAAGACCGCAGACGACGTGCGGCCTGGAGGCCGTGAAGCGGAATGCGAGAGCGGGAGGAAGAGTCCTCCCACCCTCGCCGGAAGCCGGGTTGGTGGACGGGGATCTACATGTTTCCGAGGATGACCTGAGTAGTCTGTTCCTCGTTACCGTGGCGGGTGTAGGTGATCGAAACTGTGTCGCCGGGCTGGTGGTTGCGGAGCGCCGTGATCAAATCTCCCGAATCCTCGACTTTTGTGGAGTCGATGGCGGTTATCACGTCGCCGCGCCTGATACCGGCGTCCGCCGCCGGTTCGCCCTTCTTGGCGTTTGCCACGAGCGCCCCCGAATCTGCCTGTGAGCCAAACTGGTGCGCTATTTGGGGCGTGAGGTCTGCCAGCAGGACGCCGAGGTACGGATGGTCTGCCTGCCCTTTCTGAATGAGCTGATCCGCCACGTTGGTCACGGTATACGAAGGTATTGCGAACCCGATGCCCTCCACGGAATCGCCGTTCTGGGTCTGGGAGACGTAGGCGACGTTGAGGCCGATGATGTGCCCGGAGCTGTCTATCAGGGCGCCGCCCGAGTTCCCAGGGGAGATGGCGGCGTCGGTCTGGATCAGGTCCGTCAGCGAGGGCTCCTGCGGCCCGCCGGTCACGTCCGAAGAGAGCTCGCGGTGCAACCCGCTGACTATGCCTTCTGTAACCGTAGACTGGAACCCGGAGGGGCTTCCGATGGCGACGACCGGCTGTCCTACTACGAGCTTCTTGGCCTCTCTGAAGTCCGCGGCGGGCAATCCTTTACGGTCCACCTTCACCACCGCCACGTCTGTATAGGCGTCCGCGCCAACGACCTTGCCAGCCGCTGTGGAGCCGTCAGCGAACGACACCTTTACCTTCCTGGCGCCCTCGACAACGTGGTTGTTGGTGATGATGTATCCGTCGGTGGTGTAGATGACGCCGCTGCCTATGCCGCTCGCGCTTTGCTTGCCGAAGGGCGTATGCTGCACGGACCTCACGTCGATCTGGACCACCGAGGGGCTCACCTGATCCGCGACCCTGGCCGCCATTCCTCTGTTCGACGCGTTCTCCGAAGCGCTGGGGACCGTCTCCGCCCGGTTCTGCACCGCGCTGTCGGAAGTCTGCGCGGCCACCGAGAGCGCATACCCGCAGACGAGCCCGAGCGCCACGAGCACCGCCGCCACGGCGATCCTTTTCGGCAACTTCGACAATGTGCCACTCATCGTTCCTCTTCTCTTCTGAGACGAGTACAGCGATCCCGCATCCCATCCCGTACTAATTTTCGTCTCATAGTTCAGACACTCTCCTTTGCGCCGGTATTTCTCTTCACCAAAGAGTCTGCACGACGCGTATGTGAGGAGGTTTGGAAAGAGATGTGAGTTCTCACAGGAAGTGTACGAAACCCGAAACGATGGACTATGATCTGCTTGAGACATGACCAGGATACTCGTAGTAGAAGATGAAGAGAAGCTGGCGCGTCTAATCTCGCGTGTCCTTCGCGAAGAAGGTTACGCAACCGAGACGGCCACCGACGGGCGCTCCGGCTTCGCCCGCGCCCTGGAGGATAACTTCGACCTTCTGATCCTGGACTGGATGCTCCCAGACAGGAGCGGCGTGCAAATCACGCGCGGCCTCCGGGCGGCGGAAGTGAGCGTCCCTGTGCTGATGCTCACAGCCCGCACGCAGATCGAAGACCGCGTCGAGGGACTGGATGCCGGGGCTGACGACTACCTGACCAAGCCCTTCGCCTTCGCGGAACTTCTGGCCCGCGTCAGAGCGTTGACCCGCCGCCCGAGGGAGGATCTGAAGGAGTCCACGATCTCATCGGGAGATATTACGCTCGATCCAATACACCATGTCGTCCGGCGCGGAGACACGAAGGTAGATCTGACGGTCAAGGAGTTCGCCCTGCTCGCCACGCTCATGCGCCGCCCTGGACAGGTCTTCACGCGCCCGGTGTTGCTCGAGTCTGTGTGGAGTGGCAACGCAGAGGTGTACGCGAACGCCGTGGATCTCTATGTCTCCTATCTAAGAAAAAAGCTGGACCGCCCCGGAGAGACCTCGCGCATACGCACGGTTCGCGGCGTCGGATACACCTATGAACCAAAGGGCTAGGGACCGCAGAGACAGCGTCTTCCAGAGAACGCGCCTGCGCCTGACGATGGGCTACGTCGGGGTGCTCGCCGGCATCATCCTCGTCTTCGGAACCGTGGTCGTCATCGGCTTCTGGGTGCAGGTTCAGACCAGGCAGGACAACTTCCTGTTCGAGACGGCGCAGCACATGTCAGACAACGTGCCCAGGTCGAATTCGGAAGGGGTCGCGCTCGATGACTACCAGCCACAGGTGTGCTGGCTCACGGTCGCCAGCGATGGCTCCATGGGGGTCCCGGCCGCCACGACGGGAGCGGCGCTTGGTCTCCCCGATATCGCGTCCGCGACGGAGGCGCTCCAGGCTGGCGCATCGCGCGCGGCGACCGTGGAGGGACGTGGAGGGAACATCCGCGTCGTGAGCATACCCGTGCAACAGAACGGCCGCATACTGGCGGTGGTCCAGGCAGGGCAGTCTACCGAGCAGGTCCGCGAAACGGTGGAGCGGCTGCTCCTCGTTCTGATCCCGATAGGTGTTGGCGCGCTCGTGCTCGCCGCCATCGGCGGGCTGTTCGTGTCGCGCCGGGCGATGAGGCCGGTGCAGGATTCGTTCGAGCGCCAGCGCGCCTTCGTCGCGGACGCCTCCCACGAGCTCAAGACGCCGCTCACCCTGATCCGGGCCAACGCCGAGGTACTGGCCCGCGGGGACATGGGTGAGGAAGACAGGGAACTGGTCGAAGACTTGCTCGACGAGACCGATCGCATGAGCGGCGTGCTCTCGGACCTGCTCCTGCTCGCCCGCCTCGACGCCGGAAAGCTAGCCGTCGCCCAGGAATCGTTCGATCTCCCGTCTGTCCTGGACAACACGGTCGAGCGGTTCTCCACCAGGGCGGATGCCCGGGAGGTGAACGTCGAGGTCCAAGGCCCCGAAGCCCTGATGGCGCTCGGGGATGCAGCGCGGACGGATCAGATACTCGCCGTGATCCTGGACAACGCCCTGCGGTTCACGCCAGCGGGAAGCAGGATCACCGCTTCCGTCGTTCCGGCGAACGGCGTGGTGACGGTCGCCATCCGGGATGAAGGGCCAGGGATAGCGCTGGAGCATCTGCCGCACATATTCGACCGCTTCTACAGGGCCGAGGAAGCCCGAACCAGGGAAGGCGGAGGTGCCGGTCTCGGACTGGCTATCGCACGGGACCTGGCGCGGGCGCAGAACGGAGACCTCACGGCAGGCAACGCCGAAAGCGGTGGTGCTTTCTTCCGGCTCACGCTTCCAAAGCCAAAGGAAGCTTACTTCCCTCCCAAACAACGCGGCACGGCCCTCTCTGAAACTTCCTGAACCCGAAGCAAGATACTGCGGACCTCCAATGATTTCGCCGCGAGCCAGAGATCGTGACGCTCACGGCGCGCACGAACCTCGTGTTGCGGACTGCCAGGAACGATACTGTGACCTACACGGCCGGGTTTTGGATGCGCCGTCATTCGGGCATTTTTGCCTTCGCCTGAGCCTCTTTCTTGAGTTCGAGCTTCGCCACGGAGACGCGGTGTACCTCGTCCGGGCCGTCGGCCAGGCGCAGGGTGCGGGCTGAGGCCCAGAAGTAGGCCAGCGGGAAGTCATCGGAGACGCCGGCGCCGCCGTGGGCCTGGATGGCCCGGTCGAGGACCTTCAGCGCGACGTTGGGTGCGACGACTTTTATCATGGCGATCTCGGCCCGCGCCTCCTTGCTACCTACGGTGTCCATCATGTGGGCGGCTTTGAGGGTGAGGAGGCGTGCCTGCTCTATTTCGATGCGGGAGTCGGCGATCCACTCCATGATCACACCCTGCTCCGCGAGCGGCTTCCCGAAAGCCTCCCGTTCCTTCACGCGCTCGCGCATCATCTCCAGCGCCCGCTCCGCGACCCCGATGAGCCTCATGCAATGGTGGATGCGTCCCGGTCCCAGCCTTCCCTGGGCGATGGCGAAGCCCTTGCCTTCGCCCCAGATCATGTTCTCCGCTGGCACTCGGGTGTCCTCGAAGGAGATCTCGGCGTGCCCGTGCGGCGCGTCGTCGTAGCCGAAGACGGGGAGCGTGCGCTCTATCGTGACACCCGGCGTGTCGAGGGGAACCAGGATCATGGACTGCTGCTCGTGCCTCGCCGCCTCCGGGTCCGTCTTGCCCATCACGATGGAGACCTTGCAGCGCGGGTCGCCAGCCCCGGTGGACCACCACTTGCGCCCGTTTACCACATACTCGCTGCCGTCTCGTTCGATGCGCGCTCGAATGTTGGTAGCGTCGGAGGAGGCCACGTCCGGCTCGGTCATGGCGAAACAGGACCGGATCTCCCCTTCGAGCAGCGGCTTCAGCCACCGCTCTTTCTGCGCCTCGGACCCGTAGCGGACCAGAACTTCCATGTTGCCGGTGTCCGGGGCGCTGCAGTTGAAGACCTCCGGGGCGATGGGGCTGCGTCCCATGACCTCGCACAGCGGCGCGTACTCCAGATTGGAGAGGCCCGCGCCATACTCCGGCCCCGGCAGAAAGAGGTTCCACAGCGCGGCAGCGCTCGCTTCGGCCTTCATCTCCTCCATGACGGGGGGGATGGTCCACCGGTCTCCGGCTGATCTCAGTTGTTGCTGATACGTGCTCTCGTTCGGGTAAACGTGTTCGTGCATGAACGATTCGAGCCTGGCCCGAAGCTCCAGTACCTTCTCGGAGTGGTCGAAGTTCAACGAGGATCTCCTTCCCGGTGGTTCGTCCCGGGCGATTCTGGCACAGCCCCACGATGGCCGCAATGGGGTGCAGTGCTACGTGGATCGTGCTGGGGTGTTTGCCCGAGGGAAGGACCTGGCAGCGTATGCTTACAAACGATCCCGCAGCAGGTGTTCGAGACCACCCAAACGCGAGAGTTGCCTGACGGCTCCGAGATCGCCCAGGGGCCGGTCGTCCACGAAGAAGTAAGGCATCATCACCTTTCCCCGGATGAGGGACGAAAGCCCACTCAGCAGTTCGGTTTCTTCCGCCGTGTCAACGACTTCAAACCTGCAGCCCAGGCTCTTGAGAAAACGCTTGGCCCGCCATGACTGGAAGGACCTCCCGCCGGTGTAGAGAACTATCTCCCTCTGGTACATCTCGTCTCACCTCGTCCTTGGATCTCGCTCCAGAAAGATAATCTCACGCCGGAATACGGGGGCGCATCGCGCAATTGGGTGATTTTTGTTGCTACATTTTGCTGTTTGCGGTTGCGAGCATGGTTGCTTTTGCTTACAAGTCCTCCTTTCGGCGGAGGTGGGTGTATCGGCTAACATGTGTTCGGGCAAAATCGTATGGGCTGGAACGGACCTGGTGAGGAGGTAGGGAGTGGATCTCGGACTACAGGGGAACTCGGCGCTGGTCCTGGCGGCGAGTAAAGGCATCGGAAGGGCGATAGCCACGGAGCTCGCCGCCGAAGGCGCAAACGTCATGATCTCCAGCCGCGACGAAACCGCGCTGGAAACGGCAGCAGCCGCTATCCGCGATGCGACCGGCGCTGATATGGAGTATTGCCCGGCGGACGTGAAGAGTGACGAGGACATCCTGGCGCTCGTGGCCCGGACGGTGGAGCGGTTCGGCGGCGTGGACGCGCTGGTTACCAACACTGGTGGACCACCCCCCGGGACCTTCGAGGATTTCGGCGACGAGGGCTGGACAGAGGCTTTCGAGTCAACCTTGCTGAACATCGTCCGGGCGGTGAGGGCGGTTCTGCCGCACATGAGAGAAGGCGGGGGCGGGCGCATCGTCAACGTCGGTTCATCTTCCATCAAACAGCCTATCGAGGGCCTGACCCTCTCCAACACATTCAGGGCTGGCATCGTCGGGCTCGCAAAGAGCCTGTCTGCCGAGCTGGGACCGGACGGCATCCTGATCAACACGCTTGGGCCGGGGCGCATCTCCACCGACCGCTCTGCTGGGCTCGACGCCTCGAACGCGGAAGCCCGTGGCGTCTCTGTCGAGAAGATCCGGGAAGAGGTGTCGGCCAGGATACCGCTCGGCCGCTACGGAGAGCCCAGGGAGCTGGCGAAGGTGGCGGTGTTCCTCGCTTCACCGGCCAACAGCTACGTCACCGGGCAGGCTATCCTGGTGGACGGGGGCATGGTCCGGGCGCTCTGAGGCGCGGACGGAGCCGAATCGGACTGATGGGTTTCCCAAGCCCCGCGTCTCCGGCAGAGGCCGGTGAAACATAGTACGGTGTGGCGCGTGAAAGCCTCCCCGGAGCACCAGAGGGTCTGGGCGTACCGTGCGCTCTCGATCGTGGCCGGTCTCACGCTCGCGGTGGGGTTGTGGGCGCGGGTGTTCAACCTGACCTTCCCCAAAAAGCGGATGTGGGATGAGATCTACTTCCCCGTCTTCGCCAGAGATTACCTGAGGGGCGTCCCGTTCTTCGACCTGCATCCTCCCCTGGGCAAGTTCATACTGGCCGTGAGCATCGCCGTCTTCGGTGACGACCCGCTGGGATGGCGTTTCATGCCCGCGGTGTTTGGGTGCGCGCTCGTCGTGCTGGTCGCGGTCTTCGCCGGTCGATACTTCGGGAATCGGGTGGCGGCCATCGTGCTCGCCACCCTCTTTGCGGGGGAGACCATCTTCATCATCTACTCGCGCACCGGCCTGCTGGACGGCATCCTGGTTTTCTTCGTGCTGGCGACGTTTCTCATGGCGCTGCGGGCGGAGAACAGAGGGCAGCTGGTTTGGCCCGCGGCGCTGCTCGGTCTGGCCATCGCCATCAAGTGGGCGGTATTCGGGATAGCCGTACCCATCGGCTACATCCTGTGGCGCAAGGGGCTCTTCCGTCCGTTTCTTGCAAGCCTGTGCATCTCCGCCGTGGTCTACACGCTCGTCGTGTTCGCCGGTCAGATCTGGAACCCGACGGGCCCGTTCGATACCTTCAGCAACCAGAACGCGGTGACGAACGTCGTCGAGTGGCACAAGCAGGCCCTCCGCAACGCGGGCCGGGCCGTCCCGAACAGCGAGGGCTCGCAGTGGTGGACTTGGCCTCTGCTCGGGCGTCCGATCATCTTCCACCACGATACCAACGCATCTGGCCAAGACCTCGTCTTCCTCGCCATCGGCAACCCGTTCGTGTGGTGGAGCAGCACGCTGGCGATACTCGCCGGAGCCGCGGAGATCGTCCGCCGCGCGATCTTTCGCAGACCCCTGGCAGACCATCCCCTCCTACCGATAGTGCTGGGATACGCCGTCCTGCTGTTGCCGTGGATACCGGGAACCCGCATCCCATACCTGTACAACTACCTGCCAGCCTACGCCTTCGCCCTGATGGCCCTGACGTACTGGCTCTCCCTGTTGTGGAGACACCGGAAGTGGGGACCCTGGGCGGTTGTCCTCTATACGGTCATCACTTTTGCGTTTACCGTATACTTCCTGCCTCTGGTGACGGGCCTGCCGCTGGACCACGAGAGCCTGCGCCAGCACATGTGGGTGCCGTCCTGGGACCATGGAGAGTTCCAACGAGCCTTGCCTTGAACGGGCCTGCCCAAGAGTAGGGGGACCGGGCTTGGCCCGGTCCCCCTGTTCGCCTGCTGACGGATGCCGGTTTAGTAGTAGACCTTCTCGCAGTCGGCGGCCACGTCGTCACCCCGGTCGGCGTGGACCACGTCCTGGCCACCTCCGCACTCGATGATGTCTACGGCGTCCGTGCCGCTGGCCGCGACAATGGTGTCGTCGCCGGGGCCGCCTGAGAGGATGTCCACTGAGTTGTCCTTACCGTACTCTCCGGCGCCGTCGAAGAGATCGTCGTTGCCTGCATCGCCGGAGATATAGTCCGGGCCCAGGCCGCCGAGTATGTAGTCGCTGCCGTTGCCGCCGTAGATGGTGTCGGAGCCCGTATCGCCGTTGTCGTGGCCGTCCACCGGGGCGGAACCCCGGATGTGGTCGCTGCCGTCGCCGCCGAAGATTGTGTCGTCACCGAAGCCGCCGTTCAGCCAGTAGTCGCTACCACCACGGCCCCTGATCGTATCGTCGCCGCCGCGGCCGTTGATGTGGTCCGCCTTCGCCGTGCCGGAAAGGGTGTCGTCGCCAGAAGTGCCGTTCGGGGAGGACGCAAAGGCCGCGCCCGCCAAGAGGATCGCCATTGCCGTTATCGCCGCAAGAACCTTAACCGTCCGCCCCATCTCCGCACTCCCTCATCCTACGGCTCCCGGCCTCTCCGGTCGCTGTATTTGGAACTTTAGGGAAGCTGCATTACGTTACGGCGACAAGCAGGTAACGCTTCGATACCTTTTTGGTAACGTTTGGATAACAGGTCTACACTGGGTGAAATTATCGAAAAAGCGCAGCAAAACGCGGGTCAAAATCCGCTGGAAATGTAGGCTGCGATCTCTGTATATCGGCTCATGCCTAAATGTAAAGTTCAGATTCATGTCCGGACTTTGCCGTAACCGCCTCCTCCCGGGCTCTGTATCGTGACCACGTCTCCCGCTTCGAGTTCCCTGCTGGTCTTCGGTGGTAGCTCCTCGTCGTTGATCAGGTTCCTGCCGATTTCTCCGGGTTCGCCCCCCTCGCTTCCTTTGGGTCGGTGGCGGCGGCGGTCGGTGAGGAGCGACAGGCTCGCGGGTTCGAGCACGCGAACCGAGCGCACTATGCCGTCACCGCCCTGGTTTTCGCCGTCGCCGCCCGAGCCGTAGCGCAGCTCGTAGCGTTCGATTCTCATGGGGTACTCGAGTTCGAGGGCTTCGATGGGGGTATTCAGCGTGTTGCTCATCCCGATGTGGACGCCCGAAGGGCCGGGACTGTCTGCGCCAGCACCCTGCCCACCGCCGATGGTCTCGTAGTACGTCCATCCGGGATTACCGATGATCACGTTGTTCATGGTCCCCTGTCCCTGGGACGGAACCTTCTCAGGGGCGAACCCGGAGAGCGCGGTCAGGACCGTGTCCGCGATACGGTTGCTCGTCTCCACGTTGCCCGCGACGACCGCTGAAGGATACGTGGCGTTGACCAAACTTCCTTCCCTGGTTTCTATCTCCAGAGGTACATACGTTCCGGCGTTGGCCGGTATGTCCTTCGGAAGCATGACGCGTAGGGCGAAGTAACAGGCCGAGCGGGTGACCGGGAGCGGGCAGTTGATGTTGCCCGCCACCGAGCCGGCCGTCTCCGTGAGGTCCATGGTCATGGTGTCATCCTCCACCCGGACGGTCGCCCTGATAGGTATATCCTCGTCGGTTACGCCGTCGCCCTCCATGAAGTCCTCCGCCGAGTGCTCGCCGTCCGGCAACTCGCGGATGGCCTCGCGTGTGCGCTTCTCGGCGTAGGAGACTACCTCCTCGAACGCGGTGAGTACCGTGTCCCTGCCCCGGCGGTCCATAAGCTCCCTGATGCGCTCCTCGGCGATGTTGTTGGCGGCGATCTGGGCGCGCAGGTCGCCGCGCCGGATGTTCGGGGTGCGGACGTTCGCCAGCAACAGGTCAAGCACGTCGCGGACGTACTCGCCGCCGCGCACCAGCCGGATCGGGGGTATGACGATCCCCTCCTGGTAGATCTCACGCGAGTCAGAAGGCATCGAGCCTGGCCGCATCCCGCCCACGTCCGAGTGGTGCGCCCGCGTGACGGCATAACCGAGTACTTCGTCGCCCGCGGAGACGGGGGAGACGAGGGTTATGTCGGGCAGGTGGGTGCCGCCGGAGTACGGGTCGTTGATGGCGAATACGTCGCCCGGCTCCGGGTCGCGCGTCATGATCGCGGCCACAGCCTCCGGCATCGCGCCGAGGTGAACCGGCATGTGCTCCGCCTGGGCGACCATGTTGCCCCGAGCGTCGAAGAGCGCCGTCGAACAGTCGCGCCGCTCCTTTATGTTCGATGAGTAGGAACCCCGGATCAGGACGGCACCCATCTCCTCCGCGATGCCAGCCAGCGCGCTCGTCAGCACCGAGAGCGTCACCGGATCCAGGCGTTGATCACTCATGATCTCTCCAGTACCAGCGTGCCAACGCCGTCGATAGTTCCGCTCCAGCCGGGCCGAACGACGCACGTAGATTCCTTGAACTCGACTATTGCTGGTCCTTCCACCTCCGAGCCCTCGCCCATCTTCTCCCGGTCGAGCACGGCCACCTCCATCCACCTGCCGTCGAAGTTCGCCTTTCGCGAACCAGATGCCGCTTCACCTTCCGGCTCCGATTCGTGCAACTCTGGTTTTTCGACGGGGACCGTGGCGATCAGACGCAGGTTCACCAACTCCACGGCCTCTTCTTCCATCCTGTAGCCGTAGCGTTGCTCGTGGGCCGCGTGGAAACGGGACTCCAGTTTGTCGAGAGATCCGGCATCCACCGTGATCTCGAACGACTGACCCGCGTAGCGCAGGTCCGCCCGGCGGGTGTACTCGGGATCTTCTAGGTCTTTCGCGGCTGACTGTTCCATCTCGCCGAACCTGCGTTCGAACTCTTCTGCGTCGAGTTCTTCCATGCCCGTGAGATACGGGCTCACGTAGTCGCGGCGAAGGTCGGAGATGGCGAGACCGAGCGCGCTGAGGACGCCGCCAGCGCGAGGCGCAAGGACCGTGTTGATGCCGAGTTCCTCTGCCAGGGCACAGGCGTGCATCCCGCCGGCTCCGCCAAAGGCGAGCAGGGCGAAGTCGCGCGGATCAAGGCCGCGTTCCACGCTGATCACACGCAAAGCCCGCACCATCTCTGCGTTCGCCACCCGTAGCACCCCGAGCGCCGTCTCCTCAGCATCCAGGCCGAGCTTCTCACCTAGAGTCGAGAGCGCTTTGTCGGACAGCCCGCGCCGGAGCACTACTTCACCACCCAATTCCGCACCGTCGGCCAGGTACCCGAGGAAGAGGTTGGCGTCGGTGACTGCCGGTTCCTCGCCGCCCTTGCCGTAGGCTGCCGGACCAGGCTCCGCACCCGCTGAATGGGGGCCGACGCGCAACGCCCCGCCAGGGTCTGACCAGGCAATGGAGCCGCCTCCCGCGCTGACCGTGTGCACGTCAACTATGGGGAGTTTTATTGGCACGCCCGCCACCACCGTCTCCGTAGTGGTCTGGGCCTCACCCGCGATGATTGGCGCCACGTCGGTCGAGGTGCCTCCCATGTCGAAGGTCAGGAGGTCGCGGTAGCCGCCCTTCGTGCCGACGTAAGCCGCGCCCACGACGCCGCCGGCCGGGCCGGAGAGCACGCATCCGGCCGCATCTGAGATGGCGTCGTTCAACGGGACAACACCGCCGGAGGACTGCATGATCAGGGGTCCCGGAACTCCTGCTTCTCCGGTCTTCTCGGCCAGGTTCGAGAAGTATGCCGCCAGCCTGGGCGCGAGGTAGGCGTCCGCGGCCGTGGTCGAGAAACGTTCGTATTCCCTGAATTCCGGTAAGACCTCGCTGCTAAGGGAGACGTGCAGGTCCGGGAGCGCCTCGCGCAGCGCCTTGCCTACGCGACGTTCGTGTTCGGGGTGCATGAACGCGAAGAGCAGGCACACCGCCACGGCCTCCACCTCGGCGTCTCGTACGCTGGAGATTGCGTCTTTCAGGCTGCCTTCGTCGAGCGGGGATATCTCACCTTCCGGCCCCATCCTCTCGCTGACCATGAAGCGCAGGTCACGCGGGACCAACGGGGGAGGACGGTCATGGGTCAGGTCGTAAAGGGCGGGGCGGTTCTGGCGGGCTATCTCCAAAATGTCTCTGAAGCCCTCCGTGGTGATGAGCGCCGTCTTTGCGCCGCGCCGTTCGAGCAGGGCGTTGGTGGCGACCGTCATGCCGTGGGCGAGAGCAACGACAGCGCCGGGCTCGACTTCGGAGTTGCGAATGGCGCCCATTACGCCTTCGGACTGGTCCCGCGGGGTGGATGGGACTTTCGCGGTGATCAAGGTTTCTTCGGAGAGGGCAACGAGGTCGGTGAACGTGCCGCCCACGTCCACACCGAGCCTGATGTCCTTCAAGCCGGGCTACGCCCGTTCCGAAATTAGCCGGCGTTCTTCGGGATCATCCTCGTAGATATCCTTGTGGAACGTCTCCTCGGCGAGGAAGTAACAGAGGATGCTCAGGGCGCACAGGGCCGCTATGTACACGGCGATCAGGACCGTTCCGCCCCTCGTATAGAGCAGAGCGGCGATTATCGGGGCGAGGGCGCCGCCGAAGATGCCCGCGATCTGGTAGCTGAACGATGCCCCACTGTAGCGCACCCGAGTGCCGAAAAGCTCAGCGTAGAAGGCGCCTTGTGCACTGTACACGCAGGCGTGGCCGATGCTCAACCCCGCGATAGTAGCGAGGATAATCAGAAACGAGGACTTCGAGTTGAGCAGCCCGAAGAACGGAAAAGTCCAGACCGCGAGGAAAGCCGCGCCCGCGATCAGGAGCGGCCTTCGACCGATCCGGTCGGAGAGCGAGGCGAACAGCGGGATGGTGAAGACTTCGATGAGCGCGGCCACCGCCACCGCCGTCAGGCCGACGCTTGAAGGCAGTCCGAGGTTGGTCGAGATGTGCGTGAGGGAGTAGACGGCCAGGATGTAGAAAGCCGCGTCGATGCCGATGCGCGAGCCCACGCCGAGCACCAGGTTCTTCGGGTAGGTGCGAAACACGTCCACTATGGGCGTCTGGGCTTCCGTCTGGGATTCCTGAACCTGCCTGAATGCAGGGCTCTCCAGAATCCTGAGCCGTATGACGAGCCCAACGATTATCAAAACGAAGCTCAGGAGGAACGGCACGCGCCAGGCCCATGCCCCGAACGCGGCGTCCCCGGCGAGCGCCGAGACTATGGCGAAGACGCCGGTCCCGATGACCAGCCCGGCCGGGGCCCCGCTCTGCGGCCAGCTACCGTTCAGGCCGCGGCGGCCCTCCGGGGAGTACTCGACGGCCATGAGGACGGCGCCGCCCCACTCGCCGCCGAGCCCGATGCCCTGTAGCATCCTGAGTACGACCAGCAGGATGGGGGCGAGGACCCCGATCGTCTCGAAGGTCGGCAGGCATCCGACCAGGAAGGTCGCGACGCCCATGATCAGGAGGGTCACGACGAGCATGGTCTTCCGGCCGAGCCTGTCGCCGTAGTGGCCGAAGATCAGACCTCCCAGCGGCCTGGCAGCGAAGCCGACGGCGAACGTCGAGAAGGAGAGCAGCGTGCCAGCAAGCTCCGAGAAGTCGGGGAAGAAGAGCGTGGGGAAGACCAGGGCTGCCGCCGTCCCGAAGATAAAGTAGTCGTACCATTCGATGGTCGTGCCGATGAAGCTCGCCGCGACCACCTGACGTATCGAGGTCGGCATCCCGGTCTGCTCGCCGCCAAGCCTTTCCATGTTCGCCCTCCCTTGCGTTGGCTCCCCTGCCCAGATACTAGCGGGGTCCCCGATCCAGCGTCAAGAAAACGGCCGGTTTGACGCCGGAACCATCGGCCAGCAAACTGGAGGGTGGATCGCGAGGAGCGTCACGAGGGGGAGGACGCCGATGCAAAACAAGCCGGATAGCCTGCGCCGGGTCTTCGACTTGGAGCAGCCGCGCACGCAGGGGATGCCGATCCACCCGGCCCACCAGCAGGCTGGATATTCGTTCTTGCTACACCGTCACCACGAGGACGAGTACCGTCCGGAGGAAAATGGTCCCCGGACGGGGGCCGCCGGAATCCTGGTCATGAGCGAGCATACCGGCACGCACATAGACGCCCTCTCGCACCAGGCTGACTCGCTGTTTCTCTGCGACGGCATACCCGTGAACGGGGACGTGCAGACCTCAAGGGGCTTCACCCGGCACGGCGTCGAGGAGATACCCCCGATAATAACCCCCGGCGTCCTGCTCGACGCGGCGGCGCTCGAAGGCGTCGAATGCCTTGAACCCGGCCACGCCGTGACCGGTTACGACCTCGAAAGGTGTTGCGAGCGGCAAGGGGTGAGCGTCGAGCCGGGGAGTGTGGCCCTCGTTCGCACCGGGCAGGCACGTCACTGGGAGGACGCCGAACGCTACCTGGACGGGCCGGGGATGGACGGAAGCGCTGCGCGCTGGATGGCCGAGCGGGGTGTACTGGCCGTCGGCGCGGACAACATGGCGTGGGATGTGCTGGGGATGGTGGATCCGGAACTCGAATGCCTGATGCCGGGACACCTGATCCTGCTGGCCCGCCACGGCATCTACATCGTCGAGAACCTGCAACTGGAAGAACTGGCAGCAGCAGGCCATTATCGGTTCGAGTTCGTATGTGTACCCCTCAAGTTCGTCGGGGCCACTGGCTCCCCGGTCAGGCCCGTGGCAATAGTCTCAGAAGGTTCCTGAGCGGCTCAGGGTCAGAACTCGTCGTTCGTGTGCTGCCCGAGCGTCGGTGGGGGACATCTTATGGGTAAACGCTCTCCGTTAACCAGCACCGGGGAGGCGAACATCGCCAGCGTTCCGGCCGACGGATGGTCCACTTCCTGCAACATGCCCGAGCCGAGCACATGTTGGTCTGAGAAAACATCGGTGAGCGAGTTGACCGGGCCGCACGGGATCCCGGATTCCCGGATGGTCGAGATCCACCCTTCGGCTGACCGCTTCGAGAACTCCCCTTGCAGTTCGGCTACGAGCATCTCCCGGTTGGCGACGCGGTACGGGTTCGTAGCGTAGCGTTCGTCTTGGGCGAGGTCTGAGCGGCCGATGGCCTCACATAGCTTCACGAACTGGGTGTCGTTGCCGACGGCGACCGCGAAGTCTTTGTCGGAGGCGGAGAACGATTGGTACGGGACGATGGTCGGGTGGGCATTCCCCATGCGGCCTGTGTCCTTGCCGGTGATCAGATACTCCTGCGCGCGGTTGGCGAGCCAGGAGAGGGTGCTCTCGAAGAGGGGAACCTCGATTCTTGCCCCTTCGCCCGTGACGTTTCGGCGATGCAGCGCGGCCAGGATGGCCGTGGCGGCGTGCATCCCGCACACGATGTCCGCGATTGCAACCCCGACCTTAGTCGGGGCTCCGTCCTCCGAGTCGGGGAAGCCGGTAATGCCCATGACCCCGGCCCGCGCCTGCACCAGGAAGTCGTAACCGGGACGGTCTTCATCGGGTCCGGGGCCGAACCCGGTTACGGAACAATACACAAGGCCGGGGTTTGTCTTCCTGAGCGCTTCGTAGCCGAGCCCGAGCTTCTCCAGGGTGCCGCGCCGCCAGTTCTCCACCAGCACGTCTGCTTCTGCGGCGAGCTCTCTGACCTGCTCCAGTCCCTCTGGCGTTTTGAGATCCAGGCCAGCCGAGCGCTTGTTGCGGTTGACGGAGAGGAAATACGCGGACTGGCGGTCTTCGCCTTCCCCGGCGAAGGGTGGTCCCCAATGGCGGGTGTCGTCGCCACGCTCGGGATGTTCGACCTTGAGCACGTCCGCTCCGAGGTCGGCCAGCGCCATCGTCGCGTAGGGACCGGCGAGTACCCTGGAGAGATCGAGGATCTTCACGCCTTCGAGGGGAAGCAAGCCTCTACCCTTCCGGGTGGTCGTCTATGAGAAAGAGAAGCGCCGGTTCGGGGGCGTCGTCAGTCCACTCTATTTCGCCGAAGGGTACGTTGCGCGCTTCGTTCATGCCCGCAGTTTAGACCGGATGGCTGCTTCGCGGGAGATCTCCCGGCTGCGGGGCTACGCAAGCATGTCGTTATTGGACACGATCTTCTCCGGGGTGAGCCGTACGAGCAACTCTCCAGGGACGGCGTTGCGGCGTCCCAACGCCTCGGCCTGGTCTTCGCCCACGTAGCGCGCGGCGATGCGGGTGGACCACGTCAGGCTCTCTTCCGGGATGTCGGTGCAATCCTCGTATGAGACGTTGCCCTCGACCGCGACGAACGCGTAGGGTGGCGTGGCGTCGTCCACGCCCAGGGCCACGCGGCCTTCGCGCCGGACGGCGTGCCCTTTGACGGTGGTGCGCCCGGTCATGAAGATGACGTCATCGCCATCGAGGACGAACCAGACCGGAGCGACGTGCGGCCTTCCGTCCTTGCGCACGGTGGCGAGCATGGCTGTACGCGTGCCTTCCATCATGAACTTCCTGTACTCCTCCGGGCTCATCTTAGGCATGTCGCCTCCTCCGGTATCAGACTGCCAGTGACGGTGCAGTCTATACCCGATTACGGAAATCCTGTGTGAGGTTTCAGCTTCCGTGCGCGTATTTGTGGGACAATCCGGGCCGGCAGGCAGGCGGATACGGAGGCACCAGGATGACCACCACACGCGCAAATTCCAGCCCGAAGGCGGCATCGAAAGACTTCGACCCGCGCGACTTCCTGGGTATGGATGCACACCTGTCCGAAGATGAGATCAGAGTCCGCGAAGATACCCGAGTCTTCGTGCGCGAGAGGATCGGACCCCACATCGAGGGTTGGTGGGAGGACGCGGTGTTCCCGAGGGATCTGGTGCCGGAGATGGGGGAGAGGGGCCTGCTCGGCATGCACCTCTCCGGCTACGGCTGCGCCGGAAAGAGCGCCGTCGCCTACGGCCTGGCGTGCCTGGAGCTCGAAGCCGGGGATTCGGGCCTTCGCACCTTCGTGAGCGTGCAGGGCTCGCTGGCGATGTCCGCCATCCACAAGTTTGGCTCCGAGGAGCAGAAGGAAGAGTGGCTGCCGCCGATGGCGAGGGGGGAGAGGATCGGCTGCTTCGGCCTCACCGAGCCGGATGCCGGAAGCGATCCCGCGAGCATGAAGACCTTCGCCCGCAGGGATGGAACGGACTGGGTGCTCGACGGCTCAAAACGCTGGATCGGGATGGCAACCGTAGCCGACGTGGCCGTGATCTGGGCCCGCACCGACGAGGAAGACAACCCCGTCCGGGGCTTCCTGGTCCCAACCGATGCTCCCGGCTTCTCGGCGAGAAACATAGAGCACAAGATGAGCATGCGCTCCTCTATACAGTGCGACATAGACATGGAGAACGTGCGGCTCCCAGAGGCCGCGATGCTGCCCGCAGCAAAAGGTTTGCGGGGGCCTTTCTCGTGCCTGAACGAGGCGCGGTACGGCATCATATGGGGCTCTATGGGCGCGGCCCGCTCGTGCCTGGAGTGCGCCGTGGAGTACGCGAAGGGGCGCGAGCAGTTCGGCAAGCCGATAGCCTCGTTTCAGCTCACGCAGAAGAAGCTGGTGGACATGATGCTTGAGGTGGAGAAGGGCACGCTGCTCGCGCTACATCTGGGGCGGATGAAGGACGGGGGAACCCTGCGTCCGGAGCAGGTCTCCTTCGGCAAGCTAAACAACGTCAGGGAGGCACTGGCCGTGGCGCGGGAGGCCCGCACCATTCTCGGTGGGAACGGCGTCACTATGGAGTACCCGATCATGCGCCACATGAACAACCTGGAGAGCGTGCTCACCTACGAGGGCACCAGCGAGATACACACCCTCGTCCTCGGCAACGCCCTCACTGGCATACCGGCCTTCCGGTAGTAGAAAGGAGCCCGATGCCTTCGATGAAGGCGATTCTGGTAGAAGAGTTCGGAGAGCCCGATGTGCTCCGGTACACGGAGGTCGAGCGTCCGGAGCCGGGTCCCGGAGAGGCCCTGATCGAAGTCCGCTCCGTCGGCGTCAACTACGCCGACACCATGCGCCGCCGCAACCAGTATCTCGTGCCGCAGGATCTGCCGTTCGTTCCCGGCTCGGAGGTGGCCGGAACCGTCGCAGAGGTGGGAGAGAACGTGGAGGACGTGGGCGTCGGCGATTGGGTGATGACGCTACTCGGAACCGGCGGCTACGCCCCGTATGCAGCCGCACCCGTGGAAAACCTCATGCCCCTCCCCGAGGGTCTCGGCTTCGACGAGGCTGCCGCCGTGCCGCTGCAGGGCTTGACCGCCTATCACATCCTCAAGACCTCCGGGCAACTCACGGAGGGTGAGAGCGTGCTGGTCCACGCTGCCGCGGGCGGTGTCGGGACGCTTGCCGTCCAGATGGCGAAGCTGCTCGGCGCCGGCAAGATCATCGCTACCGCCAGCACGCGGGAGAAGCTCGACCTCGCCCGTGACCTTGGCGCGGATGTTTTGATCGACTACACGAACGGCAACTGGCCGGAGAGAGTCCGCGAAGCCACAGATGGCAGGGGTGCCGACGTGATCCTGGAGATGGTCGGCGGCGATTTTCCAGAGAAGAACCTCTCGTGCCTGGCACGGTTCGGCCCGATGGTCGTCTTCGGGGCGGCGAGCGGGGATCGGGGGAAGATCGTGCCCGCCAGCCTCATGAACGGCAACCAGACGGTCACGGGGTTCTGGCTGCCCAGGGTCATGAGCCGCCCGGACCTCCTTGGCGCCAGCCTCCAGGACGTACTCGGATGGGTCGCATCTGGCGAGATCCGGTTGACCATCGGCGCGCGCTACCCGCTGGAGCGTGCCGCCGAAGCCCACGCCGACCTCGAAGGCCGCCGGACGACGGGCAAGATCGTCCTGAACCCACCGGTCTCCTAGATGGGAAACGGATGATCGAAACCCCGGGGAAATCCCCCGGCAACGATGGTGCACTCGCCCACTTGGAAGCCGGGACCGGAGAACGGGCCGCCGTCCTGATCCACGGCAACTTCGCCGGGAAGTCCTGGTGGCGCGAGTTGCTCGCGGCCCCACCGTCCGGAACGCGCCTCGTCGCCCCCGACCTTCCCGGTTTTGGGGAGAGCCCCGCTGGACCGGGTTTCACCCCTTCCATAGTTCGTTACGCCCGCGTCCTCGCGGACTTCCTCGATGTGGCCGGCATCGAGCGTCCCGTGCTCGTGGGGCACTCCTTCGGTGGGGCGGTCGCCGTGCAACTTGCACTGTCAGACCCTGAGCGGTTCCCTGCCATGTTCCTCCTGAGCCCCGCGCCCCTCACCGGCCTGCGTACCCCGCGCTACGTCTACCCGCTCCTGAAAGGCTACCGCCACGACCACCGGGGATTGCGCCGTGCCCTGCGGCGCACCATGCGGACCCGTGTACCGCCTTACCTCGACGACCTCGTGCGCGAGGCGCAGATGATGCATCCTACCTGCTTCACCGGCAACGCCGGGGCGTTGTCCACGTGGGACGTGAGCGGGAAGGCCCGCTACTACGAGAACCCCGTCCTCGTCGCCTCGGGACGCCGCGACACGCTCGTCTCTGCCTCTTCGGCCCGCGCCACAGCTTTTGCTTTCCCCCGCGGGGAGTACGTGGACCTCGGCCGCATCAGCCACAGCCCGCAGATAGAGGCCCCGCACAAGATCCAGAGCCTGCTTTCCCGGCTCGTCGAGGGGGGTCGTGACGTATAGCAGAGCGGTTCTCATGGTGGGGTGTATCCCTTCCAAGACGCTTTGGGTGTAAGCTGGGTGTTGGATCTCCAAGTCATTCCCGTCCATACGGGCGGCGCAATCCACACGGAGGAGCGCTAGATGAAGCAGGAACTCATCGAAGGCAGAGAGAACGTGGACCAGATCGAGGGCGTTCTGGCGGCGGCTCTCACGCCGATGGACGAGAACCTGGACCTGGATCACGAATCATTCGCTGCCCATTGCAGCCGGCTGCTGGACGCCGGCTGCCACGGCCTGGGTGTCTTCGGTACCACCGGAGAGGCCAACTCGTTCACCGCTGGCGAGCGCATCACGGCCCTGGAGGCGCTGGTAGAAAACGGCATACCGGGAGAGAGGATTCTGCCCGGCACCGGCTCTTGCGCCTTGCCCGAAGCCGTGCGCCTGAGCCGCGCCGCCCTGGAGGTAGGCGCTCCAGGAGTTCTGGTCCTACCGCCGTTCTATTACAAGGGCGTGGGCGACGACGGGCTGTTCCGCTTCTTCGCCGAACTGATCGAACGCGTGGCCGACCCACGCCTGCGTGTGTATCTGTACCACTTTCCGCAGATGACGGGCGTCAGCATCAGCCTGCCACTGATCGAGCGCCTGCTGGAAGCTTATCCTGGTGTGATCTCCGGCACCAAAAACAGCGCGGGCGATTGGGATCGCATCGAGACCTTGTGCCGCGAGTTCCCCGGATTCCGCGTCTTTGCGGGCACCGAACGCTTCCTGCTCGACACCCTCCGCCACGGCGGGGCCGGATGCATCTCCGCCACGGTCAACGTCACCTCGCGTCAAGCCCGCCGGGTCCACGACGCGCACGAGGCGGGGCGGGAAGACGAAGCGGAAACATCGCAAAAGCATCTCACGACCTTGCGGGAAGCCATCGAAGCGTACCCCACCATCCCGGCTCTGAAGAGCATCATGGGCTGTCAGACGGAAGATGAAGTGTGGAGAAACCTCCGTCCCCCGCTGACGAACCTGGACGGAGAGAGCGCGGAAGAACTACTCTCCCGCCTGCGCGAGTTGGAGTTGTAGGCGGCCAGGCTACCGAACGGGCGAAGATGGGTCCCGGGAGAACAACCCAGACGCGGAAGGACGATTCCTCGGGATGTCCAGGGGAGAAAGCGCACCCTATGCGCATCTGGCTGCTCGATGTTTTTCACATCTCGGTAGGCTCCAGGACCATAGCGGAGGACCAGTAGCGCCTCAGGAAGGTGGCCGCCCTGGTGGAGTTGCTGGCCCTAGCTCCCAGCCACCGCCTCTATCGGGAGCAGGTGATGGACTTCCTGTGGCCCGATTCGGGTAAGAAGGCCGCCTTTAACAACCTTCGCAAGATCCTGCACGCAATCCGTAAAGTGCTCGACCCGGCCGAAGGTTCGCGCTACCTGGCATCCCACAGTCAGCAGCTCGTGCTGTGCCCGGATGGAGATCTGTGGGTGGATATGAATGCGTTTGAGGGGGCCGCAGCAACGGCTCGCCGTGGCAAAAGTCCCGCAGCTTACCGTGCGGCGCTTGATCTATACACCGGAGGTCTCCCGCTCGATGACCACTATGAGGAATGGATAGAAGACAGATCCGGGTCAGGCCCAGAGGCAGCCAACCCCACATAGCATGTAGAAACTCGGGAGTTTATAGCAATCAGGGGCGGGGGTCCGATGTCTTTCTTCCTCCGCCCACTAGCCGAGTACTGATTCCCAACGGTTGCCCCGAGCGTTATGGCAATAGCGGAGGTGGACGATCCGAATGCGCTGTTGCCGATAAGTCTTGCCTGGGACGATATCTTCGATATGAGTGACTTCCCTGTCATAACGGCTGAGGAAGGGCTTGAGATGCTCGGAAAGATAGGTTCTTCAGCACAGGGGTAAGGTTCTCTACCCGCTGCTTTTTTGGAGAGGCACCTTTGCTGCTCTGCGCCTGGCCGGAAGGAAGGCCGCTACAGCCTTCAGATCCACGTTACGCGCATAAAAAAGGCGGGAGGTTCAGTCTCCCGCCACGAAACTTGATCTATAGAAGTCGTACGCTCTAGATCACCGAACTGGAAGGACCTCCAGCAACGTAGAGTGTCTCGCCGCTTATGTAGGAAGCCTCGTCGGAGACCAGGAAGGCGACGACGTTGGCGATGTCGTCCACACGCCCGAACCGCTTGAGGGGGATGTTCTTGGCGAAGCGATCCTTCATCTCTTCCATGGTCATGCCAACCCGCTCGGCGGCCTCCTTGGTCATCTCGGTCTCAACCCAGCCGGGCGCAACCGCGTTGACGTTGATGTTGAACCGGCCAAGCTCCAGAGCCAGCGTCCGCGCCAGCGCCTGCAGCCCTGCCTTGGCGGCCGAGTAGTTGGCCTGGCCCTTGTTGCCGAGGGCGACGATGGAGGAGGTCATAACGATCTTGCCGTATTCCTGATCCACCATGTACTTCTGCGCCGCCTTGGAACAAAGAAAACTGCCCTTGAGGTGAACGTCGAGCACCTTGTCCCAGTCGTCCTCGCTCATCTTGAACGACAGGTTGTCCCGCAGGAGCCCCGCGTTGTTCACCAGGATGTCCACGCGCCCGAAACGGCTTGCGATCTCCTCAAACGCCGCCTCGACCTGCTGGGCGCTCGATACATCGCACGCTATGGCGATGGCCTCTGCGCCAGCCGCTTCCACAGCCTCGACCGTCTCCGCACACGCCTCCGCAGAGAGATCCAAGACCGCCACGTTGGCCCCGTCCTGGGCCAGCCGGATCGCCTCAGCTGCACCGATTCCCCGGGCCGCGCCCGTCACAACCGCCACTCTTCCGCTGAGTCTTCCCACTCGTCCACCTTTCTCACTACACTTTTCGACAACACTGACCCCTCACCGCAACCACGGCGGGAATACTGTTAACCAGAAGTGAATTGTATACGGAAAGAACCTATGTGTCTATCGTAGATACACACATCCTTTACCCATGTGATATTGCACACAGGTACGGTAGAGCAAAAAAGAAAAGCCCTCTGGTCCAAACAGAGGGCTTTTCTTTTTGTGGTGTCTGGAGATCTAGCGTTTCTACGTTCTTATGTAGACGCCGCCGTTTATGTCGAGGGACTGGCCGGTCATGTAGTCTGCGTCCTCGACGACGAAGCGCACGGCGCGGGCCACTTCCTCGGGTTGGCCGAAGCGCCCGAGGGGGACGGTTTTCAGGAGTTTCTCACGGGCTTCTTCGGGGATGTTGGACACCATGTCGGTCTCTATGAAGCCTGGGCAGATCGCGTTTACCGTGATGCCGTAGCGGGCGAGCTCCTGGGCGGCTGTTTTGGTGAAGCCGAGCAGGCCGGCTTTGGCGGCGGCGTAGTTGGCCTGGCCGATGTTGCCCGCCTCGCCGACGAAGGAGCTCATGTTCACGATCTTGCCGCTCCCCTGCTCCGTCATGTGGGGCAGCGCGGCGTGCACGGTGTAGAAGGCGCTGTTCAGGTCGACCTGGATGACCTTGTCCCAGTCCTCCACGGAGAGCTTCTTGAGCGTCTTGTCTATGTTGATGCCTGCGTTGTTTACGAGAATGTCTATGCGCCCGAACTTGTCCACGGTCTCGTCTATAAGCTTCTGCGCCTGCTCCGGGTCCGAAACATCCGCCTGCACCACGACGGCCTCGCCGCCGTTGCTCGAGATGCTCTCCGCAGCCTCCTCAGCCGGCTCCTTGCTGCTGGAGTAGTTGATCACCACCTTCGCCCCGCCGCTGCCAAGCTCCTCCGCAATGGCACGCCCGAGTCCCCGGCTCGCGCCCGTTACGACCACCACAGCCCCATCTAAACTCGCCAAGAGTCCTCCCTTCCCGGATCAGCCGGAATCCCGACCTCCATCCCTATTTCCTGTCACTTCCCTACATACCCAAGTCTACTGTCAGGTAAAATGCGGATCAAACTATATTCCACAGGCATATAAAGCCTCACTAACCATCCGGCGAGAGAGGGTAAAATGGCCCGAAAGTTGTATCCCAGTACGCCGAAGTTCACGACCCGGGAGACGTTTCAGGAAAAATTGCCAGCAGTCACTTGACGTTTGCGTATATATGTGTAAACTGCACATACGATGGAAGAGAGAGTGATGAGCAACAACGAACGGAAGGGTGGAAACGAGGCCCGCGGAGGTGAGTTCCGAGGGGTCGAGGCGAAGCCGAGGAACTGGCTGGTGCCGGTAATTCTGCTGTCGCTGCGGGAGTGGAACTCTTACGGCTACGAATTGATGGAGCGGGCGACGGCTTTTGGGTTCGAGGCGATGAACCCGGGGACGTTGTACCGGACGCTGCGGCAGATGGAGAAAGAGGGCATCGTCGAGTCCACCTGGGAAACATCGAAGGGTGGTCCGGCACGCCGGATGTACACCATCACGGACGCGGGCATGACCTATCTGGACTTCTGGGCCAAGTCCCTGGAGCAGTACCAGAAGACGATGGACACGTTCTTCAAGATGTACACGGGCCGCACGCCGGCTTCGCCCGGCAAGGACGAAGAAACCGGTGAGTAGCGGCTGGTTGAGAACACGGTGGTAAAGCAATTCGCGGGAGACCGCGAGAGAGGAGAAGAAGATGGCTGACAGGAACAAGGCAAACAAGGCGGTGGAGCGGCTGGCCAAGAGCACCCGCGACTCCTACAAGGTGATCCTGGATCACACAGTCGGGCTGCAGGAGCGCAACGTGCGTTTCGCCCAGAGCGTGACCGATTCCTACATCAAGGAACTGCGTCACCAGGCCGAGGCCAACCGCACCCTCACCTACGAGCTCGTCGAGCGGGCCGAGGGACAGCGCAACGCCTTCCAGGCCGTGGCCGAGGAGTCGCTGGACGCCTACATGGACTTCCTCTACGCCCCCCTTTCCTACTACAAGGAGGGCCTGCAGGTAGCCGCGAAGGCCGCCAGGTAAGAACCGCCGCACAGGCGTAAATGGAGGGGGTGGGCTTTCAGGCCCACCCCCTATTTTTACTCCGGTGTAGAGGTGTCTCTATAAGGGTAGATGTGCTATGGAAAAGAGGAAAGGAAACTTTGGTATGGATGAGAAGCAGCAGAAGCAGATAAACGAGGCGGCCGAGAAGTTCGCCGGCGCGATCAGGGATTCCTACCAGGCGGTGGCAGATCGCTCAGTATCCGCGCGGGAGCTGAACGCCCAGCTAACCCAGGACTTCTTCAACGGCGTCATGGATAACCTCAAGCGCCAGGCCGAGAGCAACAAGGCGCTCGCCGATGACCTCCTCGAGCAACAGCAGAAGCAGGGCGAGGCCACGCAGACAATAGTCCAGGAGACGGCAAACACGTACATGGAGTTTCTGAATTCCATGTTCTCCCATTACCAGGGGAACCTGGATCGGGTCCGAGACGCCACCAGGCAGTAACAGAGAAACGCGAGATGTAGTTTTTATCGAGAAAGGCCGGGCTTCAAAGCCCGGCCTTTCTCGTTGGTGTATCCTGATACGAGGAAGCGAGAAGGAGGAGCAGAGCGTGAGCTTCGGAAACGGCAACGGCGAGATCGTCATCTCCGCCCCCCTGAGAACAGCAATCGGAACCTTCGGGGGTGCCCTCAAAGATACCCCGGCGACAGACCTCGGGGCCACGGTGGGCAAGGAAGTCCTGAGCAGGGCCGGCGTTGAGGGTGATCAGGTAGACCAGATCATCGTCGGCAATATCCTCTCGGCGGGCCAGGGGATGAATCCGGGACGGCAGGTCGGTATGAAGAGCGGTCTCCCGGTCGAGGTTCCCGGCATGACCCTGAACCGCATGTGCGGCTCCGGCCTCCAGGCCATCGTCTCGGCGGCGCAGGAGATTGCCCTCGGAGACGCGGACGTGGTGATGGCCGGTGGCATCGAGAACATGGACCAAGCGCCGTTCCTGATGCCTAAGGGACGCTACGGATACAGGATGGGGATGCCGAAGGCGGACATCTACGACCACATGGTCTACGATGGCCTGTGGGATATCTTCAACGACTACCACATGGGCGTGACGGCTGAGAACGTAGCCGAGCAGTACAACGTCACCCGCGAAGACCAGGACGCCTACGCGGCCAGGAGCCACCAGCGGGCGCAGAAGGCCATCGAAGAGGGATACTTCGAGGACCAGATCGTACCGGTCGACATCAAGCAGAAGAAGGAGACCGTGCAGTTCACCCGTGACGAGCACGTGCGCGAGGACGCGACCGCCGAGGGGCTGGCGAAGCTCAAGCCGGTCTTCAAGCGGGACGAGGGCACCGTCACCGCCGCCAACTCCAGCGGCATCAACGACGGCGCCGCGATGATGCTCGTCTCCAGCCAGAGCAAGGCTGAGGAACTTGGTCTCCCCGTCGCTGGACGGCTGGTCTCAGCCGCCGTGGCGGGCGTAGATCCATCGGTGATGGGCACCGGCATGATCCCGGCCTCCCAACTCGCCCTGAAGAAGGCTGGCCTCTCGACGGACGACCTGGATGTGGTCGAGGCAAACGAGGCGTTCTCCTCTATAGCCGTGACCGTCGGGCGCGAGCTTGGCGTGCCGGAAGAGAAGCTGAACCCGCTCGGCGGCGCGGTCGCCCTCGGGCACCCCATCGGCGCCACCGGGGCGGTCCTGACCGTAAAGATTCTGCACGAGCTCGCCCGCACCGGCGGCCAGTACGGCCTGGTCACCCTCTGCATCGGCGGCGGCATGGGCATCGCCGCCATCTTCGAGCGCGTCTAGGTTTCCGGTATCACGTAGCGAAAATAGCTGCCGGGTCGTAACCACGACCCGGCAGCGTTACTTTTCCGTACCGTCATCCTGAGGTCTTGCGGCGCGTTGCGGTGAAAACGGTCCGCACGGCAGCCTGGAACGATGAGGCGCACTCCAAAGACCCTGCTCAGAGGATCGTGGAAGCTATCCAGCGGGGACGCCAAGGGCACCGAGGTTAAGCCCGAACCCGCGGCGCGGCCTTGCTAACCCGGTTCGACAGTAGGAAGCCCCACACCGCAAAGCCCAAGCAGACGAGCCCGGCCACGGCGAACAAAGGGTTCCACCAACTCGTCGCCACCAGAGACCACGTGATCGCAATGGTCGGCCCCAGCGCTACCAGCGCGGCCGCCCTGAGCATCGTGCGGCTCGGCGGTTGCGTGGAGAGCGCAAACAGGAGCACGCACAAAGTGAGGATGTCCAGGCCGTCATGGAACCAGACGTGGTCGGAGAACGCGGTACTCGCGGCGACGCCCGCGGCGCTCTGGAAGAGGCCCATGAGCGGGGGAAAGAACGTCGTGATGAGCCCGAAAATTAGATAAAAGGCACCCATCGACAGGAAGTAGGTACGGGGGTTGGCGAAGCGCATCGGGTGTCCCTCCGGCGGTCTCAGGGATACAGTGGTCTGCTTGGCGGGGATCATACAGCCCGGTGGTGGACACCGCAACGGGCAAGACACGTTCACGCCAAGGGAGTCACGGCGCCGGTAATCCGGGCTGGCAGACGGAGAACGAAGGCCGTGGCGGATTTCGGTATGCCCTGTCCAGGGTGCATGCCACCTACGGGTCGGTTTCACCGGGCAATAACCCACCCCGCTGCACCACACCGATGCGGGCCGACATCAGCGCACCCCACTGTGGTTTAGTTCTATCTCGACGCACCGGGCGCCATCGCGCCAGCGCTCCTGCTCCGGTAAACCGAGGTACCGGAGCAGGCGTAGCATCCCGGTGTTTTCGCCCATCACCAGGGCGTGTAGCCGCCCCACGCCCCGCTCGCGGGCGGCTTCCACGAGCCGACGGGTCAGGCCAATGCCGACTCCCCTGCCCTGGAAACGGTCTTCCACCAGCGCCGCGTATTCGGCGCTGTTCATGTCTCCCTCGCGTCCGTAGCGCACCACGCCCACGATCTCCCCTGTATCTTCCGGGTCCAGCGCGACCAGCGCGAACTTGTCCCTGCCGTCTACGTCGGCGAAACTTCGAGCTTGGGACTCGGAGAGCTCTTTCAGCGGCCCGAAGAACCTGAGCTCAACCGAACGAGGGCTGGACCGCCCGACCAGACGCTGTAATGCCTGGGCGTCATCCTTCCGGATCTCACGCACCGGCACCCGCAACCCGTCCCGCAAGACCAACGGCTCGTATTCCCTGTGAAGCCTCTCTCTATTTATATGCGAAACACACATAGCTGTAGTATATCGTGTGCGGGCACTTTAAGGGGGGCGTCTGCTACACAATAATATGCAAATCTGGCGGCTGGAGATCTTTCGGAGGTCTTGGGGCCATGAAAAGACCTGCACTATCGTCCCGGATGCTGATGCATTAACATCCCTTCGATGTCTGTTGCGGATAGAGCCGCAGGGTTTGTCCCGGTGTCCCGCCGGTGGGCGGGTGCGGTTCTGGCGTCTCCGAATGTAGTCTGGTGGTGTGGGATCTCCCTCGCGGCCAGCGGGCTGTGCGGCGGCGTCTCCACACTGCTCCTGATGCGTCAGGAGTTTCTGGCGTACGGCGTGTACGGTATGGGCAGTGGCCCCACGGTTCTGATGGGGGTCTTCACCTCGCTCACGGTGCTGCTGATCGCGGGCGGACTTGCCGGAATATTCGTCCTGACGAGGGATACATCACGGAGGATCAGATGGCTTGCGGTTACCGGGCTGTTGCTGACCGAAATTCCCGGCTTTCTATACGGGCTGGCAGCCCTGTATTTCGCGCTATTCACCTCCGAATATGGTGGCTATACCGGCACCTCATCGTTCGGGGTGATTATACCTGTCCTCGGTGGCCTGTATGCTTACGCGGGAACAGCCGGGATCCTCCTGCTCGGTGTTGCGGCGCTCTGGGCACGAGGGCTCGGACGTTCGAGGTGGTTGCTGTTGGGAATCGGGGTGTTGCTCGCGCCCCTGACAGACGTGCTTCTATTCCATTACTTCAGGCCGGAAGCCGGAGGGATGAACGCCCTATATGCCGGTGAAGCGTCGGCTGCACGGGAGGTAATCGTGGGTATCGTCGTGCCCCTCGCGCCGGACTTACTGGCCAGCCTGGGTTGGATCTGGCTTGGATGCGTGATGTTCGGCGCAAAGAACCATGAGGCGAAACTCGAAGCGGCGGCGCGACAGCATGCCGAAAAGCTAAACCTCAACCTCGCTGTCAGACTCTACGACGAGGCGTGGGGCCTGGGAGAGCTGGAGGTTCTGGGCGAGATCGTCGCCCCGGACTTGGAAGACCACTACCACGGCACCCGGGGACTGGAGCAGCTCCGGCGCAACGTCGCCGGGCTCAGGCGCACCTTCCCGGATCTTCGTTTCACGGTCGAAGAACAAAGCGCGTCTGGAGACGAGGTGATGACCCGCTGGAGTATGTCCGGTACGGACAAGGGTGGTGTGCTCTGGTACCCGCCGACCGGAAAGCGGGCACAGATGCGCGGTGTCTTCACCGACCGCTTCGAGGATGGACGGCTCGTCGAGCACTGGGGAGAATCGGACACGGAAGGTATGCTGTCGCGGCTCGGCCTGGCGAACGCCGGTGACGGTCGAGACTCTACCTAGTTGTATCTATTCTGAGCGTTACTTCGGAGGGCGGGGCGCGAAGGCGCGGTGCCCGGTAATCGCCTGGCCGATTATGAGGGTGTTCACGTCGTGCGTACCCTCATAGGAGTAGACGCCCTCGATGTCAGCCATGTGTTCGATCACCCGGTAATCGAGCAGCACACCGTTCCCGCCAAGCACGTCGCGGGCGAGCGCGGCGATGCGGCGCGCTTTGGCGACGTTGTTCATCTTGAACATAGAAACCGTCGCCGGGTCCAGCGCCCCGTCGTCTTTCAGGCGGCCAACGTGGACAGAGAGGAGCTGGCACTGCGAAATCTCCGTAACCATTTCTACCAGCTTCTGCTGCACGAGCTGGAAAGAGGCTATCGGCTGCCCGAACTGCTCACGCTCTTTCGCGTAGCCGAGCGCGACCTCGTAGCAGTCCGACGCCTGCCCGAGCCCGTCCCAGCCCACACCGTAGCGCGAGTGCGTCAGGATCGAGAGGGTAGAGCCGAGGCTCGTCGCCCCCGGCAGGCGATTTTCTTCCGGGATGCGGCAACCTTCCAGAGTGATGCGGGTCTGCCAGGCGGCGCGCTGGGAGCCTTTGCGCGAGAGAACCTCGGCTTGGAAGCCGGGGTTATCGCCCTCGACCAGAAAGCCGGAGACCTTTCCGTCTTCCGTACGGGCCCAGATCACGGCCACGTCCGAAAAGGAGGCGTTGCCGATCCACTTCTTCTCCCCGTCGAGGACGTAACCGCCGGAGACCCGTCGCGCGGTCGTCTTCATGGAGCCGGGGTCAGACCCGGCGTCCGGCTCCGTGAGCCCGAAACAGCCTACCTTCTCGCACTTCGCCATTGGGGGCAGCCAATTCTGCTTCTGCTCCTCGGAGCCCAGCTCGTGGATGGCCGTCATCGCCAGCCCACTCTGCACGTGCAGGAACGTCGAGAGGCTCCCCGATCCGCGCGCAAGCTCGGCGATGGCCAGTCCGTATGCCACGTTGTTCATCCCGGCGCATCCGTATTCGGGGGAGAAGGTGCCGCCCATGATCCCAAGTTCTCCCAGCCCCGTCAGCAACTCGAACGGGAACTCCGCCCGGTCCCAGTAGTCTGCCGCGGTTGGGATCACACGCTTGTCCACGAACGCCCTCACCCGGTCCCTGGCCTCCCGCTCTCCATCCGAGAGAAGCCGGTCCACACCCACGAAATCCACCCGCCCGATTCCCCGCGCCGTCTCCGGTGTGATAGTCATTCTTCCCGCCTTTCCCGATATTTGCACGGGTAGTTTACATGCGCCGGGGAGGCCGGGATGAGTGCTGTGCTATCGTGCGGCCCGCTGGTTTCAAACGCACGAGGAGATAAGGGATTGCACGACACGGGTTCCACGTTGACGCACCTGGAAGGCGCCCTGTCGGGGGAGACGTATCCCGCCGGCAAATTGATAAACCTCGATCCGACTGACGACCGCCCGCTGCTGGCCCGCTACGACCTCAAACGGGCGTCCCGTACCCTGACGGCCGATTCTCTGGCAAGACGAAGGAAGGGCGGCCTGTGGCGTTGGGCGGAGCTACTGCCGGTGCGGGAGCGGGAGAATATCATCCATCTCGGTGAGGGTGACACGCCGTTGCTGTCGCAGAAGCGGTTGGGAGCCGTGCTCGGCGTTCCGCATCTGGCCACAAAAGCTGAGGGGCTGAACCCGACCGGATCTTTCAAAGCGCGCGGGATGGCGGCGGCGGTCTCGCGGGCGGTGGAGCTTGGCGCAACCTCGTTCACTGCGCCCTCAGCAGGCAATGCGGGCGGTGCTCTCGCGGCCTATGGGGCGGCGGCCGGGGCCGGGGTTACGGTACTGATGCCGGTGGACGTTTCACCCGCCAACCGGGACGAGATGCTTGCGATGGGTGGTCGGCTCATACTGGTCGAGGGGCTTATCAGCGATTGCGGGAAGATCTCGGTCGAGCTTGCGAAGAGCATAGGGGCCTTCGATGTGAGCACGCTCAAAGAGCCGTATCGCGTGGAGGGCAAGAAGACAATGGGCTTCGAGCTGGCCGAGCAGTTCGGCTGGCGGCTCCCGGACGTGATCGTCTACCCCACCGGCGGCGGAACCGGCCTCATCGGGATGTGGAAAGCCTTCGCTGAACTCGAAGCCATCGGCCTCATAGGTCAGGAACGTCCGCGCATGGTCAGCGTGCAGGCCGAAGGATGCGCCCCCATCGTGCGGGCGTTCGAGTGGGGCGAGCGGTTCGCCGAAGCCTGGGAAGGCGCGGACACGCGGGCGTCGAGTATTCGCGTTCCTTCCGCTGTAGGGGACTTCCTGATCCTGGACGCATTGAGGGAGTCCGGTGGCACGGCCGTCGCGGTGGACGAGGACTCCATAGGAGAGATGCAGACGTTCGCCGGCAAGGTGGGCGTGGGCTACGTCAGCCCGGAGTCAGCAGCGGCACTCGCCGCCGTACCCGAGTTGCAGAACAGGGGAGAGGTGGGCCGGGACGATGAGGTCGTCGTCTTCGACTGCGGCATCGGCCAAAAATATCCGCCGCCGTCCGGTCTGCCCGAACCGCCCGTTGTAGACCCATCGAACTACGACGTGAAGTTGCTCGCAAAACAGCTTGGTTCCGGGAACTAGCCGGCACAAAAAAGGGGTGGGACATGCCCACCCCTTCCACATCCGGAATCGTTGAGACTCTACGAGCCGGAGCGAGACTCCAGCCAGCCGCTGATCTTCGGCCACAGACCCTTCTTGGCGCCGCGTCCGGTCATCAGGCCGACGTGCCCGGCGTCGAGGACGAAGAACTCCTTATCGTCGCTGGAGATCAGGTCCATCACCGCCTCGGCCTGCGGAAGGGTGCAGATGTGGTCCTTCGTGCCCGCGATAGAGAGGAACGGGGTCTCGATCTTCGAGAGATCCACGGCCTTGCCGCGCAGCTTCATCTCGCCCTTGACCAGCTTGTTCTGCTGGTAGAAGTCCCTTATCCACTGCTTGAATGCTTCGCCGGGGAACGGCGGGCCGTCGTTGACCCACTTGTTCATGGCGAGGAAGGTCTCCATCGGCTTGTCGTCGAAGATGCGCTCCCACATGCTCACGTAGGTGCCGATGTAGTTGGTTATCGGCTTGAGCATCCGGTTGCCGGTGTCGATCATCTCTCCCGGCACGTTCCCGAAAGCGCCGGTGATGGCGCCCACATCCAGGAACCGATCGTCCGTGAAGAGCCTGTACAGACCGATCTCCTCTTTGTCAAAGTCTATCGGGGCCGTAAGCAACACCAGGTTCTGCAGCTTCTCCGGGTACAGGGAAGCGTACATGGCGCTCATGGTGCCGCCCATGCAGTAGCCGAGCAGGGTTAGCTTCTCCTGGCCGGAGTTACGTAGAACCTTGCGGACGGCCCTCGGAATGTAGTCGAGCACGTAGTCCTCGAAGGACATATCCGCGTCCTCGTCGCCGGGAACGCCCCAGTCCAGCATGTACACGTCGAAGCCCTCGCCGGTCAGGTACTCGATCAGGCTGTTACCCGGCATGAGGTCGAGCACGTACGGACGGTTGATGAGGGCGTAGACGATCAGGATCGGGACCGGGTGCTTCTGCTCGGCTTCGGTCTGGTAGTGGTAGAGCTTGGCCTTGTTCTTGGTCCAGACGATCTCCTTGGGCGTCTGGCCGGTTTCGGCCTGGGCGCCCTCGATCATGATGCTCATGCCCTTGCTGTACTTGTCGAAGAAGTCCTCCATGCCGGAGGGTGTGATCTGCTCCGTCATCTAGCTCTCCCCTTTCCTGCGCACGTCGCCGACCGTGATCTGTCCGTCGGTCCCGGTTCCCTCGACCTCAGCGAGATTCACACCAAGCTCCTCAGCCTTGCGCCGCGCCGCGTCCGTGGCCCGGACCTCACCGGAACCGGCAGTCGCGCCACCGATGGTTTCGGCCACATTCACCGGCGCCGCTGCCGGCGTGTTAGCCGAACCGTTGGAGGTCACCTGCAGGTTCTCGATCGCGGCGAGCAGCTGATCCAGCTTGCCCTCGACGCGCTCGACGCGCTCCTCCAGCGAGGCCACGGCCTCCGCGGTGGCGGGCTCGGCGTAACCGTACTCGAAGTCCTCAAAGGCTTCCTCGATGCGGTCCACCTTGTTCTCCAGGCCCACGACGAGAGATGCGACCCGCGTGATGTCCGCACGCGTCGGGAGCTGTAGGGTCCTGAGATACTCTTCGGAGTTCCTCTTGAAGACCTTGTAGAAGCTCGCATAGTTCTGCAAGAAGCGGCTGGATGGCTCCAGGAACTCTTCATTCTCCAACAGGTCCTGGACGAATTCTCCGAGCGGACCGCTGGTGGCGTTGTACCACTTGACGGCGAACTCCACGGGATCTTTCGGGGCGCCGCCCTCGGTCTTCATCATGTTGGCGCCGGCCTGCTCCAGCACCTGCGTCCACTTCTGGGAGATGTCGAGCATCCCGGTACCGAACTGGTTGGACTTCTGCCAGACTTCGGTCGCCGCCTCGAACCACCGGCGGTACATCTGCTGCGGGTCTATGGACTCCATCGCGCCCGCAACGCCCATTGCATCCATGATGCCCGTCGGGTCCAGCGCGCTCGCCGGTGTGTCAGTCGCGCCTTCGGGCGTCGCAGACTTCACCGCCCCGAACATCCGGTCCCTGGCCTCTTCCATGCCCGAGAACCACTGCCGGTACAGACCCCAGGGGTCTACAAGGCTCTCCCTGGCCCCGTCGAAAACGTCCGACCATGTCCTTGTACTGGTTTCGTACCACTGCATCCAGAGATCCATGGGGTTCGCGCCGGTCCCGGCTCGTCCCTGTTCCAAAACAAAAACCTCCTTGCTCCGCTTCCCACGCGGAACTGTTCGCCTACCATCAACTACCGATTGTGGCATCCCACATCCAGATTATATCCATAATTGGAACTTATGTGTGGAAAGCATATACCAGATGGCGTATTTCTCCTGATTTTCGGTTGCCCCTGACCCTGAGTCACCTTATATTTCCTGAAGGTAGGGCGGGATTGGCAAAGGAGGGTTGCCATGCGAAGTAACGGCGATTCCGGCAACGAAACCATCTTCACGCTGGAGGCTACGCCTCTGAAGTATGGCCCTGGCGCTTCGGGGGAGGTGGGGTGGGAGGCCGGGCGAATGGGGATGAGCCGTGTGATGCTCGTCTCGGATCCTGGTGTGGTGGCGGCCGGTATCACGCCGCGCATCCGGGAATTCATCGAGGCAGAGGGGATCGAGGTAGAGGTCTTCGAGCGCGCCCGCGTGGAGCCGACGGCGGATTCTTTGCAGGAGGCGGCGGACTTCGCCATGAAGGGAGAATTCGACGGGTTCGTGGCGGTCGGGGGCGGCACGAGCATAGACACGGGCAAGGTTAGCGCGCTCATCGCCACGCACGGCGGCGAGATCATGGACTACGTCAACCCGCCGGTTGGCGATGGCAGGAAACCTCCGGGGCCGCTCAAGCCACTCCTGGCGATACCCACGACGGCCGGTACCGGGGCCGAGGCGACGACGGTTGCCATCCTGGACGTTCCAGAGCAGCGGGTGAAGACCGGCATCTCACACCAGTACCTGCGCCCCGACCGTGGGGTGGTTGACCCCCTGCTTACGGTCTCGATGCCGCCCGAGGTTACCTCATCCTGTGGCCTCGACGTGGTTTGCCACGCTGCCGAGTCGTTTCTGTCCAAACCCTACGACGCCCGCCCGAAGCCGGAGAGCCCGGACGAGAGGCCGCCGTACCAGGGGGCTAACCCCATCGCGGACATGTGGAGCGCGAAGGCGCTGGAGTACGGCGGGAAGTATTTGCGCCGGGCCGTAGCGGACGGCGAGGACGTGGAGGCGCGGGGCGCGATGATGCTCGGGGCGTCGCTTGCTGGGGTGGGGTTCGGGTCTGCGGGAGTCCACATCCCGCACGCCTGCGCCTATCCCATAGCCGGCCTCAAGCACGAGTACCAGCCGCCCGGCTATCCGGAAGACCATCCCTTCGTCCCGCATGGCTGGTCGGTGATCGTAACTGCCCCGGCGGCGTTCCGGTTCACCTACCCTTCAGACCCCGAGCGGCACCGGCGGGTGGCGGAGCTGCTCTCGGGCGAGCGGATAGAGAAAGCCGACGAGGATACGCTGCCTGAGATCCTAATCCGGATGATGCAGGATGTGGGAGCGCCGCGCGGCGTCCGGGAACTCGGCTACGACGAAGACGACGTGGAGGATCTGGTAGAGGGCGCCATGAAGCAGCAGCGGCTCCTCGTCGGGTCCCCTCGGGAAGTCACCGAGGACGACCTGGCGAACGTTCTGCGCGCGTCCATGGAGAACTGGTAGTGGAGGAGCGAAGCGTTCACGAGGGCTGGCCGAACGTCGCCGCCGTCGTCGGGGCCGGCACCATGGGCCTCGGGGTAGCTGAGTACTTCGCCTCCGCTGGTGTCAGGGTTCGCATGACGGACGCCACACCCGAGTTGACCCGGCGGGCGAAAGAGCGGGTAGTCGAACGCGCACAGGGGCACGCTGAGGCGCGTTTGATCCCCGTCGACGCGGTCGAGAAGGTCCAGGAGATCGAAGCCATCGAAGACCCCGCCGGGGCTGTCGATGGAGCGGAATTCGTGTTCGAGGCGGTGCCGGAGGACCTCGGGTTGAAGGAGGAAATCCTTGGCGTTTGCTCCGCCGCGGCTGACTCTGACACGATCATCGCTTCCAATACCTCGTCCTTCCCAATTAACACCCTGGCCGGTTTCGTGGAGCGGCCCGAGAGGTTCTTGGGGACACACTGGTTCAACCCGCCGGAGTGGACGCCGGGCATCGAGGTGATACCGGCGGAGCGCACGGATCCCGCCGTCGTAGAGCGCGTGGTGGAGTTCTTGCGAGACATTGGGAAACGGCCTGCGGTCGTGGGCGACGGGCCGGGGTTCGTAGCGAACCGCATTCAGAATGCGTTGTTCCTGGAGGCGCTGCGTTGCGTGGAGGATGGCCTCGCCTCGCCTCAGGAGGTGGACGAGGTGGTGCGCAGTTGCTTCGGGTTCCGGCTGCCCTTCTTCGGGCCGTTCCAGATCGCCGACATGGCTGGCCTCGACGTATACCAGAGCGTCTTCGAGACGCTGGAGGAAGGCTTGGGCGAACGCTTCCGTCCACCCGACGCCGTGCGCGGGCGCGTCGAAGAGGGCCGCATCGGCACCAAAAGCGGCGCCGGATTCCTCACGTATTCCGGCGAAGAGCGCGACCGGCTGCTCCTGGAGCGTGACCGCCGCTACGCCGCCCTGAACGAACTTCTCGAAAACCTGCCGCCCGTGGACGCCGGGAAGGACGCATGAATAACGCCAGCAGCCTGGTCGTCGGGGCCGGGGCAATTGGCGGCGTGACAGCGGCGATGATGGCCGACGCTGGCGTCATGGTCACCGTGCTCGACGCGAACCAAGAACACGTAGCGAGGATGCGGGACCCCGGCCTCCTGGTGGACGATCTCGGCGAGGAGAAGCAGGTTCGCCTCGACGCCCACGCCTCACCAGAAACTCTAGAAGGTTCATTCGAATTCGCCCTGGTAACGCTCAAGGCGCCGCATTTGGAGGTCGCCCTGACGCCGCTGCGTGAGAAGGGTCTGGTCGAAACGTTCGTCTCCCTGGGCAACGGGCTGGGGCAAGAGCGCATAGCCGGTATCGTGGGCGAGGGGCGCCTGATCTGGGGCGTCGTCGAATGGGGCTCGACCAACGTTGGGCCCGGACACCTCGCCCGCACGACCCGGGGTCCTTTCATAATCGGCGAGCCGGATGGGCACGTGAAACGCCGGACCCGACGGCTAGCTGAAGCCCTCGGGACGGTGGACGGGGCGAACATTACAGAGAATATCCAGGGGCAAGTATGGTCCAAATTGCTCGTCAACAGCGCCTTCTCCGGCCTCGGAGCCGTCTCAGGTTTGCTTTACGAGGAGGTCGCCGCTGACCCGGCTGGCCGCGAGGCCGCGCTAGCCTTGTGGCGCGAGGGCTACGATGTCGGAATAGCGCAGGGACTGGAACTCGAAGATGTGCTCGGCGTCCCGGCGAACGCGCTCATCACGCGCAGCCCCGAAGACCGGGATCGGGTGGACGAAGCCCTCGCTGTCGCCATGAACCAGGCCGGGGCGACCAAAGCCTCCATGCTCCAGGATCTCGAACGTGGTTTGAAGACCGAAGTGAACGTTATAAACGGCGCTGTGGTCGAGAAGGGCCATGAGCACGGCGTCGAGACGCCACTAAATGCCCGCGTTGTGGAGTTGATGCACGCGATGGAGAGGGGTGAGCAACGTCCTAGCCGGGACGTGTTCGAGGAGCTGCAAAGGCTTGCGTGGCAGCGTAGCGTAGAAGGTTAGCTTCCCAAGGTTTCAACAATCGTATCCGTGAACTGATCAATAGCACTCCGGCAATTCGCGTTGCTAAATATCTTGAACTGACTAAGGTGAGGAAGTCCCAATATAACAGCGGATTGCGTAAGTAGTGGACCTACACGAAAATAGGGTCCATGAACGCATACTCGAAGGTCGAAGGACCTCAGGTTGAAGACGCTCGCCGCAATAGACCGCGGCATCCCCAGAA
>Ga0081539_10000976_pt1 | contig 53364 bp, 48 predicted proteins | sample TabmetS4T2R2_FD_71023 | JGI IMG/M metagenome (GOLD analysis project Ga0081539, IMG submission 71023) | Tabebuia heterophylla rhizosphere microbial communities from the University of Puerto Rico - S4T2R2 | ecosystem: Host-associated > Plants > Roots > Rhizosphere ... | reverse complement strand
CACCGGGTTTGTCAGTAAATTTCCGTCATTGGAGATGACCCAGAACGGATGGTTTGTCAGATCCGATTTGGTCAGATAGAACCGGTAGAAGCGTGATGGACCAGCGTTGAGCCAGCGGAAACGATAGCGCCGGCGCTTCACTTCGAAAAACGGTTGAATCTTTCCATTGACAAGGAACTTATCGCCGAGGATGCCGTCGCGGTTAGCGAGGTCGAAGGCCACCAGGCCATCGTCCGGATCGAAGTTCTTGTCATTGAACATCATCGGAATGTCGAAATTTGGAAAGCTGGGAAGGCGAAATCCGGTCGTTTCATCGCCAGTGTCAAACTGATTAAAGAGAAGATAGAAACCAGCGAGGCCTTTGTAGACATTTTGCGACGTGAAGTCCACGCGGTGGTCGTGGTACCACAGCGTGCTCATCGATTCGTTGATGTCGCCGTTGGGTGGATGGCTCGACGCGAATCCAGCCAGGACATTTGGATAGTGCTGGTCGTACCATTTGTTCTGACCGAAGAAGTCACAGGGGAACCCGTCACTTTCAGATGGTGTATGACCATTGTGCAAGTGAGTGGATACTGACTGTATGCCGAACCCTCCATTGTCGTTTGGAAGGTCGTTGAAGTTTCTGACGAGGATCGGTTCGCCGTAGCGAGCAACATAAGTTTGACCGGGAACAGTGCCATTGAAGGTCCAGAGTCGTTGCAGCGGCAGTTGGGGATGCATGCTGATCAACGCTTCGCGTTGGTGGACCTCGTAGAGCTTCTGCGGTGCCAGTGTGGTGAGCGCCTGGTGCGGGCGCGTACGTGCTTCGCCGGCTGCCGTGTTTGGATTTACTGTCGGCGCCGGACTGAGCGATGCGACTGGTTGTGCGATTGGCGGGATCGGCAGGGGTTCAACGAATGGGGTTGTTGGCGGGCTCACCGGCGTGCCGTTACCACCGGTACCGTTAAACCATCGCCGGTCGCAATCGCTGCCGAAGCCACCGCCGCCGCCGAACTGAGCGCGTGCGCTCAAACCATTTTTCTGAATCAAGTAACCGGCGCTCGTCAGCAAACCTGCTTTAATGAGATCACGACGGCTCAGGCGTGCTGCGATTATCTCGCGCCGGTTCTTCGCAGCGTTCCGAATTTCCCTTTCTCGCCGCCGATTCCGTTTGGAAATATTAGCCATGGATTCTCCTTTTGCGGACTTGGCTCATAAATGCTCCAAGTTGGGGTTAACCAGTTCTATCTGGTGAGGACAGCTAGTGATTAATACGGGTTACGTAAGAGGTACTGACTGGAGGAACGCACGTTTTTATGATTATGCGTTTGCGACCAGAAAACGAAGACAAGACACCTTGAAACGAGCGTGGCGTCCTGCAAAGCTCTGGGCTTAAAGTTTGCTCGAATGCCAGCGAAGGCCCATAGGATTTAAAATGCGCCGCAATCTACTTAGCAAAAAAGGCAAAGTCAACGTTTATTTATTGGCGGATCTTGCTGCGGGCCGTGGTCTAATCGTATCGTTCAGCCAGCCCGCTTCAATGGAGGCTTACATGTCTCGAATCATGCTTGGAACTATCTGCGGACTCGTCTACGGCGCCCTCTCTGCCGCTTCAATGATCCCGTTGTCCTTCCCTGACAAGACTGCCGCACTGGCGGGCGCATTTCTGAACCGCTTCGCGATTGGTTTTGTCATCGGGGCTGCGCGTCTGCCATTGCCGCCATCGGCGCAAGGTCTTGTTTTCGGAATCTTGCTGAGTCTGCCTGATGCGATAATCACCAAAGCGTACGCTCCAATTCTCATCCTGGGCGCCATTGGTGGTCTAGTGATTGGCGTGATTGTCGGAAAGTGGGGCGCGTAGCCAACTGTGTCGACATGATGGCCGCCAGACGTTTGCCACAACTGTGATTCAGTAGCCGTTTGATAGCTCCCGCACTAACCAAACCTGGGCCGTGTGTACCCTTTCGAGCAGATCTTATCCGAGGCAACGAATACCCTTCGGAATAGATTTGAGTGAGGTAATTCGGGTTCACACGACTGACATGAAAGAGCCTAACCAACGCACCGACGCGGAAACTGCATCTGGATGGCGAAGTGGTTTTACGTAATGCCAGGCCGCCGGGTGATGGACTAACGGCTCGCGCCCGATTTCGTCCGGCAGATGACGCGCCACTACGGCATTGCGACGCTGATCCAAATCGCCGCAGTTCTGGTCGTGATCGCGGCGCCACGGGTCGGAGCGGCCATTGCGCTGCTGTGCGTCGTCTTCTTCCTGCTGCCGCAGCCGAAGCCGCGCTACAAGCCCGGAGAGGAGCCGAACGAAGCTGAGAAACTGGACCAGTAGCGAGCGCGCCCTTTCTTAATCACGAAGAAAGATAGCGGGCCAAAGCGCTGGCGATCGGTTGGCCGGTATGGCTTTGATAGTAGGTGTAACCCGGACTCGGATTTACTTCGAAACAGAAAACCTCGCCGTCACCGGTGACTTTCAAATCAATTCCCGCAAACGGTAATTCAAGGGCGGACGCAAGGCGAATACACTGCTCAGATAATTCATCACTCAACTCAATCGCAGTCAGCTCGGCTTCTCCGTTTTGACGACTTGCGTAGCGATAGTCAGTTACATCGGTCTCGATCCTCGTCGCAAACACCTCCTCGCCCACCACATGCACCCTCACGTTAGTCCCGTCAACAAAAGCCTGAAACTGCGTCGGACACCAGCGAATCTGGTCCAATCTCGCGAGCGCGCGCGGGGTCAGTTCCTCTACGATCGAGCGCACTCCGCTGATCGATTTGTAGATGACGCGGCCATGCTGCGCATAAAACTCACGCACGAGCTCCGGATCGTTGGTGATCAGAGTCTCGGGAGTCGAGAAACCAATCTGTGAAATTAACTGCGCCTGGTATGGCTTGGATGAATTGGAAGCCATTGGCCGGCAGCGATTGACGACCCGTGCCGGCGTGATTTCCAACCAACGCATCAGCGCATCGTGCAGGTTGCAACACTGTCGCTGCTCTGGACCATGTGGCCCCAGACTGCGAAATTCCGGAAGTATTGTGTGTTCAATCAAACGCATATACACGCCCGTGATCTCTGACAGGTCAAAGCATTGGCCGTCTAGCGACAAGCTTCCATTGATTCCACCGTGCGTGAAGTTGAAGTCGAAATGAGTCGAGCTGAAGTGGCGTTGATTGAAAACAACTGCGGGCACGTTCAGATCGGTGAGTGCCTCCCGCAACATCGCGAGCGGAGATTCAGAAGGAATGCCGCAAAGTAGAATCATGTGCTTTTGTGACTAACTCAGTGACTGAAATAAAAGATCCAGTAACCTGTTTCCACCGAGCCGCAGTTCAGGAAACGGCGTGGCCGCATTGAAGAGCCACTCTCCCGTTCGTGTCACTTCAAAACCGATGCCTAGCAGCGTGGTCGCTGACAATTCAGACAAACGCGCGCAAGCTGCTTTGATTTCGGCGGGGGCTTCCGCACCGCAACAGACACCGTCGACAACAATCACCGTTGAATCAGGAGTGGTTAATGGCGCGCAAACGAGAGGCGCCTCTCGAAACTCGCTTTGACCATACGGCGGGGTTGCAAGTCCGGCTTGACTTGCTAACCATGTCCACTCGGACGGATGGCGCCACTCACCCGCAAGGCCTTGCGGCGTCGGCCGGTTCAACATCTTTCCAGGCAACGCATACAGCCAGCTTAGATAAAGCGCAAACAGTTCCTGTTCCGCATACGCGTGATCCTTTGTGTTAGTGCGTAAATGTGAGCTGGGAATTACTTGCAGACGATTGAGTGTCCCGCGAACGGTCGCGCTGTCAATCACGCGACCGTCCGCGAGAGTGATTTTGACGCTCGATCGTCCCTCGGTCAGACGATGTTCGAAACGTCGATTGTAGGCCAGCACTTCTGCGGTCACGACTTCCACCGGCCACAGGCCGCGCGCGACCAAAGAGCGCGCGGCCCATAAAGCTGCCAGATCATTAGACGCACAGAGGACAAGCCACATAAGTTTCAGCTTTCGCGAAGCTTCTCGATGTCCTTGTTGTCCTTCGCAGACTTGGCATCGTTGGCTTGCTGTTGTAATTGCTGGCTCAACGCGATCAGATCCTGTTCACCGCTAAGCGCGGAAGATTGCAGGTCCGGCCGCAGTTCGCCGGCGATGAAGTGGGTCAGTTCCCCAACTGTTTGTTCGAGGGCGCTGACGCGCGATTCAAGGTCACTGCTGAATTCAGGAACCTGAGTCGCTTGTGGGAACACCTCACGAATTTTTTCGCGGATGTCTTTCAAGTCCTTGGAGAGTTCCTTGATGTCCTTCTCTTTCTCTTTCTCTTTCTCTTTTTCTTTCTCTTTCTCCTTTTCCTTTTCCTTCTCTTTTTCCTTTTCCTTGGTGTCTTTAACAGCCTCCTTAATCTCGGGCTTGTCCTTGAGATCCTTGATCCGTTCTTTGATCTCGACCTTGTCCTTGAGGCGGTCCTTCAGCTCTTTGGATTCCAGCTTCTCGATCTTGACAGTCTTATCCACAAGCGCTGTTTTTCCCAGTCCGAGCTGCGTGAAAGCCTGTCGCAGGTTGGGACGATTACCAATTCGTTGAGTAGCCGGTCGGCCTGGTTCATCCTGCTGCGGCGAACCGGTGGTGCGGAGAATGTTACGCGCAGTCGCGGGTGTCAGTAATGTCTTACTGGCAGCACGCAACGCCCCCTGCATACAACCCACCGCCCCGACGATGATGGGCGAGGCACTTGAAGTCCCACTGAAGACATCCGTGTACCAGATGTCTTCCTGGTTTGCGCCGTTCTGCAAGTCGCCGTAACCGGTAGTGGTGACTTCGCGGCCCCAGCCCTGTACGTCGACGCGAGATCCAAAGTTGGAAAAGCCAAGACGCGAACGATCAGCACCGTGAAATCGTCCATGCGTTCCCGGCGGTGGAGCGCCGGCGCCGACGATGATTGCTCCCGACTGTGGGTTTGCGAGGTTGAATGGATTTCTCCACGTGGTCGGGAAACCGGTTGGCCGAGTGTCGTAGAGTCCGTCATCCAGATTTTCAGCACCGTTGCCCGCGGCTTCGACTACGATCACGCCGCGCACTGAAGTCGCAAACACGATCGCGGCGAAATCGTCTGGCCAGAATTCAACCGCGATATATCCAAGCTGATCGCTTCGGTTCTGAAAATTAAATCGCGGACCGGGCCGGTGCAGCTCGATCAAAATGATATCGCCGGGACTCAAAGCATTGGCGGCATCGGTAATTGCTTTGGCTGAACCCTGGCCCGTGCCGAAGATCGAGATCGCGCGCACGTTGGCTTGCGGGCAGATACCGGTGATGCCAATGGCATTCTCGTCACCACCAAATTCTCCGATCACAGCCGTTCCGTGATTGCGCCAGCCGATGTCGGTGCTCTGCGTGCCGCCAATCACACCGCCCTGGTTCTGGATCAGGTCTTCGTGCGAAAAGCGCCACGCGCCTTCAATGTCAATAATCCTGACGCCCTGGCCTTTGCCACCGGGCACAGTGTTCGCGAAGCGAGCATCAATTCCGGCAGGCGCAATATCCAGATAGCTCTGCCGGGCATTGAAATTGGGAGTTACCGGCGGTGCCGGCTCAGGGTTGGGTGGAAGAATGGCCTCTTCGAAAATTACTGGCGGCAGCGCCGGTGGTTTTACAAACGCCGCTTCCACGACTTCGGTCTCCAACAGTCTTCCGGCGAGATCGTCCAACCTTTCATCTTCGGCAATCACGCGATAGAAAGACGGAAGATTGGCAACTTCCGGAGCGGCGGCGAATGCCACTGACTCAGAGAGGGCTCTCGCCACACGATCCTCATTGCCGAATACCGGCACCATGGTCGCGCCGCTTTCGCTAAGCACAGTATTAAGAGTGTCGACGTCTGCACCAGCCATTGAGGCCATGGCAAAGGGAGTAGCCCGTAACCCCGCCTGGGGAGTGGTGACCACAATGAGCTCGCGTTCGTCGTTAACTGGGATCGCAGGTGAGGCTGCGCCGTATGCAGATTGCTTCTTTGGGGGCATTGAAAACTCCTTTCGGTTTATTTAAACGTCAAGGCAGCTCGTCATCGGGTTTGAGGTAAGCAGCCTCGACCATATTGAATTGTGAGAGGCGATTAACAACTTTTTCAGCCGTCTCACGGTCCGGAACGTCAGCCGTGAAATAAGACGCGAGCAAGGGATGTGTCTGGCCTGGATGAAGTGGTTGAAGCTCGACTCCGAGTTCTGCCGCAGCGTCACTCAGCGCTTTGGTTTCAGACTCCTCCGCAGCAGCACTCAAGCCATGTTGGTGGCCTTGCTGCAATTCCATGGCTGCATTTTCCTGCAACTGAACTATCACACGCATAGTAAGAACCTCCACGTCATTCGAAAATCAAAGCGACTCTCGTTGATGCGTGCAACTCAGTTGCCACTGGCTTTACAAGATCAATGAGAGTTTGTGTCAAAACGTTTCGTACTTCTCGACATTACACCACCGGTACTTGAAGCCGGGTTCGCTGCCAAACGAGTAGGCGAATTCGAGCTGGGTTCCGCTGGTCCAACTGAAGTCATGCAAAAGAACCGGGTGGGTTATTCCTGTTTCATACTCCTCGAGCACAAGCGATTCAAAGACTCTGATCGTTGTTCTAAGCAGTAGTCCCAGACTCTGGTCCATTTCACTCGGGACATCGAGCACCACGGTTGGCGCGTATGAATTTTCGGCCGCTAACTCGAGTACCCGACCGAGACTTATCCTCACGCGTTGCGGCGGCAGGAACTCTTTACTCCGATCATAAAGGCAGGCATCGACGGTGATTTGCTCAGGGATGAAGATGCCGCCCTGACGCAACTGCGAAGCGAGGTTGAAGGTGATAGCCGCTTGTGGTTCTTTCTCCAGCGCCCTTTGCATTGTCTCGGTGATGATTAGATGAGGCGAATCGTGATGGACATAAGATGCCACATCCGCCTGAATATAATCACGCACGTAATCTCTAAGTCCAAGAGTTTGAAAGAGGCGCTCGACAGACTCGAGAGAACAGCGGTGTATATCGAGGAGGGTGAACTGAACCTCGCGGGCGCTGAATTGTGTGGCTAAAGGAGTAGCCAAAGTCGCGAATGGACCACATCCAGCATAGAGGACCTCGATCGTCTCGTTAGGGAATCGCTTTTGCGCCTCGACCAACGCGGTATAAACGCCTCTCAAGAATTTCGAGGTCCTCGCGTGATCGAGAACACACCACGCAGCATCTTTTGCGGAGATGGCTTTGCCGTTTGGAAGCAGAGTCTCTTGTGAATCGGCTACGCCTGTGAGACTTGAGAAGAGGGAGTGTAGTCGTACTGCTGCGTCACTGAGCCGGTTTTGATCGTCTGCGAAGAGTAACTCCTCTGTGATTTGTTTCAGTTGATGGAAACAAGAATTGACCATAGACGCAATTGTACGTCTTCGGACGAAAGAAGGAGATGCTGGAAGGGGAGGCGCTTGATGCATAACAACTGTAGGGGTGGCCCTCCGTGGCCACCCGATCGGAGGAACAACATGGTTGAGTCCGATCGGGTGGCCACGGAGGGCCACCCCTACAGTTGTTTCGTAAGATTAGGTGCGCGCTTTCCGGAACCCGGCAACAACGGCTAGGTCTTTCTCCCTCATAGATTCCTCGAAACGTTTTTACAATTTATATCATTCAGATTGAAGAGTATGGCTCCATACTGTTGTAACACCGGACGGAAAAAGGCTATTCTGCACACGCTCCTATTGAGATTTCGTCCGCCGCTATCTCTTCAAGGCTGAAACCCCGAGCCTCTGCTCTCTGGAAACTCGCTCGCTCAGCTTCAAAATTATGACGTTGGCGTATTCGCGCCGGTGATCCTTTAGATTCGCGTGGTAAACGCAGCCGAAAATCTTGATCAATGGTGCTTCGCATGGTTCGAAGCAAGTAAGGTGCAAGGCGCCGACCGCGCCGGGTTATGGCTCTCCTCGCGGTGGCCGACCGGCGCAATCCTTACTATCTCATTCCTCGACGGCGACCCCGCGGTCCAGGAGCGCGTTCGAGCGGTCGCGCGCCAGTGGATTCAACCGGGACGCGCAAAGTTGTTCTTTGACTTTCGTACCGATACAAACAACACCTTCATTCGGATCTCATTCACGCGTCCCGGTTCATGGTCAGTACTCGGAGCCACAGCTCGTCGAATTCCAGCTTCCGAGCCGACTATGAACTTTGGCTGGCTCACAGCGAATTCGACGGATGCGGAAGTCGAGCGAGTCGTGCTGCATGAATTCGGTCATGCCCTCGGCCTCGTTCACGAGCACCAACTCCCGGCGGGAGGTATTCAATGGAACAGGCCGGCCGTCTATGCCGATCTGGAACCGAAGTGGTCGCGCGACAAGATCGAGCAGAATTTGTTTGCCACCGTCAACCCCACGGAGGCAGCAATGACACGTCTCGATCCCAACTCAATCATGATGTATCCAATTAAGAAGAGCTGGACGCTCAATGGGTTCTCAACCAGCTTGAACGCGAAACTGTCTGCGACGGACGTCGCGTTTATCCACAACATTTATTCCTGAACAACGAATATGGCTGTTGACGATCGAGGCATTGTTGTCGGCATCACAGTTTATCCAGGCATCTCTACGCTCAAAGGCCCCGAGTTGGACGCTGAAGAATTTTACGATTGGCTCACCTCGCCAGCGGGCGGCGACGTGCCCTCCCACCACGTCGACAAAATCGTGAGCTCGAGATTTCAACCCGCGCCTCCCGCCCCGCCCGCGAGTTTGCCTGCATATGAAGTCATTCAGGCGTTTTACAGGCTTCAGGCTGAAGCGTTCGCAAACCAGATTCCAAGGCGCCTGGGAAGACGGCTCTACATATATGCCGCGGGACACGGCGTCGGACTCAGTATCAGAGATGATCCCGACCAAAGCGATGCCGCTTTCCTGATCGCGGACGCCACGCCGTACAACACGACACATGTAATGGTGAAGTTCAATGCGTTATATTTTCTGAATGCCGGCATCTTCGACGAGGTCGTCGTGTTCATGGATTGCTGCCGCAATCCTCTGAGCCTGACTCCGAACTATCCCAATTACGCCAGTGCCGTCAACATCAACCAACTGGGTGTTCAACGGCGGAGGTTCTTCGCGTTCGCGACGAGATGGGGAGTCAACGCCCGAGAGAAACAGTTCAATGAGGCAACGCGTGGCATCTTTACCACCGCCTTGATGTCGGGACTCAAGGGCGCGGCGGCGGAAGCCGACGGCAAGATTACCAGCAGGAGTCTGCGCGACTATCTCGTCAACAACATGAAGAGTCTGATGACAGATCAGGAATTACAAGAGTGGGACGTTCAGCAGCCGGACATACCAGACCCGGATGTGGATCTCGTCTTTGCGACTGTGACACCACCACGCGTGAAGGTGACAGTTACGTTTCCGGCAAATGCCGGCAATCAGACCATTAAGCTGAGGGGCGCCGGGTTTGAGCTGGTGGCGAGCAGTCAAACCGTCGCCGGTCAACCATGGGAGGTTCCTAAAGAACTCTCGAAAGGCAGCTATCTGGTGGAGATTCCTGCGCTCAACCTCGAAAAGCCATTCACATTGATCGGAAATGAAAGGACCGTCAATGTTGCCCTCTAACCCGACGCAGTCTGAGCAATACGGACCCGTGTCAGTCGAATTACGGTGCGACTTTCCGGGCGCCGAGGTGTTGCTCATCGACGGGCAACAACAGCTCGTCACTCGAAATATCCAACAGATCAGAGTCGATGTACTGCCCGGTGTTTACACCGCGCGCATTCGCATTGGAAATTCGCTGCGCGACAAACTCATTGTGGTGCGACCGGACACACCATACAGTGAAGTTTTCGATGCGCCGCTAATTTCAAGCGCCATTCCTTTGGAAGGCTCTACGAAAAGTCATGAATACCATCAGTCCGCAGTGAGCAGTGCCGAGAAGGCGGAGACTGTCTTACATGCCGATGGCAATTCCGGAATCTTTGTAGTAGTTCGCGAATGGACATCCGACGGCACAGGCCAGCATCAGAGTGGACCACTGACGCCTGAATTGAGTCTTCGCTCTGCGGAGGGAAGCGATATCCACTTGTTCAATACCGGCGCTACAAATACTGGCCCAGGCGATCGCATGATAGCGGAGGCCGTACGCGTGCGCGAGGGGTTCTACCGGCTCGCATGTAATCTGGGCAATGCAGTTTGTGAAATACCAGTATTCGCCGTCGCTAACTGGCAGACACAAATTTACCTGTTGTCACAGAAAACCCTTCAGGGGCTCGCTCCGGACTTCGGCCGTGCGTCAGTCCTGTGGGCCAAGCCGAATACAGGATTCGATCCCAGTCGCGCGGACTTGCAGATGCTCGAATCCGTACGCTCCGCCACGGAATCGGGACGATACTTCCTGACCGACAAAGGTCTCATCGACGCACTCTATAGCAAGTTCGAAAACCCGATGCTCGGACTCGTCAGTGCCCATGCATTGTTACAACGGAACGCAATAGATCAGGAATTGCTGTCCGAGGTCACGACGAATCTCGAGAGCATGCTCGGTCCCATCCCCGATGTGATTGCACTCAAGCTTTCGGTGGATCCTACAGCGCAGGTGACACCTGTCGAGTGGCCACCGATTCTGCGTTCGAGCTGGCAACTGCTGCTACAGCAATCTATCGAGCGCCCCGATTTGATTCGCCGCCACTCCCTGGCCGAACAAGTCGGCAGCTATTTAGCTGGTGATGGAATTTGGCTGTCGTGGATTGCCGGGGCGCAGAGTGGTCTCGGCTCTGCATCACAACACACCAATGACATCACCGCAAAAGTGCGAGAGGCGTGGCGAGAGATGCAGCGCGTTGAAGTGTTGGAGTCGCACACGGCAGAGACGAAAGATGCCTGGAAGGCCGTGGCGTTAGAGACGGTAGACGTGCAGGAATCCACCACGGCTCACACGCGCCTTCGAGGAATGGTGGAAATGCTTGGCGTGCCGTGCGGCGCCATACAGGACGCGGTCGGAGCTGCCGCATTAAACGAGATGAGATTCACAGACTTGCGCGCCGGCACGCCCGAGGCGCTGGATCAATCGAGAGGAGCAACGGTAATGAATGCAGAAAAACGTAAACGATTCAATGAGCGATTTCTCCAGCGGCTGCTTGCACGCCGCCCGCAGGACCGCGCCGAGATCCAGCAACGCGTGGACCAGGAAGCGCGCCTCGTACCGGAGTCGGTTTTAGAAGCCATGCCGCTCGAAGGTGCTGGTGGAGTGCGAGTTTTTCGCGACGCTCGCGACCTCGCGCTCGAGACGATCGTCAACCGCGAACGGCCGGTGCTGTTCGTGAGAGACGGAAAATTCGACTTGACCGAAGTTACCGCCCTCGGACCTGAGGCAGTCGATCTCGTCGATCGGATGAAGCAACAAGGACCCCATCTCTTCTCGCTGCTGCCACTCATCGGTCGCATCGACGTCGTGAACTTCCCCGGTCTCGATTTCGTCGGGACCGGCTGGTTTGTCGACACTGACATCGTTGTCACCAACCGTCACGTTGCCAACTTGATCGCAAAGTGGGACGGGCGCCAGTTCGCATTTGCGCGCGGTGTTGGCGGCAAGACCATTGAGCCGTCGCTTTGCAACGCGCACGAGTTTGATGATCTTACGCCTGACTCATCGCGAATCTTCAAAATAAAGGAAGTGCTCTACATCGAACCCGACAACGGTGCTAACGACATTGCGTTCCTGCGAGTCGAACGGCGTACCAATGGGACCGCACCTCCATTTATTCAAGTGGCCGCGAATGATGCGGCGGACGAAGTCCCCGTGTGCGTTGTAGGTTATCCCGCACGAGCTCCAAAGCGCCTGATTCCCGATCAGGAGTTGATGAAACAACTCTACCGTGATCGCTTCGATGTCAAACGTGCGGCCCCGGGATTCACGAGTGGACTCGAACAGGGTTCCGCCACACACGATTGCACAACGCTCGGCGGTAACTCCGGTTCAGTAGTGCTCGATCTCGCCACGGGACAGGCAGTGGGACTCCACTTCGCCGGTATCTACGAGGAGAACAACTTTGCAGTGCGCGCGTCGGTGCTGACTGATTACATCCGCCGCAAGCGTTGGAACAATCCTCCCGTCATCGAGACAGGAGCATCACAACCGACCTCTGCTCCGGCGACAACTGTTCCTTCCACTCCCGTACCGCAATCGCCCGCGCCGGTTGCGGCACCAGCGAATGCTGCGGGAACAACAGTCGAGACCGCAGCAGGTTCAATCACCATTACGATTCCACTAAACATCACAGTGAGCCTGGGCGCGCAGACAGTCGTCGGACAACCGCCGGCACCCGTTGTTACACCGCCGCCCACAGTGCCTATGCCTCCTGCTCCGCCCGTCACCGGTGACGGACCGAATGTGCCTGGTGGTCCAACAACTACGACGACAACTCTGCCCGCAATTCCGGTTGAGCAGGTCGAACAAGTAGTACTGGAGTTCTGGGACCAGCGCCCGGCGGGCGTGCTCGCGGCGCGTGTCGGCTTTCTCGATGAGGCAGATGGAGTGGGCGATACACCATGCATCGCCGCTTCTGTGAAGCCCTCCGAACTTTCGCAATTCAACGTTGGCGGGCCGGCTTTTTTCAAAGGTGTGCCGGTGCGCTACCTGCCTGCCGACGTCGAAGAACAAGTTCAGGCGCTGCCGGCATTCGAGTCAGTAGATCGGATCGCTTACGACGATGATGCGCGCACGGGCGAGCGCTTCTCGTTTGCCCCCGTGAACGAAACGATGGAAATCACGCTTCACGTTGGACCAGAGTACTCGTGGGAAGTCCTGGGCCAGTTCCTCAGCGAAGCAGAAGGCCGGATGGTGTCGGCGATTTACGAGTTCCACGCGCCGCACATCAAGGATGCAATCGAGAGCCGGTTGGAGGCCGGTACCTCACTCGATCTGGTGATGGACAACGCCACGTTCAGTACAGTGAAAAAACCCGACGAGGAATTCGATCGCGTCCCCGTGTTCAATGATTGGAACAACCGCTTCACATTCAATCGCATCGTCGCGAAGGAGGGTACCGCGGGTCTGATCTCGGATGCGTATCACATCAAGGTCACGGTTCGAGATGACGACACGTTCTGGCTGTCGTCAGGAAACTGGAAAGCGGGCTCCAGCCAACCGATCATCACGCAGGAACAACGCGACAACGCGACCGAGAAAGATCTGCCGGGTAATCGCGAATGGCACGTCGTGATTAAAAACAAGAAGCTCGCATCGCGGTTCCGTAATCACATTCTCCAGGACTTCACTCGATCAAAAGATCTCGGCGCGGGGGAGTTGCCGCCCAAGCTGATGAACGAGGCGCTCTCGATAATGGACCAGACGTTCGTCGATGTTCCAATTGAGGCAATCGAAGAGTCTATTGTTTTCGAGAGAAGAGCGCCGAACCGGATCCTGGAGCCAAAGAAGATCAATAAGAAGGTCAAGGTCCGTCCACTGCTCACGCCGGATCAGGAAGGCGCTGTTTATTCCGAAGCCGTGCTTGATCTCATTCAATCGGCGAAAAACAGTCTGCTGTTCCAGATCCCGTATATCGGAATGCCTGCAAATCCGCGGGAGGATCGCGGGTACATTGACGAGTTGATCAAGGCGCTCACCGCGAAGCTGAAAACACTCGACGACGCGCGCGTGATCCTGCGCTCGGGCGGGAGCAGGCTCTCTGCGCCCGCGCATGCCGCATGGTTCTTCAAGTCGAAAGGCGTCGACATCAAAAACCGGCTGCGGGTGATCGACGATCATCACACCAAGGGAATGATTGTCGATGGCAAGCGCGTGTTGCTGGGAAGCCATAACTGGAGCAAGCCGGGCGTGACGTTGAACCGTGACGCATCGTTGATATTCGACGACGTCGACGTGGCCAATTACTACACGCAGGCGTTCGAGATCGATTGGGAGCGTGCGAATCCTCTGAAGCCGAAGAAGTTCGTCGCCAAAGAAGCAGTGGTGCTCGAAGCAGTTGGCGATACGCCCCCAGAAGGATACCGGCGAGTGCGTCTGTCTGATCTCGTGAAAGAGGACGACTGATTTTTTGAGAGAAATCGAACTAAACTGTGTAAAGGACCTGTCAAGACTTTTGTCGGATTAGTCACAAAAAAGTCGTTGACTGATACGGGTCTGGGTGTATAATCCGAAACGTTGCGGGTGGCGCTGATGCCCAAACGTCAGCTAGTTGAAAAAACGGCCATCCAATTCAAAATTGATAGTGCCCGCCAGTGCCAGCTCGGCCGCCGATCGCGCCCCCCGCAGTCGCTACCTTCGAGCTGGCACAGCCATTTTAAAGCAAAATCCGCGCTTATCCGCGTAAATCCGCGGTTAACTTCTGCCTCTGAAGCCGGGCGTCCTGGATAATTTCTGTTTCGTTGACCCTCACAAGCCTCCGCTGGGTCATCACAAGCTCCCCATCAATAATCACTGTATCGACATCATCCGGCCCTGCGGAATAGACAAGCGCCGAAATCACGTCGGTCACAGGCGTCGCGTGCAACCGATCGAGTCGAACCACAGCCACGTCGGCCCGCTTCCCGACCTCGAGGCTCCCAATGTCTGAATCCAGACCCATCGCGCTCGCACCGTCAATCGTCGCCATTCGTAGCGCGCGACTGGCGGGCAACGCTTCCGGGCCATGAAGCGCTTTCTGCAACACGGCCGCCGTACGCATTTCCGTGAACATGTCGAGCCGGTTATTACACGCGGCGCCATCTGCTCCGAGCGACACCGAGATCCCCTCATCCAACAACTTCACGATCGGCGCAATCCCGGAACCGAGCTTCAGATTCGAAGACGGGCAGTGGACGACATTCGTCCCGGTTGTCTTGAGCGTCTTGATCTCGTCGTTGCTGAGATGAACGCAGTGTGCGAGTGCGACGTGCCGACCAGTCAAACCGACGCTATCGAGATACGTGATGTTCCTTAGTCCACTTTCCTGCTGAACGAGCTCACACTCGGTCCGGTTCTCTGACGCGTGCGTGTGGACCATGACGCGGCGCGCTCGCGCGAGCTCTGCGACTTTCTCCAACAACTCGCGCGTACAACTGATCGCGAAACGAGGTGCGAAACAGTAACGGATACGCCCACCGGCTTTTCCATGCCACTCGTCAAGCAAAGCTAGCGACTCTTCGATCGAGCTCGCAGTCTGTTCCTGCAATGCGCGTGGGACTTCGTCGCCTTTATCCATCATGCACTTGCCGACCGTCGCGCGAAATCCGGTTTCCTCGACGACCTTGAATACCTCGCGCGTGTGGTTCACTGTCTCCATCGTGAGCGCGCACGTAGTGCCCCCTTTGATGAGCTCAGCAATGCCGAGACGTGCGGACGCCGTGATCGATGCAGCCGTGTGCGCTGCTTCCATGGGCCACACGCGCTGCTTTAGCCAGTCGATGAGCGCGAGATCATCAGCCGCACCGCGAAAGAGTGTCTGGCAGAGATGGATGTGTGTTTGGACAAAGCCGGGAATTACAGCGCATCCTTCAGCATCGATCACTGTCTCGGCTGTTTCACCACCGGCGCCAACGGCTGCAATCCGTTCGCCGTTGATGAGTAGATCGCCACGCACGATGGTGTTCGCGGAATCCATCGTGACGAGCGTGCCGTTCTTAATGAGGATTGATGACATCAAAGACAGTTTACGCCACAAAAAGGCACAAGAAGCACAAAAGTTAGAGAGACTGCAGCCTAAAGGCTGAACTTCTTTACTTTGTGCTTTTTGTGCCTTTTTGTGGCTAATGATTACTTGGTGGCAGCTTTGACGGCCTCAGGCTCTTCACGAACCGGCAGCCCCAGCTTCACCTTCACGTCTCGCTCGATCTTGCGCAGGACTTCCGGGTTCTCCTTCAACGCCGTCTTAGCGTTTTCCCTGCCCTGGCCCAGCCGCTCGCCCTTGTAAGAAAACCAGGCGCCACTCTTCTCCACCGCACGCTGCGCCACCGCGAGATCGAGCAGATCGCCTTCGCGTGAAATGCCTTCGCCATACATGATGTCGAACTCACACTCGCGGAACGGCGGCGCAACCTTGTTCTTCGCCACCTTCACTTTCGTGCGATTGCCGGCCACGCGATCGCCGTCTTTGATCGCGCCGATGCGACGGATATCGAGTCGCAGAGAAGAGTAAAACTTGAGCGCGCGCCCGCCGGTGGTCGTCTCCGGATTGCCGAACATCACGCCAATCTTTTCGCGAATCTGGTTGATGAAGATGAAGCAGGTGTTTGACTGCGCGACGATCGCCGTGAGCTTGCGCAGTGCCTGTGACATCAGACGCGCTTGCAAACCCGGCAACGAATCACCCATCTCGCCGTCGAGCTCAGCACGCGGAACGAGCGCCGCAACCGAGTCGACCACGATCACGTCGACGCCATTCGATCTCACCAGCGCCTCAGCGATCTCGAGCGCCTGCTCGCCGGAATCAGGTTGCGAGATCAGCAACTGGTCGATGTCGACGCCGAGCTTGCCGGCATAGTCAGCGTCCATCGCGTGCTCGGCGTCGATATATGCAGCCACGCCGCCGGCTTTCTGGGCTTCCGCGACAATGTGCAGGGCCAGGGTAGTTTTACCGGAGCTTTCCGGTCCATAAATCTCGACGATGCGGCCGCGCGGCACTCCGCCCACGCCAATCGCCGCGTCGAGGCTGAGCGAGGTGGTCGAGATCGCGGGGATGTCCACCGTATCGCGCTCTCCCAGTCGCATAATCGAGCCTTTGCCAAACTTCTTTTCAATGTTTGCTAAAGCGGCTTCTACTGCCCTGCCGCGGTCTCCGCTGCTTCGGTCATCTGCCATGGCATACATCTCTTTCTTCCGCTCCTCTTCTCAAAGTGAGCAGATAATAACACAGTGTTTCATCTGTGCAACAGTAAATTTTCGCCAAGAGGGTGAGGTATTTTTCCGGACCCTCGTGAGGTACGTGTGCATCAACGCCGTGCACTCTAACATATCCTGCAAATCATGAAAATCCTGTAATCCTGTCTAAAAAAGTATTTACTTGCTGCGCCACATCCGCTGTCCCCCCAATCCTCTCCATCTCCGCGACAATTGCCGACCCCACCACGACTGCATCTGCATAGCGACTCACATCCGTCACCTGCTCAGCATTCGAGATCCCAAACCCAACCGCGATCGGCAGCGACGAAAACTCGCGCATCCGGTTCACGAGCTTCTCTGCCTCTACGCTGACGCTCTCACGCGCGCCCGTCACACCCGCTCGCGACACGGCATAAATAAACCCGCTCGCATGCTGCGCCACGAGCTTCAACCGTTCATCAGTCGACGTCGGCGCGATCAAAAAGATCATGTCGAGATCGTGCGCGCGCAGCTCCGCTTCAAATTCGCCTGACTCTTCCGGCGTCAGATCAGTGACGAGCACACCATCAACACCGGCTTCTTTAGCAGCCCGCGCCAGGTGTTTCAAACCAAACTGAAGCAACGGATTGAAATAGCTGAAAAGAATGATCGGCGTATCGATCTGCTTTCGCGCACGCGCTGCCGTGTCGAGAATATCCTGCAAACCGAAGTTGTTTTTGAGAGCTCTTTCGGACGCACGTTGAATTACTGGACCATCAGCCATGGGATCGCTGAACGGCACACCGAGCTCGATCAACGTCGCATGCTGCGCGAGAGTGACGAGGAGTTGTTCGGTGGTTGCGAGGTCGGGATCGCCCGCGGTGATGTAGGGAATGAACCCCTTCTTGCCGTCTCGCTTCAGAGTTGTGAAGGCGTCAGCGATGCGTCCCAAAGGTTTAAGACTCCAATGCTTCGCGCACGGAATTTACATCTTTATCTCCGCGTCCGGAAAGGTTCACTACCAGCATTTGATCGCTTCTCAGCTCACGCGCGGTTTTGATTGCCTGGGCCACTGCGTGCGCCGACTCGAGCGCGGGAATTATGCCTTCGAGTTTCGACAGCAGTTGAAACGCTTCGAGCGCGTCACTATCAGAAACGGAAACATATTCGACACGTCCGGCATCGTGCAGAAACGCGTGCTCCGGACCGATCGAAGGATAATCGAGACCGGCCGAGATCGAGTGAGTCGCTGCGACCTGGCCGTTGCCGTCCTGCAAGACGTAACTCATCGTTCCCTGCAAAACTCCAGGACGTCCGCCACCGGCGTTGTTGAAACGTGCAGCGTGTTGGCCTAGCTCATTGCCTGAGCCACCCGCTTCTACACCGATCATCTTGATCGTCGTATCCGCGAGGAACGGATGAAACAGTCCGATGGAATTCGAGCCACCACCGACACACGCAATAAGAACATCGGGCAGTCGCCCTTCCTGTTCAAGGATCTGCTGGCGGGCTTCACGTCCGATCACGCTTTGATAGTCGCGCACCATTAGCGGGTAGGGATGTGGGCCGAGTGCGCTGCCGAGCAGGTAATAAGTATCGCCGACGTTCGTCACCCAGTCGCGCAGCGCTTCGTTGATCGCATCTTTCAGCGTGCGCGAGCCGGCATTGACTTCGCGAACTTCCGCGCCGAGCAGTTGCATGCGAAAGACGTTCAACGCCTGCCGGCGCATGTCTTCCGCGCCCATATAGACGACGGATTCGAGACCGAAGAGCGCGCAGACGGTTGCAGTCGCGACACCGTGCTGGCCGGCGCCTGTCTCCGCGACGATGCGTTTCTTGTTCATGCGCCGCGCGAGCAGCACCTGACCGATACTGTTGTTGATCTTGTGCGCGCCGGTGTGAAGAAGATCTTCGCGCTTCAGATAGACTTTGGCGCCGCCGCAATACTCTGTCAGTCGTGCAGCGCGAAAGAGTGGTGTCGGCCGACCGGCATAGTTCTTCAGTAACTCCTGGAGCTCTAATTGAAACGATTGGTCGTCACGACTGGCGAGATACGCCATCGTCAGCTCCTCGAGCGGCGCCATCAGCGTCTCCGGCACAAAGCGACCGCCATACTGCCCCCAGTGACCGAGTCGATCAGGCTGTGTGATTGCGGAAGACATTATCTGTGTAATCTGTGGCTAAACTCCGGGCAGCTTTTCCTGTAACGGCGGCGCGACCGACACGCGATCGCGTCCGGAGTTCTTCGACACATACAACGCTTCGTCACTCGCCGAGTAAAGCGCGCGCTCCGACGTCGCATTCTCCGGACAGCCAGCCACACCAATACTCACCGTGACCGTCCCCACACCCTCGACACGCTTACTACTCAGCACCGAGCGCAAACGCTCAGCCGCCGTCACCGCACGATCCAGATCGACACCAGCCAGCAACAACGCAAACTCTTCACCACCGAGCCGCGCAGCCGTATCGTTATCACGCGAGACTTCCTTTAACGTCTGCGCGATCTGCCGGATCACACTATCACCAACCGGATGCCCAAACTTATCATTCACTGACTTCAAGTGATCGATGTCGAGCATCAACAACGCACACGGCACGCGATAACGCCGCCAGCGCTCAACCTCGCGCGCGAGCGCCACACGAAAGCGACGACGATTCGCGAGACCAGTCAGCGAATCCAAATCAGCATCGGCCCTGAGTCGATCTATCTTCTGCCGCAGCAACACTAGCTGCTGCGTTCGCTCGATCAGGAGATCAGCTTCAGCCGGCAATGAGAAGTAATCGAAAGCACCATCCTCCATCGCCGCACGCCGCACCGGAACTGAAGACGGCTCAGGTCCCGCCAGCAGCAGCGGGATTCCATCTTCGGCCTGGGCCAGCATCTTCGCGAGCTCTCTGACTCGCAGTCCGCGAGTCGCCGTATCAGCAATGACGAGATGTGGCCGCGTACGGGTAAGCGAGACGATCGCGGCGGTGCCGTTTGAAACACCAAACACATCGATGCCTCTGGTTTTGAGAGTTTCCACCAATTGCGCGCGATCGTCCGCGATCAAAAGCACACGGCCGCGCGAACGGTCGGAGGGTCGGGTAGTAGGTTCTTTTTCGGGCCTCGGGGTCATAACCACACGTAGAGAGGTCGACAAATCAAATAAGGTTGTTCGGGGAGGACGATCCGTAAGTTCTAAATTTTGGGGCAAGGGTTAGGATACTCCGCGACTGTAGGGCATCGTCAAGGCGCGGCGCGCCGCACCGCGTTTACAAATACACGCATGCGCTCGTGGTTCTTTTTTCCGGGCGTGTCTTCGAGCGCACTACACGCGTCGACGGCGAAAGGACGCACTGTTTTTATGGCATTTTCCACATTTTCGGGCGACAAGCCGCCCGCGAGAAAAAGTTTAGGGATCGTCGAGGCGGCCTGCTTTGCAACTGACCAGTCAAACACCTGGCCGGTGCCGCCACGCAGGCGCTCGTGTTTAGTGTCGAGCATGATTCCTTCAACGTCGTACGCCTGGGCTGCTTGGATATCGAAGGTGTCGGTCACCGCGAATGTTTTGATGATGTAGTAGCCGTTGAATGTGTCGCAGTATTTTGGCGACTCGTCGCCGTGCAGTTGCAGCGCTCCAAGACCAGCTTCCCGCATGATGCCTTGCACGTCGACTGATTCCTCATTGACGAAGACTCCGACTTTGAGCACTGAACTCGGAAGTTGTTTGACAATCTCGCACGCCTGTTGTGGTGTGATATAGCGCGGGCTCGGTTTGTAGAAATTGAAACCGAGCATATTTGCACCCGCGTCGACAGCAGCGAGCGCGTCCTCGAGATTCGTGATGCCGCAGATCTTGACGTACGTCATTTGAGACCTCTGAAACTGCGGAGTGCCTGCTCCGGATCCTCGGCACGCATCAACGTCTCACCGATCAGGAACCCGCGGTATCCCACGTCGTGCAGACGTTTCAGATCATCGGAGTTTTTCAATCCACTCTCACTAATCAGCAAAGCTTCAGACGGCGCTTCGCGGGCGAGTGACAGCGACATCTCTAGCGACACTTCAAATGTCCGTAGATCACGATTATTGACACCGATCAGCTTCGCACCACACGCTGCGGCACGTTTCATTTCCTCACTTGTATGAACTTCCACCAACGCGTCCATTTGCAATTCGTCTTCAGCGAGCCGCCTGAGCCGCACGAGCAACTCATCATCAAGCGCAGCAACGATCAGCAGAATCGCATCAGCACCCGCAGCGGCCGATTCATAAACCTGATACTCCTCGACGATGAAATCTTTCCGCAGAACCGGCAGGTCAACTGCGGACTTCACCTGCCGAAGATCTTCGAGGGAACCCGCAAAGTAATCTTCTTCGGTCAGCACAGACATCGCAACCGCGCCACCTGCCCGATACGCCCGCGCGATTTCGATCGGATTTGCCCCCTCGCGAATGATCCCCTTCGAAGGCGAACGCCGCTTGAACTCAGCGATGATATTGATCCCGTCGATCTCCAAAGCACGACGAAACGCGTGCGGACGCACGCGACTCTTCGCCTCACGCACCCGTTCTCGCTTCCTCGCGATTATTTCCGACAGCACATTCATATCTCAACACAAATCCGCGTCTTTCAATCCGCGTTAATCCGCGGTCAACTCGTCGCCTCGATCAGCAGCTTCAACTTGCGCCTCGCCTCTCCACTATCGATAGCCTCCGCCGCGAGCTTCGCGCCCTCACGTAAATCTGCCGCAGCGCCACCGAGAAACAGCGCCGCCGCCGCATTCATGATCACGAGCGCCCGCGCTTCATCGCGGCGCTCACCCGCGAGCACTGCGCTCACAATCTCCGCATTCGCCTCCGCGTCACCACCACGCAAATGCTCGATCGCCCCAACCTCAAACCCAAAATCCTGCGGCCCAATCTCAAGCGTCTTCACTTCACCGCCCTGCGCTTCAGCAACTTGCGTCTTGCCCGCCAGCGTGATCTCATCCAAACCATCCTCACCATGGACCACCCACGCGCGCTCCGTCCCCAGTCCCGCCAGCACATGCGCCAGCTTCTCCGCGAGATCTTTGCGCCACACACCGATGATCTGCCGCGGCGCGCCCGCCGGATTACTCAACGGCCCGAGCAGATTGAACGTCGTGTGAATACCGAGCTGCCGTCGAATACCCGCCACGCGCGCGGTCGCACCATGAAAGAGCGGCGCAAACATGAAGCAGATCCCGATCTCGTTCAGCGCGTTCTCGGAAACGAGCGGTATCGCGGAAACATTCACACCAAGCGCCGTCAGCAGATCCGCACTTCCAGACTTGCTACTCGCCGCACGATTGCCATGCTTCGCCACCGGCAGTCCCGCGCCCGCAATCACAAACGCCGCCGCAGTCGAGATGTTGAAAGTCTTCGCGCGACTCGATCCCGTTCCCGCGGTGTCGATAAAACACCGGTGCTGCGAGATCACGCGCAAGGCCCGCGAGCGCAGTCCTTCAGCCATTCCCATCAACTCATCGACCGTCTCACCTTTCGCCGCGAGCGCCACCAACGCTCCAGAGATCTGCGCGTCAGTCGCGTCAGCATCAAGCAAAGCCTCGAGCAGAGCGAAAGCCTCTTCGCGGCTCAGATCCTCGCGGCGTACGAGCCGCGCAAGAAAGTCAGTTAAAGGATGAATAGCCACGGTGAGTCAGAGTTTCAAAAAGTTTGCGAGTAATTGCTTGCCGTCGGAAGTCAGGATCGATTCGGGATGAAACTGAACTCCTTCCACTTTCAACTCACGATGACGCAACCCCATGATGATGTCGCCGGTGTAAGCCGAAATCTCGAGAGACGACGGCAGTGATTCCCTCTCAACAATTAGCGAGTGATAGCGGCCCGCGAGAAAGTGATCGCCCAGCCCGGCAAAGATCGTCTTTCCGTCGTGACAGACTTCCGACGCTTTGCCGTGCATCAGCTCCGGCGCGCGCACAACTCTGCCGCCAAACGCCTGGCCGATCGCCTGGTGGCCTAAACACACACCAAGCAGCGGGATCTTTCCGGCGAAGCGCTGGATCACATCGAGCGTGATTCCCGCATCGTTCGGAGTTCCCGGTCCGGGCGAGATCACGATGCGCTCCGGGCGCATGTGATTTTCAATCTCACTGAGCGTGACGCGATCGTTGCGACGCACTTCAACCGCCGCGCCCAGTTCGCCGAGATACTGGACGAGGTTGTAAGTAAACGAATCGTAGTTGTCGATTACTAAGAGCATCTTTTATTAGCCACGGATGAACACGGATTTACACAGCTAACCAATCTATTAATTTCTGATCCGTGATCATCCGTGAAAATCCGTGGCTCATTTCTTACACGGACTAACAGCAGCGCGATTGATCTTTACCGGCTTCTCCGGCTTATCACCTTCGACCGGCGCCTGGTTGATCGCATCAACGATTTCCATGCCTTTCGTCACCGTGCCAAACGCAGCAAACTTGCTATCGAGATGCGGCGCAGGCGCGACGAGTATGAAGAAGTGAGTCGTGGCGCTATTCGCCTCTTCAGTACGCGCCATCGATACAATGCCGCGAACATGCTTCACGAGACCCGGCTCATCAGGCAGTTTGTGACTCATGCGCTTCGCGAGCGCCTCGCTCCACTTCTCACTCGTCTGCAGATTCCCACCCTGAATCACAAACCCTTTGACCACGCGACTAAACGTCGTCGTATCGAGCGCGCCCGTAGCCGATAGATTCAAGAAATTCCTCGTGGCCTGCGGTGCGTTCTCAGGCATCATCGCAATCTCGATCGGACCTAATTCCGTATCGAGCGTAACGCACTGCCCCGCCATCGCTTCGAGCGACGCAGCATCGAACGGGTCACCCGCGGGCGTCGGCGTCGCCGTTGCGCGTGCATTCGCCTTCTTCGGCGGCTCAATCTGATTATTCGACTGCGCATACACAGCCGTCATCATCATCAACAACGTCAACCCTGCGATCCAAATCCTGTTCATCATGTAAAATCCTGTAATCCTGTCTAAAGCCCTCTCTGCGCCATTTCAATCGCGCGAAACATCGCCCGCGCCTTGTTCACCGTCTCCGCATACTCATGCTCCGGTATCGAGTCAGCCACAATCCCTGCACCCGCCTGCACCATCGCGAGGCCGTCGCGCAACACGATCGTCCTGATCGCGATACACGAGTCGAGATTGTCGGCATAATCCATATACAACACGGAGCCCGCGTAAATCCCACGCCGGTCCGGCTCGAGCCCGCGAATGATCTCCATCGCGCGAATCTTCGGCGCACCCGTGACCGTTCCCGCCGGAAAACACGACGCGAGCGCATCAAATCGATCCAGCCCATCACGCAATCGCGATCTCAAACTGGTCTCCAGATGCTGCACGTGTGAATAACGTTCGACGCGCATCAGCTCATCAACCTTCACCGATCCATAATCCGAAACACGCCCGAGATCGTTGCGGCCGAGATCAACCAGCATCATGTGCTCGGCGATCTCCTTCTCGTCCGTTCTCAAATCTTCGCTCAACACCCAATCTTCCGTTTCGGTCGCGCCACGTTTTCTCGTGCCCGCGATCGGACGGTAGTCGAGTCGCTGTCCACGGCAACGAACCAGCATCTCCGGCGAAGCGCCGACGACAGTCTCATCACCGAGTCGCATATAGAACATGTACGGTGACGGGTTGATGGCGCGCAATGCTCGATAGATCTGCAAAGGATCGCCGTCAAACTGCGCCGAGAACCGCTGCGAGAGCACGACCTGGTAACAGTCGCCGGCCGCGATGTGCTCCTTCACCTGTCGCACACCTTCTTCGAAGGCACGACGAGTCCAGTTTGATTGCAGCGAGATGTTTTCAACGTTTTCGTTCTGCGGTTGCGCACGCGGCGGGGCGCCTGTTTCGAAGATCCGGTTCTCGAGTTCTTTCGTGCGCGCCACAGCCTCATCGTAAAGCTCGCGCAGACGCTCATGACTGCCGCCTGCTTCTTCAGTAAAGACGATCGAGACGATCTCGAGTCGCTGCTTGACGCGATCGAAGGCAATCACGTTTCGATAAAACATCCAGACAGCGTCAGTCGGTGGATCCAGCGGCTGCGTGTGATCGTCGCGCAAAGCAGGCTCAAACCACTGCGCCGCGTCGTAGCCGATATAACCAACTGCGCCACCGGCAAACGGAACGAGAGCCGGACGGCGTGCGAGCGAGCGCCCGCGGAAGTAGTCGCGGACCCACTCAGTCGCGGGCTTCAGGAACGATTCGGTCTTGCCGCCACGCTCGACGATCGTCTGCATGCCCTTGCCGCGCACGATCATCTCGGGCTCAGCGCCGAGGAACGAGTAGCGCGCGATGCGCTCACCACCTTCGACCGACTCGAGCAGGAACGCGTATGGCGAATCGCCGGCGATGCGCATGAACGCGCCGACGGGCGTGTGCAGGTCCGCCAGCACCGAGCGCACCACAGGCACAACATTGCCCTGCCGCGCCTCGCGCTCAAACGCTTCGAACGATGGTGGCTGAAGGTCAAGCATATCCTGTCAATCTTGTAAATCCTGCAATCCTGTCTAACTGTTTATCTCAACCGCGTACCATTGAGCCAATGTCCACCATCAACAACCAGCACAACACCATTGATAAAACTCGCCGCATCAGAACAAAGAAACACCGCCGCCTTCTCAATATCCGCGATTCTCCCGAAGCGCCCGACCGGAATCTTCTTCAGCAGACGATCCTTCACCGGTTGGGGCACGAGACGCTTCATCCCCTCCGTGTCTTCGATTGGACCAGGCGCGATGGCGTTCACGCGTATGCCGTATCGTCCCCACTCGACCGCGAGATTGCGCGTCAACGCATCCACCCCCGCCTTCGCCGCCGACACATGAAGCTGCATCGGCGTCGCGAGGTAGTGGAGCGTCGCCGAAATGTTTAGGATTTGCCCGCGATGCTCTTTCAGTTGTGCAAAAGCCGCACGGCAGACGTTGAATGTGCCCTTCAGATCGATATCGACCACAGTTCCAAAACCATTGGGCGACAACTCCTCCGCGGCGCAAAGAAAGTTTCCCGCCGCGCCATTCACGACGATGTCGATTTTGCCGAGCCGCTCGACAGTTTGCGCGACTGCTTTTTCGACTTCCTCCGGCTGGCGCACGTCAGTAGCAACGGCAATCGCCTTCCCCCCATTATCGTTGATCGCCTGTGCCGCGGGTTCGAGATGATCCAACTTCCGACTGACGAGTGCTACACTTGCTCCTGCCTCAGCGAGTGCACGCGCGACACCGCCCGTGATGCCTGTGCCGCCGCCCGTGACGAACGCCACGTGCCCCTGCAAAATTCCTTCGTTGAAGATTGTTTCAGTCATATTCTGATCCGCGTTTATCCGCGAAAATCCGCGGCTAAAATAGCCTCTTCCAATTTAAATTTTCCCTCGTATAAAGCCTTCCCCACGATCACACTGTCAACACGTTCATCACCCGCATCACGCAGATGTTCAATATCATCGAGACTCGAAACGCCACCAGACGCTGTCACACGAACATTCGCCGCTCCAGCTACCGCGAGTGTCTGCTCGATGTTTGGTCCAACGAGTGTGCCGTCGCGGGCGATGTCGGTGTAGATGATTCGTTCGACGCCACACTCTGCAACCGATCGCGCCAGGTCTGTGGCCATCAACGGCGTCGCGGTTTCCCAGCCGCGTGTCATCACGCGACCATCACGGGCGTCAATCCCGACACCGATCTTCGAGCCAAAGCTGCTCACGAACTCTTTTAACCTTGCCGGCGCTTCCGCTGCCACAGTTCCGAGTACAACGCGCGTCACACCCGCATCGCAAAGCTGTTGCACATCGTCGAGCGAACGGACACCGCCACCAAATTCAATCGGAACGTCTACCGCTTCAATGATCTCTCGCACCACCGCACGATTGCGTGAGCCCGCCTCGTTGAATGCTCCATCGAGATCGACAACGTGAATCATCTCTGCGCCCGCGGCGGCAAACTTGCGCGCAACCTGAACCGGATCGTCATTGTAAACAGTCACATCAGACTTCCGCCCCTGCAACAGCCGCACACATAACCCACTTCTGAGATCGATTGCAGGAATGATAAGCATCGCTACATTAAGACCACTCCTTGGAGTGCGGCGGCCTGGCGCCGCTTTGTTCGCGCGCGGAGCGCGCCATCTTAGCTACGGCGCTCCGCGCCGGACTAAGGCGGCGCCAGGCCGCCGCACTCCAAGGAGGTTAATGATCATTGACGAGCTTCAAAACCTCATCGAACAACAAACCATTCGTCGCGACTGCATTGCCGCCGTCGGCCGTGCGCTCGCCGCGCCAGTCAGTAAACGTTCCGCCAGCCTCCTCCATGATCGGCAACAGTGGTGCGCAGTCCCACAAGTTCATAACCGGATCCAGCATCACATCCGCGCGGCCAGTCGCGACCAGAACGTAACCATAACAGTCGCCCCACGTTCGACTCACCTTCGCACGTTCCTGCAGCACTTCAGTCGCGCGTCCAAAGCTAGTTGACAACAAAAGTGCGTCCTTCAACTGAGCCGTGGTCGAAACACACGCCGGCTCGCCATTCAAAAAACACCCGACTCCCTTCGCGGCCGAAACGATCTCACCGAGCGTCGGAATATTCACGACCCCCACCATCATCTGGCCTTCGATCTCGACCGCGATCAAAACTCCATACAGCGGAACGCCATGCACAAAAGCAAACGTGCCGTCGATCGGATCGAGTATCCAGCGACGCCCTGACGTACCCTGCAACTCACCTTCTTCTTCACCGAGAATTCCATCATCAGGAAACCGCTCGCCGATCCGCCTCCTCAGGTAACTCTCAGCCTCTCGATCTGCGATCGTGACGTAACTACCGTCAGACTTCGTGCTCGTCTCCGGCTTTTTGCGAAAGTACTGCAACGTGATCTCGCCCGCCCCACGCGCGAGATCGACTGCGAATTCGAGCAATTCATTAAGCTGGGTTTTCACTTTGACTCTTTCTGCGTTTTCCGAGTTCCTGCGCAATGTCGTTGAGACTCACACCACGCGCGACCAGCAACACCAGCAAGTGATACACGAGGTCGGCTGTCTCCGCAGCCAGTCGCGCGTCGTCATCATTCTTCGCCGCGATGATCGTCTCAGCGGATTCCTCGCCGACCTTTTTCAGTATCTTATCGAGACCTTCTTCAAAGAGATAAGTCGTGTACGAACCGGAAGGCCGCTCGCGCTCACGACTCTGAATCAACTCATACAGCCCGTCCAACAAAGCACCAAGCGACTGCTGTGTTCCCGTGTCAAAACACGAAACAGCGCCGGTGTGACACGCCGGTCCGGCAGGCTTCACCAGAACGATGATCGCATCGCGATCACAATCGAGCGCAAGACTCACGACCTCCTGCGTGTTGCCCGACGTCTCGCCTTTATGCCAGAGCTCGTTTCGCGATCGCGACCAGAACCACGTCTGACTGGTTTCAAGCGTGCGCGCGAGACTCTCACGATTCATGTAAGCGAGCGTGAGTACTTCGCGAGTCGCAGCGTCCTGCACGATCGCTGGTACCAGCCCGCGATCGTCAAAGCGAATCTCGTCGAAGTTGATCATCGTACTTCCAGTCCACGACTTCTCAGGTAACTCTTCACATCGCCGATCGACAGCTCGCCAAAGTGAAACAGTGATGCCGCGAGCACGGCACTCGCGCCGCCCGCAGTCAGCGCGTCATAGAAATGTTCGACTCGACCTGCCCCGCCGGAAGCGATCACCGGAATTCTCACCGCATCCGAAACTGCACGCGTCAACTCGATATCGTAACCATTGCGCGTCCCATCGCAATCCATGCTCGTCAACAGTATCTCACCAGCGCCGAGCTGCTCAGCGCGCATCGCCCATTCAATCGCGTCGAGTCCGACGGGCCTTCGACCACCGTGCGTGTACACTTCCCAACCGCCCTGCTCACGCCTGCGCGCGTCGATCGCAACGACAACGCATTGGCTTCCAAAAGTCTCCGCACATGCTTTGATCAGCTCCGGATCTTCGACAGCGGCGGTGTTCAAAGTGATCTTGTCGGCGCCGGCGCGCAGTATCGCGCGAATGTCTTCGACCGATCGCAAACCGCCGCCGACAGTAAACGGAATAAACACCTCGTCAGCAACGCGACGCACGAGCTCGGCAACGATATCGCGGCGATCCGAGGAAGCGGTAATGTCGAGAAACGTCAGCTCATCAGCGCCTTCCACATCGTAACGCTTCGCCTGCGCCACCGGATCACCCGCATCCGTCAATGAGACAAAGCGAATGCCTTTGACGACACGGCCGTTATCAACATCGAGACATGGAATGATCCGTTTTGCGAGCATCTGCGTTATCCGTGGCAAAGTTTTTCAACATCTGCAACCCAACCTCCTGGCTCTTCTCGGGATGAAACTGCACACCACAAACATTCCCCTCCGCCACTACCGACGCATAACGCACGCCATACTCAGTCTCACCCACAACCACTCGCTCATCGACGGGCTCGCAGTAAAACGAGTGCACGAAGTAACAAAACGATCCCTCTTCCACACCTTCAAACAACTGGTGCGCTCGCTGCTGATGAATGCGGTTCCAACCAACATGCGGCACGACCAGATCACCGCTGAACCTCCGCACGCTTCCACGCAACAGCCCCAACCCTCTTGTCGATCCAAACTCCTCCGACTCATCAAATAGCAACTGCATCCCCACACAAACACCCAGTAACGGCGTCCCCTCGCTCACTGTTTCCTTCACTAAAAGATCGAACCCACGTTCCTTCAGCGCCTTCATGCACGCAGCAAACGCACCGACACCCGGCAACACGAGCCGCTCAGCCTTCCGCAACACACTCTCATCGCCACTGATGATCGCCTCGCAATCCATCGCCGCAAACGCCTTCTCAACCGAGCGCAGATTCCCAACACCGTAGTCGATGATCACTACACTCACAACGACCCTTTCGTGCTCGGAACCCCCAGGATGCGACTATTTCGCTCGACTGCCTGCCGCAACGCGTGCGCCGAAGCCTTGAACGTGCCTTCGAGAATGTGATGCGTGTTGCGCCCGCGCAGGCAATCGATATGAAGATTGAACTTCGCCGTCTCCGCAAACGAGCGCCAGAAGTGCTCAGCAAGCTCGACTGAGAAGTTTCCAATCATCTGCCGCCGCGTCGGTACTTCGTAAACCAGATAAAACCTACCGGACAGATCGATCACGGAGCGACACAGCGCCTCATCCATCGGCACTACCGCCTCACCATAACGATTGATCCCCGACTTATCCCCAAGCGCCTGCACTAGCGCCTGGCCCAACGTGATCGCGATGTCTTCGACCGAATGATGATCGTCGATCTCGAGATCGCCATTGCACACCACCTGCAAGTCGAACAAACCATGCTTCGCAAACAACTCGAGCATGTGTTCGAGAAACGGCAAACCGATCGAGACACTCGACTGCCCGCAGCCGTCGAGATTGAGCTCGACACGCACATCCGTCTCTTTCGTCTTGCGATGGACGTTTGCGATTCGTGGTTCCATTTGTTTAGCCACAGACTTCACGGATTGATTTTAGAAAGTGATCATTCTCTTCGGGTGTGCCCACGTTGAATCGAAAATAGTCGCTCAACATCGGATAACCACTAACATCACGAACGAGAATGTCGCGCGCCAGTAACTCCCCGAAAATTTGCGCCGGATCCGTGGCTGTCTGCACCACCATGAAGTTCCCTTTTGAAGCCACGGGAGTTAAACCGTTGACCGTTGACAACTCTGCAAACAACCGATCACGCTCGCTGATGATCTGTTTCACAAGTGGCCGCAGTTCGCTTTCATAATTCTCGATCGCGACTTCAGCAGCGGTTTGCGAAAGCGCGTTCAGGTTGTAAGGCAGCACGGCCTTCCGGATCTCGCGAGCAAGGTCCGGAGATGCGAGCAGGTATCCGACGCGCAATGCTGCGAACGCCATCGCTTTCGAAAACGTGCGTAACACAATGAGGTTCTCGTGATCCTGCAATAGCGGCACGACTGAGTCTTCGGCGAATTCGTGATAGGCCTCATCGATCACAACCAATCCTCGAGAGGTGTCGAGTAAAGCTTTCAGCGCACCGTCATCGATCACACAGCCGGTCGGGTTGTTCGGCGAACAGATGATCGTAACGTCGGGTTGTTTCGCTGCGACGGTCTTCAGCAGTGCTTCGCTGTCGAATTGCAAGTCGTGCGTGAGGGGAACACTCTCGACTTCGCCGCCAAGCACGGTTGTGATCTGCCGGTAGAGCGCGAAGGTCGGTTCCGAAATCAGCACCCGCTTTCCCGTTGACACAGTCACCATCAGCAAAGCTTGTATCAGCTCGTTCGAGCCGTTGCCGGCGATCACACCGTCGGGCTTCCACCCGGCAAAGCGCGCGAGCGTTTCGTGCAGACTAGCAGGGACGAAGTCGGGATACCGCGACCACTTGCGGGCAGCGCAGCGGCGCAGCACTTCTTCTTTTATGCGCGCGGGCGCGTCCCAGGGATTCTCGTTCTGGTTGATCTTCACTGTGGCGCGATGAGGTGAAAGCGAGTACGCCCGCAACGCACGCACGGCTGGCTTGATGGAATCGAGCACTTCCTTCATAAATTTTGTGCTTTTTGCGCCTCTCTATCTTTCCTAATCAACGCAGAGCTTGCGTGTCCGCCGAGCCCTTCACATTCCGCCAGCACCGCCACGCTCTCCGCCACATCCGCAAACGCCTCCCTTGAGTACTGCAACAAACTCGTTCGCTTCACAAAATCATAAACCCCGAGCGCCGACGAAAACCGCGCCGTCCGGCTCGTCGGGAGCACATGGTTTGGACCAGCGAGATAATCACCAACCGCTTCAGGCGTGTAACCACCGTAGAAGATCGCGCCTGCATGTCGAATCTTTGCGGCAACTGCTTCATCATCACTCGTAACGATCTCGACATGCTCGGGCGCCAGCTCATTCACAAGCGCACACGCCTCATCCAACGTCTTAACCAGAACGATCGCGCCGTAATCTCTTAACGACGATTTGATGATCTCACGTCGCGGCAGTAACTCGGCTTGCCTTTCCACTTCCTCCGCCACACGCTTCGCGGTGGACTCACTCGTCGTGATCAAAACGGCCGACGCGTCTTCACCATGCTCCGCCTGGGCTAGCAAATCAGCCGCGATGAACTCAGCACTCGCCGTCTCATCCGCCACGATCACAACCTCAGTCGGCCCTGCAATCGCATCAATCCCAACTACTCCAAACACGATCTTCTTAGCGGCCGCGACATACTTATTGCCCGGCCCGGTGATCTTATCGACACGCGGCACACTCTCTGTCCCAAAAGCGAGGGCTGCAATCGCGTGGGCGCCACCAACCGCATAAACCTCTTTGACACCGAGCTCGAGCAACGCTGCCGCGACTGCGGGACTCTCCGATAAGGTGCGTGGCGGCGTCGTGACGACGATCCGCTCAACACCCGCGACCTGCGCCGGCACCACATTCATCACCACCGACGACGGATACGCTGCCGTTCCTCCCGGCACGTACAACCCGACTCGCTCGAGCGGCGTGATGCGCTGGCCCAACTGCACTCCTTCCCTCGGACTAAAACTCCACGACTCCTCAACCTGCCGCTCGTGAAACTCTCTAACATTCTCAATCGCCTCACGCAGCGCACGCCGCACACGTTCATTAGCCCCCGCCGCACACCTCCGCAGCTCCTCCTCACTGACCCGTAGTTCTTTCAACTCAACCTTATCAAACCGCGACGTGTACTCGATCAACGCCGCATCCCCACGCACACGCACATCCTCAACAATCGCCCCAACAACCCTCATCAACTCCTCATCAAACACAACGGATCGTTGTGCCAGACGCTCCACCAACTCCATCTTGTTAATCCGGTAAATCATGTAATCCTGTCTAATTAGATCACCGCCTCGAGCGCCTGAACTAATCTCCCAACCTTATCACTCTTCAACTGGTAACTCGCACGATTCACCACCAATCGCCCGGTCGACTCCGCAATCTCCTCAACCACCGTCAACCCGTTCTCGCGCAACGTCACTCCCGTCTCAACCAAATCAACGATCATGTCCGCGAGTCCGAGCGCCGGCGCGAGCTCGACCGATCCGGAAAGCTGAATAATCTCCACCGGTATCCCGCGCGCCCCAAAATGCGCGCGCGCAATCTGCGCATACTTCGTCGCCACGCGAATCATCCCCAGCACGTTCGTCATCGCGTGGGCATCCGCCGCAGCCACGACAATCCGACAACGCGCAATCCCGAGGTCGAGCGGCAACAACAGATCAGCCTCCGTTTCGAGCAACACATCACGCCCGACAATCCCACAATCCGCAATCCCATGCTCGACATAAACCGGCACGTCCGCCGGCTTCACAAAGATAAATCGATACTGCCGCGTCTCGTCCATAAGCGCGAGCTTTCGCGAATTAACACCATCATTCAAGTGAATACCCGCACGCGCCAGCAGCGCGAGCGCGCTCTCCTGCATCCGTCCCTTTGCGATCGCGATCGTAATCATCTTTCCTGGGCGATATTGCGTCCGAGCACTTCAGTCAGCGCGTCGAGATTGAGCACAAAGCCGACCGCAGGCTCGGCGCGCCCGAAGCTGCCTGTTAGACCATCGTAACGGCCGCCGCGCCCGACACTCGCTCCCGCGCCATGCACGAAGATCTTCAAACTCAAACCGGTGTAATAGTCGAGACTTGAGACGTCGCCGAGATCGATCTCGAACGAGTCCTCGAAACCGAGCGACTCGATCTCCGTCCAGAGCTCTTCGAGTGAATCGAGTGCCGCAACGGATCGTGCGTTTGTGATCGTATTGCGGGCAGTTTGAATGACGTTGCGTTTGCCGGTGAGTTGCGTGGGTTGTGAAAAAGCGCGTGCTTCGGGGTTGTCGTAGCTTTTCAGGAAGCGCTGCAACTCGGCAGTTTCGCGTGTATCGATCAGGCGCCGGAGTTGTTCACGCGCCGGCTCTTCGAGATTCAGGTGCGCCGCGACGCCGTTGAAGATCTCGACGTTGTTAATCGTGATGCAATAACGTGATTGCAGATTGAGTCGCGACAGGATCTCGGCTGCCAGGCGTAACACCTCGAGATCCGCAGTCTTGCCGCCCGTGCCGATCAGCTCGCAGCCGAGTTGCGTGTTTTCACGACGCCACTCAGCGTGCGATTGTGTTTGCTGTCGAAAGACAGGCGCCGCATAACAGAAGCGCAGCGGGCGCGGGCGCTCAGACAAGAGCGTCGCGGCCATGCGCGCCACGGAGCTCGTCACATCAGGTCGAAGCGCAAGCAGACGCCCGTCGTTATCAGTAAAACGGAAGCCGCGTTGTGCTTCACGCTGACCCATTCCCTGCTCGAAGAGGTCGTAATAATCGACCGACGGCGTGATCACCTCCTCGTAATTCCAGGCCTGAAAGACCGACATCGCGACGTCTTCGACAGTGCGGCGCAGGCGCGCCTCGGCGCCGATGTAGTAACGCATTCCGGCTGGAATTCTTGAGGTCATTGTATTCAGTCTAAAAGCAAAACCCGCCACCGGCTTTGGCTTCCGGCAGCGGGTTTTTGGAAATCGTTTTTGCGCTTCTTAGCTTGCTTCTGTCAGCGCCGCGAACACGATCGCCAGCCCGCCACCGGTGTGGTGGTGATGCCAGTGCGCATGATGGCCGCGATCGGTCGTAAACATCGTGCTCCGGCTTATACCCGAGACGCCAGAGGCTTGTCAAATACTTAGACAGGATTTACAAGATTTTTCCAGGATGAACAAGTCTTAGTTAATCTTGAAAGAATCTTGTAAATCCTGTCTAAAGCTACCCTCCGGGAATGAACGGCCTTGATTGCACAATGTAGATCTGCCCCTTCATATACGCCCACTCAATGTCTTGATCGCGCGCGCCAAACACGCGCTTGATGGCCGTCGCCGCACGCACCAGTCGACGTACAACGTCATCAGTCAACACCACGCGATCGCCTTCGATCGGCACTTCCTTCACGCCGCCATTCTCATCAAACGTCAACAAACTATCCTCAGCCGAGCGCGTCAACACCTGGACAGCATTAGTGCGCGGGCGAAAGAGTATCTGCTCCGCGATGCGCTGCCCTTCCACCACCTTGATCCCGAGGCCGCGTTTAGCGCTGATGTAGATCACACCCTTGTTGTCATTGTCGAACGGATCGGTGCTGATCATTACGCCCGAGCTCTCAGAGTTGATACCCTCCTGCAACAGCACCGCCATGAAGATCTTCGAGTGGTCCACATTCGCCCGTTCACGCGCTTCGTAAGCTTCAAAATTCCACAACGAGGCCCACACCTTCCTGATCGCATCAATCAACTGCTGTTCGCCGCGTACGTTCGGCACAGTCGTATACAAACCAGCGCCACTGAAGTTCGTCAAGTCTTCTGAATTCGAAGAGCTGCGCACGAACAATCCCTTGTCTGCATATTCACGCGCGATCTTCTCCAGCACTTTTTTTCGCAACTCGGGATCAAACTCAGCACTCTCGATCTTCTGCCGCAGTTGGACCAGTTGCTCGCGACGGTACGCCGGGTCGTGCACAAACTTCTGATCATTCAGCAATCCGTAGATCGTGTCGTCCAGATTATTGCGCTTGATGAAATCGTCATAATAGTAAAACGGAATCGTGAAACCGCTCGGCACGATGATGCCGGGCAGACGCGCGTTCAGCACCTCACCGAGATTTGCCGACTTGCCGCCAAACGCGAGACTCGATCGCGAACGTTGCTCGGCGAGACTCAACAGTCGCGTCTCCGTAAGGTCGGAACGCGGCTTCATCACGTCGGTTCGTTCCTTCAGACGGCGTTCATACTCGCGCAACTGGTCCATGTCGGCGCGCTTGATCGTGTAGTTCTCGCGCAACGTTTCGAACGATACCCACCAGCCGTCGTACTGCTTCAACAACTCTTTCGCGTTTTTGATGTACGCGTTGGGAATGCCCCAGCCTTTCGCCAGCAGGTTGATGTGTGAAAGCGGTGTTGAGGGCTGCGACGTGATGATGCCGGCGACTGGCGGGAGCTGCACCGGCACTTCGTCAAGCACGAGGATCTCGTTGAAACCGATTTCGACGTGATCGTCGAGCTTGGGAATGATGTGAATGCGGCCGAGTCCCTTCGCGATGTTGAGTGCCTGGTAAGCCTGCTCTGCCGCGATGTCGCTTTGCAGTACGCGCTGCATGCCAGTGAGCGCACGCGTCGCTTCCTCCTGTCGCAGCGAGTTTGGCTTGAACGCAACTGGCGCGAAGAATGTTTTGTTGATTACGTCATACGCGAGCTGGATCTGATCGGCAGGAATCAGATCGCCTTCCCAAAACTCGAAGGTCCAACGCTTGATTGGAGTTTGATACGCGAGCGTGCCGAGAATGAAGCGGCGGTTCGGCTTGATGTAGTTGTTGACGAAGAACTCCTTGCCGCGTTCGAGTGAGAGATAAGTGCCGTTGACGAAGTCTTTGTGAAAGCTGTAGCGCTTTTTATTGACGTAGTAGATCTTGTTGCCGTCTTTGCGATCGATCACGATCATGACGTGTGGCAGAGCAAAGGGCGTGTTCGCGTCATAAACGACGGAGATCTTATTGAAGTCGGCTTGAGATCTGATCGCGGGCAGCGACTTCGGCCCCGTCTGGGCCACCACCAGCAAGTGCAGCCACAAACCTAAAAGCAGTGCGCCGATCCACTTTTTAGTCATCGTGTAATCATTTGTAGGGGTGGCCCTCTGTGGCCCCCCGTGCGTTGATTTCATTACAGCTGTTTGCTCAAACGCTCCAGCAATTTTACCAAATCATCTATATGCTGCTGCTCCGTTAGAAAGCTGTTGACGTTGACACGCAGCGCGCGTCGACCGTGCAACACCGTCGTTGTCAGCCACGCTTCACCGCTGCGCTCGATTATCTGCTGCAACCGTTGCTGTAGACGATCCTCCGCTCCATCCAATTGAAAACAACATACCGCCGTCTCAACTTCACCGACGCGCTTGAAGTTATCCAGCGTGTCGATTCTGTGCGCCAGATACTGCGTCAGCTCGATCTGACGTTCGATAGTCTTCGCGTAACCCTCGCGGCCCATGAACTTCATCGCCATCCAGAGCTTCAACGAGTTGAACCGGCGTGTGCCCATCTGCCCGTAACGAAAGAAGTCAAACTCGACGTCGGCGCCACCGCGATCTTCGCTCAGGTACTCCGGCGTCATATCAAACGCATCGCGCAACACGCGCCCGCCATCGCGCACGAGTGTCGCGCCACACGCAAACGGCACAAACATCCACTTGTGCGGATCGAACGTGATCGAGTCGGCGAGGTTGATGCCGCGCAGCTTGTCTTTGTGCTTCGGAGAGAAAGCGAGTGGTCCACCGTAAGCAGCGTCGACGTGATACCAGCAACGGTTCTCGCGTGCGATCTCCGCGAGCTCTTCGAGTGGATCGATGACGCCAGTCGATGTTGTGCCGGCAACGCCGACAACGCAGCAAGGAATTAGTCCCGCATCGCGATCTTTTCCGATCGCTTCACGCAGTGCGTCTGGAATGATGTGAAAGCGATCATCGGTTGGGATCTTTCGCACGCCTTCGCGGCCCAGGCCGAGGATGTCAGCGCTCTTGTCTATTGAGTAGTGACACTGTTCTGACGCATAGATGACTAGATCGCCGGATGCCGTGCGCACGCCGCGAGCCTTGATGCTTGCAGCAACACTGTCTCGCGCGCATTTCAGCGCGATGAGATTCGCTTCGGAGCCGCCGCTCGCGAGTGTGCCGAAGCTCTGTGGACCATAGTCCAGCAGATCGCATAGCCAGCGGATCACGCGGGCCTCGATCATTGCCGACGTTGGGCCATTGCGCCACGCGCCCGCGTTTTGATTGAGCATCGACGCGAGCGCGTCAGCCCAGACACCAATCGGCAGAGGCGTTGGGTTGAACTGGCCGAAGTAGCGCGGGCTTGGGACGTCCATCGCGTTCGGGGCCACATCGTTTTTGAAACGTGCGAGGATCTCTTCGAGCGCGATCCCCTTCTCTGGCAACGGCTCGTCGAAGAGTTTTTCCAGATCTGCGGGAGTGGCTTCGGGCGTTACGCGGCGCGTCGCGAGTCCCGCCACGTGATCAGCAATAATCTGTGCGACTGCAGGTCCGAGGAAACGGTGTTGCTCAACAAAATCGTCAATCATGATCTATGCTTCGGGTATGAATCGCTTCGAGCAAGCATTGGTATCGAACATGGGGAGCTTCAACCTGGATCTCCCCGCCGAAACCATAACACGGCTGGGGGAGTACTACAGTTTACTCACACGCTGGAATGATCGGCTACATCTGGTCGCGCCCTGCGAGCCGGAGGAGTTCGCGGTCAGGCACGTGCTCGAATCGTTGCTGCTCCTGGAACATCTACCTTCGCACGCTTCGGTTGCCGACATCGGCTCGGGTGGCGGCTTGCCGATCATCCCCTGCCTCATCGCCCGTCCAGATCTCGAAGCAACCTTAATTGAGTCGTCTCAGAAAAAGGTGGTCTTCCTTCGTGAAGCTTCAAATCATCTCCACCTCCGCACAACCATCATTGCGCACCCCTTCGAAGACATCTCCGCACCGCCCGTCTCCTTCATCACTTGTCGGGCCTTGGATCAGTTCATGCGGAAGCTATCGGCGCTGATCAACTGGGCGCCGCGAGGGAGTACGTTGCTGTTGTTTGGTGGTGAGACGTTGGGACAGCAATTGCGGCGGGCAAACGTGAATTCCAAGCGGTTCCTCATTCCGGGGTCTGAGAAACGTTACCTGTTTTTAGCCTCGGATTAACGCGGATTTAGGACGGATCGTCGCTTCGTGCGGCCGATCCGTGTCTTAAAAATCGGCGTTAATCCGTGGTTAAGTTGGCTCCTCGCGCACGACGTCTGTGGGCTTTTTATCCTCCCGCAATCCCTGGAAAGACGGGTGGCGGATGACGCCCTCGTCCGTCCACTCCGTGAACGCAATCTCGCCGACAAGCTTCGGCTCAGTCCAGACCGCCCGGCGCAGGCCGGGGTCTTTGGGGATCTCGGCGAAAGGACGTTTGTCTACGACGATGCGGTCGAGCTTTTTCTTCAGGTCGACTCGCATCTGAGTCGTGTAGCCAGTTCCGGCGCGGCCGGCGTAGATGAGTTTACCTTTATCGTAGAAGCCGAGAATCAACGAGCTGAAGGGGATGCCCTTGTCAGAAAGGGTATAGCCAGCAATCACGAACTCCTGCCGCTTAATACACTTGATCTTCATCCAGTTGCGACTACGCGTCGACTCATACGCCGAGTCAGCCAGCTTCGAGACGATCCCCTCGAGCCCGAGCTTGCAAGCTTCCTTGAAAAACTGCGCACCGTTCCCTTCGATGTGATCGCTGTAGCGAAGTATTCCACTGTCACCCAACGGCTCCAGCAACTCCGCGAGCACACGCTTCCGCTCGCGCAACGGCGTCCGCGTGAGATTGAAGCCGTCGATATAGATCAAATCGAACACGTTGAAGATAAGCCCCGCAGCGGCGCCCTTGTTGATCGAATTCTGCAAACGCTGAAAACTCGCACGCCCAGACGCATCCAGCGCCACGATCTCTCCGTCGAGTATGGCGCTCTTCAACGGCAGCGCCTTGACTGCCTTTCCTACACTCGCAAATTTCAACGTCCAGTCCTTGCGGTTGCGTGTCCAGAAGCGTACCTGCCGCCCCTCCAAATGACAGAGCAAACGGTAGCCATCAAACTTCAATTCGTGAAACCACTCCTCGCCTGAAGGCGGCTTATCAGTGAGTGTGGCGAGTTGGGGCGAAACAAATTCGGGCATCGACGCCTTGCGCGCGCCCGGAAGGTTCTTAATCTGTTTTACGTTCATGGGAGTTTTCGTGCGGCATCGAGTTTGCTATTTAGAGAATCGCTGTGCTTGGGAGTACCGAAACAAGTCAACGCGAAATGTACGCCACGCGCCTCATGACCGAGATCTATCATCTGGTCCAGCCGGGCGGACAGCATACGCTGTGTGGCCTTAGGATAAGTCGTGTGATGTCAGAACGGAAGACCAATACGCTACAGCTCGTCAACGATCTGACACCGAACCTGACGATTTGCAAGCACTGCGAGAGGATACAGAGGCAGGATAGTTTGGGGAATTAAGAGCCGCAGACTGACGCGGATGAACGCTGATCTGCGTTTATCCGCGTGAATCCGCGGCTTAAGTTTTATTCTTCGCCGTCTGAACCAGCCACGACGTCACCGTCGCTCCCAGCAGAGGGCACTACAATCGGCTCACGCGCAGGCATCACGATATCGTGACCACCCACGATATCCGGGAAGTCTTCCAGATCGCGATCACGCGCCTGATCGATCGTTTCATCACGCTCGATATCAACGTTGCGATAGTATTCCATACCCGTTCCGGCCGGAATCAACCGCCCCATGATCACGTTCTCCTTCAGCCCGCGCAGGTAGTCAACACGACCCGAAATCGCGGCCTCGGTCAGAACACGCGTGGTCTCCTGGAACGACGCCGCCGAGATGAACGAATCGGTCGAGAGCGACGCCTTCGTGATACCGAGCAGGAGCGGCTCGGCCTGCGCCACTTCGCCATCTTCCTGTCGCACGCGCTCGTTCTCGTCCTGGAAGCGGAAACGATCGACCTGCTCCTCGAGCAGAAACTCGGTGTCGCCGACTTCCTTGATCTTCACCCAGCGTAACATCTGACGAACGATCACTTCGATGTGCTTGTCGTTGATGTTCACACCCTGCAGGCGATAGACCTCCTGAATTTCGTTCACGAGGTATTCCTGCAAACGACTCATTCCCAGAACACGCAGAATGTCGTGCGGGTTCAGTGGTCCATCCATCAACGCTTCGCCGGCTCGAACACGATCGCCATCCTGCACGTTGATGTGCGTACCACGTGGGATGTCGTACTCGCGCTCTTCACCGTCGTCGCCAGTGATGATCAGCTTGCGTTTGCCCTTTGAGATCGCGCCGAGCGTAACGGTGCCGTCGATTTCAGACATGACCGCCGTCTCCGCCGGACGTCGTGCTTCAAACAGCTCGACGACGCGCGGCAAACCGCCGGTGATGTCTTTCGTCTTGGTCGTTTCGCGCGGGATCTTCGCGATGATGTCGCCCGGCTCAACGTCTTCGCCGTCCTGTACCATCAGGTTCGCACGCACAGGCATCTGGTAGGTCTTCAGCACCTTGTTGCTGGCGCTGCGAATTTCCAGACGCGGCTGCTTCTTCTCGTCAGGCGAGTCTTTCACAACCATGCGTGACTGACCGGTTACTTCGTCGACTTCTTCGTCAAACGTCACGCCTTCCTTCAGATCCTGGAACTTAACGTGTCCAGCAACTTCAGTCAGGATCGCGAACGTGAACGGGTCCCACGTGGCGAGCAGTTGGTCCTGCGTCACGCGAGCGCCGTCCTCGACGAGGATGTGCGCGCCGTAAACGATCTGGTAACGCGCGGCTTCACGGCCACGGTCGTCGATGATGATCAGCGAGCCGTTGCGGTTCATCGCGATGCGCTCGCCCTTGCGGCTCTTGACCGTTTGCAGGTCGAGATACTTGACCGTGCCGTCCTGACGAGCTTCGTGCTTAGACGACTCTTCAAGACGCGCGGTGCCGCCGATGTGGAACGTACGCATCGTTAGCTGCGTGCCAGGTTCACCGATCGACTGCGCGGCAATGACGCCGACAGCCTCACCAATCTCAACCGGACGACCAGTCGCGAGATTGCGTCCATAACACTTGATGCAGCAGCCACGACGCGATTCGCAGGTCAATACCGAACGAATGCGCACGCGCTGCACGCCCGAACGCTGAATCTCGGCAGCCAGGTCTTCGTCGATTTCCTGGTTGGCCCCGACGATCACGGAACCTTCAATCGGGTCAGTGACGTCCTCGAGCGCAGTGCGACCGACGATACGATCGCGCAGCGACTCGATTTCCTCGCCACCTTCCACAATCGCGCTGGCGGAGATGCCGCGCAGCGTGCCGCAATCGTCTTCACTGATGATCACGTCCTGGGCCACATCAACCAGCCGGCGGGTCAAATAACCCGAGTCAGCGGTTTTTAACGCAGTGTCAGCCAGACCTTTGCGAGCGCCGTGTGTCGAAATGAAGTACTGCAACACGTTCAAGCCCTCGCGAAAGTTTGCCTGAATCGGAGTCTCGATGATCTCACCCGACGGGCGCGCCATCAGACCGCGCATACCGGCAAGCTGGCGAATCTGCTGTGCGCTACCACGAGCGCCGGAGTCGCTCATGACGAGGATTGGATTGAGCTCGCCACTGGCGCGCTCGCGATCGTCCATCGCCTTGAACATCTCCTTCGCGACCTTGTCAGTCACTTCAGACCAGATCGCGATTACCTTGTTGTAGCGTTCACCGTTCGTGATGACGCCGTCGAGGTATTGTTGCTCGACTGCGATCACGTCCTTATCAGCCTTGTCGACAAGTCCCTTCTTCGCGACCGGGGTGACAAGGTCGTCAATGCCGATCGAGATGCCCGCTTTCGTCGCGTACAGGAAGCCGAGGGTCTTGAGATCGTCAAGCATCTTGACGGTCATCTCATGGCCCAGGCGAATATGCGAATAGTTAACGAGCGACTGGAGGCCTTTCTTCTTCAACGTGCCGTTGATGAATGGCAGACCGGCCGGAATCGAGTCGTTGAATATGACGCGGCCCACGGTCGTGTTGATAACGCGGCGGACGTCGTCCTGAACTGTGGCACGCAGGATGTCCTGCGGATCATGTTCCTGCACGAGATCGATCAAGTCGCCCTGGATGCGAAGCTTAATCGGTGTTTGAGTTGTAACCTCTCCGGCATCAAGGGCGAGCAAAACCTCTTCCAATGATGCAAACACACGACCTTCGCCCTTTGCTCCCGGACGATCGCGTGTCAGGTAATAAATACCGAGCACGATGTCCTGCGAAGGCACTGCGATCGGCTGACCGCTCGCAGGGCTCAGGATGTTGTTGCTCGAAAGCATCAGCACGGCCGCTTCGATCTGCGCTTCCGGACTGAGCGGAATGTGCACCGCCATCTGGTCGCCGTCGAAGTCGGCGTTGAACGCCGTACACACGAGCGGGTGAATCTTGATCGCCTTGCCTTCGACCAGCACCGGCTCAAACGCCTGAATGCCGAGACGGTGCAGAGTCGGAGCGCGGTTCAGAAGCACCGGATGCTCGCGAATCACTTCTTCGAGAATGTCCCAAACGACAGGCTCCTGCCGTTCCACCATCTCACGTGCCTGCTTGATCGTGGCGGCGTGTGCCTGCTTCTCAAGCTGGTTGTAGATGAACGGCTTAAACAACTCGAGCGCCATCTTCTTGGGCAGACCGCACTGGTGCAGTTTCAGTTCTGGACCAACGACGATCACTGAACGCCCTGAGTAGTCGACGCGCTTGCCGAGCAGGTTCTGACGGAAACGTCCCTGCTTGCCTTTGAGCGTTCCACTCAAAGACTTCAGCGGGCGATTGTTCACCCCACGCAACACACGTCCACGACGACCGTTGTCAAACAACGCATCGACTGCTTCCTGAAGCATGCGCTTTTCGTTGCGCACGATGACTTCCGGCGCACGCAGCTCCATCAGCTTCTTGAGACGGTTGTTGCGATTGATCACGCGACGATAAAGATCGTTGAGATCCGACGTTGCGAAACGTCCGCCATCCAAAGGCACGAGCGGCCGGAGCTCGGGTGGAATCACCGGGATCACGTCGAGAATCATCCAGTCAGGCCGGTTTCCTGATTTCAGGAAGCTGGTCGCGACTTTCAGACGCTTCGAGTATTTCAACTTCTTCTGCTGCGAAGTCTCTTCCCTCATCCGCTTGCGCAGATCCGTGGCGAGCTCTTCGACGTCGACCATCGCGAGCAGCTCTTTGATCGCCTCGGCGCCCATCTTCGCGACAAACTGCGCGGGATAGTCGCGCACGAGCTCGCGATAACGCTCGTCACTGACCAGCTCGCGCTCTTTCAGTCCCGGCACGTCGCCCGGATCGATCACGATGTACGACTCGAAATAAAGGACCTTTTCGAGCTCGCGCAAAGGGATGTCGAGCAAGTGGCCGATGCGGCTGGGAAGACCTTTGAAAAACCAGACGTGTGAACACGGGCTGGCCAGGTCAATGTGGCCCAGACGCTCGCGTCGCACTTTCGCCTGAGTAACTTCCACGCCGCACTTGTCGCAGATCACGCCGCGGTGCTTCATGCGTTTGTATTTGCCGCAGAGACACTCCCAATCAGCGACCGGACCAAAGATGCGCGCGCAGAAAAGACCGTCGCGCTCAGGTTTGAAGGTGCGGTAGTTGATTGTTTCTGGTTTGGTCACCTCACCATGCGACCATTGCCGGATCTTTTCCGGTGACGCAAGTGAGATACGAATAGCTTCAAAATCTGGAGCCAGTTGCGTCTTCTCTTGTTGGAATCGAAACACTTTGATTTCTCCGTTGCTATAAGCAGAAAACCTTAGACAGGATTACAGGATTTTTCATGATTTACATGTAATCTTGTTTCATCCTGCAATCCTGTCAAAAACTACCTTTCGACTCAGGCCTCAACCGCACTCGTGACGATCGCTTCGCCAACACCATCCTGTGCGCCGCCGTCTTCCGCTGCCTTCTTGTTGATTAACTCAACGTCGAGACACAGCGACTGCAACTCGCGCACGAGCACGTTGAACGACTCCGGCAAACCTGGATCGAAATCAGCTTCGCCTTTGACGATCGCCTCGTAGATCTTCGAGCGCCCGGCCACGTCGTCAGACTTGGCTGTCAACAACTCCTGAAGAATGTGTGCCGCGCCGTAAGCTTCGAGCGCCCACACCTCCATCTCTCCGAATCGCTGACCACCAAACTGCGCCTTACCGCCGAGTGGCTGCTGCGTGATCAAGCTGTATGGTCCAATCGAGCGAGCGTGGATCTTGTCATCGACGAGGTGCGACAGCTTCAACATGTAGATGTATCCGACCGTCACCTTCTGCTCGAACGGGTCACCACTCAGACCGTCGTACAGCACCGCTTTACCCGACTCACTGACGATCTCGGGTAGTCCAAGATCGCGAGCACGATCACCAGACAGCGCTAGCTTCTTCTTGATCTCGTTTTCAGTCGCACCGTCAAACACCGGCGTTGCGAAGTGCATTCCGAGAACGCGCGCGGCCCAGCCAAGGTGCGTCTCGAGGATCTGTCCGACGTTCATGCGCGAAGGCACGCCCAGCGGGTTTAGCACGATCTCTACCGGAGTTCCGTCCGGCAAGTAAGGCATGTCCTCTTCCGGAAGGATGCGTGCGATGACGCCCTTGTTTCCGTGACGACCAGCCATCTTGTCGCCGACTGACAGCTTGCGCTTCATGGCGATGAACACCTTCACCATCTTGATCACGCCCGGTGAAAGCTCGTCACCCTGGCGTAGCTTCGCGATCTTCTCCTCATAGATGTCGGAGAGAATCTTGATCTGTCGCTCGGTGCGATCTTCGTACTCCTTGATCTCCGCGCCGATGTCCAAACGCGACGAAGCGAGCTGCACTTTGCGCAATGCTTTCGGCTCGACGGCCTTCAACATCTCGCGCGTGATCGCGACGTTTTTCTCGATCACGACTTCCTTGTTGACGGTCAGATCTGCCGAAAGCTTGCGGCCTTCGAGCAGCTCGTAGATTCGCTCGTCGCGCTGCTCGCGCAGGATACGAATCTCGTCTTCAAGGTCGCGCCGCAGGCGATCTTCTTCGTCCTGCTCGATCGCGAGTGAACGCTGGTCTTTTTCCTGTCCCTTGCGGGTGAAGACCTGCACGTCAACCACAGTGCCGTCGATTCCCGGCGGGCTGACAAGCGAAGCGTCTTTCACGTCCCCAGCCTTCTCACCGAAGATCGCGCGCAGCAGTTTTTCTTCCGCCGTCAGTTGCGTTTCACCCTTCGGTGTGACTTTGCCGACGAGGATCGAACCTGGCTTCACCTGAGCGCCGATGCGAATGATGCCGCTCTCGTCAAGATCGCGGAGCATGTTCTCGCCGACGTTCGGAATGTCGCGCGTGATTTCCTCTGGTCCAAGCTTCGTGTCGCGCGCCTCGATTTCGAGCTCTTCGATGTGAATCGAGGTGTAGTAGTCCTCTTTCACGAGTCGCTCGGAAACTAGAATCGCGTCTTCGAAGTTGTAACCGCGCCAAGGCATGAACGCGACGAGGACGTTGCGTCCGAGTGCGAGCTCACCGCGGTCGGTACATGGACCGTCTGCAATCACCTGGCCTTTCTGGACGCGTTCACCCACATGAACAATTGGACGCTGATTGATACAAGTGTTCTGGTTCGAACGCTTGAATTTGATCAACGTGTAGATGTCCGCCGTCACCTCGCGCGAGATCGTGCCGTCAACGTTGTGATCGGCCTTGACGATGATGCGCTCGGAGTCGACGTAGTCCACGACGCCGTCGCGTTTTGCCACCACCACCGCGCCCGAGTCACGTGCCGTGACCTTCTCCATGCCGGTGCCGATGTACGGCGCTTCGGCGCGGAGCAGAGGCACTGACTGGCGTTGCATGTTCGAACCCATGAGGGCGCGGTTCGCGTCGTCGTTCTCGAGGAACGGGATCAACGATGCGGCCACCGACACGAGTTGCTTGGGCGAGACGTCGACGTACTCGATGTCTTTGCGCAGGGCGAGAATGAACTCACCTGCTTTTCGCGCCGCGTTACGCTCGTTGACGATGTTGCCGTTTTCATCGAGCTCGATGTTGGCCTGTCCAACGACGTGTTTGTCTTCTTCCCACGCTGTCAGGTAGAACGGCCATGGCTCAAACTCGGCTGGACGAGCCTCTGCGCCGAGCTTCTTGTTAGCCTTCTCGACCTCTTCAAATGGAACGTGATCGTTAGGCTTGAGCTTCGTGTCGCCGCCGTTGATGACGCGCACGTATTCAACCACGCGTCCATCGCTGACCTTGCGATACGGTGCTTCGATGAACCCAAACTCGTTGATACGCGCGAAGCACGAGAGGCTCGAGATGAGTCCGATGTTCGGACCTTCAGGAGTCTCAATCGGACAGATGCGTCCGTAGTGCGTCGGGTGCACGTCGCGCACTTCGAACCCGGCGCGCTCACGCGAGAGACCGCCCGGTCCGAGCGCCGAGAGACGACGCTTGTGCGTGATCTCCGAGAGGGGGTTCGTCTGGTCCATGAACTGCGACAACTGGCTCGAGCCGAAGAACTCACGCACCGCCGCCGTCACCGGCTTGGCATTGATGAGATCGCGCGGCATCGTCGTCTGCATTTCCTGGTGAATCGACATCTTCTCCTTGATCGCACGCTCCATGCGCTCGAGGCCGATGCGGAACTGGTTTTCCAGCAACTCACCGACGGCGCGCACGCGTCGATTGCCGAGGTGATCGATGTCGTCCGCCTGGTATTCAGACGGGTTCTTGCGCATCTTCAAAACGTACGAGACGACCTCGTAGAAGTCTGACGCCGAGAGCAGCGGATCTTCGATGCGGTTGCGCTCCGGCTTGCCCATCTTGATGTTGAACTTCAGCCGTCCGACGCGCGAGAAGTCAAACTTCCGCGGATCGAAGAACATGGCTTCGAGCAGTCGATAAGCAGTTTGCACGGTCGGCGGATCGCCCGGACGCATCTTGCGATAAATCTCAAGCAGCGCATCGACCGGCTTGGTGATCACGTCTTTCTTCAACGTCAGCGAGAGCACTGGTCCAACGTCGTCGCGCTCCGGAAAGAACACGCGGAAGCTGGTGATACCGGCTTCGATGATCTCCTGGAGTTTCGCAGGCGTGATCTCGTTGTTGGCTTCGAGAATGATCTCGCCGCTTTCAGTGTTGACGATGTCGGCGACCGCAAACGCGCCTTCGAGTTGTGACGAGTCGACTTCGACTTCATTGATCCCGGCTTTACGCAGTGCATCGAGCGCGGAGGTCGCGACTTTTTTACCGCCACGAACGATCGGATCCGGACCTTTGCCCTTGATGTCGTGATCGACTTTCATGCCGACGAGGTTTGTCGGTCCTTCAGCCGGAACCTGCACTTTCAGGTGTCCTTCCTGAAGATGAATCTCGTCAGTGATGTAGATCGCGCGGATCATGTCTTCGTCAGTGAACGAAGAATTCTTCACGCCATCTTCGAGCTGCGAATCAGTGCGCGCATCTTTCAGCTTGCTCTCTTTGTTGAACCAGAGACCGAGCGCACGCAGGAAAATCGACGCCAGAAACTTGCGTTTACCGACGCGCACGTAGAGCAGGTTCTTCTGGTCGTATTCAAACTCGACCCACGAGCCGCGATACGGAATGATCTTCGCGACGTAGAGCGCGCCACGCTTGAAGAACACACCTGGGCTACGATGAAGCTGCGAAACGATGACGCGCTCGGTACCGTTGATAATGAAAGTACCGTTGTCGGTCATCAGCGGGATCTCGCCGAAGAAGACTTCCTCTTCCTTGATGTCGCGGATGGACAGGACTTCCGTGTCCGGATCTTTGTCAAATACAGTGAGCCGGATCTTCACCTTAAGCGGAACGCTGTAGCTCATGCCCCGTTCCTGACATTCCTGCTGGTCGTGTTTGTGTTTCAGACCGACAGGCTCGCCGCAGTTTTCGCAAAGCTGCGGGCGAACAAAGTTGAACGTGCCGCAACGATGACAAAGTGTATCTCCCGCTGCCAGGGGATTGACCTTGATCGTCGCGCCGCAGTTTTTACAGTTTGAGCGCAGGTAGTTAAGACCCTCGAGACGTCCGCATTTGCACTGCCAGTTGCCGATCTGGTACTCGACGAAATCGAGCGTGGCGGTGCCGCGGAAGTCCGAGATTGGAAACACTGACTGAAAGACAGCCTGGAGGCCGGTCGCTTCGCGCTCTTCCGGCAGCAGGTCCATCTGTAGAAAGCGATTATAGGACTCGCGTTGAATCTCAATTAGATTGGGTATCCTGACGGCGGTGGCGATTTTGGAGAAGTCCTCACGCTCAGGCGCCTGACTGGTACGTTTTCCTAACCCGGTATTGATTGTTTGAAGCAAATTTGCTGACATGTGAGATTCCTTTATTGATTGCCCATTTAGAGACGCCAAAGCGCGGTCAGAGCGCACAATGCCCTGACCGCTTGTTACGCAGAAGCGGCGGATCTTTCCGTCAAATTTTTTGGGAGTAACGCCAGCGCCTCAATACTCCCCTAACTTAGCCACTAACAATTCAAGTGTCAAGCCAACGAACGAGACTCTAGCCGCGGATCTACGCGGATAAACGCCGATCTGCGTTTATCTGCGTTCATCCGCGTTACTTAACTTCGACCGTAGCTCCAGCGTCCGAAAGTTTCTGCTTGATCGTTTCCGCCTCTTCCTTCGAGACGCCTTCCTTCACTGCCTTGGGGGCTGCCTCTACCAGGTCCTTGGCTTCCTTCAATCCGAGCGCAGTAACCTCGCGAACAACCTTGATCACGTTGATCTTGTTGCCACCGACCGCCTGAAGGATCACGTCAAACTCTGTCTTCTCTTCCGCTGCCGCCGCCGCTTCGCCACCGCCAGCCGCTGCCGCCACTGGGGCCGCGACCGCCGCTGCCGCTGCGGAAACGCCAAATGTCTCTTCGATGTCCTTCACGAGCTGTGAAGCTTCCAGAAGGGTGCAATTTTTCAAATATTCTAAAACGTCTTCGCGTGTTGCTGCCATGATAACCTTTCTATCCTCCTCAAAATCCTTATGCGGTCTTCTGCTCGCTAACCTGTTTGACGACGACTGCCAGGTTGCGTGGTACGGCCGAAATCACGGTGGCCAACCGCTGCGCCTGACAATTGATCAGGAACATAATCTTCGCAATTAACTCTTCCTTCGACGGCAGAGTAGCAATCGCCTCGACATCGTTCAGCGCGACTACCTTGCCCTCGACGACTCCGGCCTTGAACGTGAAAATGTCCGGATTGGCCTTTGTAAACTTTGAAATAGCTTTCGACAAACCGACCGGATCGCCGGTGCTGAGGGCCACGGCCGTCACACCTTTGAAATGCTCGGCTGCCCCTTCGAGCGCGGTCCCTTCCGAAGCCCTGCGCGCGAGCGTGTTCTTCACCACTTCGTAAGAAACGCCTGCTTCGCGAAGCTGATTGCGCAGCTCCTGGTCTTTCGCGACCGTCATCTTCTTAAACCCGACGACCATCGCGGCCTTGGCGTTCTTGAACTGCTCGGTGAGAGCGTCTAGATCTTTCTGTTTTTGTGCTTTTGATTTCATTGTTTCAGCTCCTCACCTTTACTTCGCATACAACGCTTCATCCAGCAAAACGCCCGGACTCATCGTCGACGCGAGGTTCACTTTCTTGATGTACTTGCCTTTCGCGGTCGCGGGCTTCGCTTTGACCACTGCATCGAGCAGCGCCTTCGCGTTGTCGCGCAGCTTGTCTGACTCGAACGAAACCTTGCCGACGCCGACGTGAATCACGCCCGTCTTGTCGACGCGATACTCGACTTTACCGGCCTTCGTCTCGCGAATCGCGGTGGTGACATCAGGCGTGACGGTGCCGGTTTTCGGGTTTGGCATGAGACCGCGAGGACCAAGGATCTTACCGAGCTGGCCCACGAGACGCATCATGTCAGGCGTCGCGATGACGGCATCGAACTCCGTCCAGCCGCCTTTGATCCTGGTGACGATGTCTTCGCCGCCGACGATGTCAGCCCCTGCTTCTTCAGCTTCTCTGACCTTGTCGCCCTGCGCGATCACGAGCACCGTCTTTGTCTTTCCCAAGCCGTGCGGCAGCACGATTGTGCCGCGCACGAGTTGATCAGCTTTGCGCGGATCGACACCGAGCCAAACGGTCAGCTCAACTGTCTCATCGAACTTCGCGAAAGAGATCTCTTTGATTTTCGTGATTGCTGAGTCGAGATTGTATTTGCGTCCCGGCTCGATTTTTTCGAGCGCGGCGCGGTACTTCTTTCCGTGTTGCTTCATTCTATGCTCCGAGGTTCATGCGGGACGCGCGTCCCTCCCTCTCAATATAGGTCCAATAGGACCTATTCCACTGTGAGGCCCATCTGCCTTGCAGTGCCTTCGATCGTCCTGATCGCTGACTCCAAACTCGTCGTATTCAGGTCCTGCAACTTCGTCTTCGCGATCTCTTCGATCTTCGCCTTCGAGATCGAGCCCACTTTCTCGCGATTGGGCTTTCCGGATCCTTTGCCGATTCCGGCAGCCTTCTTCAGCAGGTCGGCTGCGGGCGGGGTTTTGGTTTCAAACGTAAACGAGCGATCCGCGAACACCGTGATCACGACCGGGATTTTGAGATCCGGATCCATCTGCGCCGTCTTGGCGTTGAAGGCCTTGCAGAACTCCATGATGTTCACGCCATGCTGGCCGAGTGCCGGGCCGATTGGCGGCGCCGGGTTCGCCTTCCCCGCGGGAACCTGTAGCTTTATGTAACCTGTAATCTTCTTTGCCATCTTCTTAAAATATAGGACCTAAGACCAATAAGACCTATTCTTCCTCAGCGAACGTTACCTTCTCAACGTCTAAAAAATTCAACTCAACCGGCGTCGAGCGGCCGAAGATCGTCACTGTCACCTTCAGCGTCGACTTGTCTTCATTAACCTCTTCCACCTTGCCGGTAAAACTCTGGAACGGCCCGGACTTGATACGCACCGTCTCTCCAGCCGCATACGAAAACTTCGGCTTCGGCTTCTCAGCGGCCTCCGCCTGCTGGTTCACGATCTGATCAACCTCCTGAGGCGTCAGCGGCGTCGGATTGTGTCCACCAACGAAGCCCGTCACTTTCGGCGTCGATTTGATCATGTGAAACACATTGTCTGGAATGTGCCCACGCTCGTCACAATCGATCTGCACCAGCACGTAACCCGGATAAAACATGCGCGCCGATTCGATGCGCTTGTTACCGCGCATCTCGACGACAGTTTCGGTCGGCACAAGGACCTCGGTAATCTCGTTCTGGAGATCCGTGTCACGGATGCGCGCTTTCAGACTGTCGCGCACCTTTTTCTCGTGCCCCGAGTACGTATGAAGGATAAACCACTGCTGCATCAGAAACTCTTTTCTCAAGCGAGACCCAACAACCTTGCTAACTTTTCAATCGCCCAATCCAGGCCGGTAATCAACCGTGAAAGGGCCTGGTCCACTACAAACAGGTAAACAGCGAAAAAGATAACCGCGATGAGCGTGATGATGGTCGTGTTCTGTACGTGGTTGTAACTCGGCCACGAAACACGCCTCATTTCCAAACGAACATCGTGGAGAAACTGCCACCAACGCTCATAAAATCTCGGCTTGGAAGGCGTATGTGCGCGCTCTCGGCGGGCAGGCTTCCCTTCCGGTCCTTCACCATAACGCGCCGCTCTCGGCGTCATCACCGGTGCATCTGGATTATCTGTTTCAGCCATAACTCCTGAACTTCTTCAGCCTGCCGCCGATGCTCCGCACAACTAATTCGCAGGCTAATTGGCAGGGGTACCAGGATTCGAACCCGGACTTTCGGTTTTGGAGACCGACGTGCTAACCGTTGACACTATACCCCTCCGGGTATTCTTCACTTGGTCTCTTTGTGATCAGTATGCTTGCGGCAACGGCGACAGAACTTACTGAATTCCAGGCGGTCGGGCGTGGTCTTCTTATTCTTGGTCGTTACGTAATTCCGGCTCTTGCATGTCTGACACTGAAGCACAATGTTATCGCGTGGCATTGCTAAACCTCAAAACTTCTTATCCACAGATTACGCAGATTTCACAGAAAACATCTGTGTAATCTGCGGATGAAACTATTCAACAACTTCCGAAACCGTACCGGCGCCAACCGTGCGGCCACCTTCACGAATAGCAAACCGTAGCCCCTTCTCCATCGCGATGGGCGCGATCAGCTCGATCGACATCTGCACGTTATCGCCAGGCATCACCATCTCCACGCCTTCCGGCAAGTGCGCCACTCCCGTCACGTCCGTCGTGCGGAAGTAGAACTGCGGGCGGTAGCCACTAAAGAATGGCGTGTGACGGCCACCTTCTTCCTTCGTCAGCACATAAGCCTCAGCCTTGAACTTCGTGTGCGGCGTGATCGAACCGGGCTTCGCAATCACCTGCCCGCGCTCGATGTCCTTGCGCTCCACACCACGCAGCAGCAAGCCGACGTTATCGCCTGCCACACCTTCGTCCAGGAGCTTCTTGAACATCTCGACGCCAGTCACCACCGTCTTATTGGTAGGACGGATACCGACAATCTCCACCTGCTCGTTCACCTTCACCTTGCCGCGCTCGACACGACCAGTGGCTACCGTACCGCGACCCTGAATCGTGAAGATGTCTTCCACCGGCATCAGGAACGGCTTCTCAATGTCGCGCTCTGGGGTCGGAATGTAGCTGTCCACCGCCGCCATCAGCTCATCCACCGTCTTCTCCCACTCGGGATCGCCTTCCAATGCCTTCAACGCCGAACCCTTGATCACCGGAATCTCATCACCCGGAAACTCATACGCGCTCAAAAGCTCGCGCACTTCCAGCTCCACGAGCTCCAGCAACTCCGGATCGTCGACCGCGTCAGCCTTGTTCATGAACACCACCATCGCCGGCACACCTACCTGCCGCGCCAACAGGATGTGCTCGCGCGTCTGCGGCATCGGCCCGTCAGTGGCTGCCACCACGAGGATCGCGCCG